>Ga0114922_10002514_pt1 | contig 17193 bp, 9 predicted proteins | sample AartaG_FD_100975 | JGI IMG/M metagenome (GOLD analysis project Ga0114922, IMG submission 100975) | Deep subsurface microbial communities from Aarhus Bay to uncover new lineages of life (NeLLi) - Aarhus_00045 metaG | ecosystem: Environmental > Aquatic > Marine > Oceanic > Sediment | place: Aarhus...
CCTGATGGGTAGCTCGAATAGATGTACCCTTAAAACAGAAACTTTTTTTCATATTGCATTTTTCCTTTCGTACCTTCTGGCGGATTCCGCCAATGCAATCCCGACCGCTGAGGATATTAACAGCCTGGCCGAAAGAGCACGCCAAACCACCGATACATTTATGCAAAAAAGTGTCCGGCTTCGGATGTCATACGAATACAGCGGCAGATTCCTAACTCAACGCGACAGAGAAAAGCTCCACACACTCGCAAGAAGCGCCGGTGACCAACTGCTGGCCATCGCAGAAAGCCAGCAGAAACTGGCAAAGCAAATTGAAGACTACCAGGGAGACGACTGGGACGACAGATACGGCTCAACCGGCCTGTGGAGAAGGTTATCTGCTGATATTTACATTACCAATTCAGCCAAATGTGAATTTGATTACTATCTGGCCCTCACAGTCGAACAGTCACCACTAAATAAAACGCTGCAAGACGTGAGGGAACAAATAATCTCGCTCGACACGGCACACAGTTCAGCTAATTCGCAGCTTCTAAGAGCTAAAATCCTTGCGTTGGCCCAAATTGACTCCGCCTGGCAAATATTAGCAATAGATATACTCAATTCGCTTATGGCCCGGTCTTCAGTACCAGATGCAATTTATTTTCGGGCGGCGATAGAAAGAATCAAATTATTTAGTATAGGCAAATTAGAAGCGATAAACTCATTGGCTCACAAATTGTCGCAAAGTAGTTGTAACAATGATTTTGAATTGATTTTGTCTTTGGCCTTTCTGCAAAGACAATATAATCCGCAAGGCTTTGAAAAAACCGTTCAAACCTGGCCACAAATAGAAGATTTCCTTGGTTCACTTATTTTGTCGGATTTAGCCAATCGTATCGCACAGCGACAACCAACAGAACAATATTTACATCAAATCAGCATCTTTGAAGCAGAACTCGCCGCCCAGGCAGCATGGAAAAACAAAACTAAAGAATATAAAACATTGTTAGGTTGTCTCTTGGGTGAAGAAAAATTCCAAACGCCTTTGATACTTTACGTCGCCGCAATCGCATTTGCAGATTCGTCACCAACCGAAGCGGTCAACCTCCTGATAAAGGCAAGCACGTTGCAGTCCGCCATCGGTGGACAAAAAAGTGACAGACTGAATATCGAGGCCAACGAAATCGCCAGGCAGGCTGCACAGCTTGCATACGGTTTCTATAATCAGGACCCGGCGTACTGTCGGCTTGTTATCGAGGCTTTTGAAAATTACCGCACAATCGCAGCCGAAAAAATAGATGAAGAAACTGAATACCTTTATACCGTCATTCTTAACGACTGCGGTCAGGATGAAAAAAGCAAAATACTGTTGGACAAAATTGCCAGCCGACCTGCCGGGCGCTGGCGTAACAGGGCAAAGCTGGACCTCATAACGGCGGCAATACGGCAAAGCCGGTCCGAAAGTCGAGAAAAGCACAGTGAACTACTTAAGCAATTGGACGACCTTATAAAAGACTGCCGCCGGGACGAAGACGACAGCCGATTGCGAACGGAAGTAATAACCGTATATTGCCAGCTGCTTCTCGAATCGAAAGATAAAGCTTCGGCCCAAAAGGTCCTGGATGTCCTCACTGACGTTGAAATCGCTACCGACCCAAACCTGAGCGTACTCAAATCAAACGCGCTGCGGCAGTTGGGCAGGCTGGATGAATCCGCTGAGTGTCTGTGTGAGCTTGTCAACTCCAATAGTGGCAAGTACGCCGAAGCAATGGAGCTGTTGTCGGAAATTATTGATACAATCGACTACTACCAGGCAAAATTGGATAGTTTTCCCAAAATGGTAAAGGATTGTTATAAGCTTGCCTGTTATTGTCGGGATTGTGCCGGCCCAGGGGACAGTCAGCGAGCGGCTCTTATGGTGGCTGAAATAACTGTCTTCGCAACTGCAAAGAGAAGCGAAGAATTGTCGCGGGTCGATAAGCTGCTCAATGACTTGGGCAGAGACACCAGCGGCAACAATGTGCATTTGCTTCGCTGCCGGGCAAGACTGCTCACCGCTCAGAACAAATTCGCCGATGCGGCCCGATTGTGGGCCCGGATTGCTAACATACGAAAAAATAAGTCTCGCGAAACCGCCCGGCGAACCTGGAAATGGTGGCGGGCAAAATTCTACGAGCTGGATTGTTTCGCTAAAATCCCGCAAACAGAAAAAAAAGACATCCTGCATACAATAGAGGTCCTCGAAAACAGCTTCACCGATATTCCGCCTTTATGGGCCGAAAAATTGAACCTGCTAAAACAGCGGTGCCGCGCCCCCGCAAAAAGAAAAAAATAAAATCATAGCATCAAATCCAAAAGTGTTTTACATTTTGAATTATTGTTTTTAGTTTAAAAAGCTCTAAGATTGAGGATACCAATAAAATGAATTGGAACAAACTCTCCGGTACATTAGTATTTGTCTGCTTAACATTATTCTTCTATGGCCCCGCCGTCCACGCCGCAGAGCAATACAAACAGTTGGGCCGCGAAGCAATTTCACAAATCGTGGACGGCAAGCACGATAAAGCCATAAAAAACCTTGAAAAATATCTCAAGAAACATCCCGGCGACCTTGAGTCCATGTATGGCCTAACAGTTGCTTATGCACAAAAGAAAGATATTGTCAAAGCAATGGCCTACGCCAAACAGGCCGTTGACGCCGGGCTGCCCTTAGGCCGTTTCCTCGCCGGCCCGAGGGACTTGCTCAAACCTCTAACCGACAGTGCCGAGTTTAAAAATTTGGCGAAAAAACACGCCGTCGAGCTTTTGCACGGCCCGATGCTCGGCTGCGTCACCGACAGCAGCGCAAAATTCTGGCTGCGAACGGCCAACGAAGCACTCGTGCAAGTTTTCGTAAGTACCTCGGAAAAGATGGACCCGCCTATCAAGTCCGTTATTGCAAAAAAAGCGAAGAAGTCAGTATCATTTTGTTCAGAGATGAAGTCGCCTATCTGGTGCGTTATTGCAAAAACAAACAGGGCTAAAGACTTCACAACTGTGGTTGCTATAGACGGTTTAAAGGCTAATACCCAGTACTACTATGAACCGGTGGTGGCCGGCAAAAAGGTGTCAAAACGCCGTTCATTCCGCACATTCCCGACCTCCGGCACTAAATGCAAGTTCGAGGTCGGTTTCGGCGGGGGGGCTGGATATACCCCACAGCACGAGAGAATGTGGAACACAATCGCCTCGCACAACTTAGCTGCATTTCTTCTCCTCGGCGACAACGTCTATATCGACAATCCTACAAGGCGAGCTGTCCAGCAATACTGTTACTATCGCCGCCAGTCCCGGCCTGAATTCCGTAACTTCGTCGCATCCACAGCCATCTATGCCATCTGGGACGACCACGACTTTACCACCAATGACGGCTGGGGCGGACCGGAAATCTGCGAACCTGAGTGGAAGATTCCGGTCTGGACACTATTCCGCAACAACTGGAACAACCCACACTACGGCGGCGGAGAAAAGCAGCCGGGCTGCTGGTTTGATTTCTCTATCAATGGCGTGGACTTCTTTATGCTCGACTGCCGCTACTACCGTATGAAACCCAGAGGCGAGAATCCCTCGATGCTCGGCGAGGCCCAGAAAAAATGGTTCTTCAAAAAGCTAAGGGCCTCTACCGGCACTTTCAAGGTCATTGCCTCGTCCGTGCCGTGGGCCTTTGGCACGAAGCCCGGCAGCCGTGATCCTTGGCAGGGCTACAAGAAGGAACGCGAGGACATCTTCTCATTTCTCGAAAAAAACAAGATTGATGGAGTAATCCTTCTCTCAGCCGACCGTCATCGCTCCGATGTATGGAAGATTGAACGCCCGAACGGTTATGCGTTATATGAGTTCGAAAGTTCGAAGCTAACCAACATTCACACCCACCGCCTGATGCCGGGCGCCCTGTTCGGTTACAATAAGAAATGTTCATTCGGACTGCTCTCATTCGACACAACCGCGCCCGACCCAAAAGTAACTTACCAGATCATAAGTATAGATAATGAAATCATCCACACGTTCTCGCTGCGCAAAAGTCAACTCACACACAAAGACAAAAAATAATGCAGCCAGGCCCCCAGATGCCCTCTTTCGCGTTTGTGGACCTCAGGTTGAGCAGCCGTCTCATATCAACTGCGTCGGCTTTGCCAATATACTGCTGCGCGCCTCCTGCTTCACGCAAAATGTGTATTGCTTGATGCAATTGGCACGTTATACCAATTGCGTTAAATTATTGCGCTTCGTGTATTTGGCACCAACGGGTGGCAGCCTCAAGCGCAGCTTGGGGATGGCTCGTTGCTCTTTATGTAAAGCGCAACATTTAATTACAATTGGTGTTACATAAGCTCACCTGACTCGACTTCTCGAACGACGCGGCTCCCCCCTAATATCCATAGAGTCCTCATATCGGTATTCTAACTCTGGAAGTGGCTCCCAACCAGCCGGTTGGGTGTCCCAGCCTCGTAAAGGTTCTTTCAGCGCTTTCTGGAACCCTTTGATTTCATTTAACTTAACCCGTAATTCTTCGTCCCAATACATCGTGTTAATAGGTATGTGCTCGATACTGCTCCCATCAAAACTGTAAAGCATATCGTAGTAATGTCTGGCGTACATATCCTTTCCGCCCGACCAATCATTCACAGGCACAACATCCACCAGAACCGCCCCGGTGCCATAATCAATTGTCTCCGGCAACACAACAGTGGCCATTGATGACATAGTACTCTGTTCCATCTCTATTGGCTCGAAATCAGCAACCTTGCCTATAACCTCTCCGCGCTTGACGGCAAAGTCCTTGCTGTACCAATAACCCAACATATATTTGGCTACCTCTACTTTAACAACCTTACCCGCCTCCTGTATAGTACGCGGGAAAAAGTGCAATCTTCCCGGAATCATTACGAGCCCTGTTATGTCAGAAAAGTCGCTCCATAAAATAAGTTGGTCCTTCAGGTCTTTGTCTTGCTCGTCGACTTGATTCGTCCCGGCTATAGGATTAAAAACCCCTAATCGAATTCTGTATCGGTAGTTTTTCTCAGGCTCCACAGTATCATCGTGCGCCCAGAATAACAACGGCTCCCGAATCTTCGCAAGATTGGTTTTCTTCGTAATCAGAATCTCGTCCATTTCTTTATAAATATCATCAATAGATGTCCTCTTTATTTCCGCCCTCATTTCCGCCAGACGTGCCTCTCTTTCCCTCGCCTGCTCCTCACGCTCTCTTCTCCTTGACGAAGCCCCACTTTCACCCAAGGCTTCGCTGCTGTCTCTTCGTGTCCGCGATTCTCTGCTACGTCCACTACTGCCAAAACGATCTTGCCTGCTCGTGGAGTCACCACGCCTTCCGCCATACTGTCCTCCGTAAGCTCCTGTTTCAGATGTTCTGCCGCGCCGCTCTTCGCGTGCTTTTTCGCGATCCTCTCTTGCCTTTTCACGCTCCTCTTCACGCTCTTTCCGCTCTATTTCTCTGGCTCTACGCTTCTTTTCCACCTCTATCTCTTGCTTCTGCTCTACGTATTTCTTATGCAGAAACGGTGGGAACCATTCTTCTTTTGCTGATGCAATCTTATAAGCCTCCGGCTGCAGCAGAGCCATCCTCACTTCTGCATCATCAAATTTAAGCAGACGCACTTTTATTCCTCCAGGCGGCAGCTCTTCAACCTCTTCTACAGATTCAAACAACTTTTTGCGAGGTTCTATCTTCGTTCGGGGCACGATTTGCCACTCGCCCCAACTGCCATCGGCGGCTAATTCCTGTCTTTGCAGCTGCACAGCCGCAAAAACCGGATTCGCAAGGCACGGGTCACGCCATTTTTCCTGCTCAACACCATCGCCGGCAAAGCTGTCATAAAACCTCCCATATAGTCCCACGATGTCAAGCTTCGCCTCCACCGTTACAAAATCAATATCATTTGGCTCGCACACTGTTACTTCATAACGGTTCTCCTCATCGATATCTATGGTGGGCACATAAGCTACTGCCTTGATGTACTCGATTGCCACATCGGCGACCTCACCAATCCTCGGAATACGATATTTTCGTTTATCAGAAAAGTCTGTTGAACTGTGGATAGGCAGTGGCCAATACAGGCTAATATCAATATCACCTATCGGTGAGTTGACGAGACGAACGAAATCATCAAGTCGCTGCCTATATGGCGGCAGCGGCTCAGGCTTGCTGTCCAGCTTCTCCTTCAAAAGCTCAGCATCCCTGCTTATGCGAATATCAATCTTTCCGGGGCCGAACTCCTCACCATTGTATTGAATCTTGTTCGGGCTGATGACAACACGTGTAATCATAAGCCAGATACACACAAGTCCAATAAGAGCCAAAACCATTTTTTCAACATGTTCTTCGAAAAAGTTGCCGCCTTTTTTACGCATTTTTACACCTTCGGGTATTTTTCCCTTTTATTTCCTTACCTGGCACGGGCTTCATGGCCATGCCACATAGAATTTCTAACGTCGGCGCCTGGAGTCCCATGCCGGCAGTGTGGTTTCAATTATCTGTGATTTCTTAACCGATTCCGGCTTAATCTCATCGTAGCCCTTTTTGCTAAAGATATATTCGCAAATCAAATCCAATTCTACCACCGCGTCCTCGCCATAACGGTAGAGACTGTGAGTCTCATCTTGTCGATCAATCGATGTTATTTGTCGGTCAATCGACGTGATCCTGTGTTCTAAAATCGTTATCTGATTATGCTTTGCGTATCTTGGCTCCCGTGTCTGCCCGCTTGATTCACGAACTATATGCTGCTTGGCGCTGCAAAGCTGCTGCATAAATTGCAAAACCGCTTTCGTACTTACTATAACACGAACATTAAAATGCACAACGTCAATATCACCATTGCATACTCGAGCAGTGCATGGTATTGCAAGTCCATCCAAAATTGTGAGAAGATAGCGGGGCCTACCACCCGTCGTTCTTTCTCTGGACGCGCGGGTCGTCGCCTCGCTGCTGCCAAAATTTACACCCAGAAGCCGTTTGACCGGCGATTTGAAAACACTGTTCGAGCCCGAATTCATAGCGTCTATCGTATCGAGAACATCTTCGATTATCCAGTAACCTGACTGGTAATACCAGCAATCCTCAACCGCTTCGAGCGTCCCGGCATACTGATATTTGTCCCAGAATTCGTATCCGCTCAAATCAGTCGGGTTGCAATAAATATTACAAGATTCCGCTTTCGCCCGGCAAAGTGCATCTCTTATCTCATCGCCGGCTTCTCTCCAGGCACTGCGATGTAAGCTCCTGTCGGTGCGACGACTACTGACTAAGCTCCCAAGGTTTCTCTTCAACTCCGCCTCTGTCGGACACTCACCAGCCTTTACACGCTTAAGCAACTCATCCACCGCGGAACGAAACCGCTGACCGAAAACCTTGAAAAGCGATATCGAAGTATCTCTCGGCTCAGGAAATATCTTATCGTTTAATAACTGTCTTTGAGTAAGTTCTTTTGCTAAAAGCGTTATTTGATTGGCATCGTTTTCATAAGCTTTCTGACGCTCCTGCTCTAATTTCCATTGGTCGCTGGGAACGGCATTTTGCTGCAAGGAGCCAACATACATACCTCTCTTCGTAATACTTTCTTCAGACATCTGCTTCTTGAGATTACCGCTGATTAATTGCGTAGGTATAAGAAGAAGCGCACCAACCAGTCCTATAACAACCGGCACAAATAGCGATGAATGTCTCTTGAAAACGCTCAGTTTTTGGATAACATCTTTTAATTGAGGGATAACCATTTTGGCCCACCAAACTATTTCGTTCTTTTCATTTTTTTATCCCAGCTTGCCGCAAATCCGCCGCCGCAATCGCCCTGCCGCACTCCTCGGATTGCAGGCTCATCAACCACGGCTCGACTGAGCTCGCCGAAGTCTATTCTAAAAGTCCTTCAAGCCCTATTGTTCGCTTTCCACTGGTCCGTTCAGCCTCAGCAGGCTTCACCTGCTGGGTGCTGTCGGCTGGCAGAGCTGACGTACGCGACTGAGAACCAGGATAAGCGGCCATAGCCGGGGCCGTCACTGCCACCACAGGCGGCGCCGGTGCATCTCTCCACAGAAATTTAACATTCAGTATGAACCAATAGTCATTATCTGTATAAATAGGTTTGCCTCTGTTGTCGAGCTTCTCTTTCCCGTCCTCGTCCAGCTCGGCAACCTTACTGATAATTTCCTTTGTCATAGGGTCAATCAAAATCCGCACACCCACCTCTTGAGTTTCTATTTCTCTTATCGTTCGAGTTTTTTTAAGTATGACATCCTCAACGCCTATCCCTGTGAATATATTCCTGCTCTTATCACCTCGCTGTTCAGGTGGTTCGACGGGATCACTGTTCAACTTGAAGTGCTTGTCCTCAGTTTTTTTGTACAGCTTAAATGGGCTGTTCCCGTCAACCATATCATCGAGATGGGTCAATCGCGTAATAAATCCCCATTTACTCGGATCGTCTTCCACTAACGGCGGGTCCAGCAATTCATCTATGTTGTTATAGGGACTGTACCCCACTATTGTTACCAAAAATCCCGGCTCTCCTTGCTTTACAATCCCAATGCCTTGCCGGCTTCCCGCTCCGGACAACTGTGCGCGATACCTGAGGCGTTCATCATACGAACCATAATCACCGGCACGACTGGCGAACGTTTCAGTATTAACGTCTTCTACGAAGTAAACCTGCATTTCCGTTATAAATAGCTGCTTCCGCTCCTTGCGGGAAGTCTTCAAAACCGTTTCAACATCAGCGGCGGCAAAGGCCGTATAAAGCTCACTCTGTTCCGGGTTGTTTTTTTCGTTTGGCAGGGCTGTAATTATGGTTTCTGTCAACAGCGGAACTACATCACGATAATTAAAAACTTCAAATTCCTTTTGTATTATCGCTTCATAACCAGAACCTGCGCTTTTTTGAGCTTCGACTTTGCTTATGGACTGGTCGGCCTCGAAAATAATCTCACTGGTTTGCCGACGTTCGCTCGATTTATTACTATAATTGGCCTTGTCGAAAAGCGCTCTCCCAAACAACAGAACTGATACCAGCAGCAGCAAACTCGCCGCAGCGGTAAAGTACTTGGCTTTATTTGCCCACGCCATTGACCGCGCAATCCCGCGTGGCAGCAGGTTGCTTTCTATCCTTCCCAGTCCCAGGGCCTGCAAGCCAAGGCCATAAACAATCCCAAAATCGCTGACACTTTCGTGAAATTTTGCCGCCGAGACACCTGAGCTTATCGCTATCTTTTTAAATGAATCCGGCCTCTCGACAGGTATTTCCACTGTCTGCTGCAGGTATTTGAGCAGCCCTCGCATCTTCGTTCCGCCGCCGAGAGCGATAATTTTCGACAATTTAGTGTTCGGGTTGGATGTCCTGTAAAAGCCCAGTGACCGCTGGATTTCAGTGGCCAAATCTGTAAAGACCGGCCGCATCGCCTGGAATATCTGCCTCGCATATTTGCTCATTGGAGCCGTGCGTTTGAGTTTCTCAGCTTTTTCAAAATTAAGTTTAAATGTATTTGCTACCGCCTTTGTAAAGGCATTACCCCCTATAAGAATACATCTTTGCCAGACCGTCGAGCCTGTACAGACAACCAAATCCGTATTTTCCGCACCTATGTTAAGAACAACGGTAGCTTCATCGCTGGAACTGGCCAAATCAGAATGGTCGTACAACACGTAGTTATAAAGGGCCATCGGGGCCATCTGAACGTAGCCAACCTGTATATTTTCTCTGCCAAAATGCTCCAGTGCCGAATTAACCACTTCATTCTTTATAGCGAAGATGCCCACTCTGCTTTCAGCGCTGCCTGTCTCCGTCATCAACTGCCAGTCCCATTGCACATCATTGATATCAAAAGGAATCTGTTGAACCGCTTCGAACTTAACGATTTCAGGAATGCGCTTCTCCTCGACAGGCGGAAGGTTCACAAACCGGGCGAAACTGTTCTGGCTCGGCACAGAAATAATTACTTCATCTTTACCCAGATTGTTTTGCTCCACAAACTGGCGCAAACTTAATGCGACGAGCTCGTCTCTTTCTGCAGCCCTTACCCCATCTCCGGTAACAACTTTGCCGTGTTGGATATTGTCGAAGCCGATCACCTCAACAGTGTCGCCCCCGGTGCTCAAGTGCAGTGCCTTCAGCGAATTACTGCCTATGTCTATTGCCCAAACCGCACCGGTTTTCGACACCATAGCAAACCTCCCGACGATCTTTTTTATTTCATAGCTGTGAGTTTGTGGTCTATGAACTCAATCAGCTTGTAAATCCATCTTCACAAATATATTATACCTTATTATGAACACTTTTTCCATAAATACTCTTGGCTGCAAGGTCAATCAGTACGAAAGCCAGCAGATTCGCCGGCTGCTCGAACAGCTCGGACTCGTCTGGGTCGAAACAGCCGATAAGCCCGACCTCGCCGTTATCAATACTTGTTGCGTAACACACACCGCATCAGCAAAGAGCCGACAACGCATCCGAAAAGCCCAAAAGCTGAGCCCTAACGCCGTCATAGTTGTCTCTGGTTGCCTGCCAACCGTACAAATCGGCGAACTAAACAATCTGGGTGAAAATGTCCATCTTATCAATCATCGAGATAGGCTGCCTGCCACTTTAATTCAAATAGTGAGCGCCAAAGCCGATACCTCCAGTTCCCAAAGCCCTCAATCCTGCAAAAACGAGTGTGCCAATCAGCCGAAACTGCCGCAATTAACCGCTTTCAAAGGCCATACAAGGGCCTTTCTAAAGATTCAAGACGGCTGCGACGGATATTGCAGTTACTGTATTGTACCCAAAACACGCCCTTTTGTCCACAGCAAGCCTCCCGAAGCCGTTCTCGAAGAGGCGCAAGCACTTATCAATGCAGGACATAAGGAAATTGTCGTAACCGGGATATTCCTCGGCGCTTACGGTGAAAAAAGCGTCAGACGAAAAAACTGGCCCGGGCCGCAAAACGACAAATTGCCCGAACTGCTCGATAAAATGGCGAAAATACCCAATCTTGCAAGGTTAAGACTGAGCTCGCTGGAGCCGGCTGACGTAACGCCCCGATTACTCGATACTTTCTCCAAACACCGTAACATTATGCCGCATCTGCACTTATCGCTCCAATCCGGTTCAAATACCGTCCTGAAAAGGATGGCCAGGCAATACGGAGCCGATGAATTTATGGACACGGTCAGGGCAATTAAATCCCGACTCGACAGACCCGCCATAACTACCGGTATTATCGCAGGTTTTCCGGGCGAAACAGATGCGGATTTTGAGGAGACTGTGAATTTGGCCAAATACGTTGGCTTTGCAAAAATGCACATTTTCAGCTTCTCGCCGCGTAAAGGCACACCCGCTGCAAGTATGCAAGGCGCTGTAGATAATAGGGTTATAAAGCAGAGAGTACGAATATTGCGTGATTTGAATAGCGAATTGGCTTCCAAATTTCGCCAGCAATTTCTTGGCGAAACCGCTGCGGTTTTGACGGAAAATAGTAATCAGCAGCCCAGCGGCCGAAGCGAAAGATACTTTATGGTCTATCTCGAAAAAACGGGCAAAAAGCTGACAAACAACGAGCTTGTAACCGTGAAATTGCTCCACAATGCTGAAAATGGCCTTATTGGCACACCTGACGGGAAATTCGGAAAAAATTAACAAAAATTTGCAAAAAGTTGTAAAAAGGCTCCGGGCGATTTCCCTGCTAACAGGGAGCAGAAACACTACGAACGGTCCGATTGACGATTGATTCCGTCCACGGAAGGCCGGATTCCGTCCACGGAAGGCCGGATCTGCGACTTCGATTTCGATATTCATTTTCTTTATGATGATTCCACCTTTGAAATTGGGTTTGTTTGGCTTTGTATTGGGTTTGTATTGGCTTTGAATTGGGTTTGTATTGGGTTTGAATTGGGTTTGTTTTTCCCGCGTTGACCAAGTGTCTTTTTTTCATAATCCCTTGATAATACCATATTTACGTTCATTTGACTTTCCTGAAAATTGGCTTTGTTTTGTATAAAAAGTCTGATTTGTAGTGATATCATTACATTTGTAGTGATAGCACTACAGTTGTAGAGGTGCCTTATAGGCACGTAAATAACTGGATTCACGATACTTATGAGTAGTTCGTTGTTCATAGTTCGCAGTTTCCTTCGACTACGCTCATGACAGGCTCCGTTGGTAGATGGCTATTGGCCATAATCACCATTTCCTTCTATTCGGGCCTCTGCAAAAAAAGACTTCCCTCTATAAATGCACGGATGTGCGCGTTTGATACGAAAATCGGCTTGTTTTTGACAGGATTTAGAGGATTAAGTTATTGTGGGCAAAGCAGTTAAAAAAATTTTATTTTTTTTGGATTTTGTCGTTAGGTATGTGCGTTTTTGGTTGATTTTTTAACCGCAGAGAGCGCAGAGAACGCAAAGGGCTTTTAGCCACAAATTAACACGAATTACACGAATTTTTTAGACGCGGATTACGCTGATTTGCGCAGATTTAACGGATAAAAAGCATAATAAAACTGTTTTTCTTAGCAAAAATGACCAAAAATGCACAAAAGGGACAACAAAATGACCAAAAATGACCAAAAAAGTGCTTTTTTTGGGCACCCTTTTTCCTATTGAAATCCGAACTCTATCCCGTATAATCCCCCTAAAGTGTGCGGATTTCCTTGTGTTGACGGGAATTGTGGGTTTGGGGATTATATGGTATATGAAGGTGAATTTTCAAATAATGAAATGGTCGTGCTGCGATAAGGAGACATAAATGGTAGATTCGATTACCCTTGAGAAAGAAAAAAAGTCAAAATCGTTGCCAACAATGATCCTTGTAGGTGATTCTCTGCATGGTAAGAAACTTCAGATATATCCTTCGAGAACATGTGACTGTAAACCAACGCATATAAACTGTATGACCGCTAAAGAATGGCTAAAAAGTCAATTAGGTGTCTGGCAATTTTTCTATGAAAAGAGAGACATACGCGATAAAAAAATTCATCCTGCAACTTTTCCTATTTCGCTTGCGAAAAAGGTAATAGAACTGTTCACACATGCAGGAGAACTTGTTCTTGACCCATTCGTTGGGAGTGGGACGACTGTTGTTGCTGCCAGTGATCTGTGCCGTAATGCTGTGGGTTTTGATTTGAAAAAAGATTATGTTCAGCTATGTGTGGACCGATTAGCAGAAAATGCGAACATGTTCAATCATGCGAATCAAATTGTCATACAAGATGACGCAAGAAATATTCCACTATATCTCGAAGACAAAACGGTATCTCTCATTTGGACGTCACCGCCATACGCCAACCTTCTGAACAGAAAGCGAAAAAATAAATCACGTCGGAACAGAAAAAACGAACAACTAGGGAAAATAGAGCAATACTCGCAAGACAAACGTGATCTTGGAACTCTTGGACTTGACGAATATGCAAAAACAATGGGTGATATTTATGAAAAACTTTTACCTTTACTTCGCCCTAAAGGACATTGTGTAATCAACGTTCCTGATATGTGGTGGGAAAACCAAAGGATTACAATACACGTCTCTTTAGTTGAAGAACTGAGAAAACGCGGGTATGAGTTAAGAAATATTATTATTTGGGATAGAACAAACATTGTCAATAAAATAGGTATTTTTGGTTGGCCGAGCAATTATATAACGATGGGCGTGACTTTTGAATATTTGTTAGATTTTTGGCGGCCACCGACGAAATGAATATGAAAATATTTTCAAAACAAGAATTAATTGATGCTATCCGGGAAATTGCGGAAAAAGGATGGCATAAAAGCGTTAAGGATACAATGAATGAAAGAAATGATGGTGCAGTCGGAAATACATTGGAAAAATTACTTGGCATTGAAGAAAACAATCTTCCAATTCCAAATGCTGCAGAATGGGAGTTAAAAGGTCAGCGTAAAACGACTTCATCTCTCATAACATTTAAACATACAGAACCTTCACCTCGTGCATTAAAATTTGTACCACAAATCTTGTTGCCTAAATATGGCTGGAAACACAAACAAGCAGGAAAGAAGTATCCAATTTCTGAAATGAGCTTTAGGTCTACAACCTATGGTACTCGATATAATAAACGCGGTTTTAAAATTGATATAGATAGGAATGATAGGAAAATAAGATTTGTTTTTAAACATAATGAAGCAGATACATCAAAGCCCGAAATAATAGCTTGGCTGAAACAAGTTGAAAAACGAATAGGTCTTAGTGACCTAAATCCAGAACCCTATTGGGGATTCGATGACCTTCGAAATGTTATTGGTCAAAAGATGAAAAATTGTTTTTATTTAGTTGCAGATAACAAGATAGAAAACAATCACGAATATTTTAAATATATTGAATTATATTTGCTTTCAGGTTTTTCTTTTGACAAATTTCTCGATGCAATTGAAGATGGTTTTGTCGCAGTTGATTTTGATGCGAGGACTGGGCACAATCACGGAACGAAATTCAGATTAAAACAAGGATATTTTTCAAAAGTATATAATAATGTAGAACGCTCTTTCTAACAAAAATTCTCCTGTTCATATTCATATTCTGATTGTATTACAAATTTATTTCTGAATTAACAAATTCACGTTGCTTCTTGATTTTATGCTCAATCTCTTTCATTGAATGATTCCGTTTGTGCAAACAAGTTGCACACACTAACCGGCTTGGTGTTACTTATGATTTAAGGGTTTAATCATTTATCTCCAGGGCGATCTCAACAGCAGAGAGAATCAACTCAGCCGCAGTCACTGCTTGAAGAATCTCCGAGAACGTAACTTGGGCGCCTTTTCTATGAGCAACGGAATCCCGACTCCCTATAGCATTGCCATAGCGGGTTATTTCCTGCTCCTTGTCTTTCAAATAAATATCGAATTTCTCTTTTGCATCTGTTCCAAAGTAATTGACGAACCCTGCAATAGCCTCCTTCTTTACTCCACGAACAAGCATTTTGCCTGCCGTTGAAATGAATAGCCTCATAGATACCTGATCTACCTGTTCCGCTTTTTTTTCAAGTAACTCATAGATAGCCTGCTGTATGTCGGCAGAAAATAAAACTAGAACATGTTGGGTCAAGTAAGATTCAATAGAGGTTCCACTAGAGGCAGTGGCTTCCAGATGCTCTTGACATTCCTTAAGTGCGGTTTTTGTTCTGAGAAGCATGGAGACCTCCATCAGTCAGGCACGAGATATTCTTTTGCTTTATCGAATCTCTTTACAACGGCAGCCTGATCGCTTGTGTTGGCTGTTACGCTTTCGATGTATTCGGTATCCTCCTTCAATTTCTCGAATCTTGGCTTGACGTCCTTAGTTCCTTTTTCCATTGCTTGTATGCAAGTACAGAAGACGGAATCAAGAACTGCATAGTTGAAGCGGTTTCGGATTTGAAATGGCTTTTCTCCAAGTTGTATATATATGAAGTCACAGGTACGTTCGAAGATATCTTTTGTATTTACAATTCTCTCATACAACTCATCCGAAGACTGTTCAAAACCTTCGATAAGATATCTATTCAGAAATGATTTCATGGGTTTCTCATATTGTTCGCCATGCTCGTAGAAGGACAAAACGCGTAACACCCATTCTACATCCCGCAGTCGTTTGTCATGTACAGCCTTTCCAATAAGCAAACGCCATTTATCATTGTCGTTTAGTTCTTCCAGCATTTTCATTAACTTGCCAGCGTAAACACATTTGCGGATTTCCATCGCATTCAGATTGAGGCCGCCCGTGTTCAGGCGTTCAAATATATGATAAATGCTAGAATCATCTTTAGGATTTAATTGCTGAACAATAGTAGCTCGCAATACGCTATCATGCAGTTGAAACTGATCCGATTCAAGCAATTCGTCAAACTTCTTCCCAGCCCACCTTTCATTGACGTTTTTTAGGCGAAACACTATGTCACCGAATTGCCCCTTAAAGAATCGAATCGCTGTCATTATTCGTTGTTGACCGTCGATGATTTTAAGTTTGTTGGTATCTCGCTCTTTGTAGAGGAAAACGCCGGGGACGGGAAGTCCTAAAAGAAATGATTCAATCAGCTTGCTTGCACGTACCTGGTCCCATACATATTGACGTTGGAAATCAGGGACAACGAGCTGTTTTGACTCGTCCTTGTCTAAGTATCCCTTGAGGGTAATATCCGCAGGATAGTAATTTATTTCATATGAAATATTATCCTGTTCCTGATCTTCAGCTTCTTCTGTTTCCAGAACATCCAAATTTTTTTCCAATTCGTTATTCATGTTTTTTTACCTTTATCTAAAATCCTGTTATTCTGAAAAAAAATCTGCTCTGTGGCCAATTTATTATATTCACTATTTTTTGTTGCCAATTTAGCCGCTTCTTACGTTCAATTTTCATATCTCGTATGGATTCCTGCCTTCGCAGGAATGACAAACAGGCGGTTCACTGCAAGAATCCGCTCAAAGATGTACAACGCCATTAGGTGCAGAGAATAACAGAGAACTTTACAAAGGTCAAATACAAAAGGGGAAAATTATCGAGTAAATGGGTAGATGAATGAAAAGATAAAGTTGACTGTTCTTAACAAACAAGTATAATATTTATGCAGAAAGCATATAAACAAAAGTTGACCTGAAAGGAGGTCCAAAATGAGAACGTATCGACCTAAGATCACAATTATGGCCATTATTCTCGTCGCCTACCTGGTCGCTACAAGCATAGCAGGGGCCGGGGAACCTCGCACTGTTAACTTATTGGAGTTATCGAATCCAATCCATCAGGTGGCGGCGGGCCGGTGGGAATTGATTTCAGGAGCGCTTGTAGTTGACGATACACGCGCAGCCCGAATGAACTTTCCATACAAACCGCCAGCCGAATATGATTACATCGTGACCTTCGTGGCGACGAAGCCGGACGGCAACATTGCCTTTCTCGTGTCAAAAGGAAAGATTCCTTTCACCTGGAGCCTAAACACTCGCGGCCAGATGGCACGCCTGGAAGATATCAACGGACACTCGATTATTAACAATCCTTGTCTTAGGAAATACGTATTCGAACCCTGGAAGCAGTACACAGCGGAAATCCGCGTGCGTAAATCAGGTGTGACCTGTCTTATCAATGGTCAAGTGGTCCAGGAGGAATATAAGACTGACTACACTGACCTAAGCCGAAACAAGAAGTGGACGATGCAACACAAACGACTCTTAGGGATTGGTTCATATAGCGGTTTTATAAA
>Ga0114922_10002515_pt1 | contig 17185 bp, 13 predicted proteins | sample AartaG_FD_100975 | JGI IMG/M metagenome (GOLD analysis project Ga0114922, IMG submission 100975) | Deep subsurface microbial communities from Aarhus Bay to uncover new lineages of life (NeLLi) - Aarhus_00045 metaG | ecosystem: Environmental > Aquatic > Marine > Oceanic > Sediment | place...
AGGACGTCGCCGATCTTTTGTTTGAGTTCATCAAGGCACACGCTCTTTATCACGTACCCATCGGCCTCAGACAGGCGCGGGTCATCCACAAAGCTATCATAAGCCGTAAAAATAATGACAGGCAGGTGGGGATCTTGCCTCTTGATATCACGCAACACCTCCCATCCGTCGAGTCCGTCCAGATACAGATCGAGAAGCACCAGGTCCGGCCATGAAGATTTGACGTGACCCCTCACAGACCTGGCATTACCTGTACTCTGAATCCGGTATCCCTCACTGACAAGCTCTTCCCCAAGGAGTTCCCGAATGCATGGCTGGTCATCTACAATCAGAATATTCGGCATGGTCAATCCTCCCTGTTTCTATTCTCCGAGCCTGTTGAAGTTTAGCTTCAAGTGGCGGATTTATTTTCTTCTCCATTGGATCGTCCTCACGTTGTGGGTCAATGGGATGAGTCTCTCAGTCTATTTCTCAAATGTTTGTTTCAGGAAAAAGGCAACTATTCAGTCCCCGCCTTTGCAGTTCTTTCTACTCTTCAAAACATACCTCAATGGTAAACGCCCCATTAAGGGATCGTATTTCGTGCCATCCCCTTCCGTTCCAATCTATCTACCAGAATTTCTACAAGTTGGTTCATCTCATAGTAACTTCTCAAAAAGTCCGGGTAATTTCCTGAGATTAGGCCCGCCGACAGGCAATTAAATTTGAAAACGTCTGAAACTCGCTTATAAGTGAGCCTAAAGAAAAAACAGTGCCCGGGAGCTAGAACCGATGCTTATGACTGAAAATCCGTATATTTTAACAAAGGGGCACACGACAGGACTGTTTTTTCTTAAGGCTCACTAATAAGCTCAGACAGTCAGACATTTCCAAATTTAACCACCTGTCGGCTCAGGTTATTGAGAAGATACATCTCATAAGGCGCCATTCAAGAGCCAAAATTCACTATTCCACCGCTCGACTACACGGCCAATTTCTACAGGGATCGATCAGTAGATGTCAGACAGAACCGGGATAGAATCAGTCTTCGTCAATCAGTAAATTGTTGTGAGACTTCATCCACCAGGGCTGCCAGTGCATCGCAGTTCGACAGAACTGTTTCAATGATTTGTGAATTGATCTCTACGGTCTGCTCGCGAATACTATCCAACAAAGTTTCAGTCTCGTGACTCAGGCACACTATCTTTTCAAGGCCCAGAACTCCTGCATTGCCTTTCATATTATGCATTTTTCGAAATAAGGCATGCAGTGACTCTGTGTCGTCGGGGTTTTCTTCCAGCATCAGAACATAGTTTATCGCCTCTTCTATATCTTCACGAAATTCCATCATGAAACCATCTATTATCTCTTGATCAATAATCGGTTTACCCATGTCACGCCTATGCAATCGTCCCACCCCTCCTTTTTCTAAAGGGGGGCTTTCAGAGGCTGGGTGAGGCTGAGAAATGCTATTACCGCTCCCTTTTTGTGCCGCTACGGTCTTACGAAAAACATCTTTCCAGTCTTTAACCTTCTTGATTGCCTCATCAATGGCCCTATCCACTTGGCTGATATCATCAAATGGCTTTAAGAGGTAGTTCAAGGCCCCATCCTGCATGGACTCTGATGCTCTCATCACTGTTGTCTGGCCGGTCATCATGATTACTTGAATACCCGGATTCCTACTCTTGATGCGTCTTAAAAGTTCGATGCCGTCCAAACCCGGCATCACAATATCAGTCAGCACGATCTTAAATTTCCCCGAAGCAATCTTTTCAAGTGCAGAATTGGCATCATGTGCAGAATCGACATCATACTCATCCAGATAATTGACCAAAGCCTCAACAATCTCCGGTTCATCATCAACGATTAAAATTGGAAACTTCTCCTTTTCACTGCTCTGCGTCATAATGCTTCCCTCCTTTATGGATTGTCGATTGATGATCGACGATTGTTTCATCAATTGCCTTATCCACGTCTCGTCAATCATCAATCGACAATCATCAATCATATGACAATATCTGTTTGGGATTAAGTACCATGACAACCTGACCATCACCCCTAATGGTAAACCCTTGAGAGATCTTCTTCTCCCTATTGCCAATAGACTCCAAACAATTCTTCCAGTTCTTCAAGGCTATCTTCAATCGCATAAGGCACTTGTTTGGCAAACATATCTAGGCAAACGACTGCATTGTTGACTGCATCTTTGTCAACCACCTCCCGGAGACGTTCCCACATACCCCGATTGACCATTTGAATCCCCTTATAAAAATCTGTCAATCCAACCAGGTTCACATCAGATTGCTTTCCCTGTTTTCTTAAGAAGTATTGCCCTAACAAATAAGTACCGGCGGAACGAAACACGGTCTCTTCAATTGTGGCAAATGGGAGATGAAACCGGACCATCGGTTTTAGTTTTTCCATGGCAGGGCAGCCGCTGGCAGCCATGTAGATGCCAAACAGAGAACCGAGCGCCTTCTGGACAGTTGTCTTTTTGCCGTAGGTCCTTTCCTCGGTTACCACCAAAACCTCAACCTTGTCGAAGGAGGTATAAGTCTTGAAAAAATCGACCACCTCACTGATATTTACGGCTATGGGACAATATTGGACCCTGTTTTCCTCAAGCTCACAGTGCCGGCAACGACAATTTGCCAGTTTTGTCCACTCCGGCCTTGCTTGATCATCAGAGGGTACTACGTTCAAGCTGTCAGGATCCAAGTTAACCGTAAAGTCTTTCCGCGTACCATCCTCAAATGTAAAGTGGTAACTAATCTTCATGTATTCTTCTCAACAGGAGTTCTGATTGTTCAGTGTAGCGAGGGCTCCTTTGCAATAGCCCAATTCATGATAACAGCTCCTGCAATTTGCTTTCTAGAACGTCTGGATCTACGGGTTTTTCAAGAAAAGCGGCTACTTCATGGAATTGTAAATCGGCATCAGTCTTCATGCCATGATACGCCGAGCATACAACGATCGGGAGGTTTCTATGAATCTGTCTGATTCTTGAAACTAACTCTACTCCATGTAATTGCGGCATTTTTATATCTGTGACGATCAGGTCAATTTGCTGGTTTTGTATTATCTCTAAAGCTTTTTTACCATTTGAAGCAGTCAAAATCTCCCACGGCGTTTTACGCAAGATTCGTGTATATGCATTCAAAACATTTTGGTCATCATCGACAAACAGAATGATCTTTTTTGATTTTTCTTCTGTTACTATTATCTCTTTTAACTTTTGCTTCAAAACTGTCAAATCATTAGCAACAAATATATGTGTGTCTGCAGATATTTGGAAAAAGCTCTTTTCCAACGTACTTTGAGGGGCGTAAAGAATGACTGGCACATCAGCATGCTCCCGTGTCATCTTGATGAGCACATCTAACCATTCCCATCGGAACAGATTTGGCTCAAGCATGACTATCTCAAAACGATTTCCGCTGATTTGCAGAGTCTCTTTTGACTCATAGACAAACGAAATATCAAAACCGGCAGTTTTTAATGTGTCTTTAACCTGTGCCACATTATTTTGGTTCTCCATCAAAAAGTGCAAAACGACTTCAAATGTTGTCACGGGTCACCTCTCATCATCGTTACCAGGTTTAACCCATTTAGTTGCCTGAACGAAAACCCTTGATCGCGAGCTGTCATTGCGAGGAGTGAGGAACGAGCGACGTGGCAATCTCTTTATATCCTGGAGATTGCTTCGGTCGTACCTCCCTCGCAATGACAGGAAAACCGCAATTTAGGAGCTTTTCGTTCAAACACCATTTAGGAAAATGGGTGAGCTTTTTCGCTTTTTTTCGGGATAGTTACGGTAAAAGTAGCCCCCGCGCCCAATTTGCTTTGTACAGAGATTTCTGCCCCATACGATTTCATTAGCTGAGAGCACGCATACAATCCCAGTCCGGTGCCGGTTGGATCTCCTCGCTTTTCGGAGCCTTCTATGGGTTTGGTGGTGAAAAAAGGATCGAAAATCCGTTGCAAATCATTCGAAAAAATCCCTGTGCCGGTATCTTGAAACACGATGTAGATATTCCGGTCATCGTGCCTGGTGGTGATAGTCAACTCTTTTTTCGTTGAATTCCTCATGGAGTCTGCGGCATTTCTTGTCAGGTTGTAAATTAGCTGGGAAAAGTCACTGTAGATGCCGTAAATATGTGGAACAGAAGGATCAAAATTGAGGTTCTTCTTGATCCCGTGTTTTATATCCATGTCGGCATCCAAAAACTCCAACTCCTGGGCTATGAGATCGTTAAGATTGAAGCGCTGATTCTCTCCAACCGCCTCCCGGCTGCCTTTTAACAGAAGGTTTCTAATCAGCAGCTCGATCTTATTCACCGCACCTTGAACGCAATCCAGGTTATGGGTGACCAGCTCAACTGATTTCAGCAAGACATCAGAATCCTCTTTTGAAACTTCCAATAATTCCGTGGCGTCTCTCTTCGCAATCTCAGCCCTGGCACGAACAACCATAAGGGGTCCTCGAAGATTGTGGATTATGCCTTGAACCATTTGACCGATAATTGCCTGTCGTTCCTTTTTGACAAGCTCCCTGGTCCTGGCCTCAACCAATTTTTCAAGATTCTGGTTAACGGTCCTTAACTCATCCTGGGTGTTCTTAAGGCGAAGAAGGATTCGGACCCTGGCCCGCAACTCTTCCGGATCATAGGGCTTGGTTATATAATCATCAGCTTCAACCTCGTACCCTTCAAGCCTGTCTTCAAGGGTGTTTTTTGCCGAGACAAGCACAACCATGATCCCTGATGTTTTGCTGTCCGATTTCAATCGACGGCAAACCTCATAGCCATTCATGCCGGGCATCATAACGTCCAGAAGGACAAGGTCAGCCCCGAAGTGAGGAACGCGCTCTATGGCCTCTTCACCACTTTGGACAAAGTCCATGGCATAATTAGAGTTGGCAAAAATCCGATTTATTGCTCTCAAGTCGTTCCTTTCATCATCTACTACCATAATACTCTTCGTTCTTGGCTCCTTGAGCCAAACCTTCTTCAACTCTTTTCGCCGTAGCATATTCCCTCCTCACCCTCGGGACTTCGCCCCAATTGGTCGAGTACTCAACCACCTACCCCCAATCCGCAATCCGCATAGCGCCTGTCGGCTTGAGAACATTACCGCAATCCAAAATTCCTAATGACTACCCACCTGCCTCAATCTCACGATAACTCCCTTGCCTCGAAATCTTCCAAAAAGGGGGGTAAAATCGACATCAAAAGCTCCCTCTGAAAACCGGTAACCCTTAAGTGATACCGCCGTGTTGGTTGAAAAAACACTGGCCATCTTTTTTTCTACATCAGTTGAGAAGTAGTCCGCAAGTTCTTTTCCTATCTCAATGCCCTTACCGTTGAATGGCAGAGCCCTGGCTTCTTGGTTGATTAGCACAATCATGCCTTCGGCGCTTACACCGATGATTGGTATTGGCAGACTTTCCAAGACGGCGTGTGAGAGCTCCAGGGCATGGTTCTGAATCTGAAGCTCCGTTGTTCTTTCTTGAACCAACGTCTCCAAATTCTCATTTATTCTTTCTAACTCTTTATTCTTTTGAAAAACCTTTTCATGAAGTATTTTGTTGGTCTGGACAAGGTCGTATTGTTCTAAGCACTGTCTGATATCCAACTTCAAGTTTTCATCGTTCCAGGGCTTTAGAAGAAACTTATAGATATGCCCCCTATTGATTGACTCGGTGATGGAGTCGACTTCTGTGTAACCCGTGAGCATAATACGAATCACATCAGGATGCTCTTCTTTTACCCTGGCCAAGAACTCAGTGCCTGTCATCTGGGGCATCCTCTGGTCGGAGATTATCAGCTGAACATTATTTTCCTCAAGAATTTTCAGGCCTTGAACACCGCTTGTAGCCGTCAGGAAACGATACCCCTCCTTTCGGAACAGTCGCTTCAACGAATGTAAGATATTCTCGTCGTCATCCACGCATAAGACTGTGTGCTGGTGTTCGTTCATCGCCCTTACTCCGTTCGCAGTTGGTTGATCGGACATCCCTTTCCTCCCTTCAACCACTCAACCACTCAACTACTCGACCACTCAACCAATCCCTGCCCCTTTTTCCAGAAAGAACTCGCACGCTGACTCAATTTCGGTTGCAACATCAGGAAACCAGTCTGACACGCTTTTCAATTGGGGTGCCATGACCTTTGCGGCTTCAGGGTAAATCCCAGAAAAGTCAGGGTCGCTTTCCGAATCAATCTTGTAGTTGTTAACAATGATGTCGGCAACATGTACAACCATTAACAAATTGAAATGAGTAGCACTCTTCCTGACCGCATGGTGGTAGGAAATCGCTTCGACCAAGCTGACAGGAAGTTGCCATTTTTTTACCAGATGCCCGCCGATTTGTGCGTGGTTGGCAGGCAACAATTTCTTTTCGGCCTCATAAAAGGATAGACCTTGCTCCCGGGTTGCTACCCATACCTGGCCGAAAAGATCCTTGAAATACTGAGCAAGAACCACTTTGCCCACATCATGCAGAACCCCGGCAACAAAAGCTTCATCAGGAGCAACGAGGCGGGTTTTCTCGGCCAGGTGCTTGCTGGTCATGGCCACGGCAACCGAATGTTTCCAGAAGTCCATGAGATCAAACCCTTCGGCCGCTTCTTTGCCTGAAAAAGCATCTATAATCGAAACCGAAACCACGGCATTGCGCAGAGTGTTGAAACCTAATACGGTCACGGCATGGGAAATGTTGCTGATCCTGGATCGAAATCCGTAAAAGGCCGAGTTAACGAGCCTGAGAATCTTGGAGACCATGGCCTGGTCTTTTTCTATGATTTTGCTCAATTCCTTGATGGGGGTATCATAGTCCTGGAGCATCCTGTTCACCTTGAGTGCCACAGCGGGCAAGGTCGGAATGTCAGGTATGCGGTCGAGCTTTTTTAAAAATGTTTTTGCGTCCATGGGTCACCTTGTTGTTAGTTACTTGTCATTTGTCATTTGTCACTCGTCATTCATGTTTACGAATACCTAATACCCAATAGCCAGTAGCCACTGCCCAGTGACTAATGGCTAATGACTAATGACTAATTCTCCACCACGTAAATGTTTTCGGTTATTGGATCGCTCTCATGAAGTGCCGTTAATTTGCTGATATGATTTTTCGTCAACGTCGTGTTGTGGGACAACAAGAACTGCCCGCTGGAGGAATAGAGCGATCTTGACAGAACCATTCCTTCTCTCAGGTTCTCGACCGATAGCTCTTTTTCCATTGCATACAGTATGCCTGTCGCCTTGAGAACGCGTAAAAAAAGCTTGACTACGCTAGCATCATACCGGGTGAAATCGTCTTGCTTCAGATGCAGGATAGCTGCCCTTTGTAAAACTTCATCCTCTGTTGAATAATCCTGGGCTTGGGCTACCTTGCTCGCTCTTGCGACCCCTTCAAATGATCTGTCCACACCGAGCTTGAGGTTGACGATCTTGTCATAGGCATCTACCACAGCGATTATTCTTGCCCCCAGAGGTATCTCTTCCCCTGCCAATTGATCCGGATATCCCTGGCCATTATACTCCTCGTGATGGGACCTGATCATAAGGCCCACGTTTTCGAGTTTATCGATAAACTGCACTGTTGCCTGACCTCGCTCCGGGTGCTTGTGAAACAACTCGTTGTCTGCCATAGTCCATCTATCCTCTTCATAGTCCAAAAGTTTTTGACGAAACCCAAACTTTCCAATGTCATGGAGAAGACCGGCGATCTCTATCTGTGTGACCTCATCTTCAGGTAAGTCAAGAAGCATGGCAATCTGACGTGAAAAAACGCCCACACGCCTCCCGTGGCCTGCCAATGCGGGAGTATGCATCTCCACAAGCGAGGCAAAGGCACGGAGTGAGTTATAGAGGCTTGATTCGAGTTCGCGGTTTAAACGGGACAGCTCTTTGTTCTTTTCGCCAATTTCCCTGGTTCTCTCTGCCACCTTTTCTTCCAAATGCTTGTTGAGCTCACTGAGCTCTTTGTTTTGCTTTTTTGTCAGAGCAAGCAATCGCCGGTTCTCCACGACCAGTTCATATTGTTCAAGGGCCTGTCGAACCTGAAGTAGAAGATCGTCATCATTCCAGGGCTTGGTAAGGTACCGATGAATCTCTCCCTTGTTGACGGCACCAACGATTGCATCCATGTCGGAATAACCGGTCAAGAGTATTCGTATAGCATGGGGAAAGATTTTCTTCGCCTTTTCGAGAAACTGCGCACCTGTCATCTCCGGCATCCGCTGATCAGAAACGATCAGGGAAAAGGGCTTTTCGGCTTCCTTGAGCCTCTTGAGTCCTTCCTGCCCGCTCAATGCTGTGTAAGTCTCGTACCCCTCCTTGCGAAAAATCCTTTGAAGGGATTTTATGATCGACTCTTCATCATCGACGAGCAGCAGTGTGTGTTTGTATTTTAACGCCATGTTAGACTCCCATCATTTCGGATTGCGGATTTGCGGCTCACGCCTTGAAAACAGCCCGGATTGCGGATTTGTCATTCAAACTCAACAAACTTTTTTGTTGCATTGTTAATTTGCCTATGCTAGTCTTCATTTTATGATACCGGACGATAAACAAAGGAAAATTTGAACGTCTCGAAAATTCTAAGATCTGTAGGGTGGGCACTACCCACCGACAAGGATAACACACCTTTACAGATTAAACGTATTAAGATTTTTTTATGCAAATAACAGATGACAAATTAAGGAACTTGGCTAAATCAATCTACGATGTTGGTAAATTGACGTTTGGTGCGCTTGTTCTTGGCAGTTTGCTTTCACCGAGCCCCTTTAAGCTCAAATATTTTTTGGGTGGTTACGACATTCTTTATAGTTTGTTTTGCCATCGCCTTCATGCTCGACAGATAGGAGGTTGTTATGGACGGCCTAACCTTGCTTCTTTTTGGTGGTTCATTATTTATTTTGATATTTGGTCTATTAGTCTATTTTCTGAAAAAACATCAACGGACTCACTGACTTGTTGACGCCTACGCTTATGATCCATAATTTTCCCGTCCTCAACTTTAGGCACTTTAGTTCACTTTAGGCACTCGTTTCACTCGTCGGTATCCGAATCGTAAACGTAGTCCCCTCCCCTGCCGTACTCTCCACGTCGATAGCTCCCTTGTGTTTCTTGATGATGTTATAGGCAACATTCAGGCCCAGGCCGGTTCCTTTGCCCACCTCCTTGGTGGTAAAAAACGGGTCAAATATCTTTGGGAGGTTTTCTTCAGGAATTCCCCCACCCGTATCACTTATCTTAATCTCCACTTTTCCATCTAGTGCGATAGTTCTAATCTTGATCTCGCCCTGCTTTTCTATGGCCTGGGCCGCATTCACCAATAGATTCACAAAGACCTGATTGAGCTGCTGGGGATAGCACTGCACCTCTGGAAGGTCGCCGTAGTCTTTTGTTACTGTAGTCTTATATTTGAGTTCATTCCAGACAACGTTCAAAGTCGAATCGAGGTTGCGATTAATATCCGCATATTTGAGCTTTTGTTCTCCCGGGTGGGCAAAATCCTTCAGGTCAAGGACAATCTTTTTGATTCGGTCGGTTCCTTCTCGGGATTCTTTAACGAGGTCTGAAATATCATTTAGGACAAAATCTATATCAACTTCAGCTTCAAGGTCGGCAATACGCTCCAGGTTTTCTGAGATGGCTACGGGGTATTCTGCTGTTGCCATGGTCTCTTTAAGATCTGCGGCCAGTCTTCTGTACTGTTTTATGAGCGTGCTGATATCATTTTGATAATCTGACAATGTCTTCAGATTGCTGCTTACAAACCCGGTAGGGTTATTGATCTCGTGCGCTACACCTGCGGCCAATTGTCCGATGGAGGCCATTTTTTCACTTTGTATCATCATAGCCTGGGTCTCTTTTAATTGTGACAATGTTTGTTCCAACTTGTTGTGGGATTCTTCGACTGCCTCCCGCGCATGCTTGCGCTCTGTGATGTCCCTGTCTATACCCCTATATCCTTTTAGTTGACCCTCTTCATCAAAGATGGGAATTCCATTTGTCTCTAAGACTACTAAATGTCCATCCTTATGGCGATTCACATTTTCCATGCCATAGAACGGCTCTTTGTTAATAACCTTGTCGTTGAAGAATTTGCCAATTTTTTCTGCCTCTTCTTTAGACATAAGGTCAAACGGGGTCTTACCCAGCACCTCGCTGACCTCATAGCCCAGTAGATCTTTGACTCTAGGGCTGGCATAAGTGTATACTCCCTGCGCATCAACCTCCCAGACCCAGTCAGTAGCAGTCTCGATTAGGTCCCTAAACTTCTGCTCTGATCGCCTTGACTCCGCCTCCGCCAGGCTGCGCTCTTTGATTTCCTTTTGCAGCGCCTCCTGCACGCGCTTGCACTCTGTGATATCTCTTGCTACCCCATATGCGCCGATAAATGTCTTCCCCTTCTGGTACGTTGGCATACAACGTAGGTCAAACCACTTTGGCTTTCCTTCCTTTGTCTTAAAGCGCAACTCACGCTTTCTGGTGCCACTGCCCTCGGTTTTCCACTCATTCAAATCCCAGCATGACATGTCCAGGTCCTGTGGATGAACAATGGAGGCAACGTGTTTGCCAAGCAGCTCCTCTGGAGTGAATCCGAGAAGCTCTTCCACGGCACCCCCGACAAAGCTGAAATTCCCTTTAAGGTCGAGCGTATAGATAATATCGGGGGAGTTTTGAGCCAGAGCGCTATATTTCTTCTCAGACTCCTTAACTTGGCAGAACAAACGCCTTTCTTTTATCGCTCGCTCTAACCTGGCCTGGAGTTCTGCCCGGTCAAACGGTTTGGCCAGATAATCAATGGCTCCGGCATTGATGATGTCGGTATAGAAATATTCCAAGGTGTAGCCGGTCATGATGATAAAGTCTAATTGAGAGAACCTTCGCTTGGCCCTCTTCATGAATTCCAGGCCGTTCATACCTTCCATTGCGATGTCCGAAAGGACGATGTCAAAACGCTCTGTTTGAAGCTTTTCCAGGGCTTCCTCACCGCTTGAAACTGTATCGCATGAATAGCCCATCCTGAGAATGAAAGCCATAATGGTCTTTCTTACCAGTTCCTCATCCTCAACAATTAGAATCCTCTGAGATGTTTGCTCTTTCATCAATCTCTCCTCATTTCTTTCCTTAAAACGTCATATGCAACATTTATTGTGCACACTCTCCTATGAGCTCTTTCGCTTCTTCGTTGCCCGGATCTATCTTTAACACGGTTTTTAGCACTTGTTCAGCTTTCAGCACCTCACCCAATGCAATAAGATTCTTTCCTATATGCACCCTTATTTCGATGTTCTCCCTGTCTTTCTTTCCAGCCCCGGTCAAATACCTCAATGCTTTGCTGTGCTCGCCGGTTTTTTCATTGGCTATTCCTATCTTGAACATAAGATCATATCGTGTTGGCATATCTTTCAGAATCAAATCCATAAGTTTTATTGCATAATCATAAATCTCATTTTCCATGCAAAGCTCTGAAATCTGCTCTTGCAGCGTCAGGCGATCGTCTGAAAGTTCGATGGCCTTATTAAATACTTTCTTGGCCTCCTTTATCATACCTTTTTGAACAAGTACCTTGCCAAAAGAAATACAGCGGGATATATGACGGGGGCTGACGCTCATGGCCTTCTCATAATAGATTGCCGCTTTTTCAATATCGTTCTGCCTTGAATAGAGTTCGCCAAGGTGGTGATAGGCAAGAACATCGAGTTTGTTCATCTTTACGGCTTTCAAAAAACACTCTTCAGCCATGTTCATATCATTTTTTTTATAAAGGAGTAAGCCCAGTTCCCGTACCGGCTTTGATGATGACGAAGCCGCTTGAACAGCCAGTTTGGCTTCTTCAACAGCAGCATCAATGTCGCCGGCTTCTTCACGATCTCTGGCCTTCTTCAGATGACAGATCATGGGAGGAGGGTTGTTTGCTTTTTCGATAACATCCAAAATCCTGTCACCCAGCGATTTCATTGTGAAAGGCTTCACGACATAGCTATCAATATCCGATTCCCCAGCTTCTGCCACGATCTCCCTGGTTGCCTCTGCAGTGGCCATTATAACCGGCATGTCCCTTAAACCCCTGTCCTTCCGGATTCGATCAAGAAGCTCCATACCGGTCATAACAGGCATGTTCCAGTCTACAATGGCAAGATCGATATGAGCTTTCTTTAATATCTTCCATGCTTCAAGGCCGTCATTTGCATACAGTAACTTTTTCCCGTACCCCAACACCTTTAGCATGTCGCCCATAGTTTTACGCATAATTTGCACGTCATCAACAATGAGAATGCTCATTTTATTAAAGTCTATCATGGTAAGACCTCCCATAAAATCCCCGCCTGCCAACGCCCCGTACGGCACGCAGCTTACACGCTAGCGTGCTTGGCAACCTGCCCGCCATTGCCACGCATGCCGACATTGAAGCTGCCCGCTGTGCCTGGCGATGGCAGGCGGGTGGCGGGCAGGGCGAAGCGATTTTATAACTTGTTTTGTTCCAGGGGTAAAACAAATTTAAAACAGCTTCCCTTTATGCCGTCACTCTCCACACAAATCGTCCCGTTATGTGCTTCAACAGCCATTTTGCAAAAGGCAAGCCCCAGTCCTGCGGTGTATACCCCTCGCTCCTTTTTCATTCCTGCCTGCTCAAATTTATCAAAAATTGAATCCTGAAATTCCGGCAAAACCCCCGGACCATTGTCGCTTACAGAGAAGATGATTTTGTCGGAGTCGGCGTACTCAAAAGCAACCTCGATTGTCTCTCCATGGGGAGAATAGCCTATGGCGTTGTCAAGTAGATTTTGCATCACCCTGAGGAGGAGACTCCTGTCGCCGAGCAGAGCTTTATCTTGTGCTGGCGGCTGGACCCTTTCAATCAGTTCAACTTCCTTGCTTCTGGCTATACCGGATAAACGTGACACGGATTCGGTTATCACATCTTGCGGATCAATATTTTCATAGACGAGCCTGAGACTGCCGTCTTCAAGCCTCGCAATATCAAGCAGGTTTGATATCATGCCGTTCAAGGTGTCACACCCGGTCTGGGCGGCCTGAACGTATTCAAGATTCTTATCATTCAGAGTATAGACAAGGATATCAAGGTTGCCCACCAATACGGAAATGGGGCCTTTAAGGTCATGAATTAACATATTGAAAAGGTCTGTTCGCAGTTTTTGCAGCTTCTTCAGTTCGCGGACATTACGTTCCAGTATCTCATTCTGGGACATGAGTTTGTCCTGATATGCCTTTAGCCTTAGAGCGCTTCGAATCCGGGCAACGAGGTCTTCGTCCTGGACAGGCTTGCTGAGAAGATCAGTGGCACCGAGATCAAGGGCGCGACGTCTAAGATCCGCATCACCCAGACCGGTCAAAACGATAACCGGGATGTGCCGGGTCGTTTCCGATTCCTGAAGGACCTTAAGGAGCATCAGGCCGTCTTTTCCCGGCATCTTGACATCGGTGATAATTACGTCAAATAAAGTCTCGGATGTTTTTACAAGGGCTTCGTCGGCGCTTAGCGCAAAGGCCATGTCCCACTCATCCCGCTTGTAGCGAAGTGTCCGGCGTACCGCGTTAAGGAAACCGGCCTCATCATCAACAAACAGGATTGAGCTTTTCGTGCTTTCCTCATCCATTTTATGAAATACCCCCTCCCTGTTCAGAAGTCAGAGATCAGAGATCAGAAGTCAGACCTCCGACCTCTGAACCCGTGAACGGTTACAACTAATGCAACCTTGAGCCCTAGCCCAGGAAGGTTTCTATCCTCCCATCCTGCCCTGCCAAAAACGTGACATTGACCCATTCCCTGGATATTCTTTTTTCTATATCGTTAATAGAGATAACGACTCCCGGATGAAGGGTGTCACTCACTGCTATCTTCCATCCTCTTGCTTTCGGTATTACCGTTTTCCTTAGTTCTGTCTTCATTGCCTTAAGATTGTCGAGCTCCGTTTTTATAGCGAGGTAACTGCTCATCTGTTCCTCCAATAAGTCTTTTCCATTTCCAGTGTTTAGTTCCTTCCTTAAGCTTTCCAGTACCTCTTCCTGCATTTTAGTCTTTTCATGTAACTCCTGCAATTCCCAATGTATTTCATGTGCCTTGGGATTTCTTATTATCAGCCTGGTCACAATATGGTCCCTGGAACCCACGCTCGTAGAAGTAATCGAGTTCCCTGCTGCGACTCCCCCTATAATCCCACCTCTTACGATCAACTTATGACCTGCATTTATGACGCTATTTATAACATCTTCTCTAACGAAGATGTTGCCCTGTGCCACGACGCTAGCGTCCATCTCTTCTTCACCGGCAAAAACGTTCCCGCCGATGGTCACGTCACCCTCCCTGGAGATAACTTTTGCTCCCTTTACATCTCCTTTTATCTCTATATCGCCTAAGACATTAATCGTTGAACCCGAAAGGACGCAGCCTGCAACGAATATGTTTTCTTCACATTGAATCTCCCCCACGGAAGTTTCCACGTTATCCTTTATCACCATGGAGTTACGTTCAACATGAACCTTTCCCTCTTCAATATAGGCATACCCCATAATGGCCGCCTTAAGGGATTTTCCGCCCCTGTATATAACAGTATTTTTCCCCTGGATGGATTTAAGGTCGGTCTCCCCCTCAGCTTTTATCTCTTCACCTCTCACGTTTCTCGTAACTTTCCCCAAATTCTTAACAGCCAATGTCTGACCTTTTTTTACTGATCGTAGTGATGGATCGTGACGGTAATACTCTATGTTTCCATCCTGGATTATCCGGGCTTTCGCCTTGGGGAGAATTTCAAACAGATGTTCTATTGCCTTCGCCTTTTCTATCTCGGTTACAACCTTTGGCCGGCCAAGAACCTTTTTGTCTAATATTTCCTTTATGTTCTCTATGCTTATACCATGGATAACACCGTGTTTTTGTAATTTCGTTAATATATGGGAAACATCAACAGGCATTCCGCCTTCTAGTGTAAGTGAATTTAGTGTAATTTGAGCGTACTCACCATCTTTTGAGACGGCTATCTCTATGGCTTCTTTAGTATCTTGTCCTATTGATTTGCCTGTGACTTTTTCTGCTTTTCGCTTCCCATTATAAATTGCCTTTCTCAATAGCTCAGAATCCACATTTGTAAAACCATGCTCATTAAGATATAGCTCAACCTCTTTATGCTCAAGCTCTTTGCCCTTCCCCTCTGCTGGATAAACGGTCAAATATAAGCCATCTTCTTCTTCACTTACCTCGGCAAACCCATCTCTCTCCCTTTTCTGGTTTAGTTTTGCCAGATCTGACTCATCAGGATCGCCAGTAATTTTGGTGGGCTCTCCAATAGCAGCATTTACGGCCTCATCGACCATTTTATCATTGATATTAGGAATGTTCCTATCAGCAATTTGTTTTCGAACCTCCGATAGAGTAACCAATTTTCCTACCTTCTGAGGTCGCGTAACGGTTAAATAGCCCTCTCCCTGAAATTCTACTATAGTCGCAGCCCCATCCATGAATTTTATGTCCTGTGCCTTCATGTCATTCATTACTTAGATGTAGGTGTTCATAAAAATATTTTCCAAACTTCTTGCTCGCATTTGGTAACAATATCCCATTCTCGAAATCCCCCCTAACCCCCCTTTACAAAAGGGGGGGATCCAAATCATCCCCCTTTCTCAAAGGGGGACCGAGGGGGATTTGAATACGAAATTTATTATCTGAAAATCTACAGCAACTTTTCTATTCGCTCCACCAGATCCGGCAAATTGAAGGGCTTTACCACGTAACTGTGTGCGCCGGCTGCAAGCGCATCCTTTACATCCTGGACTTGCCCTTTTGCTGTCAACATGATAATAGGAATAGACTTTAGAGATGGATCGGTTTTCAAATGCCGGCATGCCTCCAAGCCATCCATTTCGGGCATCATAACATCCATGAGAATAACATCCGGCTTTTCTTTCTCTGCTTGTTCTAATGCCTCTTTCCCATTTTTTGCCAAAAAGACTTGATAACCACTTCCGATTAAAAAAAACTCCACAGTTGCCACAAAATCGGGCTCGTCATCGACTAAGAGTATCTTTGCCATAACCTCTATTGCCTCCTTCATTCAATTTGCCAGTAATTTTTACTGCTTTTCCCTTCCCGTTATAAATTAAGGGCTCCCTTATTTCACTACGAGCTAACAAGACTTAGATAGCATCTTTTCTATTCGCTCCGACAGATCCGTTAGATTGAAGGGCTTTATAATGTAACCGTCTGCCCCGACTGCAAGTGCATCCTTTACATCCCGCATTTGCCCTTTTGCTGTCAGCATGATAATGGGAACGGATTTAAGAGACGAATGCGTTTTGAAATGCTGGCATGCCTCTAAACCATCCATTTCAGGCATCATAATATCCATGACAATAAGATCCGGCTTTTCTTTCTCTGCTTGTTCTAATGCCTCTTTCCCATTTTTTGCCAAAAAGACTTGATAACCACTTCCGATTAAAAAAAACTCCACAGTTGCCACAAAATCCGGCTCGTCATCGACTAAAAGAATCTTTGCCATAACCTTATTCCTTATCATTCGCTTAATAGGGATAGACTTTTGTTAATTTTGAGAATCTATTTTCAGGTGTCAGGTGTCAGGTGTCAGGTGTCAGGTGTCAGGTTTCAGAAACACAAGAGCTAAAACCTGAATACTGAAACCTGAACACTGAACACTGAACACTGAACACTGAACACTGAAACCTGAAACCTGAAACCAAAACGGGATAAAGATTTAGGTCCATATAAGAATTAATCTAAGTACGAATTTATTAAGCGAACGATGAGTTATTCCCCTTCTTATCAATCAAAATATGCATTGAATAAATATTCCATTTCATCCAATACATTTCTATCTATTGAAAAGGATACATGCTGTGCAAACATATCGAGCTTGACCAGGGCATTAAGCGTTGCATCTTGAATTTTAATATGTGCTAGTCTTTGGAAAAAACTCTTATTAACGATTCGAATATCGTCATAAATTTTAACAAGATTTCTCAAGTGCCAGTCTGGCTCCTTGCCTCGTTTATACAAAAAATATTGTGCAACCAAATACATCGATATCACCCGATACTGAGTTTCTCCTGGTGTCGCAAAGGGTAAATGATAACGAACCATTGGTTTTAGTTTCTCCATAATAGGGCAGCCGCTTGTAACCATATATATGCCTATCATAGAACTTATTGCTTGCTG
>Ga0114922_10002517_pt1 | contig 17177 bp, 9 predicted proteins | sample AartaG_FD_100975 | JGI IMG/M metagenome (GOLD analysis project Ga0114922, IMG submission 100975) | Deep subsurface microbial communities from Aarhus Bay to uncover new lineages of life (NeLLi) - Aarhus_00045 metaG | ecosystem: Environmental > Aquatic > Marine > Oceanic > Sediment | place: Aarhus...
CGTTGGCGGTTCAATATCTTCTTTGTCAGACTCACGGTAATTGATGGACAAGAAAGTAACCCATTGGTGTGACTTCTCATCTGTCTTACCTGCCTCATTTATCCCTGCTGTCTCTTGTGCTCTTAGGTAACGGTCGGGGCCAAAATATCCGTGATCTTCGAAGATCACATCAAACTTATTGAGTAATGTTGCCACTGCATCCGAAGGCGAGACTTCTTCGTCAGCGAAAATTGGAACCAATTCCAAGATATCGCTTAGTGCCCGACGTTCGATTTCTAATCGCTCCCGAACCTGAATTTCCTCAACGATCCGAAACATCTCAGCCACGATGTGAACACATAACTTAACTTTTTTATCGAGATGTTTAACTTCAGGCAAATCCGTAACATAGAGTGCGAACATTTGACTTATCGTTCTAGACCTACATGTTTCTGTTAAACCAAATACCAGGCAACCATCAATTTCGTCAAAAGCAATCTTTTCTCGAAGCAATTCAACTTTGTAAATATCTCTCAGAAATTTATTTATTCTATCAGGAAAAATATGATATTCTGGCTGAATGCCTTTTTTTTTCGATCGCACGATTTTTCTTCCAACAATTTTAAACACTGAACAGTAACAAGTCGGTCCTTCAAGGCAAATGGAACACTTAGGTTTTGCCTGTGGATCATTAATAGTTATTGATTCAATTACTTCTGTTCGCACTTTATCTGTATCAGCCCATTCTTGGTCTGTTGTTTCAAACCAATCTCGGACCTCTGGAGGGGATGCGTATACATGTCGAAGACGTTCTTCTCGAAAACCTGAACGTTCCCTAACCGTTGTGATTTCAATTTCAGAAACTTCTAAGATGTTCTTGATATAGTCTCGACTTGCTTCGATTACCATCTGTGTAAGATCACTAGCATCAGGATTTTCGGTATCAGGATGAGCCAGTTTATGCAAATGTGCCCTAAAATTAGCGAAATCGAATTCAATTGTGTCAGACATCAATACCTCCTACGGCTTAAGTCATTCGATATCTATCTTCATCGTTGTTTAAACCAAAAACTGGAACTTATATCTTTCTACTCTCGTTGACTGAGAATAATTATTTTACACCCAGATGTCATTATATCACCATATAGTCCAAGATACAAGGAAAAATAAAGGTTACTCTCATACTATAAATCCCTTACTCTGGCTCTCAATTTTGACAGATGTGACATTTCCTGCATTCGCTATCATGTCATTGCCAGGTTCTGGTCAGGGTTCTTTTTCCAATAGTAGTCAATCATCCTGCTTTTACACGTAAAGTATTTATTCACAATGACTTACTGCCCTCATGCCACGTAGGGGAACTCATTTAAACCAGTTTTACAGAAAGATTATCCGCGAAAATCCCGTTATTCCTTCGCTTCGCTCAGGGCAGGATCTGTCAAAGAGAAAATAGTCTACAGTTTCAAATAGGGTCTGGGGTATCGGGGCCAGGGTTTAGGGCAAGAAAATGTTTTTGACACTGATCCGCACTGATTTGACAGATTCAATAATCAAATATCAGTTCTTTCTTGTGTAAATCTGTGTCTGATAATCAAAAATCCCCTCCCCTGCACTAAAAACCCCCTTTTCGCTGTCCGCATGTCCCATAATCCAGGTTAAGTCGTCCCAACTTGAATTTAAGTTGCCTTGCCTTAAGCATAATATGCTTTGATATAAGTTTTATTTCCCTTGAATTAAATTTGATTTGCCCTGAATTGAATTTGATTCATCATGAATTAAACATCATTTGCCATGAATTGGATTTAATTCGTCGTGACTTAAGCATCATATGCCGTATATTAAACATCATACGCCACGGATGAAACTTGATATGCCATGGATGAAGTCTCATATCTCCCGCCTGGTAAGGCACTCGTCATGGAATGACCTTCATTTGCCACAGTCGAAATGTCAAAGACCACATTTTTGACAGGATGACTGGATAAAAATGTTAAAGTGAAAATCCTCTGAGTGCTCTGTGTTCTCTGTGGCAATGAATTTGTGATCATTCGTAATCATTCGTGCACTTCGTGGTAAAACTATTTTATGCCACCTACCGGTGGTAAAGCTCCCGCCCTGGTAAGGGCCTCGTGGTAAATCTCTATGGCAAAACCATGCCTAAGCTTCGCGTAAGCATGCCACTTAAACGAGATTATTTATACACCCTACCGAGGTGGTTCACGATGGCTTTTTAACCTTCGAGGACGTCGATGGCGTTGCAGGTGGTGGTTGCATTTATGCCCATACAATATTATGATATATGTAGAATGTTTAAAGTCAACCTATAGGGATGATTTCGGCTTGCAATCTATTATGGAGCAAGCGGAAGGGAGAAAATGATGACCAGGAATAATTGGATACATATATTCATACCCATAGTCTTCCTATGGATTTTATGCGCCAGTCCCGCGGTGCAGGCCCGGTACGGAGGCGGCAGCGGGACCGAGGAAGATCCCTATCTGATTTATACGGCCGAGCAATTAAACCAGATTGGGCTAAACGATGCAGACCTGGACGAACATTTTCTGCTTATGGCGGACATCAATCTTGGCGAGTTCCAGAAAAGAGAATTCAATATTATTGGCCGAGATGAGGAACACCCCTTTGAAGGCGTGTTTGACGGGAATGGGTTTCGGATTCTGAATTTTTCGTATAAGGCGAGCCTGCAGGATTATGTAGGCCTGTTCGGCGTCGTGGGGGAATTTGACGGCAATGACGCCGGGGCGATTCGGGACCTGGGCCTGGTGGATGTGAATGTGGATGCGGGCCAGGGATATTCTACAGGAGGGCTGGTCGGTTTTTTAGCAAAGGGTCAGGTAGAAAATTGCTATGTACGCGGCGGAACGGTTCGCAATCACGGTCATTTTGTCGGCGGCCTGACCGGTGCGTGCATGGGCGAGATCTCTGCCTGTTACGCCGATGTCCGGGTTTTGGGGGTGTTTGAAGCAGGAGGGCTTGTCGGGCTTCAGGCAGAAGCCGGAACGGTGAGCAACGCCTATGCCCGTGGCAATGTGTCGGGCACCCAGTATATAGGAGGACTGGTGGGGGATATGCGGGAAGGAACCCAAATTGAAAACTGTTATTCGACGGGACGAGTTACCGGTGAATTGAATTATGCCGGCCTGGTGGGGATTAATTCCGGAGAGATAGTAAATTGTTTCTGGGATTACCAGAGCAGTGAAGATATGTCCATGTGCGGCGGCGGTGGCGACGGCGTTGGCTGTACCGGCGACGGCGGTAAAACCACAGCCGAGATGCAATTGGAAGATACCTTTGATAATAATGGCTGGGACTTTGATACGACGCCGATCTGGAAGATCAAGGAGGGCCAGGAGCCACCGAGATTGTGGTGGGAAGTTGCCAACCCAGTGACGTTTTTATTTACGCTGGATGGGGACCAGGTAGTCGGCCAAGTGGAAACTCCGGCAACCGGTATTGGAATTATACGGTTCGATGAGGAAAACGATGAGATCAGTTGGAATATTATTTATAGTCAGATAAACCAGGATCCCAATACGGAAATCATCTCGGTATATCTGCGCGGACCGGCCGAACCGAATCAGGTGGGAGATATCCAGATTGATATACTGGGGAACAGCGTTTCGGTAGAGAGGTTGGTAAATTTAATACCATTTGATTTGAGTGAACAACAGACCGACGATTTATTATCCGGTCTGTGGTACGTGGAAATGGCCACCGTGCGAAATCCGATCGGTGAGATACGAGGGCAGGTCGTTAAAATATATGATATTCAGGCAGGCAGTGTTGCCATTAAGGCGGGCAAATCTAGGATGGAACCGGCTGATTCGGTCAAGACGGTGGGGAATTTGTATCTGAGTTCGGATGATGCAGCGGTGGAAGATATGATTTATAGTGAGAGGATTGACATCCTTCTGATGAACGTCAATGAGGAAGCAGAAGAGTTAGAAACAATTCTCTCCGATACCATAGCGGTCGATGTCAATCTGGATAAACTCGCCAACAGCGGAGCATTCAATTACAATCGACCCAAAGACGGCAACGGTGCCGTGAAGGTACTGAAAATTGATTTTACAAAAAACACTTTTACGATGGATGCCAAACCCACCAATCTGTCCGGCTTGCGGATGCCCTTCAAGCTCACCATCGTATTTGGCCCTTACCAAGGTGCCATAGTATTCACAGAGACAAATGCAGAGAAAATAAACAAAGGCAAGCCGCTGCCGATTTGTCTGCTAGCAGGTGTTGAAGATGCACTGCGTCTGGATAAGGCTAAGGTGAAAACCAGTAAGAAAGGTGACTCTCTGAGCGTCCAAGGCGGGATTGCAGCAGGAGATTCGGAATTGAATTTAAATCAGGAGGCGGTAACGATCGAGTGGGGAGATTTTTCCGAAATCCTGCCCGCCGGGAGCCTGGTAGCGAAAAAGGGACGAAATTATTCGTATAAAAAACCGAAAGACGGAGCAGGGACAATTTCCTCCTTGGCCATCAATCTTGATAAATGCAACTTTAAGCTATCCGTAAAATCTGCGCCGGAACTGACAAAAGAGGGAACCGTCCTGTTCCAGATCCATTCGGAACACTTCCAGGCAGAAGACGAAGTGATATTTTAACGGCATCTGAAATAATTGACTTTAACCGAAACATTAATATCATTATCATTGAAGCGAATCAATGAGAGATGAACCGAATAAGCGAGGGTAAGATATGGCCCAGATAAAGAAAATTTTATATCCGACGGATTTTTCGGAGCATTCCCTCTGCGCGCTGCCCTATGCCAAAGAACTGGCGAAAAATAATTCTGCGGAAATTCATTGCCTCCACGTGGTGGATGAGGCCTATCAATATTGGCTGGGAGCGGGCGAGGCGGCTATGCCGGTCGTGATGCCTGTGGAAGATATAAAAAATTCCGCCCAGGAGCTTATGAAGCAGTTCGTAGAGAAGCATTTTGGGGATCTGACGGACAGCGTAATCACAAACATAGTCACCGGCCGGCCCTTCGTGGAGATCATTCGCTATGCCCGGGAACACGAGATTGATTTGATAGTTATTGCAACACACGGGCATGGCGCGTTGACATCAATGCTTTTGGGAAGCGTAACGGAGAAGGTCGTGCGGAAATCCTCCTGTCCGGTATTGACAGTGCGGCACCCGGACCATAAGTTCGAGATCCCATGATCGGTCGTGAAATGGTGTTGTGTGCCGCTAAATATATAGAAAATAAATACTTGGGAGAATTTTTCTTGACGCCGGTTGAAAAGTATTGTTAAGATAATGTCGTATATAGAGATAAGATCGCGGGGTGGAGCAGTCTGGTAGCTCGCCGGGCTCATAACCCGGAGGTCATAGGTTCGAATCCTATCCCCGCTATTGGCGTAAGCCGCGAAGTAGCAGCATGTTACGTGCTGCTGCTTTTTTGCGCCAACGGGGAACTATGAGAAAAATTTGATATAACATTTGCACGTAAGTATGGAAATTATCGACTGGGCCCGGCAGGGATCGAACCTGCGACCAAGGGATTATGAGTCCCCTGCTCTACCGCTGAGCTACAGGCCCGTAAGTTTTTGCCATTGTATAACTTGCGTTTATAAATCCAAGTCTCATTTTACTGAAAATCCTTTTTTTCTTACTCATAACCCTGTGCTCCAAAGCCAATATAAGTGACAATATTGTTATATAAGACACGGAGAATTACAACTATGTAATTAGTTTTACGGACCCACATGACCGCAGAACAGCTATAACTCTTTATTTAATAGGCATTTATAATATTACAGTTTTTTGGCATGGTATTTGTGTTAGCAATAAATCTGTGTTTGAAAATGAAAGTTTTCAGCGTAACAACCAAGAAAGGTAAGTTTTTTAATAGGGAGCATAGTAATGCGAAGCAATGGCAGGAAGTGGATGGGGGGCATCATGGGATTTCTGATGGTAATGACGTCTATGAATGCAAGTTGGTCCCAGGAAACGGAAGAATCGCCAAGCCTGGGAGTTACAGCCGACATGACGCTGGTGACGAAGTATTTATGGTACGGTTATGATCTTTTCGACGACCATGGGGCCTACCAGCCAAGCATCAACTGGGATATCTTCGATACGGGATTCAGTGTCAACATCTGGGGTTCGTTCCCGTTCGGCAGCGGTAATGAAGTATTTAAGGAACTGGATTACTCGGTAGCCTACGGCACGACATTATTCGAGGAGGAATCCTATGCGGTGGACCTAGGGATCAAATATATCTACTACGATTTTCCGCGAGTGGGTTCCCGTTTTGTACCGGATTCACATGAAGTGGGTGTGAGTGTTGCGTTGCCGAATCTTTTCAAGATTGGCGATAACGTCTTAGTGCCGAGTTATTACAGCGCGAAGCTATGGCCGGCTGATTCCGGGCTGGGATTCGATGTAGTCGGCGGGTACCACGCTTTAGGATTGGGATATGATCTTACGATCCCAGGTACTGAGCAGGTGCTCAGTTTGTCAGCGGATGTAAATTACAACGACGGTTTATTCGGCGCGGATCACGACTGGAGTCATGCGACACTAGGATTGTCCACTAATTTTAAAGTGGGACCAGTAAGCCTAACGCCGTTCCTTAGTTATCAGATCTCGATGGATGACAGCGTCAATCCCGATGACGAATTCTGGGGAGGATTGAGTGTGAGTATGAGTTTCTAAAGCGCTCTAACAAAACCTCTGTTATGTCACCCTGAGCCCTTCGCTTTGCTCGAGGACAGGCAGCGCGAAGGGTCTCTATTCGGCCCACAAAATGAGATTCTTCGCTTCGCTCAGAATGACATCCACGCGTTACCATAGTTATGTTAGTGTGCCTAAGTATATGTTTGAACCGTATCCGATGCAGTATAGTTACATATATGTAACCAATTATAATATTACGACATAAATGTAGCATATTCATTTGATTTTAGCGTAACATGAATTTCGCTAACTTCTTTTTCTTTGGTAGGTTATGAAAATATATACAAATTGGCATGTAAATTGCTAAGTAAAATTGCTTAAAGTAAGTAGTGATAACTGGATGAAGTGAACAAAAAGGTAAACGACGATGAGCAGGACACTATGGGCAATAAGTTTCATACTCGTATTTTGTACGTTGGCATTTCCTCAACCCGTACAAGCCTCGGATGGCGTTACCATCGATACAGGGACCACGGCCTGGATGCTGACTTCGACGGCACTGGTGCTGTTGATGGTACCGGGACTGGCGATGTTTTACGGTGGTCTGGTGCGAACGAAAAATGTGCTGGGAACCATGATGCACAGTTTTGCGGCAATGGCGATCATCGGGGTGCTATGGGTCGTGTGCGGTTATGCGATGTGCTTTGGAAAAAGTTTCGGGTGGATGGGATGGGATTGGCAGTACTTCTTTCTCAATGGTATTGATCATGGCGAAGGCGCCAGGTACTCTATAGAAGTCAATGGTCATGCCATGGTAATCCCCACGTTAGTTTTTGCCATGTTCCAGGGAAAATTTGCCATTATCACACCGGCTCTGATTGCCGGGGCGTTTGCCGAGCGGGTGCGATTTCGCGGCTATTGCATTTTTATCGCACTATGGAGCCTGCTGGTGTACAATCCTCTGGCCCACTGGGTCTGGGGAGGTGGATTTCTGACCGGCAAAGCTATCGACTTTGCGGGCGGTACGGTGATACACATTTCGGCGGGAATGGCGGGCCTGGTGACGGCTTTGTACCTGGGCTCGCGGCGCGGGTATCCACAAACGGCTATGCATCCCAATAATCTGGTGATGACGCTGATGGGGGCAGGTTTGTTGTGGGTGGGCTGGTTCGGTTTTAACGCGGGCAGTTCGGTGGCCAGCGGTTTCCAAACGGCCCAGGCATTAACCGTAACTCAAACCGCGGCTGCGGCAGGGGCATTGACCTGGATACTGATTGAAGGAATTCATTTGCGTAAGGCAACGAGTTTGGGCCTGGTATCCGGGATTCTGGCCGGATTAGTGGCGATTACACCGGCAGCAGGTGATGTACAGCCCTATGGCGCCGTGATTCTTGGCGCGGTGGCGGCGTGTTGTTGCTATTGTGCGATCCAGGTAAAAAATAAGCTCAGCTATGATGACTCGCTTGACGTATTCGGTATTCACGGGATCGCCGGTATCGTGGGCGCTATCGGATTATCGTTCTTATTACGCGACGTACCGGAACATGGCGTCGCCAGCCAATTATGGTACCAGGTGCAAGGCGTAGTGGTCAGCATCGTTTATGCGGCTATCGTGACTCTGGTCCTGGTAGTCATTGTGGAAAAACTGTTCCGTTTCCGTATGGAACAAGCTAACGAAATGGCGGGTATGGATCATAGTTTGCACGGCGAGCATGGCTACGGATTGTTGAATTTGAATTAAGACAGGGCCGACGGTATAAGGAATCAAGGTGGTACGATGAAATTGATAACCGCAATCATTCAACCCCAGAAATTAGATGAAGTGCGTGAAGAGTTGATCAAATCGGAAATCTATCGCATCACGGTGAGTCGCTGTACGGGCCGCGGTCAGGCCGAGACGATCGATTTATATCGCGGCCAGGAAGTGGCGCCGGATTTGCAGCCGAAGGTGCGGCTGGATATTGCCTGCAACGACGAATGGGTGGACGTTGCCGTCCAGGCGATTTTACGAGCGGCTCGACACGGCGAAGGGGAAGTCGGGGATGGGAAAATTTTTATTACCCCCCTGGAAGAATGCATTCGGATCCGCACCGACGAGAGAGGAGGCAAAGCGATATAAAAACTCTAAATCAATAGCTCTAAATCCGAAATTCGAAACAATTTCGAATTTCCAAAATCCAAATGATTAAATGATTAAAACATGGTTTGGAGAATTTGAGCATTCGAATTTTCAGTTTGTTTCGGATTTCAATATTCGAATTTCGGATTTTCCGGATTAGGATTTGTGGAAGGTAAGTGTTAGGTATAGAGAAACAGGAGAAATGTAATCATGGAACCGAAAGATTTTTTTGAATTTGCCAAGAAACATGGCGCGAAAATGGTGGACCTGAAATTTACGGATTTTCTGGGAACCTGGCAGCACTGTTCGTACCCGACGGAAACCTGGGACGAAGGTACGTTCAAGGACGGCGTAGGCTTTGACGGTTCGTCGATTCGGGGCTGGCAGGCGATTAACGTTTCGGACATGCTGGCGGTTCCCGATGCGAGTACCGCGGTAATGGATCCGTTTTTTGCCAAACCGACGGTGAGCGTGCTCGCCAATATCGTGGATCCGCTGACCCGCGAGGATTATTCGCGCTGTCCCCGTCACGTCGCCCGGAAGGGAGTGGAATTCCTGAAACAAAGCGGTATTGCCGATACGTGCTACATCGGTCCGGAGCCGGAGTTCTTCATTTTTGACGAGGTGCGTTATACGCAGACGCAGCATGAAGGATTTTATCAGATTGATTCGGTAGAGGGCGCCTGGAACACGGCCCGGTTTGAAGAGCCGAACCTGGGCTACAAACCCAGTTTTAAGGGCGGCTACTTCCCGGTGAGTCCGACGGATACGTATCATGATCTTCGAGGCGAGATGGCGTATGAAATGCAGAAGGTCGGTATTGTGGTCGAAGCGCATCACCACGAGGTCGGCACCGCCGGTCAGGCCGAGATCGATATGGAATATACCGACCTTTTAAAGATGGCGGACCAATTTATGTGGTACAAGTACATTATCAAGAACGTAGCCAAACGAGCCGGTAAAACAGTGACGTTTATGCCCAAGCCGATCTTCGAAGATAACGGCAGCGGTATGCACTCGCACTTTTCGCTGTGGAAAGGCGGTAAGCCGCTCTTTGCGGGAGACAAGTATGCGGGTTTGAGCGATATGGGACTCTATGCCGCCGGCGGATTGCTCAAACATGCGCCGGCGATATTGGCGTTTGCCGCGCCGACGACGAATTCGTATCGTCGTCTGGTACCGGGTTTTGAGGCGCCGGTGAACCTGGTCATCTCGGCGCGGAACCGTTCGGCGGGCATTCGCATTCCGATGTATTCCGACAATCCCAAGGCGAAACGGCTGGAATTCCGCTGTCCGGATCCGACCTGTAATGGGTACTTCGCATGGACGGCGATGTTGATGGCGGCGATCGACGGGATTGAAAACAAGATCGATCCCGGTGAGCCTCTGGACTGTGATATCTATGAGATGACTGCGGAAGAGTTATCCAAATATCGCCATACGCCCGGTTCGCTGGAAGAGGCGATCAATGCACTGGAAAAAGATCATGCGTTTTTAACCAATAGCGGCGTGTTCACCAGTGATTTGATCGAGGGCTGGATCTCGTGGAAGCGGGACAACGAGTTGAATGAGCTGGCTCTGCGTCCGCATCCGTACGAGTTCCATCTGTATTACGATAGTTAATCTATCGGGTGGCAGCCACTGAGCGAAGCGAAGTGGATGGCGGAGAACCATCCACCTCGAAGACTCGGTGGCTGCCACCCAGGCGAATAATTTGAGAGAGCTATACCTGGCGGTTGGATGATTGCTTACCGCCCAGGTCCTACCGAAGGTGATAGCGGGGTGCATGTGGCCCCGTTATCACTTTATTAGACAATAGAAGGAGTTGTTGATAAAATCTAAGGAAATAAGAATTTGGTAGGACGCGATGGGCAGGCGCAATCGCTATGCGATAAAGTCGGCAGGTATGATTTGACCGGTGAGGTAGGGGAAAAAGTCGTTTTTGGTAGGATAAGGGCGGCGGTATGGGCAACGAAAATACTATGAGTTATCATGCGCTTCCGGGGGATCGGGGATTGTATGAATCCCGGCGGGAGCATGACGCGTGCGGGATCGGAGCGGTCGTCAACATTTCCGGTAAACGTGCGCATGGCATTATTGAATACGGCAAGCAAATTCTCTTGAATCTTCAGCATCGCGGTGCGGCCGGTGCGGATGAATCCACCGGTGATGGTGCAGGAATTTTACTACAAATTCCCCATGATTTTTTTGCCGCGGAAGCGGATCGTTTGGGTATTACGACTGGCAAACCGGGCGATTACGGTGTGGCCATGGTTTTTACGCCACGGTCGGATAAATCCCTGGGCCAACAATTCGGGCAAATCCTGGAGAAAGCCGTTCAATATTATGGAATGAAATCTCTGGGATGGCGGGAGGTGCCGAGCGATAATCAGTGTCTGGGGGAATTGGCGAGGGCTTGCGAACCGCGAATTGCTCAATTATTCATCGGTCGCGCGGAAGTAGGCCGGGATGAATTTGAAAATACGCTATACTTGGCACGCAAGCGTGCCGAACGGATCAGCCGGGAACAATTCGGACCGCAAAGTCAGCCTTTTTATATCCCCAGTATGTCCAGCCTGACAATTTGTTATAAGGGGATGTTTCTGGCCGGACAATTGTTTGATTTCTATACGGATCTCGCAGATGAACGGGTAACGTCCGCTTTGGCTCTGGTGCATCAGCGATACAGTACGAATACCTTTCCCAGTTGGCAATTGGCGCAGCCCATGCGTTTGATCGGCCATAACGGCGAGATCAACACGCTCAGCGGAAACCTTAACCGGATGCGGGCGCGCGAAAAAAATATGTACAGCGATACCCTGGGCGGCGATCCGGAGGATTTATTGCCTGTACTGACGCCCGGCGGGAGTGACTCGGCGTGTTTCGATAACGCCCTGGAATTGCTGGTACGTGCGGGCCGCTCCCTGCCGCATGCCATGATGATGCTGATCCCGGAAGCCTTCGGCCCCAGCTATCATATCAGTACGGATAAACGGGCGTTTTATGAATATCATTCTGCGATCATGGAGCCTTGGGACGGACCGGCGGCGATGGTATTCACCGATGGTCGAGTGATTGGCGGTACCCTGGACCGAAACGGATTGCGACCCGCGCGGTATGTGATTACGACGGACGGCCTGGTGGTGTTGGCCAGTGAAGTAGGGGTGATCGAATTTCCGCCGGAGAAGATCCGGCGTAAAGGTCGATTGCAACCGGGACGGATGTTTCTGGTCGATACGCAGGAAGGCCGCATCGTTAATGATAATGAGATCAAAAGTAAAATCGCCCGGCAGAAGCCCTACCGACGCTGGCTGGAACAGAACCTCATTGAATTGCGAGGATTATTTAGCGCCACGGGGCAGGTAAAAAGCGATCGAGCTACGGTAATCCGGAGGCTACGTACTTTCGGCTATACCCGGGAAGAACTTTCCATGATTCTGGCGCCAATGGCGACAAACGCTCAGGAACCGGTCGGATCGATGGGTACGGATACTCCCCTGGCGGTGTTGTCCCATCGTCCGAAATTGTTGTTCAACTACTTCAAGCAATTGTTCGCCCAGGTGACGAATCCCCCGATCGATCCCCTGCGGGAAGGATTGGTCATGTCCTTGATGAGCTTCATCGGCAAGCAGCGAAATCTTTTGAGCGAGACTCCGCAGCACTGCCGTCAGTTGAAACTGCCCCATCCGATCCTGAGCAATGAAGATATAATCCGCTTGCGGGAGGCCGGCCGGAAAGAGGAGGAAAAAGTCGCTCGTAAAAGCGATTTTCAGGTGGCGACCCTATACGCATTATTTGATGCGAATCAGGAATCTCCGGGCGAAAGCCTGCAGCACGGATTGCAGAAACTTCTGGATGACGCAGCACGGGCGATTCAGGCGGGAGCGTCGCTGCTCATCGTCAGCGATCGTGGTTTTTCATCGGAGAACGTTCCGATCCCCTCGTTATTAGCGACAGGGGCGGTGCATCACGGCCTGCTGAATAGAGGCTTACGGGGCGAAGTGGGGATCGTCATCGAAAGCGGCGAGCCGCGCGAGGTGATGCACTTTTGCCTGCTTTGCGGCTTCGGCGCTAACGCGGTCAATCCGTATCTGGCGTTTGAATCGCTGGATGAGTTGCGGCTGCGGGGGGATCTACCCGAGTATGTCGAGTCCGAGCAATTCGTGGATAATTACATTGCCGCGATTAAGAAGGGGATTCTGAAAACGATGTCCAAGATGGGGATCTCCACGTTGCGCAGCTATCACGGGGCGCAATTATTTGAAGCCATCGGCTTGAACGGGGAAGTCATTGATAATTATTTTCCGGGCGTCAGTTCCCGCATCGGCGGCGTGGGATTGGATGTGATCGCCCGGGAAGCCCTGGCCCGACATAAAGATGCGTATCAAGAAAGGCCGGCCGGAGCGCTGGAAATGGATTTTGGCGGAGAATATCATTGGCGGTGCGACGGGGAAGAACATCTCTGGAATCCCCAGACGGTGAGTCTGCTGCAGCATGCCGTGCGTAACCATGATCCCCAGGCGTATGAGCGGTATGCCGGGCTTATCAATGCTCAGTCTCGCAAGCTATGCACCTTACGCGGTCTGTTTGAGTTGGTCGATTCGGCGTCCGGTTCGCCTGTGGCACTGGAAGAAGTGGAACCGGCGAGTGAAATTGTAAAGCGATTTTATACCGGCGCCATGTCGCACGGTTCGATTAGTAAGGAAGCCCATGAGACGATGGCCGTCGCTATGAACCGACTCGGCGCTATGAGTAATACCGGCGAAGGAGGAGAAGATCCGGTTCGTTATCAACCCACCGAAAACGGCGATAATCTCAGTTGCCAAATCAAACAGATTGCCAGCGCTCGCTTCGGGGTCACCATGGAGTATCTCAGCCAGGCGAAAATGTTACAGATTAAGATGGCACAGGGCGCCAAGCCGGGCGAAGGGGGTCAGCTTCCCGGGCACAAGGTGACGGAGGAAATTGCCCGGATGCGTCATTCGACGCCCGGAGTAACGCTGATCTCCCCGCCGCCGCACCATGATATTTATTCGATCGAGGATCTCGCCCAGTTGATCTACGATCTGAAATGCAGCAATCCGGGCGTGAAGGTTTCGGTGAAGCTGGTTTCAGAGGTCGGCGTGGGCACCGTAGCGGCCGGCGTCGCTAAGGGCAATGCCGATGAGGTGTTAATCAGCGGCCATGACGGCGGTACCGGCGCCAGTCCGTTATCGTCGATTAAACACGCCGGCGTGCCGTGGGAATTGGGACTGGCGGAAACGCAGCAGACGCTGGTTATGAACGGTCTGCGCGACCGGATTTTGGTGCAGGTGGACGGCCAACTGAAAACCGGGCGGGATGTGGTGATCGGCGCGCTGCTGGGCGCGGAACGGTTTGGGTTCGGTACGTCGGCATTGGTATCGCTTGGCTGTATTCTCCTGCGTAAGTGTCATCAAGGATTATGTTCCGTGGGGATTGGTACACAGGATCCCCAATTGCGGAAACGGTTCCAGGGCAAACCGGAACATTTACAGCGGTATATGCTCTTCGTGGCCGAAGAAGTGCGTCAGCTTATGGCTCAATTAGGGTTTCGCACGTTTGACGATATGGTCGGGCGGATCGATCGACTGAATCGACAGGAAGCCGTGGACCACTGGAAAGCACAGGGCCTGGATTTTTCCGGGATTTTCGAGATGCCGGATTCCTCCGACGACCGGGCGATACGTTGTATCCGCGAGCAGACGGATACGTTGAAGGGCCATTTGGATCGACAGATATTGCCCCAAATCGAGACTGCCCTTGAGGAAAAGAAACCGGTTTCTATCGAATTACCGATTCGCAACGTTCATCGGGCCGTGGGCGCGATTCTGAGCCATCACATTGTCAAGCAATACGGACCGCAGGGTCTGTCGAATGGAACCATCGAAGTAACGCTAACCGGTTCAGCGGGCCAAAGTTTTGGGGCCTTTTTAGCAGGCGGGGTGACGCTGCGTTTGATTGGCGATGCAAACGACTACCTCGGCAAAGGCTTGTCCGGCGGCCGGATCGTCGTACAAATGCCGCCGACGGCGAAGTTTGCCGCACATGAGAACATCATCGTCGGCAATACCTTGCTCTACGGCGCTACGTCCGGTGAGGCCTTTATCAACGGATTGGCGGGAGAGCGGTTTGCGGTTCGCAACAGCGGTGCGACCGCCGTAGTGGAAGGGCTGGGCGATCACGGATGTGAATACATGACCGGCGGCGTGGTGGTCGTGCTGGGACCTACCGGGCGCAATTTCGCGGCGGGTATGAGCGGCGGCATCGCCTATGTCCTGGATGAGCATCAGTTGTTCGATACGCTGTGTAACCTGGATATGGTGGATTTGGAAACCGTATGGCACGTGGAGGACATCGAACGTCTCCATGATCTAATCAGCCGTCATTATAAGTGGACCGGCAGCCGACGCGCCCAAACCATATTAGACTCCTGGCGGCAAATGGTGGGTCGGTTCGTGAAAGTTATTCCGATCGAGTATCGTAAATCTTTAGAGCGCCTCAAAGAACGAGAAGACCGCCAGACCGACTTCACTCCGGCAACTGAGGAGGTGTTCGGTGGCTAAACCGACAGGCTTCCAGGAATACTCACGCAAAGAAGTCGGCCATCGCCCGATTGCCGAACGGGTGAAAGACTATTTCGAGGTCGAGATTCCGCTGCCGGAGCAGGAATTGCTCCAACAAGCGGCGCGATGTATGGATTGCGGGATTCCGTTCTGTCACGGCGGGGGATGTCCTTTGGGCAACCGGATTCCGGAGTTCAATGAACTGGTGTATCGGGGCAAGTGGCGTCAGGCGTGTGAGAACCTGCATGCCACGAATAATTTTCCGGAAATCACCGGCCGAATTTGTCCGGCGCCCTGTGAAACATCCTGCACACTCAATATCGACGATAATCCGGTACTGATTCGCCATATCGAAAATCAGATCGCCGAGCGAGGTTTTGCCGAAGGGTGGATTGCGCCCTTGCCGCCCCGGCAAAAAACGGGGAAATCGGTGGCGATCATTGGTTCCGGACCGGCCGGCTTGGCCGCGGCGCAACAGGTAGCTCGTAGCGGTCATGACGTTACGGTCTTCGAGAAAAACGACAAGATCGGCGGCTTGCTGCGCTATGGCATACCGGATTTTAAACTGGATAAAAATATCCTCGATCGGCGTCTAGACCAGTTAAAAGCCGAAGGCGTCGAATTCCAGACGGGGGTAACCATTGGTGAAGATATTTCCTCGCGGTATCTCCGCAAGATGTTTGATGCCGTCTGTCTGACCCTGGGCGCCGGACAACCACGGGATTTGAACGTACCCGGTCGGGGATATGAAAACGTCGTGTTCGCCATGAATTATCTCACGCAGCAGAACAAAATCAACGCCGGCGAGCCGGTTCCGGCAGAAGATAGGATTACCGCGAAAGATAAAATTGTCGTAGTCATCGGCGGCGGCGATACGGGCAGCGATTGTGTGGGTACCGCTCGTCGTCAGGGCGCGAAAGAAATCCACCTGTTTGAAATTCTGCCCAAGCCACCGGACACGACGCCGGCGGATACTCCCTGGCCGATGTGGCCGCGCGTTCTGCGCACCTCCAGTTCCCATGAGGAGGGTTGCCACCGCCGCTGGTCCGTACTGACGAAAAAGCTCAGTGGTGTGGAAGTGCGCGTGAACGAACTGCACGGCGTGGAAGTAGAATGGCAGCAAGACGAAAAAGGCTCGTGGAAAATGTCCGAGCGCGAAGGTACCGAGTTCAGTATGAGAGTGGACCTGGTGATTATCGCCATGGGCTTTTTACATGTGGCCCATTCCGAATTGGTGGAAAAGTTCAACCTCAAATTAGATGAGCGAGGCAATGTGGCTATTGATGAGAATTACCAGACCAGCCAGGAAGGAATTTTCGCCGCGGGCGACACCACCTTAGGCGCCAATTTAGTAGTTCGGGCCATTCATCACGGCCGCCAGGCCGCCGCCGCCATCGACCACTGGCTCCAGAGAGGTTCTGTCTGCGCACTAGAAAATCCCGACCAGTTATCCTGTTTTAGGGCCTCCCGAGCCGCATTGCCCTACACAGGCAAGTACGCTAACTTGCGTTCAGCCCATTAGTTACATGACTGGGCGATACAGGACTTGAACCTGTGACTTCCTGCATGTCGAACATCGTAAACTTTAGGCCGAAAAGCTCGGGAAACCTTTTATTATCAGTACTTTAGCGTATTCTTACACTTTCTCAATTCTTCTCATTTCATCGCGTTTTTTCGCGTTTAATCACAGTATTACCACATCAATGTGGTAGTTTACCACTTTAAAAAGTAACTGAAGAACCTCCGGGTCATGAGAAATCAAACGCCCTTCTCAGCCAAAAATCATAAAGTATTTTAAACACTGTAACATAAAATGAGTCACCAGTATACGATTTTTCATA
>Ga0114922_10002518_pt1 | contig 17170 bp, 12 predicted proteins | sample AartaG_FD_100975 | JGI IMG/M metagenome (GOLD analysis project Ga0114922, IMG submission 100975) | Deep subsurface microbial communities from Aarhus Bay to uncover new lineages of life (NeLLi) - Aarhus_00045 metaG | ecosystem: Environmental > Aquatic > Marine > Oceanic > Sediment | place...
TGGAAGCGGGGAATCGTCACGCTGCCCCCGATCCTGCACGACGGGGGTCCGAAAGAACTGGCGGAGCGGGTCCGGGCAGCCGCGGCCGAGGTCCTGTCGCGGGGCGCCGTGCCCGTGGTGCTCGGGGGCGAGCACTCCGTCACGATCGGCGCGGTCGAGGCCGCGGCCGACGCCTTCCCGGGTGTCGGCGTGTTGCAGATCGACGCGCATGGGGACACCCGGGAGTCCTACGAGGGATCGACACACAATCACGCCTGCGTAATGGCGCGGGCCCGCGAGCGCTGCTCGATCGTGCAGGTCGGGATCCGCGCCGTGGACGCATCCGAGATGCCCGGACTCGATCCCGACCGGGTGTTCTGGGCACACGAAATCGCAGGACGCGGCGACAGCGGCTGGATGGACCGGGTCGTGACCCTGCTGCCCGAGCACGTCTACCTGACGATCGACCTGGACGCCTTCGACCCGTCGCTTCTTCCGGCCACCGGTACGCCGGAGCCGGGAGGGCTCGGCTGGTACCAGGTGAACGATCTCGTGCGGCGGGTGGCGCGACGACGCCGGATCGTCGCGTTCGACGTCGTGGAACTGCTTCCGCTGGCGGGCGAGCACGCGAGCGACTTCATCGCGGCCAAGCTGGTACACCGGGTGCTGGCGGAGGTGTTCGCGGCGGGATGACCGCGCTCAGGACCGGTCTCGCGTCCCACATCACTTGCCCCCCACTCCCTGAAATACCCCTCATTTCCGGGGATTCGCTTCTGCCCGCAGACCGACATTGTGATCGTGTGGGATTCTGCCGCGAAGCCGCGGACCAGTCTGGTTGTTGACCGGAACACGTAGAACGAACTGGAGAAATTTCTGATGAACAGACTCATGAAGCCTGTACTGTCGAGCCTGGCCCCCCTGCTGGTGGTGGGCGCCATCGGCTGCGGCGGTACTTCGGATGTCGCCTCAGACGACCAGTCGTCGGCCGGCCAGGCCACGCCGCGGGCGCAGGCGCCCACGATGAAGTACACCACCGAAATCCCGGCGAACGTCCAGACGCCCGACCGCACGGAGACGCGCCTCGGGACCCTGGAATTCACCGATGGCTTCCCCACCGAGGCCACGGCCGAGAAGGTCTGGGACCACATGGACTTCAGCCGCGCCGTGGAGGTCATGATCATGACCACCCCGGCGGCTTCGCTGCAGGGCTTCCGCAAGGGAATCCAGAAGTGGGGACCGGACAACGAGACCATGATCTACTGGGAAGGGCGCCTGGACTCCAAGGGCCTTCTCCTGACCGGAAACACCACGGTGGTCTACACCTTCATGTGGATCGACCTCAAGGACGGTCCGATGGTCATGGAGACCCCCCCGAACGTGCTCGGCATTCTCGACGATGCTTGGTTCCACTATGTGACGGACTTCGGGAACGCCGGTCCGGACGAAGGCGAGGGCGGGAAGTACCTGCTCGTGCCGCCGGACTACGAGGGCAACATCCCGGGCGGCTACATCGTCAAGAAGTCGAGGACGTACGGCCACTGGCTGGCAATGCGCGGCTTCATGACGAACTTCGAGCCGGAGCCCGTGGTCAAGAACATGAAGGACCACTTCCGCCTCTATCCGCTGGGCAGCGCTCCGGCAGAAGTCAACTGGATCAACGTGGCGATGGAGGACTTCAACACGCTGCACGCCCAGGACGCCACGTTCTTCGATGAGGTCAACATCACGGTCCAGGAAGAGCCGAATTCGGCGGAGGACCCGGAGATTCTCGGGTTGCTGGCCTCGATCGGGATCGAGAAGGGTAAGCCCTTCGCCCCCGACGCCCGTATGCAGAAGATCCTGTCCGAGGCGGCCGCGGTGGGCACCGCCGCCCAGCGCACCATCCTGTTCCGCAACCGTGACGAGAACGTCGTAATCTGGCCCGGCAGCAAGAGCTGGGAGATCGGATTTGCCGGCGGCAGCTACGAGTTCCTCGACGATGGAGTCAGCCTGATCAACTCGCGGACCCGCTTCCACTTCTACGCCACCGGCATCACCCCGGTGATGGTCAAGCCGCCGGTCGGCGCGGGATCCCAGTACGTGATCGGTCTGCGTGACTCCGAGGGGAAGGCGCTGGACGGCAGCAAGACCTACAAGATCCACGTGCCGCCCAACATCCCGGCCAAGCGCTTCTGGGACATCACGGTCTACGACAACCAGACCCGCTCGTTGCTGCAGACCGACAACCCCTATCCCGGGTCCACCAGCATCGACCCGGCGATCATTCAGAATGACGACGGTTCCTACGACGTCTACATCGGTCCGAAACCGCCCGCCGGCGACCCGGTCAACTTCATCCAGACCGTCCCGGGCAAGGGCTGGAACCTGTTGTGGCGGATCTACGGTCCGCTGCAGCCCTGGTACGACCGGGAGTGGCGGCCGAGCGAGATCGAGCTGGTCGAGTAGTCGGACCGACAGGCACCCGGGGGGTGGGACATGTCTAGTCCCACCCCCCGGGTAGCAGCCCTCACACGAGGAATTGAGAATGACAGCCAAGACACACCGGATTCTGGCATTGGTCACGGGCATGGTAGCCATCACGGCAACCACCCTCGCGGCGCAGGTCCCGCCGAAGATGAAGATGACCACCGAGATCCCGGCGTCGATCACGACGCCGGACAGGGTCGAGACGCCCATTGGCACCCTGGGGTTCTTCGACGGCGTTCCGATCGGAGACACCAGGGAGGACGTCTATGACTACATGGACCGGGCCCGCGCGGTGCAGGTCTTCGTGGCCACGATCCCGGCGGTGTCCACCTACAGCCTCCTCCAGGGCAGTCGGGACATGGGTGCCTCCAAAAGCAACCAGATTCTGATTTGGGAGCAACTGGGGGACTCCAGGTCGCTGGTGCTGACCTACAACAACACTTCGCTGTACACCTGGAGCTTTCTCGATCTGGAGAAGGATGGACCGACCGTGGTCGAGGCCCCGCCCGACGTCCTGGGTGTCTTCGACGACGGCTACATGCGCTACCTGAGCGACTTCGGTGCGGCCGGTCCGGACAAGGGCAAGGGCGGTAAGTATCTCGTCCTGCCTCCGGGGTACACGGGCGACGTGCCGGAGGGCTACTTCGTCGTCAAGTCCACGAGCAACGTGGTCTGGAACTTCATGCGTGGCTACGTGAGGGGCAGTGTCCAGGACCCCGCCAACGTCAAGAAGGCGTCCGACAATATCCTGGAGAACCTCAAAGTCTATCCGTTGGCGAAGAAGGACGACCCTCCGAAGACGGAATTCATCAACATGACCGGGGTGCACTACAATACCGTTCCTCCGAACGACTTCAGCTTCTTCGAGCGACTCAACGAGATTGTCCAGAAGGAGCCGATCAGCTTCATCGAGCCCGAGACTCGGGGCTTGATCGCGGCCATCGGTATCGTCAAGGGCAAGCCCTTCAAGCCCGATGCGCGGATGAAGAGGCTGCTCACCGAAGCCGTCGCCATCGGCAATGCCTACGCCAGGGCCAACACGGTATTCCCGCGTGACCCCGGGCAGCGTATATACGGCCCGGACAGCGAGTGGGTGATGGCCTTCCCGGACAGGAATGCCTTCTTCCTGGTAGACGGCGCCCGCCGCTACGACGCGCGCCTGTGGATGCACTACAATGCCGTGGTCGTCACACCCGCCATGGCCGGCATCAAACCAGGTGTTGGTTCTGACTACGGTATCGCCGGTATGGACTCCAAGCACCAGCCTCTCGATGGTGCGAAAACGTACAGGCTGCACCTGCCGCCCAACGTGCCGGTGAAGGACAACTGGTCGGTGACCATCTACGACACCCAGACCCGTTCCATGCTGCAGACCGATCAGCCGTCCGCCGGCATCAACAGCCTGGGTGAAGGGATCAAGAAGAACGCCGACGGCTCGATCGACATCTACTTCGCCCCGAAGGCGCCCAGCGGAATGGAGAACAACTGGATCCAGACCATCCCCGAGAAGAGCTGGTTCATCCTGCTGCGCATGTACGGTCCGCTGGAACCATGGCTCGACAAGACCTGGCGGCCGAGTGAGCTCGAGCTGGTCGAGTAGTCGGTGACGACGTGCGCAACTGGCGGACACTCGAGTGCCCGCCCGTCCAAAAGAGGAAGCACAATATGAAGATGAAACTGTCAGCTACGCTGGCTGTTGCCTCAGTGATGGTAGCCATCACGGCAACCACCCTCGCGGCGCAGGTCCCGCCGAAACTGAAGATGACCACCGAGATCCCGGCGTCGATCACGGCGCCGGATGAGGTGAAGACCTCGATCGGCACGCTCGAGTACGTCGACGGCGTGCCGACGGAGACCACGGTCAATGCCGTGTACGACTACCTGGACCGCTCGCGGGCGGTCAACGTGTACCTCAACTCCATCCCGGCGCTCTCCATCAACGCGCTGCGCGAAGGGCAGGCGAGCGCGGGATGCTCTGCCAGCAACCAGGTCTGCATCTTCGACACCCTCATGGACTCCAGGTCGCTGGTTCTGACCGGCAACACTTCGACCATGTATGCGATCGGCTTCCTCGACCTCAAGGCCGACGGGCCGACGGTCGTCGATCTTCCGACCCGCATGCTCGGTGTCCTGGACGACATGGCCTTCCTGTACATGACGGACCTGGGCGTGGCCGGGCCCGACAAGGGTCAGGGCGGAAAGTTCCTGGTCCTGCCGCCGGGATACACCGGCGACGTGCCGGACGGCTACTTCGTGGTGAAGTCGAATACCTACGGCGTGTGGCTCTTCATGCGCGGTTACCTCGACAAGGGGATCGAAGCCGCCTCGCAGAACATCCGCAACAACCTGAAGGTGTACCCTCTGTCTCGCGTCTCCAATCCCCCGGCCATGGAGTTCATCAACGTCTCGGGCGACGTGATGAACACCGTACTGCCCAACGACTACAGCGCCTTCGAAAAGCTCGACGCGCTGATCCAGCAGGAGCCCGAGGACTACCTGGGTCCGGAAGCCAAGGGGATGATGGCCGCGATCGGGATCGAAAAGGGCAAGACGTTCAAGCCTGACGCCCGATTGAAGAAGATCCTCACAGATGCCGCCGCGATCGGCAACGCGGCAGCCCGCGCGATCAGCTACAGGCCGCGACAGCCGGGCCAGTTCATCTATGATGAGAACAGCGCCTGGGTCATGGGCTACGCCAACAAGAACACGACCTACACCAAGAACGGCGCTCGCAATCTCGATGCTCGAGTCTTCTTCCACTTCGGCTACATCGTCGTCTCGCCCGCCATGGCCGTGACGGTGGCCGGGCAGGGCTCGGACTACGCGATGGCGGCGGTGGATTCGGAAAGACGGACGCTGGACGGATCGAAGACATACAAGCTGCATCTGCCGCCGAACCCGCCAGTCAAGGACTTCTGGGCGGTGACGATGTACGACACCCAGACCCGCTCGCAGCTCCAGACTGATCAGCAGTTTCCGACGCTGGGAAGTCAGACCGACGGGTTTGAGAAGAACGCCGACGGCTCCTACGACATCTACTTTGCGCCGAAAGCGCCGGAGGGCAAAGAAGGCAACTGGCTGCAGACTATTCCCGGAAAGAGTTGGTTCATCGCACTGAGGGTCTACGGACCGCTTCAACCGTGGATCGATCAGACGTGGCGACCCGGCGAAATCGAGCTGGTCGAATAGGAATGTCTGTACGGCCCTGGGCCACCACGGACGGCCCCGAGCCCCCACCACCCAGGAGAGGTAAAATGAGCGCGAAGTCGAAATTGTCGTTGCTGGCGGCCAGTCTGCTGGCCGTCGTGGTAGCGAGTCCGATCCAGGCCCAGGAGAAGAGCATCTTCGAGTCGGCCGCTGCTGAAGCCAAATACGTCCCCGGAGACTTCGAGCCGGCGCCGGATATGATGCAGACCCGGTTCGGGACGCTTGAGTTTCCCGGCGGGTATCCGACCGAAGAGACCGTGCAGAAAGTGTACGACGAATTGGATCTGCAGCGCGCCACGCAGCTCTATCTCGACATGTATCCGGCGCTGTCGGCGCACGGCCTGATAAAGGGCTGGGTTCGGGACTATGGCATCAGCGACATTTCCGACATCGTGGTGACCGCCGATCGGCTGGACTCCACGCCGCTGATCCTGACCGGCAACACCGAGAGCCTCTATTCCTTCTTCGTGCTCGATCTGAAGGCGAACGGACCGATCGTGCTGGAGGTTCCGGTCGGAGTCATGGGACCCATCGACGATCATAATTTCCTGTTTATCGCCGATGTCGGACCGACCGGGCAGGACCAGGGCAAGGGCGGTAAGTATCTGATCCTGCCGCCGGACTACAAGGGCGACGTACCGGACGGTTACTTCGTCGTCCGTTCACCGACCTACCTGGCCTTCTCGTTTCTCAGGGCCAATGCCGAAGTAGTGGGTACGGGTGAAAAGGCGCTGCAGTTCTATCGCGAGAACGCCGCGGTCTATCCGTTGAAGACCGGACCGCGCGAACCACGGGTCATGAACGGCAGCGGTGTAGCGTCCAACACCCTGGTGCCCGAAGATGCGTCTGCTTTCAAGTGGATGCACGAGGTCATTGACTACGAGCCGGCCGACGCCTTCGGCAAGGAACTGCTGGGCAGGCTGGCTTCGTTGGGCATCGAGAAGGGCAAGCCGTTCGAGCCCGATGCCCGCATGCGGAAGATCTTCGCCACGGCCGCCCAGGAGGGCGTCGCCATGTCCAGGGTCATCGCCTTCGAAAACCGTGACGAGAACGCCAAGGTCTATCCCAACCGGCAGTGGGAGAGCCCCTACATCACCAACAACTCGACCTTCTACCAGAACGACTACATCAACCTCGAGGCGCGCACCACGTTCCACTTCACCGCAGATGGCATTACGCCGGCCATGGCCGCGCAGATGCCGGAGGGCCAGGGGTCCAGGTACCAGACGACGTACATGGACAGTGAAGGTCGCTTCCTGGATGGCAACAAGACCTACAAGCTGCACATGCGGCCCAACGTGCCGGTCGCGCTGTTCTGGGCGGTCACGGTCTACGACCCGTGGACCCGCAGCGAGATCCAGAGTCAGCCCTATCCGAGCATCAGCAGTCAGCAGGATCCACCGCCCCAGACCAATGCGGACGGTTCCATCGACGTCTACTTCTCGGTCGAGAGGCCGGAGGGCGTGCAGGAGCAGAACTGGGTACGGACGCTGCCCGACCAGGGCTTCTTCGTCTACATCCGCTACTACGGTCCGCTCAAGGCCTTCAACGACAAGACGTGGGTGCCCAATGACGTGGAGCTCGTGAAGTAGCGAAGACATGGCGATACCGGGGGTGGGATAGCCACCGACTCACAGCACATCCGCGTTCCGTGAGCGACGAAGGAGACAAGAGATGATAGCGAAATACCTGTCCACGATCGCCGTGGCGGGCCTGGCGTCGATCAGCCTGTCGAGTACCGCGTGGGCCCAAGAAATGCCGACCGACCCTGCAGGAGGAAAGCCGGCGGCCGGATCACATATTTCAGTCGACAACCTGTCTGACCAGGTAACGTACCAGCGCGCGTTCGAGGCGGTGATCTGGTCGATGCCGGCCATGATCAAGTACGGCATGCGGCGGGCGTCCATCGAAGTCGGCGCCGGTGACAACGTCATCATGGCCTGGTCCGCTGGAGCCACGCCGCTGCTGGAGACGCTCACGCCCAACAGCACCACCCCGTACGTGACGTCGACGACGGACCTGAGGAAGGGTCCGGTAGTACTCGAGGTGCCGAAGGCCACGAGCAACGCCAACCTGTTCGGGCAGATCGCCGACAACTGGTACATCACCATCGCCGACATCGGACCGATCGGGGTCGACAAGGGCGAGGGCGGCAAGATCCTGCTGACCCCGCCGGGCTACACCGGCGAGGTGCCGACCGGCTACATCGAGGTCAATAGTCCGAGCTACATCCTGGACTTCGCCTTCCGTTCCATTCCGACGCCCGACGGTACTCCGGAAGACGCCTACGCGCTCTCGAAGAGCCTCAAGATGTACTACCTGTCAGAGCTGCCGAACCCGAAGCCGACGAAGATAATCGATCCGATCGACACGCGGTGGTCGACGCTGGCGAGGTATGACGAGCGCTGGTTCGAGGATCTGAAGGAGATCATCGACGTGGGGCCCGTGCGCGAACGCGACAAGGCCATGATGGGCATGCTGAAGCACATCGGGATCGAGACCGACAAGCCCTACAACCCGGACGCAAAGACGAAGGAGATCTTCCGCCGGGCCGTGATCGACGCCTACTACTACATGCAGCAGCGGTATCTGACCCCTGAGCCGGAGGAGTTCTACTGGCCGGACCGGCGCTGGCGGAATGTGTTCTTCAGCGACGCCAATATGGGATTCAGCTGGGACCTGGACGGGATGCTGGACTACGACAACCGGGCCATCCACCCCTGGTTCACCGCCATCTACTTCCCGGCGAAGGTCACGGCGCGGCCGCCCACCATGTACCTGGCCACGGCGCGGGACAAGGACGGGAACCTGTTCGAGGCCGGCAAGACCTACAGGCTGACCGTTCCGAAAGACGTACCGATCAAACAATTCTGGTCACTGACGGTGTACGACATGGAGACCTGGGCCTTCATCTACTCCCCCGAGGAGCGACCGGGGCTGTCCTCCCGCGACCCGATGAAGACGAACGCGGACGGAAGCGTCACTGTGTATGTCGGACCAAAGGCGCCGGACGGGCTCGAGAGCAACTGGATCCCGACCGCGGGCAAGGCGCCCTATCTGATGTTCCGGTTCTACGGGCCCGAAGAAGCCTTCTACAACAAAACCTTCAAGCTCGAGGACGTGGAACTGATTCGCTGACTGATTGAAGACGCATCCACCATCACGGCGCCTCCCGAGATGGTGGACACGTTGGCCCGCTGGCATGCCCTGGCCTTGATGGCCGGGGCAGCCAACAACTACGCGCCTTCTACTCGCTCGCCCGCCTCGGCCGTTGGCTTCATACCCCTCCATCAATAACTTACCGGCCTGTCACTGCACCGGTTGCGCGACTCGCTCCGTGGGATTCACTCGATGCCTTCGTCCGGCACGACAGGCGCTCTTCTCCGCACCAAGCTGCACCGGCCACCGGTGCCGCGGGACTACGTCAGGCGCCTCCGGCTGGATGTGGGCCTGCTGCCGACCCACCCGGTCACGCTGGTCTCAGCGGCGGCGGGCTTCGGCAAGAGCGTCCTGGTCAGCGGGTGGCTGGAATCGTGGACGGCCCCGAGCGCGTGGGTCTCGCTGGACGAGAGCGACAACGACCTGCGCCAGTTCCTGAGCTACGTGTGCGCGGCCGTAGAGACGGTGTTTCCCTCCGCCCTGCTGGAAGTGTGTGATCTCCTGGAAGCTCCGACGCTGCCCCCCGTGACGGTGCTGGCCCGCACGCTGATCAACGAACTGGACGCGATCGAGGAGCCGTTCGTGCTGGTGCTGGACGACGTGCACCGGATCAGGGAGCGCGCGGTGCTCGATCTGCTCACGGAGTTGATGGAGCATCCGCCACGCCACCTGCACCTGGCGCTGATCGGCCGTCGGGATCCGTTCCTTCCGATCGCGCGGCTGCGGGCCCGGAACCAGCTGGCTGAGGTTCGGTCGGAGGACCTGAGCTTCACGGTGGAGGAGACCGAGACGTTTCTGAAGAACGCGCTGGGGACGGACGTGAACGCGGCGGTGGCAGGCACGTGGCGGGAGCGCACGGAGGGCTGGGCCACGGGGCTTCGGCTGGCGGCGCTCGCGCTGCGGGGAGGGGCGGAAGTGCCGGAGCGGCCGTTTGGGGAGCGGAAGGCGCTGCGCGACGTGACGAGCTATCTGATGGACGAGGTGCTGGAGCGCCAGCCGCCGGCGGTGCGCCATCATCTGCTGTATAGCTCGGTCGCGGCTCGATTTTGCGCCCCGTTGTGCGACGCGCTCCACGTGGACGAGGGGTGTCCTGCGGCGGGCGTGATGGATGGGGCAGGCTTCGTGGAGTGGCTGGAGGAGGCAGGGCTGTTCGTGATTCCGCTGGACGCGGAGCACGGGTGGCTCCGCTATCACCACCTGTTCCAGGACCTGCTGTTCGAGGAGGCGAAGCGGCGGCTGGGCGCCGAGGCGATCGCGACCCTGCACGGGCGGGCCAGCGAGTGGTTCGAAGCCGAGGGCCTGGTCACCGAGTCCATCGAGATGGCCCTGGCCGGCGGGGACCAGGACAGGGCCGCCGACATCATCCAGCGAAATCGACTGGCGGCCTACGATGTCGACCGGGCGTACCTCGTGGACCACTGGCTGTCACTCCTGGCGGGCGAAGTGGTGCCAGAGCGAGTCGAACTTCTGCTGGCCCAGGCCTGGATTCTCTACTACAGGTTCGAGCTCGAAGCGATACCGCCCCTTCTGACCCGCATCGAGGCCCTGTCGGACGCTGAGATGGAGGGTCCTGTGCAGGGAGAGATCGCTTTCCTCAGATCGACGATCGCCTTCTTCTCGGGTGACGGAGCCGCCGGAATGCGGCATGCAGAGACAGCGCTCGAGCTCATGCCCGACTCGTATCGCGTGCAGAAGGGAGAGGCAGAAGTCATTCACCTGTTGGCCGTTCAGATGACCGCGGGAGCCGACGAAGCAAGGCAGGTGGCTGACCGTATCCTCGACTCTTGCCCTCCCGCCGATGGGTTGCGGAGGTCCCGCATCCAGTCCGCTCGAGAATTTGTCGAGATCATTGCAGGAGACCTGGTCAACGCGGAGACATGGAACCAGGCGCTGGCCAGGACATCCGCGGACGAGAACCTCGGGCTCGCGATGCAATGGGCTGCGTACCTCCAGGGGTTCATTCACTTGCAGCGATTCGACACGGACGCGGCAGTCCGACCCCTGGAGAGCGTGATTGGAGGGCGTTACTTCGTAGACGCCATAGCTGCGGTCGACGCGATGGCCGGTCTGGTGTATGCACATCAGTTCCGGGGACAGGGCGCCGATGCCCGCAAGACGCTTGATCTCTTGCGTGACTTCTCGAGTAGCCTGTCTGACCCGGTCTACGCGGTTCTGGCCCGCTCCTGCGAGGCTCGATTCGGTCTCATGCAGGGCCGCACCGAGCCGGCCATGAACTGGCTGGCAACCGGTACCGCACCACCGGCCGGGGTGATGATTTTCTTTCTGGAGATCCCGGCTGTCACGTGGTGCCGGGCGCTGATCGCGGAGGGGTCGGCGGAGAGTCTCAGCAAGGCGGAAGAGCAGCTCACCGAGCTTGCCGCGCTGAGCGAGGCGCACCACAACACTTGCCAGTTGATCCCCATTCTCTCTCTCAAGGCCCTCGCGCTGGACAGGCAGGGACGCGCCACCGAAGCGCTTCGTGTCCTCGGAGAAGCCGTGCGCCTGGCAGAGCCGGGCGGGTTCATCTTCCCGTTCGTCGAACCGGGCGCGGACATGCGAAGGCTCCTCAGGCGACTGCGGCCGGAGGGGGCGGAGCAAGCCTTCGTTGGCCGGCTCCTGGCGGCGTTCGCGGAATTGGACGTAGAGGCGCCGGCGGGGGCTTCACCTGATGAGCCTTCGCCGGCCGCCGATTCCCGGCCCCGAACCGGGACGCCGGCCGCGGACCTGACGAGCCGTGAGCTTGATGTGCTCGAATTGCTGGGCGAGCGCCTCCAGGACAAGGAGATCGCCACGCGGCTGTACATCACGAAGCACACGGTGAACCACCACCTCAAACGGATCTATCGGAAACTCGGGGTCAGCGGCCGCCGACAGGCGGTGAAGCGCGCCGCAGAACTGGGCATCCTGCAGCGCGACGAACCCCGGTAGCCCCGGGCCTCCCCGACCGCGGGCGGTTCCTACACCGCAAAGCACACACCTTCGGCCCGCACCCCTGAAAAACCCCTTGCTTCCGGGGATTTCCTGCCGCAGCCAGGGATGTAGCGTAGAGAGGCAGAGTTGAGGCCATGGGGTTCTTCCCTGATCGTCAGCTACGTACCAGCGCCGTTCGATGAACGAGGTGATACCGATGCCTACCAGAGACTCCGCGCCAGGCAAGCCGCCCGAATCATTGCTCAAGCGCCTCCGGTGGAATTATGTGTTGGGGTGGCTCTCCCTGGTCCTGCTCGCCGCTGCCGTCGGACTCCTCACCCCGGCATTCCAGGGACTGCGGGAATTGCTTGATTCACTGGTTCCTACAGCATCGCTGGGAACGAGGATTGTGCTGCTCGGCCTGGCCCTGGTCTTCGTGCCCCTGGGCGCCGGTTTCGGGTCTAACCTGCTGATGCGCATGTTTCGAGGACGACGCGATGTCCAGGCCGTCTTGCAGTTCCAGGAGAAACTGTTCTCCACGGTCGAGCCGGGCGTTGCGCCCGCCTACAAGGTGGTGCTGCTCGACTATCCCAACCCCGGAGTCAAGACGCTGGGGTTGATCACCGGCACCTTCAAGAGTGTGACGAGCGGGCAGGAGCTGGCCTCCGTATTCATGCCGGGTACGCCTGACCCGAGCAAAGGAACCATAAAGATCATTCCGCTCGAAGATGTCATGGTCACCGAGTGGACGCTCGAGGATATCCGGGACTTTCACCGCACCTTCGGCTCAGTCAGCCCGACGTCCTGTTGAGCGGGGGAGCGCGTGCCTTCCGTCGCCTCGTCCCTCAAAAACCCCTTGTTACCGGGGATTCGACGGCCGGGATAGGCAGGTAACGTCAGCGTGGAAGCTGGGAAAGCCCCTCGCCAGGGGTACCTCAACTCCTGTCTACGGACCTGGCGAATGGAGAGCGACAGTGACTGCATCAATCCCCTTCGACGACTTCGATGACATCGAGTTCGGAGGCCCCGGTACGTACCGGATCACTGTCCAGGGTGAGCTGGACGGTTCTTGGAGCGACCGCCTCGCCGGCCTGGCCATCACCACGGTCCCCCGTGGCGAGGTCACCCCTCGCTCTCACCTGGAGGGGCGGATTCTCGACCAGGCCGAACTGCGCGGAGTCCTCGAGAGCCTGTACGACATGCACCTGCCGATCCTCTCGGTGACTCGGACTCGGGTCGCGAGACCCGGGGAGCTGAAGTCGAGCCATGTCGAATCGGATTCGGAAGACACTTCGTAACAGTGATCCGGCCCGAACAGGCTTGCTGCAGTGATTCTTAGGCACGCACAGGAGAAGGTCTGATGGTGGAGCGAGGACGGTTGATACGGATCTCGAGGATCGGCGGAGCCCTGGGTATAGCCTTCCTGGCCTTTGCGGCCGTTCCCGCGAGCGCCCAGGTGGCATCACCACTACAGTCCGGTCACTACGCACCCGGCGTGATGAACATCCGGGACTACGCGGCACCCCCGCCAGGCCTGTTCGTCATCGCATACAACTGGTTCATGACGAGCGACACCTATGTCGATCGGAACGGGAACGAGCTGAACAGCCTCAATCTCAGCCAGATCGATCCGGAACTTCCGGATGTCGATATCGGGCTCGACCTGAAGGGGTTCGCGACCGTGCCGGCCCTGTTCTGGGGTTCGACGTTCAAGCTCCTGGGCGGAGCCCGGTACATGGTCGGTCTGGCACCCAACTGGGCCACGGCCGACTACACCTTCGTGGCCGAACCGGGCGGACCGGGCTACGACCCCTCCGACCGCCAGGTGCTCGAGGGCAGCGTGTCGGGCTTCAGCGACCTGTTCGTGGCGCCCGTCGGCCTCTCGTGGGCGCTCGGTCACTTCGACGCCACGTTCTTCTACGGATTCACCGCGCCCACGGGCCGATACACGACGGGGGCGGACGACAACCTGGGACTCGGCTTCTGGACCCACCAGTTCCAGGGGTTCGGCTACTTCTACCCGAGCGAGAGCCAGGCCACCGCGCTCATGCTGGGCCTGACCTACGAGCTGAATACCGAGATCAAGGACGTGGCGGTAACTCCCGGAAACCGCCTCAGCCTCGAATATGGCATCAGCCAGTACTTCACCGACTGGCTCGAACTGGGGGTGCAGGGCGCGCATAACTGGCAGATCACGGACGATTCGGGCAGCGACGTGTTCTGGGACCCGAGCTATCACGACCAGAAGAGCACGCTCCTGTTCAGCGCGGGATTCTGGCCCTGGTCCGGCCGGCTGTACGTAGCCGCGAAGTACGGCTTCGACTACGGAGTACGGCAGCGCTTCAAGACCAATAATTTCATGCTGAACTTCATCTGGCTCACGAACGCGCTCGACGGCATGTGACTTCATGAACATCGCTCGCCCGCGCGGGCTTCGATCCAACCTGCCTTTTCCAACGGGGATCTCCTGTCTCGTCCTGCTGGCGGTGCTCGTGCCAGGCAGGCTGCACGCCCAGAAGACGGACGTGCTCACGTTGAGCAACGGGGACCGGGTTACCGGGGAGATCAAGACCCTGGACTATGGCCTGCTCAAGTTCAAGATCCAGGCGATGGGAACCGTCAGCGTCAGGTGGCCGAACGTGGTGACCGTGCAGACGGACAAGCGGCTGGTGATCGTTCTGGACGAAGGGGGAATCCTCTTCGGATCCATGGCGCCCGGGACGGCCGACACGATCATCGTCCGGACCGACAGCGGGAGTGTCAGCGTCCCGACGCAGTCGGTGGCAAGCCTGGAGCGGCTGAAGTCGAACTTCTGGGACGCCCTTGATGGCAAGGCCGGAATCGGCCTCGACTTCACCCAGCAGAACGCCAAGACCGATCTGAACCTGCAAGCGAAGGTGAAGTACGTGAGGCAGTCCAATCTCACGCAGCTGGACTTCGACTATACGTACGGCCGGCAGGACGACGTCGATGACATCGTGCGTCTCGAGGCGAGCCTCGCGAACTTCCGCCAGTTCGCCGATCGCTGGTTCTTCCTCGGGTTCCTAAGCACATCACGAAATTCGCAGATGAGTCTCGAGTTCCGGGGCACGGTGGGAGGAGGGCTGGGGCGATTCCTCGTGCAGAAGAACCGGATGAATCTCTCGGCATGGATCGCACCCGGAGTCTCGTACGAAGAATTCACCGATGAACCGGGCGACACCAGCTTTCCCCTGGCTCTGGCCACCGACTTCCGCATCTTCATCTGGGACCCCCTGAAGACCGAGCTCACAAACCGGCTCGTCGTATCGCCGATCCTGGACGACTGGGGACGCTGGCGGGTCAATTTCTATCTCGACGCGACCAAGGAGATCTGGAGCGACTTCTACCTCGCCCTGGGCATCAACGAAGTCTACGACAGCCGGCCGCCAAGCGACACGAACAAGAACGACTTCAGCTTGACGACCTCGATCGGGTACAGTTTCTGATGGCAGGGAGGGACATGACACGCACGTTCTTTCGATCGGGATACCGATCTCTGCGGCCGATCCTGATGCTCGTCACGGTCTGCTCACTGCCCGCGCGACTCCAGGCGCAGTCGCTCGAACCCCGGCTTCTCTCGCCGGCACCGATCGGGATGAACTTCCTGGCGGTCGGCTATATCCACTCGAGCGGGAACATGGTGCTCGACGATGCGCTGCCGCTCGAGGACACGAAGGCCCGGGCCCAGTCGCTGTCCGTGGTGTACGTCCGCTCCATCAACCTGTTCGGACAGTCGGGCCGTATCTCTGCGGTTCTGCCGTTCGCCAACGGACGCTGGACGGCGGAGCTCGACGGTCAGGACACGAGCACTGTCCGAAATGGCATCGCCGACCCCATCGTCTCCATCGGGGTGGGGCTGTATGGCGCTCCCGCCATGCGGGCGGCCGAGTTTGCCACGTTTCGACCCCGGACCATGGTTGCTGCGGCACTCCGTGTTCGGGTGCCGCTCGGTCAGTACGACCAGACGAAGCTGTTCAATCTGAGCACGCACCGCTGGCAGTTCATCCCATCGGTCGGGGTGGCCCAGTATCTCGGGCGGTGGGTGCTGGAGGCGCACCTTCGCGCCTGGTTCAGCACCACCAACAACGAGGCCTTCGGTGGAAACACCGTCTCCCAGGACCCGCTGCTCGGCTTCCAGCTTCACGCCGAGTACTCGTTCGGACCGGGCTTCTGGGGGGCCGTCTCGTTCGGCCAGCATTTCGGGGGCGCGACGACGGTGAACGGGGTGGAGCAGGACAACGGCCAGACCAACAACCGGTTCGGTCTCACGCTCGCGATTCCGCTGTACCGTGTCTGGGCCCTGAAGGGCGGATACTATGCCGGGATCTCGACCCGCTACGGCGGCGATTTCGACACATTCGCGCTGGCGCTTCAATACAGATGGGGAGGCATGAAATGAGGAAGATCCTGTTCGTGACCTGCGTGTTCGGCCTCGGGCTGGTGTCGACGGCCCTGGCCCAGTCAGAGGAGGAGATGGCCCAGGCCAACAACCCGCTGGCCGGGGCGTACGCCCTGAACCTGCAAAACTACTATGCGACTTCTCTGTACGGGGTGCCGGAAGAGACCACGAACACGTTCTGGATTCGGGGAGCAGTGCCCATCGGGCGCACCCTGACGCGCGCCTCCCTTCTGCTCGCCACGCGGCCGACCGGCGGTCCGGACTCGCAGTCCGGGATTGGAGACTTCAACATCTTCACGGCCTATCTGTTCATCGCGAATCCCACGACCAGCGTTGGCGTGGGTCCGCTCGTGGTGGCTCCCACCGCCTCGGACGACGCGCTGGGGCAGGGGAAGTGGCAGCTCGGAGCGGCGGCCGTGGCCTTCAAGGCGACCCCGATAGTCCAGTTCGGCGGGCTGCTCACCTGGCAGGCGTCGATCGCGGGCGACTCGGACCGTGAGAGCACCAGCCTAATGGCAGCACAACCGTTCGCGACTCTGCAGCTCGGAGGCGGCACCTACCTCCGCTCGACCGGGGTGTGGACATTCGACCTGAAGTCCGGGGACTACGCCGTTCCGATCGGCTGGGGCATCGGGCAGGTAATCAAGGCGGGCAACCTCGTCTACAACATTTTCATCGAGCCGCAGATGACGATCCTGCACGAAGGTACGGGACAGCCTAAGTTCCAGCTGTTCGCCGGCATGAACTTCCAGCTCCCGAAGAGCTTCTGAAGCGGCGGCGATATGAGGGGCGGGCCTCAGGGCCAATGAGACAGCATTGCTGGCCAGACACGGGAGGTAGGCGTGAAGGAGCGAAACACGTGTCGGACCCCTGAGCCTCTGGCGGGGGCGAGAGCTTCGCTGATGCTGGTTGCGGGACTGCTTGCCTCGGCGAGCCCTGCGATGGCCCAGGATTCCCAGTACTGGTCGCAGCAATACGGTCCGCGGGCGTCGCTGCTCAGCGGAGCCGTGATCGGCAGCGTCGGCGACA
>Ga0114922_10002519_pt1 | contig 17166 bp, 10 predicted proteins | sample AartaG_FD_100975 | JGI IMG/M metagenome (GOLD analysis project Ga0114922, IMG submission 100975) | Deep subsurface microbial communities from Aarhus Bay to uncover new lineages of life (NeLLi) - Aarhus_00045 metaG | ecosystem: Environmental > Aquatic > Marine > Oceanic > Sediment | place...
ATATCCTCAATGGCTGAACACATATCTGGAGCACGAGTTTCACAATCTTTTGCACGATTCGAACATAATCGTGTTGATTTCGATAAACTGAATGAAGAATACTACCAAAAAGGATTAAGAGCTTTCCGTTGGAGTAGTCTTTTAAATCCATTCTATGAGGCTTATACTAAGGTGACAATTGTTCTAGTATTATTTGTTGGGGGAGCTATGACGCTGCAAAGCCAAGGAGGGGTAACAGTTGGAACTCTTGTTCTTTTTATCATATACCTCGTTCAATTTCTCGAACCATTAGTGATTCTTACAGGATTATATGCCCTCATCCAAACTTCATTTTCAGCTTTTGAACGAATTGTCATCCTACTTGATACGCCCCCATCCGTAAAAGAACACATCAACGCGAGTCCATTAGCTTGTCATTCAGGAAAAATTGACCTTAATAAGGTTGCATTTTCTTATGACGAGGGCAAATCAATTGTTTTAGACGATTTCACCCTCTCAATTCACCCCAATGAATGTATAGCGATTGTTGGAGAAACTGGTTCAGGAAAAACCACAATCGTAAGCCTCATTTCGAGGTTATATGATATTCAGGAAGGTTCCATTCTAATTGACGGGCAAGACATCAAAAAAGTGACACTATCCTCACTACGAAAATCTGTAGGAGTTGTCCTACAAGAGCCATTCCTGTTCTCAGAATCTGTTCGCTACAATTTATGCTATGGAAAGGAAATTTCGGATAATGAAATAAAAGAAGTTTTGACATTGATCAGTGCCGAGTTCGTATACGATTTATCTGACGGGCTTGACACAAAGGTGGGTGAGAGAGGTGGTTGGCTTTCTTTGGGACAGCGACAACTAATTTCCTTTGCTCGCGCTCTCGTTACAAACCCAAAGATAATTTTATTAGACGAGGCGACCTCTTCAATCGATCCCCAGGCTGAGCTCCGAATTCAGCGTGCTTTATCTAAAATGCTCGAGAATCGAACTTCCATAATCGTCGCACACCGATTGAGCACCGTCCGAGCTGCAGACAGAATTATCGTACTCGACAAAGGGAAAATAATCGAAGAAGGAACCTTTAATGAACTCCTGGCAAGCAAGGGGGAGTTTTACAACCTATATAAACTGCAATTCCGATAAACAAATTGAAATAAATATTATATCAATAAAATTTGATAAGAAAAAAATTAGAAGGAATTTGAACGTAAAGATTGTAGGGAAGAGATATCAAAAATAGACAGGTTTTGAATCGAACGGAAATGTGAAACTAGAAAAAAAGTTTTTTTATTCTCTTTAACATTGATTTTTCGGCACCATACGACAATTCAAACAACCCGTGTTTACCCCCAGCAACAACGATGACGATTTGAAATCGATTTTCGTTAATGCGTTCAATAATTATCGTTGCAGCTAAATTTGATTCAATTCTAAAGTAAAACTTTTCAACGACAAGAACAATTATTTTCCCTTCCTGAACGCTATACCGAGATAGATTATCAACTTCGTGATAAATACCTGTGATTATATCATCTATATCCGAGCGGTTAATAACAAACTTATCGTTTTCTATTTTTTAACACCTGCTTATTAGCTATAATCTCCAATTCTAAGTATCACTACTTCGTTGATTATTATACTATTTTGTAATTTAATTTCTTCTTATTTAAGTTTTTATTAGAAACCTTTACACTGGAATATAAGCTAGATATTTAGTATTTTAAGGGTATTTAACGTCAGAAGATTATATTGATAAGAAAAAAATAAAAGGTAAAAAATTATCTTTCAAAATTTGAACGGGGAGGAGCTAACCTTACGATCCTATGTTTTTCAACTAAGGAAATCGCCCCTTCAGGGCAGAAAGCAGCACATATTCCGCACCCTATACAACGTTCTTCTATGGTTTCAGCTTTTCCATCGTCATTTAATTCTTTAGCACCCGAGTAACACTTCTCAACACATGTCCCACATCCCGTGCAGAGATCAAGATCGACTTGTGCTACAAAATTGGAGAGATTGGAAGTAATATTTTTTGCTTGTCCACAGCAATCTGAGCAGCAGTTGCATATACTGTCTTCCTCTCTCTTAAAATCCATGTTTGGATGATAAGCTTTATGAACTAACCCATCTTTTTCAGATTTCTTTAAAATTTCTAAAGCCTCTTCTTTAGAGATCATTCTAGCGAAGCCTTGTTCTGTCGTATAGCGAGCAGATTTTCCAAAAGTAAAACAATTTTCTCGTAAATCGGTTTGTTTACATGGTTCACCTACTAGATCGCGGAAATGTCGGCAATAGCAATGTCCAACGGCAATTTCATCAAACTTTTGGATTATATCTTGAACATTTTGAGTAGAAATTATTTTTTCTTCTGGTACTTCAATTTCTTTATCGATGACAATATCGATAGGGGCTCCTGTCTCAAGATTTTGAGTGTAAGGTACAGTTCGATCAATTGGGCGCATAGTAGGGAGGTATTTATCTACAATAGCGTCATAATTTGCTAACATCCTCCCTGCGGATTCATCATTTAGCTTTTTATATAACAGGGCTAATTCCTTTTCCCATTCAGTATAATCAAGCTTTTTCATAAACGTATATTCATATACACCTACGTTGACAAATGGCATTAAACGATAGATCATCAGTCCAGAACTGCTTGCTTGATTCATAATTAATCCCTTTTTAGCTAAGGCTTCAGCATGCTTATTAATATCATCTTCAGATAACCCACTACTTTCTTTCAATTGTTCTACGGTTTGAGATCGTTTATTCTTAAAGCCCATTATAAAATCTAAATGCTCCTCTTCAACAATATGCTTTAATATTGCGATAGTATTATCAGTAACAGGAACTGGAGTGCCTCCCGCTTTATTGATTATTTGTACTGCTTTCTTATATCTTTTATCTGTAGCTTCTGACATTTTTCATCAATGTATTATTATTTTTATTGAAAAATTATTACATTAGAAAATCTTGAGGCAATATTAAAATTACTCGTTATTGTTTTAAAGAACTTCCTTAAAGTCTTTAATTTAACTCTGTCTGAGTAAATTGTTTCAGTTAAATAATAATAAATTAAAAAATCTAATTTAATTAATTAATTTTTACGTGGGGGGATCATTCGTACTAGTCTCGTCCCTTCAATAAGAGATATTGCACTTTCAGGGCAATGGTAAGCACACACACCACATCCAACACAGAATTCTTCCTCTCTTTCTGCTTTACCGTCATCATTCAGTTCAATTGCTTTATTATAGCATAAATCAACACAAGTAGCACATCCTGTACATAAATCTTCGTCGATACTAGCTAAATAATTTGTCTCATTAACTACAGGAAAAATTAAGCAATCTCGAGCAGTCATACAACAACAGTTACAACAATTACAGATTGCCACTTCTTCGGCTGATGAATTACCATATTTATGATAGGCTTTATGTACTAACCCTGCATCTTCACATTTTTTTAGGATTTCCAAAGCTTCTTCTTTAGATATTAATTTAGAGAAACCATGATTAGCAGTATGCCTTGCTGATTTCCCTAAGGTCATACAACTTGGTGTAATTTCAATCATCTTGCATGGATTGCCCAAAAATTCTTGATGGTTGCGACAATAACAATTTCCTACAGCGATATCATCATAATTTTCAATAAGTTCTCTAATTTTTTGAGTCGGTAATATTTTTTCAGTGGGTACTTCCAGTTCTTCATTTACGATAACATTAATCTCCTCGCCAGATTCCAAATTTTTCAATATCGGAACAGTACGATCCATTGGTGGCATACGTTTTAAAGCTTTAATCATTCCATCATACTGAACTTGAACCTCATCGCTATGTTCTTCATTTAATTTACCGAATAACTGTGCTAACCTATTATTTACCTCCGTTTTTTCAAGGTCTCGCATAAAAATATATTCAAATTGCCTATGGAGAGGGAATAGTTGATATACCACTACACCACTACGATTAGGTTGGTTGATTATAACACCCATTTTAGCTAATTCATCCGCTTTCTTTAAGATCTCTTCTTCAGATAATCCACTGCTCTCCTTCAATTGTTCCATTGTCTGAGAGGTTTTTTCTCCAAAAGCAAAAAGTAAGTCTAGATTTTCATCTTTGACCGTTATTTTTAGAATCTCGTGAACAGTTTCTGAAAAAGGAAATTGAAATCCTCCTGCCTTAAAGATCGTTTTAAGAGCTTTTTGATAGTCAGCTTCACTCATTTTTTTTCATCAAATAATAATTTATTATTAGGTCATAATATAATCAATATTTTATTAAAATTGAGTTGGTAATAAAACTTCTTAAATTTTTGTCCAATTGAAAAATTTAGATTCGAACCTTAATGCTATGAATGATATGAAAAACCTTATTTTAAATTCAGCTTATAGAAAATCTAGTGATCTAAAAAATGACGATAACATTAATTGCAACAATGTCGATAAGAGAAGGAATGATGGAAGACGCCAAAGAAGCCCTAAAAGAGGCGGTTCCGAAGGTCAAGGCTAATGAACCGGGTTTATTAGAATATACCCCTCATACTGTGACGGGAAAAGGAAACGAAAATATCATAATTTTTTACGAGATATACGAAGATCAAGAAGCCCTGAAAACTCATGGTGAAAACCAGCGAAAAACCGATTTTATGCACGCTTTCGGAAGATGTGTTGATAGGAATGTAAAGGTTGACTTGAAATATTGTAGCAAGATTTTGTAATTAAATTTTAGTTTTTTTTTCTCCATTTTTAAAACTCTGTTAAGGATAAGTTAAGTATAATTCGTTAGTTCGTCCCTTCTTCTCTAACCTTATATAGTGTTTTTTTAATAGCTTATCAATATGATATTTGACGGAATTACGAGAAAGAGTGAGAATGCGTGAAATTTCAGTGGAATTAATTCCTGGATTATTTTTAACGGTGTTCAGTACTTCTAAAGTCGTTTTTGATTTAGAAAATTGCTGTTTAAATGCTTCAATTGCTTCTGCTGAAGAGGTGATAGGAAAATAAATAGTGTATTGCCCGTATTTTTCTTTTTTTATAATATTATGCTTTAATAGCGTATCTAAGTGCCATTGAATTTGACCTTTATTCAAATTACACCTTCGAAGTAATTCGTTGTGATGAACTCCGGGATTGTTTAAGATTTGAGTTAAAAGATTCAAACGATTTTCGTTTTGAAAGATATCAGCAAGAGATAGATAGGACCTTCCTTCTTTGATATAGCTCCGTCTAATAAAATAATTTCTATATTCGCTTACTGTAAGAGCAGTAAGTGTTAAAAGGAATACAATGGTTGGTAATAAAAGAATAAGTAAAAGCGAACTGAGAAAGGTTAAATCAGGATCGAAGACTGGTCTTTCATTCAATTTAAGTAATAAGAACGATATAATCGATAATAAAACAAGAGAAAAAATAAAAAGGATAATTTTAGTTATAAAAATCCGTCTGAACTTTTCCGATCGTATAGTTATACTCGACATCTCTATTATTATTATAAATTACGCTTTATCCAATTTTTTAGCTGATAATTTTAAAAAGGGAATAATAAAAGCCACTTTATTTCTGTACTCTAGGAATTCATCTCCATATTTAGCTTTTAAGGCAACTTCTTCGATCTTCCCCAATAAAATATAAGCTAATACTTCAACGACCCAGATAAAAAATAATACACTAAATCGATCTTCATAAGGAACTAAGATTTCAAAAATGGGAGATGTTTGGAATGCCACTACTGTCATCCCTAATGTCATAATAATAAAGGCAAGATATTGGGGATGTCTCATTATCCTATATGGACCTTTTGTAATAAGTTGCCCTCTGTGTGATAATTGATAGATTAAACTGAAAATATATAGTACTAATCCGAATAAAACTACATAGAATCCTTGGGCCTTGATTAAAAAACTCAGGTCATATAACAGAATGTTTGGATATTGAAAGAACCATACTAGATACGATATTAATGGAACACTCATTATACCAAACCATATTGCCGTACAAGGAACGTATTGGAAAATTGGAATTAAATAGGAAGTAATACTCGTAAATATCGAAATTTTTTTCCTTTTTTTCTCACTACTCTTAAGACCCATTCACATTCACCTCTTAACTTTTGTATGTTTCTACAAAATAAGAACAAATTCTGCTTATAAAGGTTTAAGGTCCACTTCTCTAACAATAATAAAATAAAAAGAATTAAATGTCTTCCCGTTCTTTACTAAGAAAAATTCTTATTCAAAAGTATAAAAGGTATTTAAAAATTACTAAATGAATTCAACGATAAGTTAATTCTTTCGAATGTAAAAATAAAAATAAAAAATTACTTATTTTTATAGTTTTAGACTTTCTTACTTCTTTTTTTCAAAACAACAATAACTATTACAACAATAACAGCCACAGCAATGGAAGAACCTATTATTATAGGTATTAACAAGTCGGGGGTAGGAGTGGAACCATTTCCCGTTGGGGGATTTGGTGTCGCTAACCATATCCATGAATTGTTTGCTAACTGTCTATTATCGCCATTTGCAAGGTTAAAGTCATTAATGATTCCATCAGAATCGACATTCCACAAAATACGACCTTCTTGGATTAATGATGCTGCTATGATTGTGACATTATCTCTGCTTCTAGCTAATACTTCAAGTGAAGTAGTAGATTGTATCTCATCGATAGATGCCGAAGGAAAAAAGCTATCAATTGTCGAGACATTTTCGAATAAAGCATGTGAAGGATCTTCAATTGTTAAAATACCAGCTAGGGGATCTGTAGTATTATAGTATACATTAAAATGTAACGAAACATTGCCTTGTGAATATCCAGGTTGATCTCCTAAAATATAGAGAGCACCTCCTTGTTTAACCCAGGAGTCTAATGCAGTTAGCTCACTATTGAGCCAATCTGTACCTCCTTCCTCAATAACTAGAATATCATATGACGATAATAGCCCTTGAGTAATTTCAGAATTGATTTGCAAAAATTCTGCTCCAAAAGTCTTTAAATCATTCACAGTAATAGTGTATGTTGAATTATCATCCTCACCGTGATAGATAACCCACCCAACAGTTTTATTAACTAAATTATTTTGATCTAATGCTTGAATTCTAATATTTGAGGCATAAGAATTTCGAGTTTGACAACAAGTAATAGTTAAGCCAAAGTACGCCAAAATAAGAATTCCTAAAATAAGAAATTCACTTTTATTTTTTTTCATATTGATTTTCACCACTTTTATTTTAGATTTAAGAGATTGAGTAATTTTGTTCCTCCCTTTTTTTGTACACAAATAAGGGAATATATGTTTGATCACTCTCTTTTTTTTACAAAAATATGGTAATATATATAAATGCATATGTAATACTATCATTTAAACATTTTTGTAGAAAATCTAATAAAAAAGTGGTTAAGAATGAAAAAACAAATAGTACCAACAATATTAATTGCATTAATTCTATTTCAATTTGTACCTATTAAAGACTTTATTCCTCTTACAGCGAATAATCTTAATCCAACGAATAATCTTGATCCAACGATTAGTCAGACCCCCCCGTTTGTTCCTCCAGATGATGCAGAAATCGATTTCTGGAAGAATCCGTATATCCATTTTTCTATCCAGTATAAATCAGACGAAGTGTTAATGGTTGTCCATATTAAAAACAATTTAAGCGATCCCATAACACTATTTAATCTATGGATTCAGGTAAATAAGAGTCATTCTGATGAACTCATGTTAATTCCAAATACAAAAATTATTGAGGTCCAAAATAAAATTACTTTATCTACTTTTGATATTGATGATATACATGATCCAGATGGATATGGTCAAATGATTTTCCATATAAAGCTATATGAAGGTGAAGTTATTGATGTAGATGAAGAATTCAATATAAAGTTAAATTGGTATGATCCTGATCAAATCTTAGCTCAATATGAAACTGGCCATATTAGTAGGATAGATGATATTCAGGTTTTCATTCAATCTTCTAACAAAATTGAAGAATTTCAACCATTTCCTCTAATTGAACGACGTTACTATCAAATCAATTTCGAAGAAGGTTATAAAACCTATAACCTTGATTTTAAAGTCACAAATTTGATGGTTTCAGATTTGAATGAATTCAATTTTACATACATAAAAATGAAAGACTCAGTTTTAGAAACCTACGAAGATTTTATTATTGAATCACCATTTTTAACAGCTTCAGAAATTTCCGATATTAGTAAAGAATATAGCGAAAACAACGAAATGATCGAGTATAAATTAAAATTTGGAGATTCCGTTATTCTTAGGAGCAATGAATGGTTAACAATTAAAACAAACTGGATCGGATTAACAAGAGAATCAAGAATTGAGGATGATTTTGTAATTTGGAACATGGGGAAACAAGATAGTTTTAATGCTGGAGTTCCATTTTATCTAACAGGACTTCCTTTTTATCCGATTTTGTCACCCGCCGAACCAATTCTATTGAATGATTATGATTTGGACGGATTACCAAACAAATTTGAAAAGGTACATGGTTTTGATCCAATGCTCCAAGAAACTTGGCTTTCATGGAGATCATTAAGAAATGATTACTCCTTAAATAAAATTTACGCAAATGATTTAGATTTAGAAGGAAAAATCCGAATATCTATACCTGAAAGGTTGTCACAAGGGAACTTAATTATGAAGGTAGAAAGTTTGGGATCCAATGATATACTAAAGGATGTTAGTGTAGATGACCAGATTATTTATAGCGAGATAACAACACCAGAAGATTATATCATTACTTACAATGAGGGTAAAAGAACAGTTTTGATAAAATTTGTTTTATCCCATCAGGGAACTGCTGAAGATTCACAGTTTAAAATTAATTTCCTAATAAATGGTCAAGAGATACCAGATTTAAGCCCATATTTTGAACCAGATTCAGATTCAGATGGACTATATGATTATTTTGAAGAGCAAATTTCTAATTTTGTACCTGATTCTGATAATGACGGAATTTTTGATGGTATTGATTTCTCACCAAATAATGCTTTAAATTATCCTTCTAATGGATATTTTCGATTAAACTTCCCCATAAAAGATTTAAATGGGGATTCAGAGATTGCAGTTAACCTCCAGATAAAGCCAACCGTAAATGATTTCACTGGTACTGAGCCTTATAGGGGGAACGATTTATTAATTATACCTGGCGTTAGAATATACAACGATATAGATGGAGATTATTTACCAGACAGTGCTTTTTCAACTGACGATGGGGCAACAGGCATAGCTTATTTATTGCCAATGAAACACCAAATAAGCAATGAATATTACAGTTGGTCTGGAACATTTAATTATAAGCATGATAATTTAGCTAAAAATACTCGTGTAATAAGCCTAAAATTTTCTTTAGTTTGGCTATTAATTGAGCAAGATCCAATTTCTGGTGAAACGGATTTATTTCATTTATATGAAAATCCAGATCCATTTACAGTTCAAGGAATCTCAATTACCGAAAGTGAGCCAAATACTGTGATGTTAGGGTTAGAAGAAGATGGTAAAAATTATCGTAACACTATTCAGAATGCAGAATTATTAACCCATTTAACTTATTCTAATCTTAATTATGATCCAAGTGATATTTCTAACTTACAGATTAGAAGTAGTATAATAGAAGATATTGAAGATTTAAATGAAACTAGGGATATATTAAGAGACCAACTTTTGAACCTTAATAATTTAGATTATGAAGATACCAATTTCATTTATATAACTTCAAGTTTTAGCACAACATATAACTTAGAAACGCTATATAATGTTTTTACAGATCAAAATCCTTTGAGGCCTTATACCCCTTTAGAAATTGACAATTACTACTTACTACCGCAAAACGCTTTCACAGGAATTCTTACTACTCAGGTATTAAAAGGGAGCAGGGTTGAATTTATAGATCAATTTGCTTTTGGGTATAAAATAGAAAGTGTAACGAAGAGTTATGATCTTCAATTTTCTAAGAGCAAATATGCGGGTAGTTCTTGTGATGAAATATTTACCTTCTCTGGTTATATGGAATCTAACAAAACTATTATTCATTACTATGATTCTGGATCTAGTGCTGAGATTGAATCCTTCAATACTGAAGGGTGGTATCAAAAGTATGGCGGCCTAAAGGTGATTAGAATCCAACTTACTGGTCCCGATATTCCTGATATTGAAACAGATATAGGAATTTTTAATTTTGCATTTGATGGATTAGGAGACTTCTTAGATTTTTTTGTTGTTGATTATTTAAGTGGGTTCTTAGATGCAATTGAAGTAATTACAGTTTTTACTAAAATCTTCGAGGAAGGAGCCATGCTTGGAAAGTTCGGTACTTTTATGTCCAGCACTCCTATGAGCGCGATTGGTAATGTTCTTGGTGTGCTTAATTTTATATTCGGGGGTTTGCAACTGATGTCTGGAATTAGTCTTTATATGCAAGGGGCTTATAGGACAGGGTTATCTGAAGGAATTAGAGGCGGTTTACAAATAGCTAGTGGAGTATTGATGCTTATTCCAGATCCCACAGGTATCACCAAAGCTGTAGCTATAGGTCTCCTGGTATTTCAACTATTCGATTGGATTGCAGATACATTTTTTAACTTTGATTTCTGGGATTGGTTTCTAGGAACAATATTAGGTATTCCAAACGTAGACCCCGATTATCATGTAACATCCAGTTTTATGGGTTACGATAATATCGCAAAGATTAAACGCCAAGCTGGTTTAAGGGTTGGAGATAAAATGACTACAAGTGTTTCATTTGAAAACGACGGAAATACAGATATAACTCTTGGATTAAAAATTAAAGCAGGAGCAGGAAATTATGGTTCTAAAAGTGCGGATACTCGAGGACCAGGTTCTTCTGGAACTGTATCTTGTTCTGATAGTTTTGAAAACCCTAGTCCAATTACAACTTTACGAGTATATAGCGAAGTAAGTTGGTTTTATGAAGGCTGGTGTAAATGGAAAGTAATTTGGCTTCCTCCATTTTTAATACCAGTTTGTGTTCCTGATAGTAGAGGTGGTCCTGAATCTGATACGCAATATTATGTTTTTGATATGCCTGTTTTACCTACAACAATTGGTTCTTTTGTGGGTTTAATAAAGAGTAATCAATGGTTTCCACCAACTTTTCTAGAAACCGAAAAGGCTTCAATAGTTACAGAGATAACACCTGCAACACCCAATCCTTATCTCAAGTATGAACTAACATTTAGAAATTGGTACTTTCCAAGGGATTTCATATTATCTGCACCTGTTGATAATCTTTGGAATTATGATATCATTTATAATGGTGTATCTAAAGGGGAATCTTTCTCATTTTCAATGGGACTTCTTGCTAAAAAAGAATTTGAAATTGTAGCTACCCCTACTTCAGAAAATCGTTTAAATCCTGGAGATCATTATTTTATGATGAGGGTTCAACAAGAAGATTTTAGTCTAAATAGGAAAGATATTAAGTTAGATTACACCATTACTCCGATATATGATTTTCAGGTTGTATTTGATCCGTTAATACCGTCTCCAGAAAATTTGGATTATGGGCCATATCTTTATCACTATATCAATGTTACTAACATTGGGAATATTTTTGATAACTATCACGTTGAAGTTCTAGGATTAGACTCTGATCTATACATGTTATATAAACCAGATTTAACAACAGCAGCAACAGAAATGGATTCTTCAATGATAGTATTTCAAATTCCCTACTATAAAATAGTTTCAGTAGGCGATAATCCATATACGATAAGGGTTAGTTCGATATCCGATCCGAGTATTGTCAAAGATTATAATTTCATACTCCATATTGATGAATATCATAGAATGAGCTTTACTGTTGATAAACCCATACTATCTATGTTTGATAGTGATCTTTTTGTCTACAATTTTACATTGATAAATTTTGGTAATGTTGAAGAGCATTTCACTATTACTTACGATGAGGTTCCATTTGCGACTTCTTCCTTGGAAACTAACGATGTTACCCTAAATAGTGGTGAAACTGAATTATTCAACTTAACGCTAACTCCATTTGAGTTAGGCAATGCTACATTTAATATTAGGGCTTTTTCAGATTATTTAATTGAAGAAATAGAACTAACAATAAATGTTACTGATGATGATGTCATGCAACCATACTTTGAAAACTTTTTCGTCAAGGATAATCATAATTGGTTAAATATTAGTTTTATAGCGATTGATGAGTTTTTAGGTGATGATTTAGGATTAAGCAACATCAGTATCTATGTTGATGGGGCATTAGTTTATGATTATCAACCAACACCTAGTGAAACAATCTTTAACTTTTCCTTGACTAACGATTGGATATGGATAGAAGGATTGCACGATATAAGAGTTGTTATTACTGATGCTGACAACGATAGGATCTCTGATGATAGTCTTACAACATCGATTTCTGGTACCTTTGAGGTGACTTTAGATGAAATGTATAACTATATTGTCTGGTTATTAGACGAGATGAACAATTATATCTATGATAATTCGATTTCTGCGCTTTATGGTGTTGTAACTCAGAAAATAGTTAAGATACAAGATATCTTATTAGAGGCATATCAGTTAATTGAAGATGGATATCTTCATACTGGATTAGTAAGAAATAAAATAGCAGAGGCTAAATTAGAAATCGCCGACACCAAAACAGAACTAATGATTAATAAACAATCAATGAGTCAAGAACATTTTGACAATCTAAAGGATATTATACAGAACATTCGCAACAAAATCTTAGAAATAATGGGACTAAGTATGGGAACTCCATTTAGTCATGCTATTTCACTTGCAGAGGTAGAAATTTACAAGGTAAAAGATTTTGTCGAATATAATATTGAACCCCAAGATAGCGAAAATTTAGCAAATGCTCTCACCTTAGCAGCAGAAAAACTTGAGGATGCTCTATTCGATATTTCATTGGACAAAGATACGGAATCGTCAATTACATCTGCCCAACATGCTTTAGATCGTGCTAGAGCTGAGTTAGAGGCCCTTGTTGATAAAGGCAAAATATTACCGGCCTTAGGAGATACACTATTGAGTAAAATACTCATTATACACATGAAAATAGAAGATCTAAAAATAATGGTTTAATTTTTTTTTTTTTTTATAATTTTTTATATTTTTATAGAAATTAATATGCGTGATATCAAAATTGAAGCCCTTATCTAAAAAATTGAAAATTTTGCTCGTTTTTATAATTATGATTTCTTCAGGATTAATTTATGTTTCCCGTGGTTTTTATCTTGATTATAATAATTACGGAAATAAAGAAAATTTTTTATTCAATATGGAAGATTCTCTTAAGTCTTCATTTACTTTTTCATATCATGAAAATTTTGAAAGTTTAAATTATGCGAATGAATCAATTACTAATACAACTGGTTGGGGAAAAGGAACTTTACAACTACCCTTCCAAAATATAGTTAATGCTTCTAGTTTCAATTACGATCTTGATAAAATCAACTCCATGACTTTTTTTGAAGATTTACTTTTTCTTGCGGATAATTCTAAGGGATTAAAAATTTTAAATGTATCAAATCCATGGAATCCTTTTTTAGTTACTAATTTTGGTGACGCTTATAACTTGACTTCTGATATAAAAATTCAAGGTAGTTATGCATTTATCGCTGATGGAATGGATGGATTAGAAATTCTTGATATTTCAAACCCATTAAATCCTCAAAAAATTAATTCTTGGTCAATTGGTAAAAATATAACAAATGTCCATGTATTCAACAATTTCATTTTTCTATCTGTTCAGGACTTAGGCATCGAAATTATTAACATTACAAATCTATCTTCATTGACCGAAGTAGGAAATTGGACAAATTATCAAACACCTAGTGGAGCTTATGTCAAAGGTGATAATCTAATCATTGCCTATGAAAATAATGGCATGGAAATAATTGACATATCAAATTTCAATAATCTCTATAAAAAAAGTGAAATTCCAATTTCTGGTACGATATTTCAGTTTCAAATTAAGAATGATTTCTTATATGTAGCAAATGGAATTGAAGGATTAAAAATTATTGATATTCGAGATTGGTCTAACCCTACTATCGTTAGTACGTTTCACAAAGAGGGAATTGTTAAAAGTCTTGTGATCGATGAGACTTATGGTTTTTTAGCATGTGATGGATTTGGAATAAGCACAATAGATATTTCAAATCCTTTTAATCCTCTTTCAGTAGCAAATTGGACCGAAGACCCTAAGGCCTGTCTCATTAGAAATTATAATGGTTTTCATTTTCTAGGATGTGAAACACAAGGATTAAAGATATTGAAATATTCAGAAACCATCACTCCTCGGAAAATATCTGAATATTCATTTGGTATCAACGCTCAAGAAGTAGTATTAGACGGAGATATCGTTTATTTATGCTCGGTCGAAGATGGTATTTATAATGGTGGATTAACGATTTTAGATATTTCGGATCCTTTCAATCCCCAAAATTTAGGTTCTTTTAATACATCTGGCTATGACTTTTATGATGTAAAAATAAAGGATAATATTTGTTTTGCAGCATCTAAAACGAAAGGTTTCCTTTCTTTAAACATAACTGATCCCGAAAATATAAGTATTTTAGATTCAATAGGGGGCTATTTAATAAATTCTTCTACGAAGGTAGAATTATATAATAATCTTGCTTTTGTTTCAAATGGAGCAGTAGGCTTAGATATCTATAATATTTCTAATCCTTTAGAGTTAGTATTTCTTAAGAACTATCCACTAAGCAGCGGCATATGTTATGATGTTAAAATTAGAAATAATTATGCTTTTATTGCAAAAGGATATCAAGGAATTGAAATACTAAATATTTCCAACTTAAAAAATATTAAATCAGTTTCCATATATGGAGATGCTTATAATAATTCTCAATCAATTGATTTTTGGGGCAATTACTTGTTAATAGCTGATAGATTTGATGGTGTTGAGATATTAGATATCTCAGACTTATCAAATCCTCAAAGAATTGCTTATTATAACGATACCTATAATAGAGCAATGAGTATAGAAGTGGTTGATAATTTAGCTATAGTTTCTGATAATAAAGATGGAATTGAAATAATAAATATTACTAATCCCTATCATCCATCTGAAATAGCTAGTTTCACAGATGATTATAATCAAACTCTCGGATGTGCTGCTTCGAGTCGATTCATATATATCGCTGACTCTCATGATGGACTGCAAATAGTTCAATACAAAGAATATTTATTTAATCAATATAAAAATAATGCAATAGCTCAATCTCTAAGCGTCGATTATACCTATGCTACAATAACTAATGCTACGATGATAATAAGTGCAGAAAATCCAATTGATACTTCCTTAGACTATTATATATCTAACGATAACGGAAAACACTGGGATTCGGTCATAAATAATACTTTTCATCAATTTTCTGTTAATGGATCAGATCTAATATGGAAGATATTATTATCCACCACCAATGATCTATATACACCAAAAATTTTAAATGTGTATATTAGTTATTCTGCCATTAATACTCCACCAAGTATATTACAGGTATCTGAACTCCAAAATCTAGACATCTGGAATCAATTAGAAGATTTTGGCACTTTCGAAATAAATCTATCTTCATATAAAATTGATAATGAATTTGAACCTAATTATTTAAACTGGACTTTTCTAAATGTGAATAACTCTCTGTTTTCAGTTATAATGGACGAGAATGATAAGGATATTTTTAGATTTTATTCTGTTGAGAATATATATGGCTCTGACGAGTTCGATTTATACCTATATGATCCCGCGGGAGCTAACTATTCCATAAAGATAAATCTTAATATTGGCCCTGTAAACGATGCTCCATACTTTATCGAAACAAACATTTCTATTGATAATGACCTAACTAATAATGTAATAAGAATTGAGTATGATGCGATTGATATTGATAATGACCAAAATGATTTAAAATATAATATTTATTATGGAGATGGGGCATCTTGGAACTTAATTGTGGCTAATCAGGAAGAAAAAGTTCATATTTGGAATACCCAAGGTATACCTGAAGGAGATTATTATATAAAATTAGTAGTAAGTGATGGATCTAATGAATCTATCTGGATTTCTCCTACAAGATATTTAATTAGAGATCCATTTTTAAAAAATCTCGTAATTGTACTATTGTCAACAATAACAGTGGCAGGTTTGGCCTTATTTGTATACTTCTTAATTAAATTTCGAATATTGAAAAAACCTAGGAAAGGAGAAGCTGTTATTTAATTTAAATTTAAAACTGAAAATTAAAAAAAAGGATATTATTCTAATTCTTCTAATCCTTTAATCTTTAGAGAAGGACGGGGAGGTACCCGGAAAAACTTTTGAGCGGGATAACCGATCGTAATAACACCCCAGACTTTACCCTTGATACCCGCAACATTCTCTCGTAAATCTTTATTTGCTGCTAAAACACCATGAGCTAACCCAATCCAACAAGAACCTAAACCTAAAGATTGAGCACTTAGCATCCCATATGTTAGAGCTATAGTAGAGTTCATGTTATCGCCTGGATTATCCGAATGAATAATCATTACGTGGGGAGCATTATAAAATATCATATCAAAGCCTAATTCTTTTGCCTTTGTAGCACCTTCAGTATATCTTGGGTTATTTGAAGCAATTAAGGCATCCGTAACTGAGTCTGATATCTTTTTAATAATTGTTTTATCTGAAATTATGGTACATTCCATTAATCGGATGTTAGCACCTGTGGGGGCGTATTTCATAGAATTTAATACTTTTTCCATTACTGCCCTCGGAACTTTTTTGTTTTTAAACCCTCTAACTGACCTTTTAGCGCTCATAAACTTATGCAAAGGTTCATATTGAATTAATGCACTGGGGTCTTGTGCTTCCTCAAAAGTTAATACATCCCCAATATCTTCGTAGAGAATAGCATCCGCAGGACACCTAGCGATACAACGACCACACAAATCACACTCATTTTGGGGGTCGTCAAATACTATTTTATCCTGTTCTTTATCGAGACTAAAGTATCTTGGGCACGTGTTAACGCAAATTTTACACATATTACATTTATCGTAATCAATTCCTAATATAGGCATAATCTTATCAATTTTTCTTTCTTTCAAAACTTATTTCTTATAA
>Ga0114922_10002520_pt1 | contig 17160 bp, 12 predicted proteins | sample AartaG_FD_100975 | JGI IMG/M metagenome (GOLD analysis project Ga0114922, IMG submission 100975) | Deep subsurface microbial communities from Aarhus Bay to uncover new lineages of life (NeLLi) - Aarhus_00045 metaG | ecosystem: Environmental > Aquatic > Marine > Oceanic > Sediment | place...
GCCAGCTGAACACAAACAATGGATAGAAAATAAGTACCAGAATTGTTTCAATTATTATACAGATCGGGATGACCGTGCTGTGTCCAAGGCCCAGGGAGTATCCAAAGGCCATGCCGGCAGCTCGCCCGAACATGATTTCGGTAGCGGTCATTCCAATGAGAATCTGGGATTCTTCCGGAGACAATAGCAACTTGACACCGAGCCAGAAAGTGTATATGAATGCCAGAGCGACTCCGAACAGTAAAAGACGGCCCTCTGAGCTGGTAAGAAGAGTTACCTTTAACTGATTTCTCTGTTCCGATTTCAACTTGCTTGCTGGTTGTTCTGTTTTCTCTGGCATACCTTCAATATCCAATCGTACAGTCAATGACAATTAACCATTTTAACTGGTATTTCCCATATTACACGCTTGGCTACACAACCAGGTCTTCCAGAACAAGTATCACATCAAAATTTCTTTTGAATTGCAACAATCTAATGCCTCTTTTTGAAGATTCTATTGCCGAACTCACCAATAATTTGAGTATTGAACCCTTTAATCACTCTAAAATATCACATATCTCAAATGTCTTACCACTTTCGTCACTATTACCCTGATATGGAACGACCAGCCTGCTCTGGCGTAGCTTTGCCGAGCCGAGTTGCCAAGTCAAGGGGGCGGTTGTTTCGTGTTTTCCAGCCAAGGCAAAGAGGGGGAGGACGGTAGCTATGGAAAACAAACGTATTCGGTTAGGGTAGTAATTGATTTTTCCTGAGTAAACCGCCCTTGGTGGAATCGACAGTCACAGTGAAGTTACCTTTTCCCTTAACGACAAATTGTACAATAGCGGAGTCCATACCGTCGATTGTGTCCAGCTCGACCCGCTCAGGCCGACGTTTAACCGGTTGAACCCGCTTAAAGAATTTATCTATGACGCGCCCGCCGGATAAGACCTGAAGGTTACCGCCTTTGATGGAAACAATGTCGGGCGGGCTAATGTGGTGGGCCACATCCTGAGCAGTACGTGTCGGGATAAGACGCTGGTTTTCCACGGTTACCCAAATCTTAAACAAGTTCTCGTCAAGCTTCTCCACCGCCACTTCACAAATTTTGAGCAGGGGCATCATCTCAGCGTGGTACAATGTAAAGGCCATATTGCGGTGGAGTTCCTCCTCAAGCAAGAATGAAGGCGGCACACGTCCCCATTCTTTCCTCGTCCCCCCAATCTCAATTTTGCCATAAGTTGGATGGTCATATTCCTGCCAGGGAATGACGCCGTCGCCCATAAGGACATATTCAATAAATTCAGCCCGTTGTTCATCCGAAGGCGCATCCGGTGTTTTGTACAAGTTTCGGGTTGTCCATAATTCGTTTGAAAACGTAAGAATGCCCCGTCCTCCATAAAACCAATCGAGCTCACTGCCCCAGGTTGTATAAAGGTCCTTCCATATAATCATCGAACGATAATACGGCAGGATTTTTTCGCCCCGTTCACCGATGAGTCTTAACAAACTCTCATCCCGGCCACTTACCTGGCCGCCTTCACGGCCCGGACCTCGCAGAATCATGCCACCGGAATTATGATACGAATGCGCAGCGGCAATGTTTGGATGGGAAAGAACGAACTCGGCCACCGCACGAGTCTCGGGCTGCGAGAAGGGGTATTCCATGGCTCCGCGTTGTGAATATAATTCGGCTGCCAATCGTAAGCCCAATTGCGATTCATGTCATAACCGCCCCGACGATCTTCGTTAATACGGCCATCCCCGTCGTTGTCAATTCCTTCTCCGCCAAGCAGGCTGTACTGGCCCCGCTCATCGGGCTTGACCCTGACCATAAGGTAGTCGGGGTAATCAGTATGCAGCTTATACCGGCCGAAAGGATCTTTAATACGCATCTGTGTGATAACACCGTCACCATCGAGGTCGTCATAGTCATCTTCGTCCACAAGACCATCCCCGTCGTCGTCCTTGGGCTCAAGACCTGTACGAGACGAGCGTGACGAATAAGCAGAGTGAAACCAGAAATCGCGAGCATCGGGATTAATCGTGGGGACGAGATAAAAAACGCGGTCATCAAGTAGGGCAGTCACTTTCTCGAGCCGCCCGTATTGATGGCAAAGATACCAGGCCGTATAAGCTACCACTTCACCACCCTGGACCTCATTGCCATGAATATTCCCGTCAATGTACATTCCCGGCTTACGGTCAGGGTCACCGATGTTAAGTGCTGTAACCTCCAGGCACCAGATATCTCGTTCTTCGAAGGATTTGCCAATAGAATAGAGTCGGGTGAGCTCCGGAAAGGTTCTGTGCAGCCGAGCGAGAATCCCTCCCAAGCCGGCATGGTCATAGAATCGGTTCCATACCACCTCTACTTTCCGTTCCTCTGAAGCGCCCAGTGCGGGGAATGAATGAGCAGATGGATTGCTCGCCTTCGGTTTGCGTTTTGGTATTTTCGCACCGGTTGTTACGTCCGGCGATAAAACGAGATATAAAGAGACCAAAACAGCAATATAAATCCTAATCTTTGGGCCCTGCTTCATAATAAAGACCTTCCGCATAATGAAAGTCATCCATTGTTATTCTATTTGCTTTTCACCAGTTCGATAGTTCCCTCGACCTTCCCGGCCAACATTGAAACAATTGTAAAATCGATTTTTTTGCGACCTGGGGCGTAAATTATATAACGTGCTTTGACCATACCACCACTTCCCGCCAGCGTAGGCAGAGAGGTAATCCTGGCCCCGGAAAGGAAAAACTCGTCGTCCAGTTCCAGGAGTAACCGTGTCGGATAAATTTCCCGTGTTATTTGGCCTTGTGCCAGCGAAGTGGGTAGAAAACCGGTGTTTTCCACTTGAATCTCGATATCATATATCGACTGGCCCAGGTGTTGAGTTTCGACCTTCCGAATGCTGATACGCCCAAGACGCTGCGCAACTGTCGTCAGGAAATCGGTGTGCTTGCCGAGGATTTCTTCGAGCATACCTGCGGGGGGATTAGTGAGTGAGAAAGGAGCGTACCCGCCGACCTCCACCCGTTGGCCCGGAAAATCGGGATGCTCTATCGGCTGCCAGGGGATGAATGCTTCGGGCGCATGTTTATCAAACCAATTCAGTTCCTGGCGTTCCTTTTCATTGCGCTTATCTTTATCTTTTTTAGAGTCCGCACCTTTGTTGCGTGCTTCATTGTCTTCTGACATTTCTTTTTTGACATTCTTGTCTTTTTCGGCAGGCTTTGAAAGCTCCACAGCAATCGCCGGATTCCAGGGCCGAGATGCAAGTGATAATCGACCCCGGTGGAAGTACATCCAGTCACTGAACGTGCCGGGCTGAGATGTACTCTCAAGCTCTTTGCTCAATCCAATTGCTTTTCGATAAAGCTCGCCCATTACCCCGTAATAGCCCAGGTCTTTCTTATCAATCGCGTTCATTGGTTTTCGGCGACCAGAGGCAGGTGCACCCGCAGGGATTTTCAGAAGATTATCAGTGGCGCCGTAGGTAATAACAATCGCAATATTGGGGTGCTCAATAACAAATTCGGCGAGTCCGCGTGTTTGGGCTTCACTGACCTGATGTACGCCTGCATCCGGTGCAAAGAATTTGTAATTATATGGAAAATTACGATTGAAGTTAACACCACCTCTACCGTCTTCGTTCCACACCTCGTCATGGTCATTATCGATTCCCTCGGTCAGATAATGCCACGCGCCAATTTCACCCTTTAAATGGTCAGCTTTCGAAAGCAGACGCTTGTCCACAGGGTCGAGAATATAGTTACCGTCCTTATCTTCAACCCGCATCCACGTGCTAAGGCCATCTCCATTAAGGTCTTCAGGGCCATCTTCATCCACCAGCCCATCATGGTCGTCATCGACAGGTTTGTTGTTTAAGCTGGTTTCAACTTTAGGTCGGTTGAAGAAGTGCTCGGCCGCATCTGGATTAAGGCGTGGGATAACATAGATTGTCGTTGTCTCCAGAAGCTCAGTGATTGGGGCATCTGTTTGGTATTGCTTTATCAACCGTTCGAGCCAGGATACTGCTATTGAACTTCCTGTCAGGTCGTTGCCCTCTATACCTGCCACGACCAACATGGCGGGACGAGTTTTTCGGTCGCCTTTGGTGCCCTTACCGACCTCCAGCACCCAGACCTTCCGCTTGTCTATTGACTGGGCTATGCTGTCAACTCGCACAAGATTAGGCTCTTGTTTGGCGAGGGATGCAAGATGTTTCCTCAGAGATTTGTAATCGTAATACGTTGCGGACCGGGCAGCTCCCACCTGTATCGCCAATAGACTTATTGTTACCAACGAAAACCAATATGGTTTCATTCTTAGCTGAATGACTTTTAAGGACATTCCACCATCCTCTATGAAGCTTTGTTTAGTTCCTCCGAACCAAAACAGCCGTACGGGGGTTTTCACCTGTAGAATCCTCACGGCTAAATTGCCGAGCTTACTTCTGGTGATTATATCTCAACAAGCTTAATAAGTCAAGGTTTTCAGACAAAAATTCTTAATTTTTTACGTATGGGACTTTTCTTTTGCCTTTGTCACTTCAAGAGAAATATTTCAGGGTCCTGCATTGATGTTGGGTTCAAGATCGACCAAACCTTCATTGGTTGCCACCGCATACGTACAAACAAGATCGCCGGTTATGTTATTCATCGTTTCGAACATATCCAGGATGGGATTAATTCCCAGCGCCAGGGCCACAATCACTGTAACCTGTTCGCTGCTGAGGCCCATGGTCTCAAGGATAATAAACAGCAGCATCAAGCTGCCGCCTGGTACCCCACCTGCCCCAATCGAAGAAAGCACAGTGGTAATCACCAGCAGCGCAAGTGAGCCGATGGTCAGTTGGATGCCGAACATGTTGGCGGCAAGCACAGCAAACATAGGCAGGTGCACGCAAACCCCATCCATATTAATTGTTGCCCCCAGCGGTAGTGAAAAGCTGGCCAGCTCGTTACGAACTTTCAATTCCTCTTCAGCCGTCTTAATCGAAACCGGAAGTGTCGCAGCGCTGCTTCGGGTGATAAATGCCATAATCATCGGCTCTTTAATCTTCCTCAGCACCTTTAGAGGATTATGACGTGTAACAGCCCACAGCAGGGTCGGATAGACAACAAAGATCATCACGATGATACCCAGCACCACTCCTGCTGTTACACTGACATAGGGTCCCACAATAGACGGACCATACAGCCCGAAATTGACAATCGTTAGCGCCAATACCCCAATCGGTGAATACTCGAGTATCCAGTCCACCAACTTAAACATCGCATCACGGCAGGCCTCCAGCAGGTTGATGAGCATTTCCAAACGTGCCACACGCTGTTCGCTACCGGCTTCAATCAATACACGTATCGCTAAACCAAACATGATTGAAAACACGATGATGGGTAGAAAATTCCCCGTGGCCAGGGCCTCGAACGGGTTGCGAAACAGGTTCAACAGCAGTTGCGACAGCGTCCCTTCCGCGGTGGCTTCCTGCGCCAGGTCGCCGGCTTGTGTTCCCTCAATTCCTACAAGTTTCTGCCACGCATCCAGGTCGGCACCCGAACCGGGATTGATTGCCAGCGCCAGGCAAGTGCCTAATATTGCAGCCAGGAGTGAACAAAACAGGTACCACAGAATGGTCTTGAGCCCAATACGTCCAAACCGGTTAATCGGCAGATTGGAAGCGCCTGCCACCAGCGACAGAAAGATAATCGGCACAACAATCATCTTGAGCATGTGCACGAATACCTCGCCGAAAGGAGAGATATAAGGAATAACTTTTTCCGCGACCGTTATGCCTGTTACATCCGTCCCGCCCACTCGTTGGGACAGATACCATAATAGTCCGCCGAGCAGCGAACCACTTATAAAGCAGACAATAATCCGCAGAATCAGCGACGTTTTGAAATACCAGCGTAGAAATTGCTTCATGATGACCTATATCCCTTCTTTATGCAGCCAACTGAAATTGCAATATTTCAGCCGATAAAACCGGAGGCTGCTATGGGTTCAGCAGTCAACGGTTATAACGGACATTTCCTTTTAATTATAATTATCAATATCAAATGTTTGCTTCTACTCATTCCAGACTTTCCAGTACCATTGTGGTTCTATTCAGGTCGTGCACTATCTTACCGATTGTTCTAAGAAAGGCAACCCCCGCTCTCGAATTTTGGGGGATTGGATTGTGCCGGCCACGGATTGTTAAAAAAGGGCCTCACAAAAGTCGCTACATCAAAGTAGTAAAAAGGGCGCAAAGCCTTAATATTGCACCCATAAAATTTTAGATGGCGGAACCAAAAATCAGAAGTCAGAATCTTTCCTCTGTCGTCTGTCATCTGACCTCTGTTTCCTTTGACAAACGCGAATTAGCGTGATGCTTTTTTCACAATCTCCTCAAAATCTGCTTCCCACATAGTCCCTTCGGGACGCACTTTAACAGATCCCGCGGAGTCATATGATATCCATTTTCCATCAGGAGACCAGGAAATTCCGTCGTACATACCTTCGTCAGCGGCAAGCCCAGTGACTTTGCCTCCTTCAGCATGAACGACGAGTATTTGATACCTTGGGTCGCCCGCTTCCTTCCATCCAACAAGGCCGAGGTTTTGCCCGTCAGGAGACCAGCGGATGCCCCAGGCCTGATCCATGGGCTGTTTTTTCAGGTCGAGTATATGCCGGATTTTACCGTCCGGGATGGAAATAGCTGAGATCTTGCCTTCGCTGCGGAAGAAGGGCATCTCCTTCTTTCCAAATCCAGGTGAAGAGGAAAGGAGTGCAAGCTCTTTACTGTCAGGAGACCATGCGCAATTGTAATCACCAGGAATATCCAGTATTTTGGTCGTTTCGACGCCGGACACGGAGATTACTCTAAGAGCCTGTTCCTCTTTCTCCGAATACGAAACGCCATAAACGATCATCCTGCCGTCAGGTGACCACATCGGCCCACCTTCGTTTTCCAGTGTTTTTGTGATCTGGATTGGTTTATCTCCATTAGAAGAGGCTATCCAGACATCCCCCTTATGTATCACTGCGAGTTTGTTCCCATCGGGTGACCATGATAACGCTTCAGTGATCCGGTAGCGAAGGTCTCTGGCAAACCCACTGAAGACCATGACAACAGGCCCAGTGTTACGAGCATCCTCCAGCGAAACCGGAGCCACATAGATATCCTCTGTCGTGTCGCTTTGTCTCACAGAAAAGAGAAGTTTCTTGCAGTTAGACGACAGGGAGATGGGATCAGGTTCACCAGGGACAGAAACATCCAACTTCAATGGAAAAGGATCGCCGCCAGCAAGGGGGATTACCCAGAACTGGTAATGGCTGTCTTTGTCTCTGCCTTCTACCACTATCATCCTGCTGTCGGGAGACCAGAACCGGTCATACGGAATAAGCTTGAGTTGCTCTCCGAGTTCGATGGATGGACCGCCGGAAGCCGACACGACCCTGAGGGTTTCTTTGTAATCGTAGGACTTCCGGCAGAAGAGCAGCTTCCTGCCATCAGATGACCAGAAATAAAACATCCCGACATCCTCGGGCGGAAATATATCAATTACGCGCTCATCGTCGATATGGAAGAACTGGAGCTTTGTGCCCAACATATAGACAAGCCACTCACTGTCATGCGACCAGTACCAGGAAAGGAGACGACCTTGCTCGATATTGATCTTCCTGGGTTTTCCACCTTCAGCGGGGACCAGCCAGGTTTCGAGCACCGGCAAGTTCCCACGTCCTCTTTTGATGGTTTTGTAGGCAATGGTTTTGCCATCCGGAGACCATATCGGATCCATGCCAGTATCCGTGATCTGGGTTAGTACACCACCTCTGACCGAAAGGATCCAGATGCCTATAGATTTTCTTGGATTCTCTTTGTCCGTTCTCCCAAAAACGATCCTCTCCGAATCAGGTGACCAGCTAGGATTTACCCAAAGTTGCCAGCGCCCATATGTGCCGCCATCGAGGAGCTTTTCCGCGGGACCTGTCGGTCGCACTGTCTCCGGAGAAACTGGGATCACCCAGATGGCTCCTGAAGAATAGAACGCAACTTTTTTCGCATCAGGTGACCAGGAGCTATTGAACACAGGCATATTCACCAGTTCGAAAGGCTCACTGCCGTCCAGCGGGATCACAAGCGTACCCCTAAGCAGAAACCTACCATTAGGTGAAAGATTGAGGCCATACCTGAATACGTTACTTGTGCCGGCAAGAGTCCTGATTTTAATATATTTCAGCCCGGTTTCCGGATCAATGATATAGCCCTTATCTGCGGTATTGCTCATCGCCCTTCTTTTTTCTTCATTCTTCTTTGCTTGTTGGACGCGCTCTACCATAAGCTTTGTGACTGGAACGATGGCACTTGCTGGATATTGTTCTATGAGCTTTGCAAATGTTGCCTGAGCAGCATTAAACTGGCCTGCCCTGAGATGAGATTGTCCTATCCAGTATTGAGCATCCTGGGCGATTTTGCTGTTCGATGAGAGATTGACCACTTTACTGTACTCAGCAATCGCGGCTTCGTAGTCGGTGCGCTTCAGCAATTCATTCGCCTTCTCGAAGTGCTGTTCTGCCTTTTCATTCGTCTCCAATGTAATATCTGCCAAAGTTAAAGAAGATATCCCAAGGACGATTGTTAAAATCAGGCATATTATTAACGGAACTAAGTTTATTTTTTTCATTGTTATTCCCCTTCATTTGCGGCGCCGATTGATTGCGCCATATCCATTAGTTGTGACATTTCGGCATTGCCAATTAATACATAAGAAAGAGCATTATCTCTCCATGCGAGAATAGCCCCTCCGGCTTGTCCCTCGTTGCGGTAAACGGCATACTCTCTGAAATCCTGCGGCCCAAGCCCGCGTTCTCCGTCTAAAGGCTGCTCGAATAGCGATACCGTATTTATGCCATCCGTGTAGAGCAGGTGCAGTGTATCCCGACCTTCGATTCTTCTTATCTTATCGAGCATATAGCCGGGATGCAACCGGGGCGGCGATACTAAATCGAAAATGGCGGCTTTTCGAGCTTCAGAAAGTGTGAGTGTATGCCCATTGGAAATTGCTGGAGTTTCCAACGGAATGACTTTCCGCGGAGGTGAAGGCCCTCTGACGATGATGCCGGGACGAGCAAATTCATACGGATCGTCGAAAAATTCGTAATAAATGATATCATGTCGGTTCACACGCATCCGCGCCGGTTGTGGCGGGGAAAGATTCAAGGAGGCAGTTCGAGCAACAACACCTTGATGCTCTCTTAAATAAAAGTTGATGGCGGCTGAATCGTCACGTACCAATGGAGCAGGCTTCAAAAACCAATGGTTGACTGAAAGTGTCAAGGCCACAATTGCCGCCACTTCGGCAAATCGAAAGGCGACTTTTCTTACAAATGGATTTGTGAAAATCCTTGCCCAGAAAGATTCATAAGTATTTATCCGTGTCTTCAACTTTTCGTACATCAAAGGTGATGGTTCCAATCCCTGCCAGGTCTGAAGCACTTCGGATAGTCCTGTCAATTGTCGTAAAGCCTGCGAGCAATTCCGGCAATCCTTTAGATGATTATGTATCCGGCTTTTTTGGGATTCATCTATCTCGTTGCTTAAAAATGCTTCCAACTCTTTCTGAACATCTTCGCATTTCGACATCTAATTAACCTCTCAGACTTATTATTCACACCGTATTAAGTGTTTAACGACCAAAACCTCCTACAAGGGGTCGCAATATTAATCTATGTATTTCGATAAGGCTGTCATGAGCTTCTGGCGTCCTCTGTGATTTAGTGATTTCACCGTACCGACTGGACAATTCATGATATCAGCTATCTCTGAGAATTTCAGAGCATGATATTCCTTTAGGATAACTACAGTACGCTCTTTTTCCGGTAGCATTGTGAACGCTTGTTGTACCAATGTTTTCATTTCATCTGTCTCTACATATTTCACAGGGTCCGACGAAGGGTCGGAGATGGATTTCTGTAGTTGAATGTCTTGGCAATCTTGAGAAAACATAGTAGCATCCAAAGATATATGAGACCGGAATTTCATCCTTCTTAGCCTGTCATGGCACAAATTAAAAGCTATTCGAAAGAGCCATGTTTTGAATTTCCCACTTACCTGATACTTCTTTTTCGCTCTTACAACCTTGAAGAAGGTTTCTTGACAAAGGTCTTCAGCGTCGGCAGCACTCATTACTATGCGGTAGATAAAAGAAAATATGGGCTTCTCATACCTGCGATAGAGTACTTCAAATGCACCTTCATCCCCATCACAACAGCTTAGCATTAAATCTTCGTCTGAACGGCACATTTTTATTTTCTACGGTTGTTTAGGCCTCTATTAACCTAAACGCACGAGACCTCAAAAGGGTGCAAAGATTTTGATTTTTTTTCACCTTCCGAAAGGTACAAAAAGCAGTATTGCCGCGCTGGAGCCACCTTTACCGAGATAATGTTCCTTTCCTGAAAAAAAACAATCGCAAAACAAAATGAGCATAGTTTTAATATTATGTTTGTAAGCAAAAGTAAGGAATTCATCAACTCGTTTCTTAATCTTTTCTATTTCCATAATATACAAAAACCTCTATCCCCGCGGCGCAGAGCGGAATATTGGTACCTTCTTTAAGTGTTTCTCGAACGGTATCTATGAGAATCCAACGCTCGAACCAAGTGTAAACGCCGCATTGACGAGCATTCTGGGATGGAAAACCGCGAAAAGAAACTCCAGGTTCACATTGGACGAGGTAATCCGGGAGAATAAAAAACTTGAAGTGAACCTGGCTGGCTTGAAAGTGTAAAGCGCCAAGAGTCAGCCTGCCCAACTCCTCGTCGGACATGTTGGCAGCAGTAGGGACTTAAGTACTCCTACTCTGTGACATGCGATTTGAAAAATTGTTATTCCGCACCCATTCGGCTTTGCACCTTGGGCACAAGCTCAGGGCAGGCTTTGATGCGGAATCCAGAACATCGACACATCTGGATTCCTGCTTTCGCAAAAATGACATTCATCAATCGAGTTATCAACAGAACACTACATTACTTTTCCGATAACACTTTATGCATCGCTTCAACACAGGACAGGTAAATTCCATTGGAATAGTTGGCCAACATTTGCATCGCTGCTTCTTTATCTTTTTTGTATAGCCGGCGAGCAGCCTCTTCAAGCGGTTTTTGTAGAGTAAAAGCATCATCCTCGATTTCCTCAGCGAGAGCTTTTACCCGGCTAATTTTATTAGCAGAAGCGTCATAAACCTTGTTATAAAAATTGAAGAACATCCAAAAAGCCTGGAGTGGGTCGGCCTGGAAAGGGCAACCCGCCTTTTCATCATAGAATATTTTCGACGGTCTTTGTGACTCCAGGCGAAACCCTGCGGGGAATTCAGAAATACCAAAATGAAAAGGAATATAAAACGAAGTCCGAGGTGAGGCAAGGCAGGTCCAGTAAACTATGCCGATATCCAGAGGCATATTCCTTCGCAACTGAGCAACGAAGCTGGTCTGGGTGGCACCACTGCAGATGGGGCAGCCACCTTCCTGTGGATTTTTTAGCGCCGATAATGATTGAATTGTTGTCCCCTTATAGTCATGGCGTAGAATCTGCATAGTATCAGCTACACCTACCTTGTGTCGTGGTACGACCGAAAAGGGCAGCTCCGGACCGGGCGGAATTGGTTCGGCAGCAACATATCTAAGGCCGCTCCACTGCCGCCCGAAGTTGGAAAAACTTGAAGCGGAGTCGGGATTTGAATAAACAGCAGCAAAGTCGAACGGCTTGCCCTCTTTGGGATTGTACCATCCTCTTGAAACGGCATATTTGATGATATCTTTCGAGGCCAGGAAGTTGTCCCTGTCAGAGAGGTCAACCTGGCGTACCGTATAAGTGTTGGCTACCATTGCTACCTGGTCATCACCGACCCGTTGAGCCAGCCAGTGCTTGCCGTTCACGATGCAGAAAAGCCATCCTTCGTCAGGGTCACAAATGATGTGTGTCCGGCCGGAGTCGATATAGCCGAAGCGTTCCACGAGCTTTCCAGCCAATAAAACACCTTCTCGTGCAGTTTTAGCTCGCTCAGCAACCAGGCGCCGCAGCATATAGCCTATCCCGCCATTAGAGATTTTGGGCTTATCCTCTCGTGAAGGGCAGTTGTTCGATGTGATGCTGATACCCCATTCATTGATGTAGCTGTCGGAGAAAAGCATGCCCGGCATTTCCGACCAGATGTAAGCCCAGGTTTGCTCGACCTGAGCTAACTGGCCACCGTTAAGGAGATTTACTTTTTCTCCAGGTGAGTGTTTTTTGCGTGGGATTTTGTGATGATTTACAATTTGAGGGGGGCCATCATCTTCGTTGTGAGCTATAATCACATATCCGTCGGCTGAGACATCCTTACCAACTACTATAGAAAAACACCCCTCACATCGTGCTGCGTATATTGTCAGGAACAACACAAAAACAGCAGCAACCGGCAATATCCTGATAAATGGTTTCTTTACATTCATATTCGTTTCCTTATCAAATCAGTTCACTATTTCAATAAACTATGGTCTTTACAATTCACCTTCACTTGAAGCCACGACCACGGCGCATGAGGCATCACCCGTAACGTTTACCACGCTGCGGCACATATCCAATATACGTTCCACACCCATAATTAGGCCTATGCCTTCCAATGGCACGCCGATACTTTTTAGTACGATTGCCAAAGTAATTACTCCTGCCATTGGTGCCCCGGCAGTACCAATGGAAGCTAGGACAGCAGTAAGGACTATGGTCAGCTGTTGTGGTACGGTCAGGCCCATACCATAAACTTGGGCAATAAAAACAGCGGATACTCCCTGGTAAAGGGCAGTGCCGTCCATATTTATGGTAGCTCCCAACGGCAGTGCAAAGCTGGCAATTTCTCCGGGGACACCTAAATTTTTTTCAGTACATTCCATGGTAACAGGTAGAGTGGCTGAACTCGATGCAGAGCTAAAGGCTATCAACTGGGCCGGACGAATACCTCTGAAGAAAGTTCCAACTCTTTGCTTACTGAACAATTTTATTGCCGAAGAGTAAACAATCGTGACGTGAAGAATAAGCCCTGCGACCACAACTAAGGAGTACTTTAGAAGAAGAAACAGAATGCCCAATCCAAAATCTGCAACAACCGTTGAAATCAACGCAAATACACCATAAGGAGCAATCTTCATAATTATATGGACCATTTTAATCACCACCTCATTAACGCCCTCGAAGAAATTTATCACCGGCTGACTTCGTTTAGAGGGAATTAAACTAAGGCAAATCCCGGTCATTAAAGCAAGGAAGATGATCTGCAGCATATTGCCGTCCGCAAATGATTTAACCGGATTTGTTGGGATAATATTTAAGAGGGTATCCGTAATTGTTGGTTTTTTCAGGGTAGTCTCAATTTTTGCACTTGCTTCTTCACCACTGCTTTGGATTAGGTTTGCCCTCGCTTCTTCTGAAAGACCAGCCCCGGGACTGAGAGCATTCGCCAGAAGTAAGCCAATGCTAATCGCAATGATTGTTGTGCACAAATAATAAGCTACTGTTTTGATCCCAATCCGGCCAAGCTTCCTGATATCGTTGAGACTTGTTGTTCCGACTAACAAAGAAGCAAAAACCAGGGGGGGAACAACCATACTAATTAATCTAATAAATGCCGAACCAATGGGTTTAATATAGTGGAAGACAAAATCTGAAAATCCCCACCGATTGGCGAGCACACCAAAAATCACCCCCGCCAGTAACCCTATCAAAACTTTAGTGTACAATTGAAGTTTGAGCAATTTCATTGGTATTCCTGGTTATATTAGTTCCAAGGTTAAGCAGATTATAACAAGACTTTTAGAAAACTTCAGTAATAATAAAGAGAAGAATGGAAGTCAAAGAATAATGCTCCAAAACTACTCTACTACCCTGTTCGCGCATATTTAGTTTCACTATAATCCGATAAGGACAAGCATAATAGTATCATTTTTGAGATAGACGTGATATACTATCAGCAAAGAAACTCAGCGGCTTAACTGAGCAGGTTTACTTGGAGATTTAGGTTCGAGCCAATTAAGCAGATAAAAAGGAGATTTAAATGAACAGGCTGGTGACTTTGATAATCAGTGTCGGCTTACTGACAGCTCTGGTATCAGTAGATGTCTACGGGGATTCGGGCAGTGATTATTGGCCAACGTGGCGCGGACCTCACGCCACAGGCGTGGCCCCGAAAGGAAATCCTCCCCTTACCTGGAGTGAAACCAAGAATATCAAATGGAAGGTCAAGCTGTCGGGTCAGGGCACTTCGAGCCCGGTTATCTGGGGCGACAAAATTTTCTTTCTAACTGCGATTGAGACTGACAAGAAAGGCTCTCCAAATGCGCAGGCCGCTTCAAAAAGTCAAAACGCAGAAGAACGACCACCCTTCCACGGCGGCAGGGCCCCAAAGAATATATATAAGTTTGACCTTGTCTGTCTGGACAGAAAGACCGGCAAGCTTCGCTGGCAGAAGACCGCCCGTGAAGAGCTGCCTCACGAGGGCCATCATTCGAATTACGGCGGCTTTGCTTCCTATTCACCGGTTACCGATGGCAAATACGTCTGGGCAAGTTTCGGCTCCCGAGGCGTGCACTGTTACGACATCGATGGCAATCATAAGTGGAGCAGGGACTTTGGGAAGATGACAATAAAAATGATGTTCGGCGAAGGCAGCTCGCCGGCGCTGGCTGGCGATGCGGTAATCGTCGTGATTGACCATGAAGATGATTCCTTTATTTACGCGCTCAATAAAGGAACGGGCGAAACAATCTGGGAAAAAGGCCGTGATGAAAAGTCATCCTGGGCAACGCCGCTACCTGTTGATGTGAATGGGAAAATGGAAGTGGTCACCAGCGCGACTAATTTCGTTCGCAGTTATGATGTTAAGACGGGCGATCTAATCTGGCAATGCTCGGGACAAACCGGCAACGTAATACCATCGCCGGTTGTTGGTTTCGGAAAGGTGTTTTGTACGAGCGGTTTTCGAGGCAGTGCCTTGCAGGCTATTGAGCTTGGCCGAACCGGTGACCTCAGTGGTTCCGACGCAATCACCTGGCAGGTTAATGAGGCCACTCCGTATGTACCATCGCCACTGCTCTATGGCGATAAAATATATGTTTGTTCTGTCAACCGGGCGATAATTTCCTGCTACCAGGCCCAGACCGGCAAGGTCAATTTCGTGAAGCATCGCCTTGAAGGGATGGGAGAGATTTTCGCATCACCAGTGGGAGCCGCCGAAAGGGTCTATTTCGTAGGACAAAACGGCAGGACTCAGGTCATCAAGCTATCAGAGAAACTCCAGGTTTTAGCCACGAATACCCTCGTTGATAAGTTCGATTGCTCACCCGCCATTGTTGGTGACGAATTGTTCCTAAAAGGCAAAGAACATCTCTATTGCATCACCGACCTATGAGAACGAAGGGGCTGGTTGTTCCTCATTCCCCGGCCAATGCTCTTCTTGTAGGCCTCGATCCTGCCGGCGGCTTGCTCGCAGCGTCCTTTTCATGTGCCAGGTTCAGATTGGCTTACCCTAATTCACTTTTTTCTTCCTGAAGCTTCACGAAGAGGCTTGAGAAATTCTGGCCGAATTTGCTGCCCCAGACTCTCTGCCTTATGGACATTGTCCCATGCTTTGTCCTATTCTCGCTTAGAGCCTATCCGAATAACCGGGTCGTTATGAGGCCGAGCGAAAAGTTTGAGGCCAAGGCGGCAGACCAAAAAGGCTCGGAGGCGTGGTTTTCTCCACGTTGAGAACGTTTTTGCACCGACAACGCAGGCATCGAGCTTCCCTTGGGGATAGAGCGGGTTATTCGGATAGGCTCTTAGTCAATGTCGTTCTTGCCTTCGGCTTCGGGTGCTTTCTTGGCCGCTTGCCACCTGGCCTTTGGATCACTCTTTCGTTGCAAGCTTTGCGCTGCGAGTCTGGCCGTTGTCAGAGTTGCCGCCGCTGGCTGGGTATACATCTATTTGTCGTCGTCCCCGCTAAACTGCTCGATAACGGTTATCTCGCCGGTGGTGTCATCGATCTCCACCTGCGCCTTGGAGCCTGAGCCTTGTTCAATGGTATACCAAAGCTCGCCCTCTTGGGTGATATAGAGATTGTCGTTGTCACCCATGGATATTTTTTCGAGGCCTTTCGAGCCGTCGGACTTGGCATAGTCGCCCCAATCGACGACGGTCATCTCGCCGGTGGCGTCATCGATCTGCACCTGCATCTTGGTGGTCTTGTCGTCGGGCCCTTTACTGACATACCAAAGCTTGCCCTCTCCGGTGATATAGAGATCCTCGTTGTCGCCCATGGATATTTTTTCGAGACCTTTCGAGCCTTGGACTTGGCGTAGTCGCCCTTGAACGATTTGGTCATTGAGACGGCTTTGCCGTTTTTGCCCGAGTCGGTATGCGCTTCGGAGTGTTCGTCTGATGGCGTCTCCTTATCCGACTCCGACGCATAGGCGTACTGTGGATCAGCTTCGGCAACGACTGTGTGTGAGTCGGTCGGATAATGGTCCGGTTCGGCCTCGGCGATGACGGGGCTTTCGATGGTCTTGGCGCTGAAGCGGATATGGCGGATGCCGAGGGAAGCGACGGTGACTAAGGCCAGAATGAACGCCCCGATTATCAGTTGTTTGGTTATTGGCTTCATGTTTCGCTCCATCTGAAATTTCCCATTTAACATTATTATATCATTGCTCAGCTACACCGCCAGCCTTTTTTCTGAACTTAACCATCATGGCTTGCGTCTCTTCTTCGGTCAACTACCCTGCCCTCACAGCTACTTTGATCTTCTTACCAACGGCATCTCAAAAATAATATCACCACAACTCTTTCATAAAAATATTTAAGGACCCAGTCACGGGTGCAACCGGGCCCTTAGTTTGTTGGCACATTTACTGGGAGCGGGCGCAACGAAACCAGCCGCCCTCATTGCTGGAATGAGCAGGGCTCCTGAGCCGAGCGGCGGTACGCAAGTGGCCCGGAATGTCTTTGTACCACGAGCCGCCACGGATCACCCTAAGTCCACGCGCCTCATTGAACCAACTGTTGACCCACTCCCATGCATTCCCAGCCATGTCATGGATGCCATAGGGACTGACTCCCGCTGGCTTGGATCCCACGGGCCACGGCCTGTGCATGCCACACCCACTATTATCTCCATCATCCC
>Ga0114922_10002521_pt1 | contig 17159 bp, 13 predicted proteins | sample AartaG_FD_100975 | JGI IMG/M metagenome (GOLD analysis project Ga0114922, IMG submission 100975) | Deep subsurface microbial communities from Aarhus Bay to uncover new lineages of life (NeLLi) - Aarhus_00045 metaG | ecosystem: Environmental > Aquatic > Marine > Oceanic > Sediment | place...
AGCAGGTTTGGTCGCAGGTTTATGTGGCACAGTGCACCTGTACCCGAATATGAAACAGGTACGGGAAATGAGAAGAAGTATCTTGAAAGGGAAATAGAAGACCTTAAAGAACATCTTTCATTTCTTGAGGACAAATTTTCAAAACTTAAAGAATGATGTTACAAGGAAGAAGTTACGGACAGGGCGGCGGAAAAGGAAGAAATAAAGGAGGCAGTTTTGGCCCTGGTGGATTTTGTGTATGTGCAAAATGCGGAAAAAAACTGCTTCATCAGCAAGGTGTTAAATGCACAACCATTAAATGTCCTGATTGCGGACACCCGATGATCAGGGAAGAATTGTTAAATAAGAAATAATACTAAAAATGAAATTTGCTGTTCCCATCCTCAATAATGAGCTGACAGCTCATTTTGGTCATTGCGAGAAGTTTGCAATAATAGAAACAGAGAATAATACTGTAATAAAAGAAGAGTTCGTTAATCCACCGGTGCATCAACCGGGTGCTTATCCGCGTTTCCTTGCGGATAATGGTGTTGATGTGATAATTGCCGGCGGAATAGGGCAGAAAGCCCGGAGTCTGTTTGCTGCTCATAATATACAGGTATGTATAGGGGTAGTACAGGGCAGTCCAAAAGAGCTCGTGAAACAATACCTTGAAAATACATTAGTTACCGGCCATAATCCTTGTGACCATTAAATTCCAGTATGGCATAGTGAAGATAGCAATAGCAAGTGGTAAGGGAGGAACCGGTAAAACAACACTTGCAACCAACCTTGCTGCTTACCTGTCTGAAGACAGGAATATTGTACTTGCTGACATTGATGTTGAAGAACCTAATTCAGGTTTGTTTATCAGGGCTGAAAAAATATTTCAGGAAACCAGGTATAAAATGATACCCGGCTGGGTGGAAAATGATTGTACATTCTGCGGGATATGCCAGGATGTCTGTAATTTCAATGCTGTATTAAACCTGGGAACACAGATACTTATCTATCCTGAATTATGTCATAGCTGCTATGCCTGTTCAGAGTTATGCCCGACTGAAGCACTCCCCATGCAAAAACAAAGAATGGGTGTCTTAACTCATTATAAGAATGGAAAGATTGATTTTGTGGAGAGTCGTCTTGATATAGGACAGGAACAGGCTGTTCCTTTGATAGACCAGACACTGAAATATATTGATACGTTGTCTGATAATGACAGTATTGTAATACTCGACTCTCCACCAGGCACATCATGCCCCGTAATAGAAGCAACAAAGGATGCTGATAAGGTAATACTCGTTACTGAACCTACTCCTTTCGGTCTTCATGACCTTAGGCTGACTGTGGAAACAATGAAGAAACTAAATAAAGACTTTGTTGTAGTGCTTAACAGATACGGCATAGGCAATAAAGGAGTGGAAGAATATTGCGAAGAGAATGATATCAGGATAATAGCCACCATATCCGATAGCAGACAAGTCGCTGAGCTTTATTCAAGGGGTGAGCTTGTATATGATAAAGTGACCGCTTTCAGGGATTCGCTTGACAGGATAAAAAATTATATACTGGAAAATTAATAAAAGTGCGATGAAAGAAATTGTAGTAATATCAGGTAAGGGAGGAACGGGAAAGACTTCTTTAGCTGCATCTCTGGCATTTCTTTCTGGTGAAGAGGCAATCATAGCCGATTGTGATGTTGATGCCGCTGACATGCACTTATTATTATCACCGGATTTTGGACATAGAGAGGACTTCTGTAGCGGGCAGCTGGCGGTAATAGATAGCGAGATTTGTACTTTATGCGGATTATGCATGGAAAAATGCCGCTTCGATGCCATTGAAACAAATGGTTCGGGCTACTTTGTCAAAACCATTGATTGCGAGGGATGCGGTTACTGTGCGCGAATATGCCCGGTTGAAGCTATAAGCATGAAAGATCAGCTTGCAGGGGAATTCTATATTTCAACAACAAGGATTAACAATACACTTGTTCACGCAAAACTGGCTCCCGGGGCGGAGAACTCGGGTAAGCTGGTGGCCAAAGTGAAAAAGGAAGCCAGGAGGATGGCTGAAAAGGAGAATAAAAAATATGTAATAGCTGACGGTTCTCCGGGGATTGGATGCCCGGTAATATCATCACTATCCGGAGCCGATTTTGTGGTTATAGTCACTGAACCCTCGGTATCAGGTATTCACGATATGAAAAGAGTGTACGAGCTGGTCAGGAAGTTTGATATAAAATCCTCATGTATTATTAACAAGCATGATCTTAACCCGGAGATCACCGGCCAGATAATGGAATTCATTGAAAAAGAATCTATTGTGCATATATGTAATATACCATATAGCCGTGATTTTACAGACGCCATGACTAAAGGCCTGACAGTAACTGAGAATGGGAATGCCGATATGTCAACACTTATACAAGATGCCTGGGTAAAAATAAAGCAGAATATTAACGATTAATACAGTATAATATGAAAATCGCATTTACAGCAAAAGGACCAAAATGGAATTCAAAAATTGATCCAAGGTTTGGCAGGACCGATTACCTGCTTATTTATGATACAGACAATGATGAACTTGTATCACATGATAACAGGGATATTGAAAATGAAACTCATGGTGCCGGACCCAAAACTGCAAAACTGATATATGACACCGGTGCTGATATCATTATAACCGGCAATGGTCCGGGTGAAAATGCAGCACTTGCCCTTGAAAGGGCAGGGGTTAAAATATATACCGGTGCAGGGAAGATGAAAGTAAAAGAGGCCCTGGAAGCCTACAATAACAAACAATTAAAAGAATTTAATAAATGACATTATGAAAAACACTGACGTATTAGTTATTGGCAGTAGTGCTGCTGGCCTTGTTGCAGCAACTACAGGGAAAAGAGGATATCCCGAAAAAAAATTCACTGTTATAACAATGATGCCTAAAACACTTATCCCGTGTGGTATCCCTTATATTTTCGGATCGGTAGGATCTTCCGATAATGATATATTACCTGCAGAGAAGATGTTTGAAGCAAACGGGATAGATATTGTTTGCGATGAGGTCCTTAAAATAGATCGTGAAGCCTGTTTTGCAGAGCTGAGTTCGGGTGAAAGGATAGGATATGAAAAACTTGTGCTCGGAACAGGATCATTGCCCAAGAAACCAAAATGGCTTAAAGGAATCGATCTGGAAAATGTTTTTACAGTTCCTAAGAACAAGGTATACCTGGATGAGATGCAGAAGAAACTGTCTGGCGCAAAAAAAATTGTTACTATCGGGGCAGGATTTATCGGGGTTGAAATATCTGATGAGTTGAATAAGGCTGGGAAAGATGTAACACTTATTGAAAAATTGCCTCATGTACTTGGACTGGCTTTTGATGAAGATATATCATTACAGGTGGAAGAGCTCTTAAAAGAAAGAGGAGTAAAATTAATGACAGGGTTAAGCGTTAAGGAGATAAAAGGAGAAAAAAAAGTGGAGGGTGTTCTGATTGAAGGAGGAGATTTTATTGAAGCTGATGCGGTAATTCTTTCACTGGGTTATGATCCTAATACGAAGCTTGCAGGAGAGGCAGGCCTGAAAATCAGCGATACAGGCTTTATCAAGGTAGATGAATACATGAGAACTGATGACCCCCGCATTTTTGCTGTGGGTGATTGTGCTGAAAAAAGGGATTTTGTGACAAGAAAACCAAGCAATGTAATGCTTGCTTCAACTGCATGTGCAGAAGCACGAATTGCGGGAATGAACCTGTATAAGCTGTGCGCAATTAAAACATTCAGCGGAACAATATCTATCTTCTCGACTGCTATTAACGGTACAGGAATAGGTGTTGCGGGCCTTACTGAAACTCTTGCCAGGGGTGAGGGCTTTGATATAGTTACTGGTAAATTTGAGGGTATTGACAGGCACCCCGGCACCCTTGAAGGCACCCATAAACAATATGTAAAACTCATAGTAGGGAAAGAATCCGGTGTGATCCTCGGTGGAGAAGTATCAGGAGGGCTGTCTGTCGGTGAATTAACAAATACCATAGGCATAATCATAGAAAATAGAATGCCTATTCATGCATTACTCATTGCCCAGATAGGTACACACCCGCTGCTTACAGCTTCTCCGGCCGGTTACCCGTTAATTAAGGCTGCTGAAGATGCATCTTCAAAAATTATGTTTAAAAATGGTATGTGATCTTGTCTTTCAAACAATAGCTTAAAGCAGGTCTCTTCCGGGTTGCTTTAAGTGACCCGGATGAGATCTTTGTATCACAAACTGACTAAACCGTACATTTATGAAAAAATCAAACCTTTTACTCCTGATTGATGTACTGATGTTCCTGTTCCTGGCCCTGATGGCCGGACTGGGACTGATGATAAAATATGTCCTGGTCCCGGGTTCCAAACGATGGGTTATTTACGGGCGTAATGTAGACCTGACCTTCCTCGGAATGGATCGTCATGGATGGGGTACCGTGCACCTTATATGTGCGATATTCTTTGTTGCATTGCTGGTATTACATATAATACTGCACTGGAAAACACTTGTGGCTTATGTATGTAAGATCGTGAAAACAAAAACCGAGGCAAATATTTTGATTATCACTTTTGGTTTCTTATTATTCTTCCTTATAATATTCCCTTTTATGATTGATTTAAAGGTTACTGAACTTGGAGATGGCAGGGACAGGTTTTTACATGGGACGGAGCAACAACACATACCGGCTGCTGCAAGGAGGGGACAAAATATTTCTTCAGACACAGCAATAGAGCCGTCGGAAGCCGTAATTGAAAAACCGGAGAAGGGTAGCCAGGATTTGGAGCATCATGATATCGATCCGGATATTGAAGTATTCGGATCTATGAGTATTATTAATGTGTCAATAAGATATAATGTGCCGGTAAGCCATATATTGAGGGAATTGGATCTGCCTTCCACGATAAGCGGCAATGAGCAACTGGGTAAGTTGCGACGGACTTATGGCTTTAAGATGAGTGATATAGAATTGATAATACATGATTACAGACGCAAATAATTATAGGTTTGAAAGTTTGAGAGTTTGACCTATCATTAACGCTCAAACGCTCAAACGCTCAAACACTCAAACAATTAAATATTAAGATGAGAAAAACAACAAAAATCGGAATCATTATCTGTGACCGCTACAGGCTATGCGGCGGAGGTAAGTGCCTGCGGTCATTAAAGAACCGCGAAGGAGCATTCAGTATTTATGGCAAGGATGAAAATGTTGAGCTGGTAGGTTATACTACATGCGGTGGATGCCCGGGAGGAAATATTGAATATGTGCCAGAGGAAATGATCAAGAACGGGGCCGAGGTAATACATTTTGCCACAGGTTTTCTGGTAGGCTATCCACCCTGCCCTTATATTGATCATTTCAAAAGCTTTCTTGAAGAGAAGTACGGGATTAAGGTGGTTCTCGGCACCCACCCCATACCCGAGAAATACCTTATTACACATACCGCACTTGGAACCTGGGATTCACCTGAATGGCAGGAAAAGATCAAGGATGCATTGCCGGACAAAGACATACGGATAGCTTATAATTAGTCAAGGGCGGGGTGGTTTTGAGAACAGGGTTCCGTGTTCAGGGTTCTTGTATATAAAAGATGTTAGTTTTTGTAGTTAATATTCGCTTTTCTGGTTGGCGAGGGCCTGTTCAATTTCCCTGGATAAATCTTCGAACTCTTGATCATAAATCGGAAATTTCTCTATGGCCTCTTTAATTAGTTTATATGCTTCTTCATAGTTGCCCTGTTTAAATAGGCCAAATGCAATAATCCTCCTGATATTTCCTGAATTTGGATACAACTCAAGAAATCTTTCAGCTATTTCTATTCCTTCCTCAACATCAATCTCCGAATCAATAAGAAAGTCGGCTAAACCAATCCAATTAGTATTGTTCGGCGGACCCAACTCACATGCTTTCCTAATATGAACTTCTGCTTCTTTCATCATACCTGCCAAGTCATACACTCTTCCCAAAAAATATTCAATATTATCCTGGGTATGACCCAAGCGTTTCTTTGCATTTAAATACTCTTCCAGGTATTTATTACCCGCTAAAGTATCATTCTGAGAAAGTGCACATATTGCCCAATTATAATATATTTCTCTTTTGCTTATATCATCATTGAAAATATTCAATGCCAGTTCATATATTTCTTTTTCTCTTTCATGCATGCCTATATAATGCAATGAACGTCCAAATTGGGTATAAAAATAAAGATCTTTTATAGGTTCACCCAGTTTCTTACTTTTTTCAAGAACCTTTTCAAATGCATTAATGGACTTTTCATGTTGAAACAGGATATTTGAATAGGTAAGAGCAATGTCCATCCACCAAAACCTTGATTCTACTCCTGAAACCTCCATCATTTCAAGATTTTTCTGCATATCCTCCCCATTTTTACTAAATATCCATGCATACCAACTCCCTACCCAATACTGGTATTTAAGTGGTAGTTTTTCTTTGTTGTTGTAAGTTTTTAAGATCCAGAATTTTACTTCTTCATCAACACCGACGGTTTTTAAATTATGGCTGTAAGCAATAAAAAGTGATGCCAGGATAAATGTAGTATCAATTTCAAATGCCCTTTTAAATTCCATAATGGCAGGATCATATTCACCGGCCGCGAACATGTTAAGGCCTTCAATATAATGCCTGTATGCTTCTGCTGACCTGGTATATGCTTTTAAGACATCAATACCGGCATTTTCTTCAATAGCGGTGATCTCGAGGTGGGTTTTTATTTCGTCGCATAAGGAACCGGCCATTTCAAGGTAGCCTGATGACTGCAGGTTGCCTTCAACCCTGTGGGTTGATATGACATTCCCTGTTTCCGTGTCAACGAGATTGGCAAGTATCCAGTAGGTGTCTTCTCTTCCCTGGTAACTGCCTGTGATGTATGTTCTTGCCTCTGCCAGTTTTGCAATTCCTTGTGCTTTAGCCGGAGATATTCCGGCGGTATAGACCTGGTTGGCACTTTGAGTTACCTCATACATGGTATGATCATCACAAACAGCCAGTTCGGTAGAGTTTCCAAGCACATTTATTATCAGGGATGAAATTCCGTTGCTGAACCAGTTCAGTGTTGTATCACCTGTGTGGTTTTCAAAGGGCATCACTGCAACAGATATCCTTCCATCTTCATCACGGATATCTTCAAATTTATCTTTCTTGAATATTTTTGGATATACCAATATCACAACAGCAACAAGCAGGACAGCAATAATAATATCACTTACCTTTAGTTTCCTTTTAGCCGGTTTTGAAACTGCTTCTTTCTCCCTGGCAACTTTGGCCGACTTTGTTTTCTGGATACCCTTAGGGGTGACATCAAATATCCAGCTGAAAATGACTGCAAACGGAAATCCAATTATTAGCAACACAATAATCAAAGTAGGAGTCCAGTCAGGCAGATTTAACGGTTCAACAATGTTATTACTGAGCTCAATGATCACATAGGCTGCTGCAGCGTACATTGCTATGACGCGGAAGACCTTACGCCTTTTCAGTTCCTGCCAGAAGCTAAATGGATTTTTCGACTTCTTAGACATGGTTTCAGGAGATTGGGTGAAACAAAGTTAAATCAACTGGTTATCAAAGTCAAATAAAAAGGGAGCATCACTATTGATACCCCCTTTTCAATTAACTCCTTTTCAGTGTTTTTGTGATATTATAGTCGAGGTAAACCAAGTATATTGCCCACCTGTCCATAACCTATAGAAGATGGACGGACGGACAGACTATTAGTAGTAGAATCCTGGCAAGAAATAAAATACCCACAGAAAATAAGTCCAGGGGTGTTGCTGCATTTCCTAATGCGGGTAGCCCTGAGGGGGTCTGCCGTATATGAAGTTAATAAATATTTCTTCAGCTAAGTGTCCGCCACAACCTTGTTCTTCTCTACTTTCGACCTCACGGATTGTCCGCTTGGGTCTTTTCGATTACCATTACAAGGTTGCTTCCCGTGTTCCATTGCAACGCCTGCACACAGTTCCCGCCGCCTATGTGACGAATGACTGTACAGATGGCTATTCAGGTATCCTCTATACTCTTCCTTTGCCACTAATATGCGCAGTTATAGTCATTACCTAGGTCAAGTTTTCGACACTTTATCGGCGGTTCACTTACGTTCAGCTCCTGTGTGCCCACCTGAAAGGATCTCGTCCTCCCTTTCTCCCTGTCCGCTCAATACCGCCCGCGTTGGCGGGTAGCACCGCAGGGTGGTTTGGTACCTGCTCCTGATAGACGATACCGATAGGCCATCTCAATTAATAGTCAATGGTTTGGTTAATAATTGAAAATCTATCATCATTGCAACAGTTACACGCACAGTTGAAAGGCTGTGCGCCCTTCGCTCTGTGCGCTCACGGCGCACGTCAATTCCGTACACAACGTATACTAAAACCGAAGTGTTTATCGAGGCCATCGCGGCGGATATTTGAAAAATTGTAATGCAGAAGGCGGCTCCAGGCGCTACCGCTAAGATACTGACTAGCAGACCAATAGTCACCTCCGAGATCGGTATAAAGGAATGAACCACTGGTTTCACGGTAACCGCCCGGAAGAGCAGAAAAACCGCTTTCATTAGTGGCTCCGGTGTTTGGACTGTCCCAATGGGAATTACCTGCCTCTTTAAGCTTACCACCTTCGTCCGTACCACGCCAACCTGTATTATTAGCATCCGCCTGACTCATACCGAGATACATTTCAAGTTGTTTCCATTCTTCATCTGTAGGGATGTGCCAGCCTGTGGGACATAATTTACCGGTGTTTACAGCGTACCAGTTATACAGAGCGCCGTAAGGCGTTTTATAGGTAGCAGCATCGTTGTTGTACCAACAATAAGCACCAGTGGTTAATTCTATCCATTCATGATCATCAGTAACTAAAGGTATATCCGTACCATCATTGTATTTTGTGGTTTTAAGGTTCTCAGCCATCCATTCCTGTGTACCAATGATTACAGAGGTGTAAACATTACCATCTTTGTCGGTAATTTCTCCCGGCGTATCGTCGTCGTCGTCTTTCTGGCAAAAACCAGCAAGAAATAGTAATCCCATTATTATTATCAACGGGCTTATCCAAAATCGGTTTTTCTTTTTCATATTAGTTAATTTATTTATTATCAACCACTTTCTTATACAAAGTACTGCTATTTAAACAACAAAGTCAATTTTATTTCTGAAAAAGCCCTGTCTCGAGTACTCGGGACTAAGGGCTTTCTTTATCAAAAAATTGCTATCTCCGCATTCATAAGTAAAGTTACAACATTAAGAAGCTTAAGTAAAGTTTATTGTAAAAGACAATTATTATAAACTTTATATAACACTATAATATTAGAACCTCCAGAATTACCATAAACAAACCTTTAAATTCGCTGACTATTAAATCGATTTATAAATAAAGCCACCCATCATCAGACAGGTGGCCTTCAGCACCCTTTTTCAGTGTTTTTATGATATTATAGTCGAGGTAAACCATCTCAAAAGGGCGCAGGAAAATGCAGCACCCTTCGACTGCTCATGCCCTCGCAAGCTCGGTTATTCGCGCTCAGGGACCTTGGGTTAGTACACTAATTCGTGTTTCCTGCCAGTAATAAATTGCATCGTTCATCTAAATGTCAGCCTCACTTATCAATAAACGTTGACAATTGATATTCTTGCACTAAAACAGATTACTTCCACCGGCTAAAGGTCCCTGAGTAAGCCCGAAGGGCGCATCGAAGGGTGATGCTGTTGGCAGATGGGTTACAATATGGATGGGATGAGGGAATAAACAAAAAAGGCACGAGTCAGGAGACTCGCGCCAGCATGAGGGCTCCCCAGGAAGGACTTCCTTCGACTCCTTTTCGCTTCGCTCAAAGTCGCTCAGGATAAACTTCTCATCCTTTTTTTCATATATGAAAAACCCCTGGCAATTCTGCCAGGGGCCTGGGTCGCTTTGCTCCCCAGGAAGGACTCGAACCTTCGACCTACGGATTAACAGTCCGCCGCTCTAACCAACTGAGCTACTGAGGAATTTTTTGATACAAAAATCTATGCCGAAATTTGCGTGGCAAAAATAAAGGCTTTTAGTGAATTAAGCAATATATTTGTTAATTATTTTACTGTATCAGAAAACGCTTAAATGCTATTATGAAGAAAGTTCTCGGAATAGGTAATGCGCTTGTTGATGTGATGACTCCCCTAAAGGACGACAGCATAATTGAACAGCTTGGATTTGAAAAAGGAAGTATGACCCTGGTTGACGAAGAGAAATCGAGGGAAATAAAGCATATAACCGCACAATATGTTTCGAGCATGGCATCAGGTGGTTCAGCAGCAAACACAATCCACGGGATATCAAAAATGCGAGCCGAAGGAGGCTTTATAGGTGCTATAGGTGATGATACAACGGGAAAGATCTTTGAAAAAGACATGAAATCAGCCGGGGTAAAAACATACCTGAGCATTAAGGACGATGATACAGGTACAGCAGTGGCAATGATTAGCAAAGATTCGGAGCGCACCTTTGCCACTCACCTGGGAGCAGCGGAAAAATTAATGGCAGATGACCTTGAAAGGTCTGCCTTCACCAGGTACGATTATTTATACCTCGAAGGTTACCTGATTACCAATATGGATCTTATTGAAAAAGCATGTGTTTATGCAAAGGAAGAAGAATTGAAGGTTGCCATTGACCTGGCAAGCTTCAACGTAGTGGAGGCTTACAAGGATAATTTCTCTCATATAATTGATAATTATGCTGACATAATCTTTGCCAATGAGTATGAAGCAAGGGCTTTTACTGGTAAGGATGCCGAGGAAGCTGTAAAGGCTCTTTCGGGGAAGTGTGAAATAGCAGTAGTTAAAACAGGAGCAAGGGGATCATTGATACACAATGGTAATGAAATGATAAAAATTAATGCAATGGATGTTGATTGTATAGATACAACAGGGGCAGGTGACCTTTATGCTGCAGGTTTCCTCTACGGGCTGGCCAATAATGTTCCGCTGGATAAATGTGGCTTTTTTGGCACCTTGCTGGCATCAAACGTAATTCAGGTTATTGGTCCCAAAATAAAAATTGATAAATGGCCAGGGATAAAAGAAGAGCTAAATGGGAAACTGGAGTAAAATAAAAATAGTCTTTATTGCAGCATTACTTATAATACCGGCTGTATCCTGTGACAGGGAAAATATTAAAACCAGGGTAGAAGTAAGGGGTAATAAGTTTTATATAAATGGTTCACCCACTTACAGGGGTAAGGAATGGAATGGTAACAGTATTGAAGGACTGTTGTTGAATTCAAGAATGGTGCAGGGTATTTTTGATGACAGTAATGAACAAACAGCCAGGTTGTGGAAATACCCCGACACAGGCAAATGGGATCCTGACAGGAACACCAATGAATTTATCCGGGCAATGGAGGAATGGCACAGTTATGGACTGCTGGCCTTTACCCTTAACCTGCAGGGTGGCAGCCCTATTGGATATGGCAATGATGGCTGGGTGAACACTGCATTTAATGCTGATGGCTCAGTTAAAAAGGAATATTTTACCCGCCTGCACAGAGTACTCAAGAAATCGGATGACCTTGGCATGGCGGTGATCCTTGGATTGTTTTATTTCGGCCAGGACGAGGAGCTGGCCAATGAGCAGGCGGTGTTAAACGCAGTTGATAATACACTAAACTGGCTAAATGAGTCAGGTTTCAGGAACGTGATTATAGAGATATGCAATGAATGTGATATTGATTATGATCACGATATTTTGCAGCCTGAACGGGTACATGAACTGATATTAAGGGTAAAGCAGAAAACATACGATGGATATAACTACCCGGCTGGAGTAAGTTACAGTGGAGGCACATTACCGGATGTGAATGTTATGAAAGAAGCGGATGTAATTTTCCTTCACGGGAATGGTGTTGATGATCCCGGTAAAATCAGGGAGATGGTCAGGCGTGTCAAGGTATTGCCTGAATATAATGCACAGCCTGTTGTTTTTAATGAGGATGATCATTATGGTTTTAATGAAGAAGACTATAACCTGAAGGCGGCCGTGGAATCATTTGCGTCATGGGGGTTTTTTGATTACCGTCGTGAGGACGAAGCCTTTGAAGAAGGATTCCAGAGTGTCCCGGTTGACTGGGGCATTGACTCGGAAAGGAAAAAAGCTTTCTTTGAGAAAATAAAGGAAATAACCGGAGGGTTTGCTGAATAGGACAACAGTGGGGGGTGTCTCATAAGTCACTAAACCACCCCGTCCTCGACCTGAAGGTCGGGACACCCCTCCTTTAAAAAGGAGGAGAAATAGTTGATTTACAATACTATAACTTTCTCCTCCTCTTTAGAGGAGGAGTACCCTGACCGACTGACTTGTGCTGAGCTTGTCGAAGCAAAGGAGCGTCAGGGTGAGGTGGTGGACTTATGAGACAGCCCCTACCATTCTATTCCTTTAGAGTGAAGGTAATATCAACTATATCTGCATCTTTGAAGAAGGCAACAGCCGCTTCCCTGATATCTTCAGTACTGAATCCCTTCAATATATCCTCGTAATTTGCAGGGTCATGATAGTTTATTCCACTGAGGTAGTAGGTGTAAAGAGCTGACATCCAGTATGAATTGTGTTGTTTTGATTCCTCCCTGTTCTTAAGGATATTATTAACTGCCTTATCAAGATTTTCTTTTTCAGGTCCTTTTTCCATTAATTGTTCTATTTCCCGGTAGACTATTGACTTCAGCTCAGCATACCTTTCAGGGTCACAGTCGAATGAAATAATAGTGTTGGCTTTCTGAACAGGGAATTGCAGCAGAGATATGGCTGCAGACACACCGTAGGTACCCCCTTCCTCTTCTCGTATCTTTTCAGTAAATATAATATCGAGGATACCATTGATAGCTCTTGCTGCCTGCCTGTTATAGGGATTGAATTCCATATCTTCTGAGTAACTGATAACAATTGTTGCTTTTGGAACGGCCAGGGGCATCTCTATTATTTTTTCTATCTTTCCTTCAGGTTGCCTTATCCCCCTGTCAATCCATTCGTCTGAACCCGGTTGGCTGGTTAACGACCCGATATATTTTTCCGCCATCATTTTTGCTGTCTCTTCCTCAACGTTACCCACAATAAAGAAGGTATAATCATCGGCATCCCTGAACCTTTCAAGGTACAGCTCCCTGATCTTTTCGAATTCAATATCATCAATATAATCTTCATCAAGTATCCTTGCGCGCGGGTGGTAACCTGACATGATAAGGGTAAGAGAATCCTGCATTATTTTTTGTGGATTGTTATTCATTGTTTCAAGCAAAGCTTTAAACCTTGCCGTAAGAGCATCATGTGCTTCGCGGTCGAACCTTGGCTTTTCGAAGCGAAGGTACAGTAGCTGCATAAGTGTTTCGAAATCTTTAGGGGTTGCTGTACCGCTGATGTTTTCAGTTACTTCACTCAGGCTGACGGAGAGCGAGGCTTTTTTCCCTGACAGCATTTTCTGCAGGGTTATATTATCGAATTCTCCGGCACCATACATTGAGGCAAGTGTTGACAATAGTGCAGCCTCCGGAATAAAGCTGTCTTCAACAAGTGATGTTCCCCCGAAGGAGAATGCATTTACCGAGACATTATCTTTTTCATGATCTGCTTTCCTGTATATTACCTTTGCTCCGTTTCCCAGGGTCCATTCCACGGCACCAAATTCAGCCAGCTGCCTGGTGTTACTCACCACGCTGCCCGGAAGCACATTATTTATCAATAATTCGGCTGATCCGGTGTCATCATATGCCGTTACATCGGAGTTTTCAATATTTTCAATAATAGCCAGGGCCTGCTTCTCCGTCAGGTAACCGATGTCATCACCCTCCGGTCCCTGGACAAAGAGCACGCGGTTTTTCCCTGTTATCCACTGCTTTGCCCTGGATGACACTTCCCCGAGTGAAATACCTGGCACTATTTCTTTTACTTTCTGATATTCATATTCTACTGAAGGCAGCGGTTCATTGAGCAGGAAATGCTGCTGAATACTGCCTGCACGGGAATCATTATCGATCTTATCCCTTTCCTTGTAGTAGTTTTCCCAATCGGATAACATTTCTGATTTTGCTCTTTCCAGTTCACCTTCAGTAAAGCCATGTCTTTTAACCCTTTCGGCTTCAGTATATATGGCTTTAAAAGCTTTTTCCCCCTCTCCCTCCCTGAAGCTGGCACCTATGCTGAAAACATCATACCCACGTATGAAGCTACTGTAACTTACTGAACCCATGATAAAGGGTGGAATACCTTTCTGGAGAAGTTCATTTATCCTTTCAGACATCATTGAATTGAAAAGGGTTCTTATATACTGCTCCCTGAGGTAATCCTGGTTTTTGTCTTCAGGGTTAATGGCCTTGTGTTTTATATACAGGTCAGCAGAATGTTGTGAAGCTTCCCTGTCGGTCGCCAGCACGTAGCGCATATTATCATGTTCAGGCACATCAAAGAATGGCCTTTCCGGTGGATCTTCCACGGCAGGTATCTGTGAGAACAGGTCAATGACCTTCTTTTCCACAACATCAGGATCAAAATCTCCAACAACAGCAATTGCCTGCAGGTCAGTCCTATACCATTGATGGTAGAAGTCGCGCAGTGTATTATAGTCAAAATTCTGAATTATATCGAGGTCTCCTATGATATCCCTTTTGGCATATTTTGATCCTTCAAGCAGTACCGGGATGAATTGCCAGTTTAGCCTGAACTGGGCTGTCCGGCGTGTCCTCCATTCTTCGGTTATCACTCCGCGCTCTGCATCTATTTCTTCTTCTGTCAATAAAAGATAGTTTGACCAGTCATTTAACACCAGCAGGCAGGTATCGAGTAATCCCGGATGATCAACAGGCACATCACTTAAATTATACACTGTTTCATTAAATGCTGTATAGGCATTTATATTATAACCAAATGCCACCCCGTGCTTTTCAAGTGTGCTAATAATACCCTTTTCCCTTGCAGGGAAATGTTTGGTACCATTAAATGCCATATGTTCAAGGAAGTGGGCCAAGCCATTCTGGTTATCATTTTCGAGCAATGCCCCTACATTCTGTATGATATAAAAGCTGGCCCTGTTTTCAGGTTCATGGTTTTGCCTGATATAGTAGCTCATACCGTTATCCAGTTTGCCTATACGTATTTCAGGGTCGACAGGTACAGCATCCCCATCATTTTGTGCCAATCCTGTTAAGTTTAATGAGACAATAAGCAGGGAAGGCAGAATAAGTTTTCTCCCGGGACAGTTCATAGTATTATATTTTAGTTTAACAGTAATATTTAAAAAAGGCCATGCAGTTCGGCATCTATCTTATCGATTATCTGGCGCAGATGATCAGTATTATCAGGAAAATCATAAGCATCAGCTTCTATAATGAGTAATTTACCGAGTTTATATGATTCAATCCATGCTTCATACCTTTCATTAAGCCTCTTCAGGTAATCAATCCTGATAGAGTTTTCATATTCCCTTCCCCTTTTCTGTATCTGGTTAACCAGTGTAGGTACTGATGCTCTCAGGTAAAGCAAAAGATCGGGAGGTTCAATCAGGGAGCTCATAAGGTTGAAGAGGCTGAAATAGTTTTCAAAGTCACGTGTTGACATCAGTCCCATTGAGTGCAGGTTAGGTGCAAAAATATATGCATCCTCATATATTGTCCTGTCCTGGATAACTGTTTTATCCATGTTTTTGATCTCAATGATCTGGCTGAAGCGCGAGTTGAGAAAGAAGATCTGCAGGTTAAACGACCATCGTTGCATATCATCGTAGAAGTCATTAAGATAAGGATTATCATCAACATCCTCATAATGTGGTTCCCATCCGTAATGTTTTGACAATAAGCCGGCAAGGGTTGTTTTCCCGGAGCCGATATTTCCTGCTATAGCGATATGCATATTTTATCTTTAAGAAATGAATACATAAAATTAATAAAATAAATAAGTTCCTGCTTACATAAATTCAAGTAATTCATCCAGGTATTGTCTGTCATTCGACAGCCTAGGCACTTTATTTTGTCCGCCGAGCTTATTTTTTTTCTCCAGCCACCTGTAGAAAGTGCCTTTAGGGGCTACTATTACAGAAGGTTTTGTAAGAGTCATGTCCTTGAATCGTTTGGCTTCATAATCAGAGTTTAATGCCTTAAGGCTGTTATCAAGTATATTAATAAATAATTCCATTTCTTCAGGTTCTTTTTCAAACTCGATTATCCATTCATGGTGTCCTTTTGCGGTGGCACTCATATAGTATGGGCCAGCAGTGTAATCTGTTACCAGTGCCCCTGTTTTGGAGGAAGCTGTCGCAAGTGCCTTTTCAGCGTTTTCTATTATTACTTCTTCGCCAAAGGTATTGATAAAGTGTTTGGTGCGCCCGGTAATCCTGAATTTATGGGGAAACAGGTTTGTGAACGTTATTGTATCACCTATCATATATCGCCAGAGTCCCCCATTGGTTGATATAACCATTGCATAATTAACTCCTTTTTCAACATCAGCTACGGTATATGATTCAGGGAATTCCGAGTTTATATCACCAACCTTTACGAATTCATAGAATATACCATAATCGAGCATCAGTAGCATGTCATCTGCATTCAGGTCGTCCTGTATTCCAAAATAGCCTTCCGAGGCATTATATGATTCCAGGTAATCCATTTTATCCGAGGGGATGAGTTTTTTATAGTGTTCCATGTAAGGCTTAAAGCTCACACCTCCGTGGCAGAAAAGTTCCAGGTCAGGCCATATCTCAAGCAGGTTATTTGCACCTGTATATTGGAGGATATATTTAATCAGCACAAGGAACCATGACGGAACACCAGCCAGGTACCTGATATTCTGGTTAACAGTCCTGCGAGCTATTTTCTCCATTTTCTCCTCAAAATCTTCAATAAGAGCAATTTTTGCACGGGGCGATTTCATCAGTTCAGCCCATAGAGGAAGATTTTCGATGAGTATTGCTGACAGGTCTCCGTAAAGGGAATCGTTACTAAAATTATTTATCCTGTGGCTGCCTCCCAGTGTCAGTCCCCTGCCGGCAAATATTTTAGTCTCGGGTTTCACCCTGGAATAAATAGCCAGGACATCTTTGCCTCCCCTGAAGTGGCATTCCTCAAGGGCTTCCCTTGTGACCGGGATGAACTTGCTCTTTGAG
>Ga0114922_10002522_pt1 | contig 17139 bp, 21 predicted proteins | sample AartaG_FD_100975 | JGI IMG/M metagenome (GOLD analysis project Ga0114922, IMG submission 100975) | Deep subsurface microbial communities from Aarhus Bay to uncover new lineages of life (NeLLi) - Aarhus_00045 metaG | ecosystem: Environmental > Aquatic > Marine > Oceanic > Sediment | place...
ACCGACCTCCCTCATGCAAACCTGAAGCTATCTCTGCCTGATTTGTCAGTAAAATCTTTTAATTTTCGTTCACTGCTATTTTCCAGTAAATCAATTATTTTAAAAAATCTTATTAATGTCTCTACCATTTAAAAAGTTTTAAATAATGAAACTGAATATTTTTTAATGAAATTAAAAATACCAAAACAAATTGACTTTGTCAAGAATTCAGATTGCCTCTGTTACAGCCAATTAGAAATGTCCTCTTTTTCTATATAATCTGAATCACCAGCGCCAGAAAACAATAAATTTCCAACCCTGTGTATCTTTTCAATCTGTAATTCTTTACAGTCTCCCGCGCTTTCCTGACTATCAGAACCAATAAATATTCCCTCATCCCTTTTTATATGAATCAATAAAATTCTCATTCATTTCCCGTGTTATCTCTGGATATATAAATAGAGATATCTTTATTCTTATCCAATTTTTGATTATAATAAATGGACTAGTTATTGCGTCCAACCCCTTTCCGCATACTTGAAGTAAGGGGATAGTCGCCTTTGTTTTTATTGTAAGAGATAACAAAAGCAAAGTTATAAGAAAAGCAATTAATAATGTATAAAATGAAAAGGAATAATTTAATTATGATAAATGAAAAAGATATTTTAAAAGTATTTATACTTGAATTTGGCAATAAATACCTTGTTTATAAATCATCAATAATTTTTACTGATAATGGTTATTTCTTTTTAGCAAAAGATGATAATAAGAAATATTTATTTGTTTTAGGTAGTTTAGAATTATTGCAGGAATTCGATGGAGAAATTGTAGGAACTTTAAAAATTGATAATAGTAATTTATTAATCAAGAAATCATATCTAAATTTTCAAAATCTAAAAATAATTCAGAAAATTTTCCCCCATTTATGTCCGACTGTTTGTGGTTTAAGAACCTCCTTTGGGACTGGTGATAGATTAGGAATTGTAACACCCGCTCATATACAGGCTTTCCAAAGCAAAAGATTTTTCCCATTTTTATGCCAACAGTCAGTTAGAGAACTTTATAAAACAAAACGTTCCTGGCAACAAGTCATTAATGATGCTACTTGGGGAATATTCGAATCTGGATATAGAGGTCCTTTTGGAGCAGATGCAGATCATGTTAAAAAAATTGAGGATTTAAGTAATGCAATCGATAATGGTTTTACTATGTTTACTATTGATCCCTCAGATTACATACTAAATGATATCAGTAAATTAGATAGAAATAGAATAAGCGAAATATATAATTCTATTACAGAAAGAGAAGAAATTGAAAAATTATATCTTGGTAAAAAATTTATTATTAATGAAAAAATATTGGAATTCGATGGAGAATCGCTGCCTGTTGTTGTTGCCTCTTATTTTAAAGCTATAAAACACATTATCAGGTGCTATAAATTTTTCAAACAAAATACTAAGAATAACTTTGATTTTGAAGTTTCTATGGATGAAGTAGATAATGCAATATCACCATTAGCTCATATATTTATAGTTAATGAACTTCAAAGGAATGAAGTAAATTTTCAAAATCTTGCATTACGTTTTATAGGAGAATGGCAAAAAGCTATAGATTATATCGGTAACTTAAAAGAATTCTTAGAAGATATAAGAATGCATGCTGAAATTGCAAAAAAGTTTGGTGAGTATAAATTATCTCTTCACTCAGGTAGTGAGAAATTTTCTATATATAAAATATTTTCTAAGGAAACTGAAGGTCTTTACCATATAAAGACATCGGGAACAAGTTGGCTGGAGTCAATCAGGACAATAGCGATAAAAAACCCAAGTCTTTTCAAGGAAATATATAATTACGCCACTGAAAAGTTTGAGGAGGATAAAAAATCATATAATAGTATCTCTACTGAGATTTCGTCAATTCTAAGTATAGAAATACTATCAGAAGAGAAATTTAGTAGCCTTTTAGACTTACCAGAATGCCGACAGATGATGCATGTCACATTTGGGTCTATTCTAAGTGCGATGGAAAATAACGAGTATATTTTTAAAGACAGGATTTATAAAACATTATTTGATAATGAAACTCTTCACTATAAATATGTCTCAGAAAATATAGATAAACATCTGAAATTATTAAATACTTAAAAATTAAATAAGATTTTATAATTATTTTTAGGAACGAGAAGGATGAAAATATTAAAAAATTTTAGCTTAGAAGGAAAAAATTCTGTAATTTTAGGTGGAGCCGGAATCTTAGGTTCTTCAATTGCATTAGGTTTGGGAGGAGCTGGCAGCATTGTTGCCATATGTGACATTAATAATACTGATACTACTATAGAAAAATTGAAAAATGAACATATAAAAGTAAAAGGCTACTATATTGATGTTATGGATAAAGATAAAATTGAACAGTGCAAAAATGAGGTACTTAATGACTTTGGAAGAATTGATATACTTGTAAATGCTGCAGGAGGTAATTTAAAGGAAGCTACCACCAGCGGAGATCTTTCATTCTTTGATTTATCATTATCTGCTTTAGAAAAAGTAATTGGGCTTAATCTTTTTGGAGGGGCAATACTCCCTGCCCAAGTTTTTGGTAAAGTCATGGCTGAAAACAAAGACGGAGGCTCAATAATAAATATTTCTTCAATGAATGCAATTAGACCCCTTACAAGAATTCCCGGTTATTCGGCAGCAAAGGCTGCAGTAAGTAATTTTACACAGTGGCTGGCTGTATATTTTGCTCAAGAATATAATAAGAATTTAAGAGTTAATGCCATTGCACCAGGTTTTTTCCATACAAATCAAAATCACTATTTACTCTATGATGAAAAAGGAAATATTACCGAAAGAGGCAAATCAATCCTAAAACATACTCCAATACAGGAATTTGGAAAGCCGCAAGATTTAATAGGAGTATGTATATGGCTGGCTTCAGATTCTTCAAGATTTGTAACTGGTGCTATAATTCCAGTAGACGGTGGTTTTAATGCATTTTCGGGCGTATAAGAAATTATTAACTATTTATTCTAAAATAAATATTTGATATGAAAGAAAAAATTGGAATCATAGGACTTGGTCCTATGGGAAGAAATTTAGCTTTAAATATTGAATCCAAAGGATATGGAGTGATTATCTATTCCATTGTTAGATCTGAGATAGATTCTTTTGTTAATGGCAAAGCCAAAAACAAAAATATAATACCAGCATATAGCTTAGAAGATTTTACAAGTAATCTTCAACATCCAAAAAAAATATTACTTATGATTAAGGCCGGTATTCCAGTAGATGAAATGATTAATAAATTAATTCCCTTACTTAAAAAAGGAGACTTGATTATTGATGGGGGTAATTCATTTTACAAAGACACAATAAGACGGGAAAAATATCTTTATAAAAATAATATTCTATATATAGGTACTGGTGTTTCCGGTGGAGAAGAAGGAGCTCTTCTGGGTCCTGCGATTATGCCAGGAGGAAAAAGACAAGCGTATAGTCTTGTAGAAGATATATTTAAAAAGATTTCTGCTAAGGCCAGCGATGGTATTCCCTGCGTATCATATATAGGAGAAGATGGAGCAGGACATTTTGTAAAGATGGTACATAATGGAATCGAATATGGTGATATGGAGCTTATTGGTGAGTGTGTGTGGACACTAAAAAAGGCTTTAGGTTATGATGCAGAACGTATTGCAGGTATAATGAGAAACTGGAACAACCCTTCTGATATATTATCTTCATACCTTATAGAGATAACCGGTGAAGGTATGAGGGAAAAAGACAAAAAATCCAGTAATTATCTGGTTGACAGAACTGCAGACTTAACCAGGATGAAGGGAACCGGAACATGGGCAGTGGCAACCGCCTTAGAGCTTCTGGTACCCATACCTACAATAGCATCTGCAGTATTTTCAAGGGAAATGAGCCAGGACAAGGATTTGAGGTTAGAAATATCGGAAATAATAAAACTTACCTCATCTAATAAATATAACGGAGATCCCAAAGAGTTTGAAGATACTGCCCATGACGCCCTCTATATTGCTAAAATATCATCATATGCACAGGGTTTTGCACTAATGGATGCTGCTTCTAAAGAGTATGGTTGGAAGCTAAATATGGGAAAAATTGCGCAAGGCTGGAGAGGTGGATGCATAATACGTGCCCAATTTCTCTCAAGAATTACAGAAGAATATGAGTCAAATCCCAGTCTTCCAAACCTTTTAGTAGCACCTATGTTTTTAAACTTTATTAGTAAAAATTTAAATAAACTTTCAAAATTTATTGAAGTAAGCCACAGCTTTGGAGTACCTACCATTGCAATGGATTGTGCTTATGACTATATACTGCAGATGGCCTCACCAATTATGGTATCAGCACAGGTAGCGGCTCAGCAAAGAGACTACTTTGGTGCTCATGGGTATTTTAAATTAGAAGATGGTAGTCACAAGATAGAGCGAAAAGATGATGGCTCTTACCAGGAATACCATACCAAATGGATGGAAAAGTGTTACCCAGAAAAAAAGATATAGAAAAATATTAGTTTTGGGGGGGGAGAGCAATATGGGAATTAAACTCCGTAAAGAGTATAAATACTCTCTAATTGTACCTACAAGTATGGGTGTACGTATTACACCAAACAATAGACAACCGGTTCATTGCAGTTCAACTTTTACAATGCAGGTTACTAGCTCAGAAACAAATGTTGCTAGTGTCTCTTCTTATCTAGGGCTACCTGTTAAGGTACTTACTACATTTGTTAAAGATAGCCCCATTGCAGCTATGATAAAAAATAATCTTTTAAGCAGGCATATGTCTTATGAGGGTAAAGAAGTACCCCAGGGGGGTCCATGGGGTTACCGTCATCAATTTAATATTGCTGATAGTGGTTATGGTTTACGTGGACCACTGGTACAAAATGACCGTACAGGAGAAGTAGGCCGAACACTAAACGTCAAAGATTTTGATCTAGAGAGGATTTTTAATATTGAGGGAGTCCAAATTCTTCATCTGTCAGGACTGGTTGCAGCAATTTCTCCTGAGACAAGTATTTTTTGTCTAGAACTTGCTAGAACTGCTAAAAAGTATGGAACCTGTATATCCTTTGACTTAAACTTCCGGGCTTCATTCTGGAAAAACCGTGAAAAAGAACTTGGCAAAAATTTTTCTGAAATTGCGAAACTATCAGATATTCTAGTAGGAAATGAGGAAGATTATCAACTCTGTCTAGGAATAAAAGGTCCTGAGACCGGGGGAAAAGATCTTGCTTCAAAGATTAGTAGCTTTAAGGCAATGATAATAAAGGTTAAAGAAATATATTCAAATACTTCTGTTTTTGCCACAACATTAAGAGAAGCAGTTAGTGCAAATTGTCATCTCTGGGGTGCCATAATGCTTGAAGGAGAAAACTGGCATGTAATAGAACCACGAGAGATTGAAGTAATTGACCGTATTGGTGGTGGAGATGGATTTGTGGGTGGAATGCTTTATGGAATATTGAAAAGCTGGGATATCGAAAAGTGCATACAATTTGGTTGGGCTACGGGAGCATTTGTAGCCACTTTATTAACAGATTATGCAACTCCGGCTGATGAAGAACAGATATGGAGCATCTGGAGTGGGAATGCCCGGGTAAGACGGTAAAGGTGTAAATTTTTATGAGAGTAATAGAAAATACAAAGGGCATAGACAACCATAGACTTGATAGTTTTATTGTTTCAGTTTTAGAAGAAATAGATCCTGGTAAAAGATTACTAGTTATTATTCCCGATTATACAAGATTTGATTTTACATACAGGATAGGCCCGCTTCTTATAGATATACTTAAAAAAAAAGGTGCTATAAAAATAGATTTTCTTAATGCCAGTGGCACCCACAGAATGATGACTAATATTGAATTTTTAGCAAAACTTGGTCTTAAAAAAAAAGATAAAAGCATATCTTTCTATAACCACAAGTACAGCGACCCATCCAGTCTTGTAGACATAGGAAGCATCTCTTCTGATATGGTTAAAGAAAAAACACGGGGTCAGCTTTTAGAGCCAATCCCTGTAACAGTAAATAAATTAATACTATCGGATTACAGTACTATTATTGCAATATCAGGCACCTCTCCGCATGAAGCAAGCGGATATTCAGGTGGCCTTAAGATTTTTTTCCCGGGAATATCCGGTCCACAGGTAATTGATCTTTTCCACTGGGCAGCTGTACTTGTAGGAATACCAGATATTTTAGGCACAGTTGATAATAATGCAAGAGATATTATAAATGAGGGATCAAAACTAATATTTAATAAATTAAAAAGTGATGTATTTACATTTAATATGGTTAATTCTGAAAAAGGAGATAATGTAATCCCAAATGGCCTGTATGTTGATAGGGGATACGATGGCTTTGTAAGAGCTTACAAAGCTGCTGCAAGTATAAGTTCTAAAGTCCACATAAAATATATCGAAAGACCGCTTGAGAAGGTGGTTCAGGTAATTCCCAGGTATTTTGATGAAATCTGGACTGTAGCAAAAGGCTCATTTAAGCTTCAAAAGCCAGGCGTTATGGCTAAAGGAGGAGAAATTATCCTTTATGGGCCGCATATAAAGAGTTTTCATTCCAATAAGAAAATAGAAAAGGAGCTTAAGGAAATCGGGTACCACTGCAAAGACCTAGTTTGTAGACTACTGGATTCTGAAAAAAAAATAAGCAGAAACAGCGCTTCCCATCTCATAAATGCAGCTGGGCCGGGAATTTTTGACCCAACAACTGGGAAGGAAGAACTGAATTTTAAGCTAACTTTAGCAACTGGAATAACAAAAGAAGTCTGCAAATCAGTTGGATTAAACTACAGGGATTCAAAAGATATTAAAAGAAGTGACTTTTGTGGTCCCGGTAGACTATGGATTGAAGAAGGGGGAAAATACCTTTATATGCTTAGTAAAAAGAAGGAAAGAAGTTGAAATATGGTATAGTAGTATCGGTTTCAAAGACAAAATTCGGTCCTATAGTTTTTAAAGAAAATTTATATGAAAATTTGATAAAAGCAAAAGAGCTTGGAGTTATGAATAAAGCTATTAAAAGTAAATGAAAGTCGAAGCTTTAGGGGATAATAAAAGATTAAAAATTTACTAGGGGTGGTATACGTGTTTGTGAAAAATGAGAGCGTCAAATCAACAGCATGCGGGACAGGAGTTACCAGGAAGATACTTGGTAGAGGTGGCAAATTGATGATGGTAGAAGTCACATTTAAAGGAGGTGCCATAGGAGCACTTCATTCCCATCCACATGAGCAGGTGAGTTATATTGCAAATGGCAGTTTCGAGTTTGATATAAATGAAAACAAGCAGGTTGTAAAAAAAGGAGACAGCATATATATTCCAACAAACGAACCTCATTCTGCTTTGGCGCTTGAAGAGGGTTCTATAATAGTAGATATATTTACTCCTCAAAGAGAAGAATTTTTAAAGTAAACGTTAGAATTTTTAGAGGTCTACAGTAAATGGAAGCAAAATGCAAAGAGCAATATGTCAAAAGAAATTACTGCATTTGACGTAGCTGACTATTTCCTTAAAATTATTGATAGAGACTCTGGAAGTTCAATAACAAATTTAAAACTTCAAAAAGAATTATACTATGCACAAGGATGGTATTTAGCTTTTACAGGAGAAAAACTTTTTGAAAATAGAATAGAAACATGAGTACATGGTCCAGTTTGTCCCGAGGTTTATAATAAATATTCTAAATATGGTTGGGATAGTATTTCTGACGAACCCGAAAAAATTTCAGATAATTTTACGGAACAACAAATTGGAATACTTAATAAAGTTTGGGAAACTTATTGAGATTATGATGGGAAATATTTGGAAGAATTAACTCACGAGGGAAAACCTTGGAAAGAAGCGAGAATTGGGTTAGCCGATAATGGACCAAGCTATAGGGAAATATCTACAGAAACTATGAAAAATTATTTTAAAGAATTATTGAATTCTTAGATAGTGTCTAAAAAGAAAATACCCAAACCCAAAAAACAAAATAAATTACCTATTGAAGAACCTCCAATATCATACGATGAATTAAAAGTACAATTAGCATTTCAATGGTGTTGTGATAATAAATGTCTTCTTTCCGAATGGAATCCAAGACAGTTAGATAAATTGATTTATTGTTTTAAAAGGATGGAAAAAACCATATAGAAAGATATAAAAACTGATCCAAAATTTCATTATAAAACAATAGATTACCCAAAAATCTTCCTCCAGATTTTGTAAAACTAAAATCTATTGAAGTTGGGGAAATTGAAAGAATATATGGATATAGATCAAAATCTACATTTAATATTGTTTTCTTTGATGCAAATCATAGAGTGTACGCAATGTGATTAATTAATTCAAATTGACCCACTACCTTAGATTTTAAAAAAAAGTTTTTTTTTATTTGAAATATTGTAGAATAAATTCCATACTTTATTTAGTGAAAGGAAGGTCAATGGAGAATATCGCCATAGTAACGGATACCACATCAGATATACCCGAAAAAATGGTTAAAAATTACAAAATAACAGTTATTCCCCTGTATGTGGGGTTTGGTGGAAAGTTATATCTGGAAGGAAAGGAAATAGCCAGTGATGAAGTATACGAAAAACTGCGGGCTGGAATAAAAATACATACCTCCACACCTTCTGTCGGAGATTTTATGGAAGTTTACAGGAATTTAGTAGAAAGAGAGAAAAAAACTTTGATCTATTCTATCCATGTCAGCTCAAGACTCTCTGCCACGATTAACTCAGCCGAGCAGGCTAAAAGATTCTTCCCGAAAGTCAAAATAAAGATCATTGATTCCAGAACTGCAGCTATCAACCTGGGCTTTATTGTTTTGGGAGCTGCAAGAGCAGTACTGCACGGGGAAAGTGAGGAAAAAATTGACAGCATTATAGATTTTCTAAAAAGAAAGAATAAAATGTTTGCAACTTTTGAAAATTTTGAGTATGTATTTAAGGGAGGCAGGGCGCCCTTTTTGCAGAAGTTTTTAGCCAGATCAATAATACTAAAACCCATTCTTACTATAGGCAGTGACGGGAAAGTGAAACTAAAGAAATTTGTAAGAAATAAAAGAAACTCTATTATTGAGCTTTACAGACAGATAAGGAAAGATCCTTTTTCTACTTCAAAGAAAAAGATCGGTATTTTCTACGGTTCCGATATCAATCCGGCCTTAGAACTTAAAGATATGGTAACGGAAGACAGCGGGATCAAAATTGATGAACTGATCTTAACTGAGGTAACAACAGTTATGAGTGCTCATACAGGCCCGGGGATTTGGGGAATATCCTCTTGTCCTGTAATACCTGAATAAATAATAAATAAGAGTAGGAGGTTTTATTATGAATGAAGATTATAAAGAATTATCGGAGAAAAGTATTAACGAACTGAAAGAAGCCCTTAAGGATTTATCTGTAAAGAGTAAAGATGCTTTGAAATATGCATCAAAGGACTTTTCGGAAAAGAGTAAGGTAATATTAAAAGAAGCCCTTAAGAATTTATCCGAGAAGAGTAAAGATGTTTTTGATGATATATCTGAAAAAAGCAAAGAAACTTTTAATAATCTGTCCAAAAAAAGCAAAGTAACCACCAAGAAACTGTCCGAAAGGAGTAAAGTAGCAGCAAAGGATTTATCTATTAGGGGTAAAGAAAAGGCAAAAGACCTGTCCGGGAAAAGCAAGCAGGCTTTAAAAAAAGCTCTGAGTGATTTATCAGATAAGAGTAAGGCTGCTTCAAAAGACCTGTCTGAGAAAAGCAAAAAAGCTTTAAAAGAGGCCCTGATAAAATTAGCTGACAAAATTGAATAAAACAGATAAAAACCACAAACACAAACACAGCGGCGTTTCAAATATCAAAATAGCATTTTTTTTAAACCTTGGTTTTACAGTCATTGAAATAGCCGGCGGTCTGTGGACAAACAGCCTGGCAATTACATCTGATGCACTTCATGACCTGGGAGACAGCATATCGCTTGGATTGTCCTGGTTTTTAGAAAGATACTCAAAGAAAAAGAAAGATGAAAGATACTCCTATGGTTACAGAAGATATTCACTGCTGGCGGCGTTGATAAGCAGCCTGATATTGATTTTGGGATCAATTTATATATTATACCAGGCAATACCGAGGATATTTAATCCAGAACAGTCTAATGCAAAGGGAATGTTGTTTTTTGCCATAGGGGGCATGGTGATAAATGGAATTGCCGCATTACGCGTAAGAAGGGGAAGAACTTTAAATGAAAGAATTGCAGCCCTGCATCTTTTTGAAGATGTGCTTAGCTGGGCAGCTGTTTTTATCATAAGCATTATAATGATATATAGAGATATTCCCATACTGGATCCCATACTATCAATAATAATCACTTTATATATCTTATACAGTATCTTTGTTAACCTGAAAAAAACGTTTTCAATATTCCTGCAGGCAGTTCCTGAAGGGATAGACATTAAAAGGATAGAAAAAAAGATACTGAAGATCGATAAGGTTATAAATATTCATCATACACATATATGGTCTATGGATAGTTTAAGCAGTGTTTTTACAGCCCATATTGTGGTAAAGGATAATATAACTGCAGATGAGCTGATCGATATAAAAAGAAAAGTCAAAGAGATCACTGGATCGTTAGGTCTGGAGCATTCCACTATAGAGATTGAATGCGAGAGTGAATTCTGCAGATTAAGGGACGGTGAATGTTTTTAACTATCCCAGTGGAAGACTTTATAATCACCTGTTAAAAAATATTGTACCCTTTCGCCGATACTCACGGCATGGTCACCAATTCTTTCCAGGTATCTGCTGGTAAGCAAAATATTGGTAATGATTTTTATATTTTCCTGGCTGCTGGGAGCAGAAGAATATAGTTTCTTGATGATTACTTTTTGAATATCATCTACATCATCATCTATCTTACCCAGTTTGGTAGCTAATTTGAGATCCCTGTTCTTGAATGCAGCCGATGCCTTTGATAATTCCGAATTGACCAGATTTTGCATTTCTATTAGTAATTCTTTTATATTTTTATCTAAATATGGTTTTTTTAGTTTGGCTAATCTTTTTGTAACCCTGGCAATATTAACGGAAAGATCACCGATGCGTTCCAGATGTATGATTATATTGCTGATTGAGTGCAAGTATCTTAAGTCTATGGCAACAGGTTGATATTCCGCTTGCAGTACCATACATTTTTCCTCGATTGATATTTCATAATCGTCTATTTCGGGGTCTCTGTCTATCACTTCTTGGGCTAAATCGCAGTCAATGTCAACCAGAGCATTCACAGCATTACGCATCGTATTTTGCGTTAAGCTGCTCATCGACAGGACATCTTTTGTTATTTTATTTATTTGTCTGTGGAATGTTTTTCTCATATTATTTGCCGATTAAGTTAATATTGGTTTATATTCAGCAGATTTCTTGATATACCAAAGAGGAGGTCCCCGGTTCTTTCAAGGTGTAATATAATATCTGAAAAAACGACTCCTGAAAGCGGCATACAATCGCCTTTCTGAAGTCTTATCAGGTGGCTTATTCGTATTTTTTTTACCATTGCATCTATATCAGATTCAATTTTTTTACACTCTTTTAACTGATTTGGATTATTAGTCTCTATACCTGATATTAAAGAATTGTAAAGGTGGTCGACTTTTTTATGTACCATATCCAGCTCCCTGATTGCTACTTTGGTAAAGATCATTTTATTCTCTTCTTTTACCAGCATCAGATATAGTATGCTTTCGGCATGATCACCTGCCCTTTCCGCATCATAAGCTATATGAAAAAGATTAGTTAACTTATTGGAAAGTGTCAAACCCAATGATTGTTGGGATATTTTAGTCAGGTATCTTACTATATCTTCTGTGATACTGTCTACGGCTGATTCCCTGTCAAGTAACTTTTTCTCTATAATCACATTTTTCTTATAAAGTCTTTCGAATGCAAGGTTTAACATGGTCTGGGTTATTTTAGTTACTCTTAATAACTCTTTTTTCGCTTGTTCTAATGAAAGAGCGGGAGTCTGAATCAATCTGGTGTCGAGATATAATGCATTTTTATGCACTGTTATATCCTTACCTGGAAAGAGCTTTGTTACTATTTTTTCAAATATCTTAATCATTGGAAATAGGATTATGGTGGTGGCTACATTGAAAATAGTATGGATATTTGCTATCTGGTGGGGGATACTTTTACCGGATAAATTGATTATTATAGGCTGAAGCCTAAAAACATATAATACAACAATAAAGATTATGGTCCCAAAGATATTAAACATTAAATGAGAAAAGGCAGTTCGTTTGGCAGTGACTGTTGTACCGATACTTGATATTAAAGCAGTTGAGCAGGTGCCGATATTATCACCTATCAGTACGGGGATAGCAGCTTCTATAGGTAAGAGACCCTGGGCACCAAGGGCTATAAGAAGTCCAATTGTAGCTGAACTGCTCTGCAGCAAGGCAGTCAGGCCCAAGCCGGCTAAAATTCCATAGAATGGATTACTGCTGAAAACTAAAAGAAAGTTCTTAAATGCTTCATTATCTTTTAGGGGATCAAGGGCTCCCTTCATTACTGTCATTCCAAGGAAAAGAAGCCCTAGCCCGATTATAGTCATTCCGATATTTTTATATCTTCTTCTCTTGCTTATAAAATGCATTAAGAATCCAATGATGATCAGAGGAAATGCCAGAATATCTATTTTGAAAGACACAATCTGCGCAGTGACTGTTGTACCGATATTAGCGCCCATTATTATTCCTATCGCCTGCCTCAGAGTTATTAGGCCGGCATTTACAAAACCCACTGTCATTACAGATGTTGCGCTGCTGCTTTGGATAAGCATGGTCGTAAAAAGACCTACCAGCACGGTGGACCATGATCTTTTCGTGAGGGTATTTACTACTGTTTTTAACTTATTGGATGTGACTTTCTGGAGACTATTACTGAGTCTGTTGATACCGAAGATAAAAAGGGCTAATCCTCCCAGTACTTCTATAACTAATTTAATATACATATATTAAGGTAAGTTTGAGTTTATTATAGTCCAAGGTGATTATAATAAAATATGATGGATTATTGAATAAAAAATTTTAATTAATTGGTAAATATTATAGTGACTATTCTTTTACCTCCGCTATCAACTACACTTATTCCAAGCTGTCTATGATGGGGGCTGAAAATGTTTGCCCTGTGGACATCTATATTTAACCAGACGTTTATTATAACTTCAGGAGATCCTATTGATGGCGGAGAGCATTTATATAGATTCTCGCCTCCATAAGAAAACGTCACCCCGTTTTCTCTGAGGATACTGAATACATTTTTACCGTCGGGAGTATAGTGGGAGAAGTAATTTCTGTTATGCATATCTATATTTCTGGAACGGGCAATATTTGTCAGGGCCTGATTGGTGTTAAATAAAGGAAGCCCGTTTTTTGTTCTTATATTATTGATAAGCTGGAGCAGGCGGGTTTCAATATAACTCTGACTCTGGCTCTGGTCTTCTTCTGTTGAAGATGTAATCGCATCCGAAGTAGATCCGGCTGTATTTTCCTGGGTCTTTTTTTCATTTTTTAAGTTTTGTTCTTCCTTTTTTTGTCTGGCCAGATCATTAAGAGATTCGGTTAGGAGAAAGTCTATTTCTTCAACGCTTATCTCACTATTTTTAGCAGTTTCGGATTTTAAAGCAATTGTATGGGGCATATATGCATACTTATTATTTTCAAGGGCCGAATAGAAACTCTTATTGACAATGGGTGAACCGAAGTCGCATATGTTATCTGAATGGATAAATGAAATTATTCTGTAAGCAGTTCCTAATAGGAGAAGCGGGACTATAAAGATAGCAAGAAATATGGCTTTGTTTCTTTTTAATCCGGGAATGTCAGCTCCTATCTGCAGTCTTTGCTAAATTGTAATTTTAAAAAATTTTACCAAAAAAGCAGAAAAAAAAGAACGGAAAAAATGTAAATATTTTTTAAGGCTTTAAATAAATAACTGAACATCAGCTTTTTGAGCCTGTTCAATGAAAAATCCTACTCCGACACAGGCCTCTACTTCATCAATCATCTTTTCTTTGGGAATTTCAAGAACTTTCATACTCATCTGGCAGCCGTATAGTTTTACGCCTGAATCTATGGCCATCTTTCTGAATTCAAATAGAGTAGGGACATTTTTTGCTCTCATCATTCTTCCAAACATCCAACGGCCTAAGCCACCGAAGCTGTATTTGCTGGGTGAAGCCTTGCTGATATCACCTCTTTCCATAATACCCATCATTTTGCCCAGAAAACTCCTGCCGGTTATGACCTTTTTCTTTAAAGCCCTGAGCCCCCAGAAAGTGAAAAACATTGATACTTCCATATTGGATGCTGCCGCTCCGGTTGCTATAATGAAAGCGGCCATAAGCTTATCCAGGTCCCCGCTGAAGATAATCATTGCAAGCTTTTTATTTTTTTTAACAGCCATCATGCAAACCCTCTCGTATTATTTTTTGTCTTTGAACATGTCTGTTACAGTCTTATTCCTGGACTGTATAGACTCTTTCAGGACTTCACTTATCAGGTCATATGCTTCCATGATTTTGGGATTTTTAATTGAGTAATAAATATTATTACCTTCTCTTCTTGCATGTACAACACCTTTTGCCCTTAATATAGCCAGATGCTGGGAAAGGTTTGCCTGCGAAATTCCGGTCTTTTTTACCAATGAACTAACCGTCATTTCATTTTTCCGTATGGTGTCAATGATAGACTGTCTTCTTGGATTGGAAAGGGTTTTACAAAAGTCTGCATGTAAATCGTAGAAGTCCTCTTTTTTCATAAAGGTACTTTCTTTAGGATAATATCATTAGTTAGGCTACTATATATATTCTAATATTGCAATATTTAGAAATTATAAGACATCACAGGAGCGGCTGCTGAAAATATGATTAAAATTATTTTATGTCCAGAGCTTTATCTATTTCTTCTTTATTAAAACCGATTATGATCTTACTCTCAATATCCAGAACAGGCACACCCATCTGTCCTGATTTTTCAATCATTTCCTTTACCTTGCCCAGGCTGGAGCTTACATCAATATTTTCAAATCCAATGTTTTTAGACTTAAGATATTCTTTTACCTTCATGCAGTAAGGGCATGTAGACGTAGTATATACCAAGACTTTTTTCAATATCTTCCTTTCTGAAGATTATTAATATTAATTCAGCAGCAGCTGATCTTAAACTTCAAAGAATTTTACGATTATTATCAATTATTTGCCAGTTAGATTAAAGCTTCGATAATAAATCGTATTCCCAGGTAAAATAGAAATATACTGCAGGCGGCAAGGATCCCGTTATATATTTTCTGGTTGAAGAATTTACGCCCGGTATTTATTAGAAACCCTATAAACAAATACCAGATAAAATCTGCACTGATATGACCTATATAAAAAGAGGAAATACCCAGAGTATTGAATTCTACACTTTTTATGATAAACGCTGCTCCTATGGTTATCCACCAGATATACCAGTAAGGGTTCATAAGACTTATCAGTATACCCTTTAGTATTATTATTCCGGTTGATTTTCCGGTAATGGTCCTCTTTTTTACTGTTGATTTGAAATTAATTTTATATTTCTTTTTAAAAATCGAAATTAAAATATCAACTCCCAGATATAATAGAAATACACCTCCCAGTATCCCGATTATCTTTACAATAAGAGGATTTTGGAGATATTTTAATACTCCCAGAAAAAAACTTATTACCACTGCCAGTTCCAGTAAAGAATGGCCTATCACTATAAAGAATGAAGTCCAGAAACCTTTTTCTGCAACACTGCTTATGACCAGGGTAAGCATAGGCCCCGGTACCAGTGCTCCCGAGAAGCCCACCAGCATAGATCCGATAAAAATTTGATAGATATTGTTCATTTACCCAATACGATTTTATTTTCAAGCTTTCCGATATTTTCAATCTCACAGGTTATCACATCGCCGGGCTTAAGCAGTTTTTTATTTTTCATAAAGACCCCCACTCCTGCCGGCGTCCCTGTTGATATGAGATCTCCGGCTTCCAGTGTAATTGATCCGGAGATATAGGATATAAGCTTATAGACTCCAAATATCATATCAGATGTATTTCCGTTCTGCCTGAGCTCGCTGTTTACAAAAGACTTAAGATTTAAGTTTTGCGGATCAGGTATTTTATGTTTACTGACTATAACCGGGCCGATAGGCCCAAAAGTGTCAAAACTTTTTGCGCGGTACCATTGATTTTCATTTTTCTGAATGTCCCGGGCTGTAATATCGTTCATTATGGTATAGCCGTATATATGGTCCAGTACTTTTTTAAAGGGAACATTTTTTGCCTTTTTACCTATCACCACTGCAAGTTCAACTTCATAATCAAGTTCTTCAACTTCCTGAGGGTATATTATATGCTCTCCATTTTTTATAATGCAGCTTTTGGCCTTGGCAAAAAGCACTGGCTTTTTAGGGAACCGCCCGTCCTGTTCTTCGATGTGTGATCTGTAGTTCATTCCCACGCATATTATTTTACCGGGAATATAAGTTTTAATATCCGGCGTAAAGGACATTGTTGCTCCTTACAATTAAAGTTTGGCTTCTATGTCAATTTTATATTTTAAGTTTTTTAGGCTTTTTAAGGAAGGGTTTAATTTAAAAAAGAGATGGAATTTAAAAATAGACTAAATATTTTATTAAAATAATTTTATATTAATTAGAAATATGAAAATTTTAATATACACTTTTAATATACAGGTGGAAAAATAAGTTCAAATGCTTGACAAAGAGGGTTTGTTTTGCTATTTTGTAGTTTACAATAATGAAACTAAGTATTAATATATGAGAATTTCCAAATGGTAGGAACTCTAATAAGATTTTATAAAATAATTGAACTATTAGAAAATAGCAGTGAGTTAAGACTTAAAGATATTGCTGATAAGTTAGAGATAGATAAAAGCACAGTACATAGATTTTTAAAAACTCTATTAAAATATAATTTTGTTAGAATGAATCCAAGCAATAAAAAATACAGCTTAGGATTAAAATTTTTAAATATAGCAACAAAATTAATTGACTCTATAGATATAAGAAATATTGCGCATCCATATTTGATGGAACTTGAAGAATATTCC
>Ga0114922_10002523_pt1 | contig 17135 bp, 24 predicted proteins | sample AartaG_FD_100975 | JGI IMG/M metagenome (GOLD analysis project Ga0114922, IMG submission 100975) | Deep subsurface microbial communities from Aarhus Bay to uncover new lineages of life (NeLLi) - Aarhus_00045 metaG | ecosystem: Environmental > Aquatic > Marine > Oceanic > Sediment | place...
AAGGGTCCCTGCGGATTCGGATTTCAATTTTATAAAAAACGTTTTATAAATAGTAAATAGAGAAAGAATATATTAAAAAAAGTTGAGCCCGCATGCAAAAGAAAAGTTTTTGTTTGGAAAAGAATTTTTATTTTCGAAACCATGTCAGTCAAATAGCCCTAACCCTAATAGCCCTAATGGGTTTAAAAAAGTTTTTTTTTTTCAAATTTTTTATTAGTCCAAAAAAGATACTGACATAGAGGGGGATCATCTAGTGAAAGGAAGAAGCCCCAGACAGTAAATTTCAGACAGAGTACTTTAGTTTACTGGGGTTGGGTTCCCCTATTCAGTTACATTAATTGACCCAAGACCGTGTTCGAGACGCAAAAGGAAGACATTAATGCCCAAGTAGCTGCAACTACTTGATTTTGCAATGTAATCTGGGAAATAGAATCGACAGAGTTATGTTTTGGGTATAATAAAAAATTTTAAAAAACTTTTTTAAACTCATTAGGGTTAGGGTTAAAAATAAAAAATGATGAATGTAAATTTTAAAAAGCTACCTACGTTCAGTCGCTACGCTCCTTACCTTAAGGTTAGTCGCTACGCTCCTTAATGACGGTATCCAGGTAGATCTTCTTCTTCGTATCGCCATCTTTGAATAGTATAAGTTGTTTTTCCAGTGGTGAGGTTTTGTCTGATAGTCACCATACCTTCCTTTTGAGCTTCTTGCGTCACAACGATTTCCTGGCCTTGTTCTTCACATCTTTTCTGGTACAAAAGGAATTCAACAGGGCATTTGTAAGCAACAGTAGACATGGACATTTTTATTTTTCTGTAAAACTCCCTGCGTTTTTTCTTTTTTATATTGAGAGGGGATTAGAAAATCATTATCAGCATTGTAAAGTCCTTGAAGAGCCTCAGTACCCCTAATGGCATCAAAAAGAATATATTCTCCATTGATAAGACGGTATTGCAAAAGTCGAGGCATTTTTATGTTTTTATTTGTCAAGAATGAATCTGCAAGTATTTTTCATCAAAGATGACAAGAGGCCGCACGGCTTCAGACGACCTAAGATAATCTTTATAAAAGTCCGTACGGACATTAATACAATAAGTGAGAGCTATGCGAGCCTCTAGAAAGGTGTGACGCATATTTAAAAAAACCTCAGTCTGAATCAAGGTATAGTCTGTCAACAAGTAAACCAGGTCCTACGTTCAGTCGCTACGCTCCTTACCTTAAGGTTAGTCGCTACGCTCCTTACCCAACCAAGTATTTTAGCCAGACATAAAACATTTAGTTTTGTAACTTGTAGTCTTTGGTTATGGGTGATATTTTCACAGCGAACCAGACGTTCTTTTTTAAGATCATAGAGAAAGACGTCCATACATTTACTTAGAATAGGGTTGCAAGGATATAAAGTTTCCATAGCACAGAGTGTATTGTTTTGGCAATTAAACATTTTTATTAGTAAAACTAATTGACATATCCAAAGGGGAATACCTTTGGGTCTCGCTTAACACCATCCATCTTTCGAAAACCTTTAATTTCACCATCACCCATAAGTTTGAGTTCTTTGCTATAATGATCCGAGGTAATAACTGTTAATCCTTCACGACACAATTGAGTCTTTATACCCCACTGAGGGATCATGGTGGTTTCCACGTCACCACCATTCAAATACCTCAACAACTGACCCTTCATGAAATCATGAGTGATTCCCTGGGAGGCCATAGTCTGACGAATACCTTTTAACTTTGTAACCTCTTCAAAATCCTCAACAAAAGTGCCGTTGGGTTGTTTAACCACAATACGTTTCTCTGTCTTGATGGAGTAGCACTTTGGGCCCCAACCCACATATTCTCGAATAATCTTTTTAGAGACACCTTCCTCCTCCCAGCCGCCTAGAGCATTTGATTCAGGAATGTTTTTAGCAGGGTCCAAAGAAGTTTTGTAGATGATAGAGTCAGTATCGCCTAAAGGTTAGTTGTTTCTTACACATTGCAACACGCTCTCCACACAGGTCAAGACCTTCATAGAGTGTGAGACGGCCATAAGCCGGCACCATTGCTCCAGCCGGTAGATAAGTTTTGTGATGATCCGGGTTACTATTCTTGTCCAAGGTAGTAAACATAATCTTCCGACCATCGTCAAAGACTGCACAACCCCGTAAATCCAATTTATCATTAGACAAGTTTTCAAACATGGCCCGAAGGTCATTGAAATCAAGTGCCATGGTCAAGGTTTTGGTCTTTGGCATCACAGGACGTTGAGCATGTTTTCCCCAACCACAGTTGTTGTAAATTTTAAAGACTCTACGCTTAGCTTCATCACGATGCCAGGTCTGGGTTCGCATTGATTCAGACAACTTGTCACCTAGGGTAGGGCAGACATGGTTGAATAAAGAAACATAAGCCTCTCTTTCATTCAGTGCTGTACGACCAGTGACAGTTGTATACATTTGGGACCACTTGCCATCAGTGTGTTCTACAGATGGAGCCGGGCCCGAGGTACGTTCCTTGTCGACATAGAATTCCATAGCAGCCTCCAACCAGATAGGTCTACCTTTACGGTACTTGTCGAAACGATAGACATGGTCCAGACGGTATCCTTTCTCCAAAGCCTTTTTTAGGGTAGGGGTATCCAAGTAAAGCTTTTTATGATCCTCTGCAACCAAATTGTTTTGACACTTTTCACCAACGGCCACACCACATTCATTCCTGATAATTTTTTTAATTTGGATAACTGGATGGTAGAGGTTTGTAGGAGGGGTCAAATCACAGCAGACATATCCAAACATCTCTGGGTCATTTATAAACTGTTGAGCAGTAGGTTGGGTGCCCCGACAGTCTTTCAAATCAAGAAAACCACCAGTCCAGCCTTTACCCGGAATGGTGTTACCAAACTGGGTTGTAAAAGTCTTTGCCGGGCAGTCACATTCCAAAATGAAATCACCATCACTATCCGCCACATTCTGATGGTGGTAGCAAGGTCTAAATTCCCAGTCGTAGAATCGAATTTCAGGAGGGCCAACCGGAAAGTCCTTTGTCATCTGTTCATAGGGGTACAGACTGACCACGTCTTGATACTTGATCCGAATACCTTGAGCACGTTCCTCGTCAGTCAATTCCATAAAAGAACATCGGGTTTCGGTACGACCACCTCGAAGAGCTGCCCGACAAAAGTTGTATTCAGGTGGAGCCAATCTTACCTTAAGGTTAGTCGCTAACGCTCCTTACCCAACCAGTCTTTCCCCAAGCCTCAATCCTCTTGACGTATTCTTTAGAGTTCTTTACCCGCAAGTCATAAGTCATAGCCTTTACAGTTTCCCGGTCCATACCAGGATTTTCATCCCGGACGGTTTTCTTTAGGACTTGTAGATTGGTTTCAGGCAAGTGAAGATCCTTTACAGATCTCTGGAGGATAAGTTGATGGACAAAGCTGGGGGCTGTAACCTTGAGAAGGGGGATACCCCCTTTGGGGATAGAGGTTTCCATGTAAACAACCAACAAAGCAGCTAGACCAATAGTATCCTGTTTACAGTACTTTTCCATCTCAGCCTGCATATCCCAAGAACCTTTTAATTTTTCTTGGTTGTACCAATCCTGAAAGTCATTGACGGACCTGTATCTATCCTCTCCTTCGCCAACCTTGAAATGTTCAGGGCCAAATTCTGATTCGTCTGGGATAGGACCCCTTAGGTTAGTTGTCTCTTACACATAGTCTTGGTTCTCGACGGTATTGAACTTGTGAGGAAAGTACCCTTTACCCCGAAGGTTTGGGTCACTACTTTTTCCAAACCAACCATTCAAGAGAGACTGTAGACTACCTGGCAAATGCAGCATAGAGTCCCCAAAAACAGTCTTGTTAGCCCCACGACCACGGGGACTGACATCAAAGGACATGAAATTGGATCCTCGCAAGATAGAGTTTTGGGAAAGGTGATTCATCTTCAGGACTGCTTCAAAGATAAACTTTGTATCAAACCCAGACCCATTGTGAGCGTAGGCATAAACACGCCCCTTGTTATACCCCAGCAAGTATTCAATAAATTCCACCACACAGTTTTCTCCACGAAAAGTTTTGGTTTCAGGGGTGTAAGGAGGATCTTCAGGATGTTTTGGAACAGTCCCGGTAAAGATATTGGCACAGACAATCATATTGACCTCAAAACGTTTGATTTTACCAGACAAATTAAAAGACCTGAGATCTGGGTGAGCTTCCATCATTGCAGCAGTATAACGTTTTTCTAGTTCTGTAAAATGGCCTAGATCCGTAGCATAACGTTCATCAGGGGAAGGGTGTGGAAGACTCTCTGGGACTTTTGATGGGGGTAAATCTTCAGTCCGGAGTTGACATTCAAAGTCATAGGCAAAGAAAGCAGGTTTGGATCCATCATCATCAGCACTAGTACAAAACTCGTAACGTTTTTCAGATTCATTCCAGTACTTGTCTTGAGGGTGTTCCTTGTCCATATCTGAGGGGAGGACCAGACAACGATGAGGTTTGTCTTTGGGGAAACCCATATGACAGGTCTTGCAAGTTCGGTTGGGACAAGGATCGCTGTCAGTATGGTAACGACCTCCTTTGATTAAACAAAAATTACCGCACAAGTCTACTCTACAAGGCAAAGCTTTCTTTGGTTCCTCTCGGTCTTCTAATGAAGCGCAACAGGCAGGTGGTTGACCGGTTAGGGTTCTAACAATAGCTGGGCAATTGTCACAATACTTGTAAGTACCCCCATTCTTGATTTTGTTTAGTAATGCATTCGGGCTAGCACATAAGGACCAATGATCCTTGTAGCTAATCATATAACAGATATTGGACGATACAGGTTGGCTGGGGTCAAATTGCTCACCAACATGTTGAGACACCAAAGAAGCCTCCAGGTTTCCAATATTGATAGCAATCATGACAAGACGGTAACTTGAATATCTATCGGTGAAAGCTTTCAACTCCATCATAGTCACTCGATCCCCAAACCCCAGATCAGATTTTAATTTCTGGGTTCTACGAATCGCTTCAGCACTTATGGGAGCAAACTTTGGTATTGGAGGTTCTGGGGTCCTACCACCTGAATGTAACCAATTTGACAAGGCAAAGGCAGCACAATTAATAGGAAAACCTGACCTATCATACTGAGTTATCCAAGTATGACGATAAGCAGTTTTCCCCAACCATTTTGGGTATTCGGTAGCAGCTCTACCGCCAGTAATAGCTTCCATGATCGCTACAGGATTCACTACAACAGTCCAGGTGATATCAAAAAGTTCCCTGATCTTGCCTTTTTTTAGTTTATGGTACCTGACTGTATGAGTTCAAAGATTTCTGTAAAACGTTCTACGGTAAGACCCCTCAGGGTAACATTCCCACGGCTAACCCGAATTTGCTCTCCGCTATCCATATCGGTAGGAAAAAAGAAAAGTGGTAGATCAAGAATCCAGCGAGTACCACGAATACGAAGTCCACGACGTTGAGCATAATTTAACACCAAAGCCTGCATGGTAGCCTTAAAACCCTGGACGAGATGGGTAAAATATTCCCGATCGGTGGTAACATGAATTGTTCTCCGCGGACTGGCTGTGATCGTGATTGGGACCCCGTCCGCCGGCCCGTCACGGACATGTTCAGGATGAAAATTCCACAAGAGTTCCACTTCAGACCCTATATTAATGTTTCTTCTTCTAGACATTTTTATTGAGTAAAAGAATAGGTGCTTAGTTAATTATAGCCTCCCACATTGTTTGTGCTCTTTGTGACGTGGCATAATGACGCGATAGAACGTTCCAGAAGACATAAAAAAGAAGCGCATAAACCTTTTTTTCACCTCATGCAAACCAGACGACCCCCAAGAGTAAAGATTTGGTTTGACCTTCAAAAACCTTCCAACAAAGTTTATGCTATTATCAACACCTTACTCAAAGAAACATTGACAGTTTCGGATTGGACTTTAATAAAAGTCCTCATGGAGAAAGCCATTGTAAACCAGGAATATAGTAGTTGTGGAGCCAACATTGGAGCTTTGGAGGAGCTGGCAATTGGAAAAATGAATCAAACACAGTTTCATATTGGAGAGCTGTGTGTGCTGGCAGACTGTTGTGAGGATCCCAGAAGGTTTCACCATGCCTATGATATTGTGGAAAAGATTCTAGAGTTGGAAAGTACTGGTCTGGAAACTTTTGTACATCAAGCCCCACCGCAGGATAAATTTCAATCGTTTAGTAAATTTCATTTTTAATGACTCTATGATTCTATGGTGTAATGGTAGCATATCAGTGAGCCAAATCTCGGTGGTTTAGGGTTCAAATCCCTAATAGAGTCTTTTTTGCTAAGGCCAACCGTTTATATTAAATAGTTCAATTAAACGGGAAATTTCCATCTGATAAACCCTTGGACGCAAGGTCTCATCCTTTTCCATTTGGGTTACATGTTCTTCGATCAAGTTATCGATACGCATAGGGCCATCCATTTCCCATTCAAACCAGAGATGATTCAAGAATGCAATATCGTATTGATTTTCCCCAAAACTCTTCAAGTTAAAGTAGGATGAAAAGAAGGGGAAGACCCCTCTCTGGCTGTGCTTGATTACAACACAAGTCCAAGCTCTTGACTCATGAGGTCTACACATTTCATAGAATTTAGTATCATGATGTTTATCATAATGCTCGTACAATCTATAATTGGGGTTGTCACATTTGGCAACCTCTGGTTCAACCAAGACCTCTCCACTCAAGTAATCAACTTTTTTATGATGATGTACTGGAGCTTTTTCAAAAGGTATTTCTCCACCTAAGTTTAATTAAAAAGTTACACAACTGTTTTTGCACAAGAACCCAGTCTGGAGATTCTCCAGCTTCAACTGAGCAGAGGACAAACGGTATAAAAAAATTAGGATAATCAGAGTCATAGTAATCCCACTTGTCATTGAAGACTCTACAATTTGGTTGAAGGTTGCTCTTGTACCACTCTCTGGAAGGTTTGTTTGGGTCAATAAAAAAGGGAACCCCAGCATCATCAAGTCTTTGAATCAGGTCTGCAACAAGCTCCTCAGAATGATTAGTATGATATATGTATATCTTCATTTTAGTTGGGAAAAGAATTTATTCATTGGACACTGTAAGTAACTCGTCAAAGTTTTTTCGTATCCTTTCCCCATGCGGTTGATACATATTGATGTACATGAAATTAAAAGGATCCTTTACACAGTACCGGTACACCTCTAACCAGACCTTTTTATGTAGAGCTAGGGAGAACTCTTCATAAATAACTTCTACTTCTTTTTCATTACCAATCTCGTAAATCAAAAGACCTGTCCAATTCGTTCGGATAGTTTTCGGAATTTCCTTGTAACCTACGTTCAGTCGCTACGCTCCTTACCTTAAGGTTAGTCGCTACGCTCCTTACCCTGAGTAACCATCATTATTGAAGCAGAAAAGTGTCGGTGTCTAGTGTTGATACCTACGAAATCCTTTAGACGCTCGCCTCTCAACAAATCAGCTCCTACCTGATCATCGCAGATCACAAGTAAACGATCAGCTATAGTCTTTGGCTGACCATTATCGGATAGAAACTGGACCATATCAAAATTTTTCTGTAGTTCCAATTCGATGGAACGGTCCTCAAAAGCTTCAATAAACATTTCTTCAGGTATTTTAGGGTCAAAAGGGGGTCTTGCATCAATAATCTTTTGCAATGCTGAACATCCTTTTGATTTTTTCACCAAATGGTTCTCTGCTTCTTCTTTTCTTTTCAAATCAGTCAAAACTCGTTCCAATTCATGGTTTCGAGATAATAAATCTTGTTTTTTCACCTACGTTCAGTCGCTAACACTCCTTACCCATAACCATTTATCATCACAACCTATAGTAGGCGACATTATAAGAATTTTATGGAAATAACCCTTGTATAGACGCAATAAATTAATTATAGTTGTGGTTTTTCCTGACCCTTTTGGCGCAATTATCCCCAAAGTGAATTCATGTTTTGGAAGTTCAGGAAATTTTGGAGCTGGGTGTTCAGAATGACCTGGAGTAGGAATAGCAGTGATTTTCAAGGCCTTTTGCCGCTTCATTCTCTAAAGTAGACACATATATTATGACCATTTTAACTGGTTTGAAACATTTGAGAGTAAAGATTGCTATAACGCTGCTCCAGGACCCCTTTTTTCTCTGGTGGTGTTGGTTTTGGAGGTTCTACTCTTGGGGTTTCTACTTTTGGGGGTTCAGTTTTTTCAGGTTTAACTTCATTGGAAATTTGATTTCGAAGATAAGTCTTTAACAAATCAATAAATTCTTTAGCTTCCTGTACTTTTTCAGTTTTTTCAGTTTTTTCCGGTTTTTCACGTTTTTCAAGGGTTTTTTCAGGTTTTTCTTCTTTTTGAAGTTCTTTTTCAACAAGTTTTTTTGGTTTAGCAGCAAGTTTTTCTTGACGTTTTCGTTTCCTTTCCTGTTTCAAGTGTTCTTTTTCAGCAGCAAGAACCTCCCTAGCGTGAATCATGGCCTCTTCCTTGGCTTTATTGAGAATTTCTTGTTGTTTTAGGGCTTCCTTGATAGCTTTTTGTTTAGCTCTTTCGTATTTCTCTTCTTTTTTAGTCTCTACACTCTCATCTCCAGAGTTTGTAGGTTCTGGGGTAGGTTCTGGGGTAGGTTCTGGTACAGGTTCGGGTTTTGAAACCTTTTTCTTTAATTTTTTCTTTGGAGGTTCCGAAATAGGGATCTCAACAGGGTCACTTCCCTCTTTTGTGGAATAAATTGGCATTTTTTTGTTTTTATTTGGGAAAGTTTTTATTTTTTAAACAAGTCTTTGTGACTACGAACTTGGACCCGTCTACGAGGCCCAACTCTGGATTGAATAGGGGAAGCAGAGGAGTCGGACGAAGGAGAATAAGCAGATCCACTTGAAGGAGACCTAGCTCCAAAATGATCTCCTGGGGATCCCGAGGTTCTGGAGGTTCCAGAGGTTCCAGAGGTTCCAGAGGTTCCAGACGAAGGAGAAAAAGCAGATCCACTTGAAGGAGACCTAGCTCCAAAATGATCTCCTGGGGATCCCGAGGTTCTGGAGGTTCCAGAGGATACTGGTGATCGTAATGTAGCTCCTTGCATTGCCTGTGTAAGACCTGCAAGACCCTCTGAAGATAATGAGGCCATTACAATGTCAGATGAGGATGGTGATTGCATAACAACATCCTCAGGAGATACGGTCGTCCTAGCTGGGGCCCTATTCGTATCAATCTGTAGGTGTGTTTGACGTGCTTGAATATTTCTTTTCATCAGATGGTTAGCTTGATCTAATCCAGCTCTAGCCTCTCGAAGTTTAGTCTCTAGCCTTGCCCGGTCCGTTTGGAGTTCACCAGCAATTCCCAGGGAAGCGGCCTCATTTGCGAGTGTTCCGCTAACCATACGTTGAAAGTCAGCATTGTACCGGAGAACCTGATTCTGTAACTCTGACCTTGCAGAGGCAAGTTTCTGAGTTTGTTCTACAAGTTTTTTACTGGTAGTAGCTATAGTGGTCACATCGAGAGGATCACGTCCAGGTACTGCTGGGAAGGTAACATCACTTGTAGGCGAGGTTGGGTGGTCTAGTATACTTTCAGATTCTGCAATGTTTGCAAATTCTACAGGGGATGATTCGGTAGAAAAAAAAGGGTATTGTGGTGAGGTAACGGCTGGAGGTGGTGAAATTGGATTAGTTGAAATATCTAATAGGGCTGTAGCAGAATGGAAAGAATCTGTAGAAGAGGCTGGAGATACACTTGTTTCCGTAGAAGATTCAATTGGAGTTTCAACAACTGGGGTACCTACCTGTGCGGCACTTTGTTTTAACCTCTCAGCAATCTCAGTTTCAGAGAGGGGTGCAGCCACCCCCATAGACTCTTTCACAAAAGAAAAGTCCACAGGTGAGGTGGCAAGATCAGAAGAGGGAGCAAGATCTGGTACAGCCCCCGATGCTTTAGTTTCACGATCCAACCGCTCAGCAAGTTTCGCCACAGAGTCCACTTTCAGTCTTTTACCCGCTCGTTCAAATTCGCGATCCAAACGACTCTCTTCCAGATTTCCAAAGATCTCGCGTTGCAGCTTTCCCTTACGTAGACCAGGCCCTCTAAGACCATTAATATTATCTGGCGACACAATCTCAACTTGTTCATAGGTTGGGGCCTTGGAACCGTCTTGCTGGTACGGTCGAACTTCTTGTACTTGGTTGTGTGGTGAATCATACCCCAAGGCTTCATGAGTACGGTCCACCGACGTGGTCCTCCAGGGGCCTACTTGTTTGGTAAGACCCCAATAGTTAACAGGGGCTACATGTCTACTTGCAATCATTTATTATTTATTACATACAATTTAACGTTTATTTCCATTGAAACCTCTTCCAGACCCTTGTAGATAATGTTGAAATCCTCGCAGACCTTGTACCTGCGAAGCCCTTTCTTGAGGGGATGGTCTTTGTACTGCAGGACCCCCACCCAGAAATGATTCCGCTGCAGGTGGGGAATCCAAAAAGGATCCACCTACCCGGTCAGTAGGAGGACTATATTCTGGTACAGCCTCATCTGTCACCCTAGGAACTTGACCACCTCTTGGAATATCGCCTGGACCTGGTTGGTAGCCACCAGGAAGAGGTAGAAAGTTTTGACCACTAACAAGAGCTTTCTTGACTTCAGCCTGCCTATTCACCCATGAATAAGAAGGTTGCGCTTGGTATACTGGTGTAACCATCTTGTCGGGAGCCGATATATCTTGATGAACCCATCCAACAGCTGTCTTGAAAGATCTATTAGCTTCCCAGTTTGAATCCAAAACTTTTGCAGCCATTCCCTGAGATGTCCAACTACCAATATAACCATCTTGAATATTAGCTCCTCTAAAAGGTTCATCAGCCCCTGAAAAGATTTTATCATATTTAAATGGCATATTAGGTTCTGATTGTCTTACTCTTACTTGACCTAGAACATCCCCAACTGAACCTACTTGACCTGGTCTAATCCATTCATGATTAAATGGATTTTCAACCCTTGTAATTATACTTGTCATTTAAAATATATACGCATACTTTTTTTCTTTTTTTTATTTATTTGTTGGGCAAAGCCCAACTACCAAAAAAAGAAAAGAAATTACATTCGTCTTGACCTTTTGGCTACTCTACCATGTTCTACACCACCCATGGTAGTTGTATCTAGAGAAGACTTCTTTTTCAAGACTCCAAATTTTAAACTAAAGGATAATCCATTCAAGTCAATAACATCTGCAAAATTCCCAAGGGTTAGATAGAAATCCATCTTTTGTAGGGATTCAAGGAATCCAATATTGAACCAATATTCTGGGTCAGGGTCATCATAGAAAATAATTTCACCTGGGCCCACATTGATAGGAATTTTAGCTATCTGGGGACCACGGTTACCGTTTCCCAAGTTCTTGGATCCCTCTACCAGGAGATTGTTTGTCATTTGACCATACGAAACTGAATTAACATACAAATAGTTTGGACCAGATAAATTAATAGCGTTGGGTGATTCAAGTACTAGTCCCGTGGAAGCATTACCCCCTGCAACCATACCGAGATACCAGTGAAGATCTGTATTGGTGGTCTCGTCTGCGGTTCCAAAAGTAAGAGTAAAGGTGGTTACCCCAGCCGCGGTAATAGTGAATTTGTTTGTAGAGGTAGAGTATGTAACTGTATAGGTTCCTGCACCCCCTGTAAGTTTCGTTTGCAGCTCGGTGATCATTTGAGAAGACGTATAGTTGCCTGGGGTGATAGTAATAGTAAAGGGGCCTGCATTGGGTCCAAATTCTTCTAGTAAAAACGTATTGTTTTTACTGTTGACAATATAGTATGAAAAAGGAATCTCTGCTGAAATGATCTTCATGGCTACTACATTGACCAAAGTTTGAGCCCCACCAATAGTAAAAAGCGGCCAATTGTTTGAAGAATATTGAATAGTCTGGGATGTTTTGGCGTCTTCTGAATCCAAGGAAATTTCATAATAGTCATAGTCTTGTGAAATAGCGTACGAATCCATTTATTATAGCAGCCACACATTATTATACTTACTGAATTAATTCCAGAACATTATTCTCTCTCAAAACAATCATCGCATCATAGTAAGAGTAAACATCAATCTGGGAGGCAAGGTTATTACCACCAGTTTCCTGTGGTAGTTTCCAGTAGGCAATCAAAGCAATATCACTCTGTTCTTCAGCATTCAAACCAGAGATCTCAAGTCCAGAGGAAGTCTCTAGAGAGATTGCCATAGTAAAACACTGGGAACCCAAATCTCCACTGAAGGAATTAGCTTTATCAGCAATTTTAGATCCACTTGGTTCACCCACCCCTGAAAAGGATGTATAAGTGTCGTCGAAATCAAATTCCTGCAAGACTCCGCCTGCATTCTGAATGGCCCATCTAGCCGTATTACAAGGTGTGGAGAGTCTATAGTCTCCAATAATATTGATAGCCTTTTGGAGTTCCAAGTATGCTTCCGCACCTTGGTTAGAGACTGCGGATCCAACAGTAGTGGATGTTTGAACTGGCGCTGCTGGGAAGAATCTAGACGCCACTCTGTACTGGTAGTTTTGGAGAGTAGATAACCCTGATTGAGAAGTATCAAACAAAGTAGCTCCATTGTCGACGTCAAAACCAGGTTGTGCCCTCCTCTGGACTGTGAAGAGTGCTTTAACTGACCTGGATCTCTCTTGAATCTGAAGATTGACGTTTGTGGATTTGGCAGAAGAGAACAGAAATGTGTGCCATGAAGAAAACTTTAGTGGTACACCACCAGACTGTAGACCTCTCAGGAACATGTCATCTAGAGTAAGACCATAAAACCATAAGAACCATCAAACTCTAGTACTTCAGGAATCAGGTTAATGTCAGTGACCCAGTAGGTTGGAAAAAATGAAGCATGGTTGGCACCCTTCAGAGTTGCTGGAGCAACAATACAAGCCTGAGCCTGTTCTAGGTTAAGCTCAATAGCTAGCTGGGAAGCCATAAACTTTGTAGGAATGAGTTTTTCTTGTGTAAACAAACCGGTAGCCAATTGAATCTGGTATCGTCTCAGGGTGGATGAAGACCCGGCTGGTAGAGTGACACCATTACCTGCAAGGGTATTTGGCACAGCACCCCAACCAGTACCAGCGGTTATAGCTGCTGGAGCCGGAGTGGTTGTAGCGGAAACTCCTTGAATAAACTTTTGACGGACATTTACCAACCCTGGAAGTCCACCATTATCACTTCCCCAGGTAATTCCACCAATACCTTCGGAAATGGTAGACTGGTCCATACACCCATGAGGGTTCCCTGAAGTCCATTCAGTCAAGTTTCTTACAACAACATTATAATTAATAATGTCTTCTAGCGGGGTAGACCCGTACATGATACGAACTCTTTGGAAAATAGATTGGATATTGTTTTGAAATCTACCTTGGTATTCATTACCTGCTCCAGTAATAGTATCAGGGTGTGAAAGAGTAACATCAAATTCTATAGTGGTATGAGCTGGGTTGACATAACCCTGTGCAGGAAATTCTAATCTAATAACCTGACCTGGGGTGAATATAGATCCATTCTTTGGAGGGATACGGGAAGTCATTTTCATGGCCTTGTTGGATTGTGCAGGAAATGCAAATCTTGCATTCCAGGGAATAGTTACAGAGTCGCTCGACGGGTACCAAGAGAAGTGTGATGCCATTTACTAGTATATTCACACATTATGACTTTAAAAAACGGGTGCTACCTGGAATAGGACTACTGTCTACCACCTTTAGAACCTTTAACCGGGTTCTATACTTTTCACCAATAAATATCAGTTTACTCACCACTGAATAAATAAATTTTGGAATCAACCCCCACCTTATATACTCTTTGTCCTCCATATCGGCACTATAAGGTATCCCTGCCTGTAAGAGGTTACCTGACGAATGAGGTTCTTGACTCCCAAAATTTTTACCGGGAATTTTTACTCTAATTACCTACGTTCAGTCGCTACGCTCCTTACCTTAAGGTTAGTCGCTACGCTCCTTACCCTTGCCGCTTTCTCTGACATATGACTGCTAATTAAATCCCCAACAATATGATAATGGGTAAATCGTTCTGGCCCAGGCCCATCTAGTATAGGATTGGTTGGGGCTGCTCCTCCATTAAAACTAACCCCTACAGAATTAGGGTATTTCATGGTCAGACACATTGCAGCAGTCCCACCTAAAGAATGTCCTGCAAAGACTAGTGTAGGTTCTGCATTGGATTCTACTCTACCGGTAACAAGCTCATCCGTATGGTCGCTTATTATTGTCATAGTTGCCTCCACAACCTTTATTGCCTCCCCTACTATACTTAGGTCACAATATTTAGGAGCAGACATTATGACAATATCATCCACAACGTCCGCACTTAGCGACGTATCAGAAGTACCCTTTAGACCCACAATAATGTTATTGGTTTCAAAATCAACCCACGACGCCACTCTGGGTGTTTTAATCACCAGGTTATAGTTGTTTAATATTTGTCTGGGTTGTCCATACATTGACAGGGCTAGTAATAATGGTATCTTGTCCTGTGGTTGGACCCACGACGCAATACCCTCAGAAGTCGTATCATTGCTAACATCAGTGTCACCCAAAAAGGGTATAACAATCTCATCTTCCATTCCTATAAACCACATACTTTTTCCAAAAAAAAAAATATGAAATACCCTCCAGACCCTATTAGAATAGAGGAAGGCCCCTTAGGGGACGTTCACGTTTATTATACCTCGCAAATTGACCTTTTTGGATTCCCAGAAAATTGGGGTGTATTTTTTTACTGTGTGGTTTCAAATACTGAATCTCCAATGGTGACGGATTGGAAAATGGAGCAGGAGCGCCGAGGCTCCATAAGACCTATTCATAGGTACAATAGAGTTAAACGGTTTGAATCGACCCTGTTTCAGTTGATTGGGGAAAGAGGGGTTGTCTCTAATCAAATCTTGTCAATAATCAAACGAATAGGTTACAATTCTCATCCAGACTTTATATGGGAGAGTTTAAGGTGTATCTTAAAGTCGCAGGGCCTACGCCAGTACTATAATCGAATCCCTTCAATAATAGCAAGACTAGGTCACCCGTATAAACTACATGTTACCAATCCTATAAAGATAGTAAATGAATTTAAAGCCATCAACCAAGCCTTTAAATATTTATCTTCCTCTAACCGTAAATACTTTCCAAACTTGCGATTCATTTGTCTAAAGATGTTGGAACGCCACAATGCTACATTTGATTTTAGGATTCCCTTAATAAGAACTCCGAGGAAACTGAAACCTTTGCAGGAATTTTGGAAAAGTTTAATAATTTCTTTACCAAAATAAAATAATAAAATGGAAATTCAAGAAGAGGTAGAAAACAAGGAGGAACCTGTAACTCAGTCTGTGACTGTTAAAGAATACAATGAGTTACAGTTTGAGGCCCTCAAACAACAAATGTTTGTGATGAATACCTTGATTGAAAAGGTTGTTAGATTGGAAAAGGCTGTGGAACATCTTTTGGAAAAGTAAATACTCTGTAACAATATATGAAAAAGTAGCCTTAACTTCACCATTCCAATTTCCCCCGGAAGCTTTACAGGATACCCCATCCTTGTCATGCAGTTGTAGAAAGTTGGAGGTCCCTCCGTTTCTAAAATAATATGGTGCTCCAGCCTGAACTGGGTTACTGGTCGTTTGTGCCAAAGGAATGTCTTGGTTAAAACCTAGACCGCCTGTAAGACCTGTTGGACCAGTAAACACAATAGCTTCTGTGGCCCCAGCCAAGGTGATTGAGGCAACAATCTCAACACTGACAACCACTAGATTCCCTACCTTTCTCCAGGCTCCATTTTGTGTTGTATAAGAGGGAGTTCCCGAGGTAACAAATACCGGAGAATAGAGGCCAGAGGTTTGAAAACTAGTATCCGGAATCAAATTATCATAACTTAGAGTAATAGAATCTGTACCCGACCCTATTACGTTGAACCCGGCCTTGTATTAATTACTTTTTTACCCCTGGTCCTGTAAAATTGATACTTGATGCAGCCTGAGATGTCCAAGAGGTGACCCCAGACCCGTCGGTAGTCATGAATTGGCCTACTGTACCGTCGTCTGGCGGTAAAGTCCATTTCCAGGTTGTAGAAGTTGGTGAAGGACAAATAGTTATAGGACCTACCTCTAAAGTAGAAAAACTAGAATTTATAGCAAGATTATCAAGTGTCTTCATGATATTATAGGCATACTTTATTTAGTGGTAAAAATATGATAGCGTGGTAGTTGTATCAGCCCCTGCTACACCACCCTGAAATTTTAGTGTTGAAATTGCTGAAGTATTTTTAACCCAGATTAATTTGTTGATGGTCAAGTTAAAGCCTACAATGTGTTTTTGACAACCCTTGTCCAGATTGTCGGAAGACTTTCAAAGCTAGAGCAGGAATTTTATAAAAAATAAAGATCAATTGTTTATTACATATGACAATCTACACATGTCAAGACTATTATTGGAACCACCATGTAAATCAAGTTCTGTTGCAAGAGCTCCAGAAAAATAAACCTGCATCTCTACAGATTCCCCATTATTAATTTTAAATGTATGAGTTCCACTAGCCCATTGGGCTGCATCATATGTTACAGCATATCCGTATTTGGCATTGCTCAGTGTAGAATGTTTTAGCCAAAACTGACAAATTGTAGTCAGGATACCTACTGTGTATGCTGCTTGGTATGTAAATGTTGCTGAAACAGTATAACCAAGATTATTTGTAAAAACTCCATTAGAGTATGTTAATAAATCTGTACCAAGGTTAGATTCCTGTGCCCAATTTAGTACCCTTGATACAAGTTCCTTTTGGATCGTTTGTAAAGACGATAAATAGAATGTTTCCATTCTAGCTGTAGCCCTGATAGAGTTTGCAAATTCAGTAGCTCTACCGTCATTGAATAGTCGCATGGATCCTCTGGTAGATCCGCCACCGCCTACACCGAGCGTAACACTGTTGTCTCCATTATCAACTCCATTGTAATAAAAAGTCAATTCTCCTCTATCTCCTGCGCCTCCAATGGATTGTCCAAAACGAATCTTTTGATAACTATCCAGACCCATATTAAAGGACGATATATGAAGAAGCTCAATCTCGCTAGATGGAGCTGAAGCGGAATTGT
>Ga0114922_10002524_pt1 | contig 17129 bp, 14 predicted proteins | sample AartaG_FD_100975 | JGI IMG/M metagenome (GOLD analysis project Ga0114922, IMG submission 100975) | Deep subsurface microbial communities from Aarhus Bay to uncover new lineages of life (NeLLi) - Aarhus_00045 metaG | ecosystem: Environmental > Aquatic > Marine > Oceanic > Sediment | place...
AGGGCAACTTCACCGACGGGCCCGTACTATGACAAAAAGGGTGTTCGGATGGACCTTGAGCGCGGCCCCGGTTCAGGTGGAACGCTATTGCTCGATGACAACGGTGAGTTAATAGGTGACAGTCTTTATCAGGTTCCCGGCCATCCCGGAGTCTGTGAATACCCCGTCAGAAGCGGTGGAACCAAATTTGTTTTCTCGTTCCACTTCCATCCGGATGGCGGCGGCGCTGAGAGCCTTGCCGCCAAGGTGATGACTTTCGATACCGATGGCTGGCCGGTGGTAAGCGCTAATGACTTCGACCCGACCGAGGCGGTCCGTAGAGAAGATGAAAGAGTTATCTCGCCCCAAGTGCATGAAGACCGTACGGTTACGTTTCGTTTTCATGCACCGGATGCCAAGGAGGTGGGCGTATACACGCAATTCACGGAGGGATTGCAGGCTATGAAAAAGGGCACCAGGGGGGTCTGGTCTGTCACGCTCGGCCCGGCTGAGCCCGAAATCTATGTTTATGGATTTGTGGTTGATGATATCGAATTGGCCGACCCTGTTAGTCGACACGTACTGGTCAACGCGTGGCCGACGCGGAGCATCGTTGAAATATCGGGTGATGAACCGATGTATTACGACCAGCGTCCGGTGCCACACGGAACTGTGCATATGAACTGGTTCGAGTCGCAAACGCTCGGAGTCGACAGGAAATTATACGTTTATACACCGCCGGGCTATGAGAAGAACAAAAAGAGTTATCCCGTGGTTTATCTTCTGCATGGAGGGGGCGGTTACGAATTTATCTGGACGGAGATGGGCAGGGTAAACCTGGTCATGGACAACTTAATCGCCGACGGTAAAGCAGAGCCGATGATAATCGTGATGCCTTATGGACATACACCGAGAATTCCCGGCGAAAATTACAGGGTGGTTAGAATCCAGAGATTCGAGGACTACTTTTTGAACGACCTTATACCTTATGCAGAGGCGAATTACCGTATTGCAGAGGGCAGAGAAAAGCGTGTGATGGCGGGGCTGTCGATGGGCGGCTCTCAAACATTAAACATCGGGATAAAACATTTGGATAAGTTCAGCTCTCTCGGCGTGTTCAGCAACGGCATAGGCAACATTGAAAAGTTCAAACAAACGCACGGTAAATACCTGGATTCGATGAATGAGAAAGTCGATGTGTTCTGGCTGGCCTGCGGCAGGGATGATTTTCTGTTCGAACGATATGAAGAGACGCTTGTGTTTCTAAACGCGAAAAATATCAAGCATACGGCAAATATAACCGATGGCGCTCATACATGGCTGAACTGGCGTCGCTATTTTTGTGAATTTTCTCAACTGATATTTAAGCCGGAATAGGCCACCACTGCCGCCACCAACACGATACGATTCCTGTTTACCACAGCACCCATCCTCTTTTACCCCTCAAGAAAATTTCAATACTTGCAGCGCCTGCCCCGACATAGCAAGGCGGGCGAATTTTTTGCGCCGGATTTTGCTTGACCTGTCATCTGTTTTGTGGTATATTGGGTTTTTGGAATCTTTTCATTTTTTTGCCTGGCGCCGGATTTTGTTGTTGCGTTCTCGTGTGACTTGTGGTAAAATGAAATGGTAAGTATGACTTGCGTTGACATTGGAGGTCTGGAGGTGTAATATTTGCCGTCCGTGTATCGAGTGGTGGGTGATGAAACTGGAGAGGGTGATGAGGAGAAAGTAGTTTGTCCGCCATGAAGTCGCGGGCGGCGACTTTTTATTTTTTGGAGTGGGAGTCTGCAATTTATAGAGTAAGCCTCTCTTTCGGTGCAATTGGAGAACATTTCTTGCTGAGGGTGAATGATGCGAGTGTTTTTACGGACAGGCCCTTCCAACTAAGGATGCCACTGTTTTTTTTGATGGGCGTGGTTTTTTTCTGCGCCATTGTTGATGCTGCCGAGGGGCGCCGGCCGAAGCGGCCGAGTACTCCCGGGCGCAGGCTCAAACCGATTGAGGTAGTGGACCATGTCGTTACCGAGAGACCGGACCTCGAGGCGGTTCGGCGGGCCGATGAGCGGCGCGAGCGACGAGGGGGGCCATACAGGTTCGCAATTCCGAGAAAAGTCCTGATTACACCGTGGATGGACGGGACGTGGGAAGATGTAGATGAAGAAAGTCGGCTGTGGCGATTGCACTTGACCGCACCGGGTGCGGTGTCGATAAATCTTGGGTTTAGTCGCTATTACATGCCGCCCGGCGGAAGCATGTTCATCTATACCACCGATGAGGGACATGTGCTTGGCCCCTTTACCGAAGACGACAATAAGAAGCACGGCCAGTTGTGGACGCCGGTGATACACTCGCACGATATCATCGTGGAGGTGACAGTTCCGGCATCCGAATTGGAGCGGCTCGAACTCGAACTAAGTTCCATCAACCACGGCTACCGCGGCTTCAGGGCCGATCACAAATTGGATAAAGCGGGTGGCGGTTCGGGGTCCTGCAATGTTAATGTTATCTGCCCGGAAGGCGACGGGTGGCGCGACCAAATCCGCTCAGTAGCCCTGTACACGATCAGCGGCGGTCTCCAATGCACGGGTGTTCTGGTCAACAACACGGCCGAGGACGACACGCCTTATTATTTGACAGCCTTTCATTGTTTCGACCCGGACGAAAACGAGATAATTGAGAATCCCGAACAACTGGCCGCTTCTATGGTAATATACTGGAATTACCAGTCTTCGAGTTGTGGCGACCCCTACGGCTCAGACGGTCAAAATCAGTCGGGAGCCACCTTCCGGGCGGCCTATGTAAACTCGGACTTTGCTTTAGTAGAGCTGGACGATGAGCCTTCTATGGTGTTCGATGTTTACTATGCCGGGTGGGACCGTAGCGATACCGCACCGGCCGGCGCCGTTGCCGTCCACCATCCGAGGGGCGACGTTAAAAAGATAAGCTTTGAAGACGACCCGGTGTCGATCACTTCTTACGGGGAGGATATGAGCCCCGGCGACGGGACTCACCTGAAGGTGGCGGACTGGGACCTTGGCACTACCGAGCTTGGTTCATCCGGAAGTCCCATCTTCAATTCGAGCAAACACATAACCGGTCTTCTGCACGGCGGCACAGCATCCTGTACAAAACCTGCTGATCCCGACTGGTACGGCCGATTCGAGTGTTCCTGGACGGGTGGCGGGACGGCGGCTACACGTCTTAGTGACTGGCTCGACCCGAACAATATCAGCGGCATGTCGCTGGACGGCAAGAATCCCGGGATGGACATGGACGACCTTGAGTTTTTCGCGCCACACTGGCTCCAGACCGACTGCAATGATTTTGCAGGAGACCAGACCGATTGGTGCTATGGAACAGACCGTACGAAGGACTACAGCGTCAATTTGGAAGACTTTGCCGAAGTTGCCGCTAGCTGGCAGGAATAGGCGATGGTAAACAGTGATTGGTTATTGGTAAATGATAACTGGTAGCTGGGTTTGCCACAGAGGCCGGAAGCATATCAAAGGCAAGAGGGGAGGAGCAAAGTGTAAAAGGCACAAAGGCACAAAGGCAGTTAGGGAAATTAAAGATCGAAGATTAACAATAAAGATGCAGAATTGAATAAGTTGTTCAAATCCGAAAGCTTATTTCAAGCCGAAGTGCTCTGGGTAGCGGTGCCTGACCAGATATAAGGCGGTCAGCGCTTGTATCGTAGCATGTTGATTGCTCGGAGAAAAGTCAAACTTAGGCCTCCTGGCTGAGGTAAGACAAAACCACCTGTCGTTCCAGCCGCCATCGGGCAACTGATTGCTGATTATCCTCTCAACCCATCGCCTGTGAATCTTCTCGGGAAAACCGGCCATTAAAACAAATGAGACCTTTTGGATTTGGATATCCACAACTGCCATATCAAACACAAGTTCGCGCCTCAGTCTGTTGCAAAGGTGCTCTATGAGCTTATCCAATTGCTCGTTGGCACCCTCTCTTTCTCTGAGCAGCACCAAAGCGTAAAGCTGATGGGTCAGGCGCCGATAATGGGAACGCTCAGGATCAAATAACAATTGGAGTTGCTGTGGAGTAAGTTTTGCCTGTTCCGGGGCTGCTGCATACAGCCCCCATCTACCGTCAATTATCAATTCCTTCAAAGTCAGCTCCAGCTGCTTGTCGGTTACCGGCCAATTCGGGTCCACCTCCCGCTTCAGGCAGCTAGTATAATGGCGAGTAGGATGATCCATACAAGCTGTAACAATCTTATTTAACGGTGGATTGGCTTTAACTTTATCACAGAACCTAAGCATCCGTATGAGCGCAGAATTTCTCTTAGCCAGAATTACGAATTCGTTTCTCTTGATCCACTCCTCGGCCTGTTTGATTGATCCGTCAAGCCGAGTCGAAAAAGTCGTATTGTTGACAAAGGACACATTATTATTAACGAACAACCCCGCGGCAAAAAGACTGATAAGAACAGCGAAGGCAACAGCGGCAATTGAGGCTTTGCGCAAGAGGGTTCGCTTTTTAAGAGCTTTGGCTTCGATATCCAATGATTCGGATTTCTCTGTCATCTCTGGGCTTTCAAAATTGTGCAAACGGCACTAAAACCGGTGGTTGGTATTATATTCGTTGGAATTACATGTAGCAAGAAACGCATGATGCAGTGTTTAAGGCCGGTCGCTGGCAGCAATAACCACTCACCAGATACTCACAACTATATCACCAGAGACCAACGATTATACTAATCCGCGGTTTGAAATCATAACGGCCTCGTGCCGAATTATTTGAACGTTGGGGATGCACAAATCCTAATTATGACTGTATTTACGGATGAAAAACTTCCGGGGCGGCAATTGTTGTTGATTTTTGCCGGCCGGCGGGTTACATTAGTTTTGCTGACAGAAGTGTGGTAAGTTATTCAAACTGACCGAGGGTCAATTTGAAAACGCAAAAATCAAAGTGAAAAATGCAAAATTGTTGAATCCCGGCGCGCCGGGATGGTGTTTTTATGGCTGATATCAAGATAGACAAACAGCGGTGTAAGGGGTGCTGCCTGTGCGTGGCAGTGTGCCCGCGGGCCAATATCCGGATGAGCGAGCTGTTTAGCGAGGCCGGGAACCATTACGCCGAGATAATCGACGAGGCCGAGTGCACCGGGTGCGCTCTTTGCTGTCAGATGTGCCCGGATCTGGCGATTCAAATTTATGACAAGCCCGCCCAGCCGGCTGGCATTAAGGAATCAGCCGCCAAAAAGACCAAAAGAGCGGCCACTCACTCCGGCGGCAAATTGAAATAGACCGCCCTGTCATTCCGGGCGAGCTTGTCCTGAGTGCAGCCGAAGGGACCCGGAATCCAGAAAAAAGCATCCTGACTTGACGAGGTTTTGGCGTTAATCAGATTTGGTGGAAAGGTATCTTTAAGAAATTTGTGGATTAGATGTTCTCTGGGCGCATTGGCTTTGGTGTTGCAATGCGGGCAAAGAAGTCGCCAAAATGTTTGGCAAAAGCCTCAAGGTACTTATCAGCAATCCGGACAAATCGATTGGCCTTGATCTCGAGCAGTTTGCTCGTGGGGATTGTGAAGACTGATGTGAAGTCTACACAACTCTCTGGGACGCCTAAGATATTATCTTCAGGGAGGGAATGCAAGTAACCCTTCTTGTAATATTCAAAAAGAAAATTTTGAAGAAAACGTGCGTCTTCCAGGACATTTTTGTTTGGCTTTGTTTTGATCCAACTTTTCAATGTCTGCTTGACGACCGTACCATAGCGTAGCTCCTTAGCGTCTTGAAGACTTTGTGCACCACTTGAATAGTGCTTGCTGATGAAGTTGTGTATGGTAGTGTTTTCTTGAGTGTTGGGGAAGTTACGTGGTTCTTGCGTACAGATATCGTATAGAGTTCTTACTGGAAGGATAGTAGCGTATGGTGTCGGTTCCCTGTCGAGACCCGAAATATCACAAGTATTGGAGACAAGGACGAAATAGCGCATGAGCCTTGCAAAAACGACCACCATTTCTTCGGAGCCATCTGGAGTTTTACGGAAAGGATCTGTGTGAAGAAGGGTTCTGGTTGAGTTTGCAAGGAGGTTTTCAATCTCACTACGACTGAATATGCGAGCCTCGCACCTTTCGTCGAAAACAACGCTGCCATGGCGGCCATCCCCTGCACGAAAGATGCGTTGAGTTTCATCTGCGTCTGGAGCCACAATCTGAACGCGAAAAATGTCACCTTGTTGGAGATAATCCTGAGGGTGTGTGTAGAAGCCAGAATTACTGAGAGTGGTCGTCACGATATTCTCCCAGCATCTCGAGCCACGTAAGGGAAGCGCCGGACGGAGCTACCAGAGAGGAAGCTTTGACTTGGTCGCGTGGCATTAACAATTCGGGAGAAACCGAAACAAGGATAGATTGTTCGTGTGCCACAAGCTTGATAATTGCCGTTTCGTCGAGCGGTCCCGTTAGTAGATTGTCGGAGGAGAGTCTTGCAATGTTGAGGTTGACCGCTATTGCCATTAGAAGGGACTTCGGGAACGCAACAGCCTGTGCCGATATCCAGTCCCAAAGCGAGGGGCTGCGTCGGCTGGGGTACGGTAGGTTCTCGAAGTACGGCTCTTCATATGGTAGCGTTGAATCGGCGTCTTGTATTTGCACTTGTGAAGACGTATCTATGTAAGGAGTGCTCTCATCAAGGTTCTTGATGTATCCTGCGTCAACTGTGTCGCCTAAGGGAATCATTCGTGTATCATTTATTTCCATAATTATTCCCTTTCACTCACCAGGCAGTTTTTCGATTATCTGGCGAGATAAAGATAAAGCCTCAGACCATTTATTAAGTATGGTAAGAATGATGTCAACATTCTGGTCAGGCTTCGTAAGGTCTTTGTGGAAATTGAAGTTAAATGCAAGCAGATCTTGGCCTCGATGCCACGATGAGCAGAGACTATTTATGTTCGAAGATCCTTTAACAGGCTTCATATCAATTTTTAGTCTGGTTCCGATAAGATCAAAGGTAAAGTAACTTCCGAACCTTGCATCGTTGTCTTCGACAGTGTGTATTTGTTTTGCAAACTCCGACCCAAAAAGTCTGCTATTCAAAGAAGGGAACGTTTTCTCATCTTTGGGCGCTGCCATGTAGTTGAAGTTTATACCTATTGCCGAATAGGGAGTGTGCGGGAGTGTCTGAACGATTCCACCAAGGACTCGGGAAATATCAGATAACGCCTCAGGGTATTCTGATGGGAACATCATCTGAATTCGGTTTGGTACGACCATGAATTGAAAACGCTGTGTGGCAATTTGGACCGCTACGGGGGTTATGACCACTTGGCCTTGTAATTCCTCTTCTCGGAAAATTTGATTTTTTTGCAGCCACAGCGGTTTGAAGATGGAAAGGTTGACGTCATTGGCAGTGATGACAATGCTTGAGTTTTGAAATACTATTCGCATAATTCCCGGTTTATTGTAGAAAAAGAAGAAGGTTCAGGCACAAATACGACTTTTAACACGAATTGTTCAGAGTGTCAACAGGGAAATTGGAAGATTCTGGTTTTTTTTGTTGCCCTTATTTTTGGGGGGACGCGGGTGCAGAAGGCTGAAGGAACAAAGGCACAGAGGCACAAAGTGGCCGAATCGCTTTTTTTCAATTGTGGACGATGGTTGAGGTAGGTTGAAATCGCAGGGCAAGAGCGTTTTTGGGGGCGATAATCGGGGTTTTGGGTGAGTGTGGCGGTAAGATCTGCAAAAGGCCGGTTCAATTAGTTGAAATCCGGAGCCGGTTCTGATATTATCGTAGTTCTGGAAGATTTAGGGCATATAACATAATGAAAAAGACACGGATTAACACTGTTGAAATTAGACACAGATTTACACAGATTAACGCAGTTTTTTGTGGATTGATTAGACACGGATTAACACGATTGAAATTAGACACAGATTTACACAGATTGACACTGTTTTTAATTCATCTCTCTGTGTCCTCCTTGGTCCGCCATAGCCTTGGCGACGGCGACTGTGCCCTCTGTGGCTAAAGAACTCTGTGGCTGAGCAATCGAGCATATAATATTAAAATTGGAGCCAGGTTCATTTGAGCAAGAAGCTGAAGAAGGTTTTGCTTAAGGGCAATGAGATAATGGCCGAGGCCGCGATCCAGGCCGGGTGCAGGTTTTTTGCAGGCTATCCGATAACGCCCCAGAACGAAGTGCCGGAGTACATGTCGGCCAGGATGCCGGAGGTTGGGGGGACGTTCATCCAGGCCGAGAGCGAGCTTGCGGCGATAAACATGCTGTTCGGGGCATCGGCGGCGGGGGCGCGATGTATGACGAGTTCATCCTCGCCGGGGATAAGCCTCAAGCAGGAGGGGATAAGCTATATCGTGGCGGGCGAGCTTGGCTGCGTGATAGCGAATGTTCAGCGTGGCGGGCCGGGCCTCGGTAACATCCGGGCATCGCAGGCGGACTACTTCCAGGCGGTAAAGGGGGGCGGGCACGGTGATTACAGGCTGATAGTCTTGGCGCCGGCGACCTTGCCGGAGCTTTACGAGCTTACCATGAACGCCTTTGACTATGCGGACTATTACAGAAACCCTGTAATGATTTTGAGCGACGGGATTTTGGGCCAGATGGCCGAGCCCGTGGAGCTGAAACCTTATGCGCCGATTCTGGAACTGCCGGAAAAAGATTATGTCTTAGACGGCTGCGCCGGCCGGGAGCCGCGGGTGCTCAAGACACTACACCTGTTTCCTGTGATGGATCTGATGGAACACAATATACACTTGCGGGCAAAGTACGCCAGAATCAGCAGTGAGTTGAAACTGGTTGAGCAGATAAGGACTGATGATGCCGAGCTGGTAATAGCAGCTTACGGCATAACCGCTCGGGTTGCGAAGGGGTCGGTGAGTCTTGCGCGGGCAAAGGGGATGAAGGTTGGGCTGATAAGGCCGATTACACTGTGGCCGTTTCCCGATGGTGCCTTTTGTGAGCTTGCCAGCAGCGCCGAGAAGTTTTTGGTTGTGGAGATGTCGAACGGGCAGTTTATTGAAGATGTGAAATTAGCAACGGAGTGTAAAAAGCCGGTTGAGTTTTTAGGTACGGGCGGCGGGTGGTACCCGACTGCGGAAAACATTTTTGAGAAAATTCAGGCTGTTTACGGGGAGAAACCATCCCCAAGCTTCGCCCGGGTTCAAGCCCGGGGCAGGCTTTGAGGCTGGCACCCTGAGTTTTAGTTATGCCGATAATTTTGAAAGTTATGACGGTCAAGGTTAGAGGTTTTTGATGGAGTTTAACAGGCCGGATACTTTATATGACGTTCGGACGCATTATTGCCCCGGCTGTGGTCATGGGATTATTCACAGGCTGGTTGCGGAGGTAATCGATGAATTGGGCGTTCGTGAAAAGACGATAGGCACGGCGCCTGTTGGCTGTGCGGTGTTGCTATATGATTACTTTAACTGCGATATTATTGAGTGCGCACACGGGCGACCTCCGGCGGTGGCGACGGGGATAAAAAGGACCCTGCCGGACCGTATTGTTTTTACATACCAGGGCGACGGCGACTTAGCAGCTATCGGTACGAACGAGACGATACACGCGGCCAACAGGGGCGAGAACATCACGGTCATTTTCATAAACAATGCGATTTACGGGATGACGGGCGGGCAGATGGCGCCGACGACACTGATGGGACAAAAGGCGACGACGGCGCAAACGGGCAGGGGCAATAACCAGGAGGGGCCGCCGTTGAAGGTCTGCGAATTGCTCTCGAGTCTTGACGGCGTCACATACTTAGAGAGGGTGGCGGTAAGCTCGCCGAAGGACGTGACAAGGGCAAAGAAGTCGATAAAGAAGGCATTCGAATATCAGATAGCGGGCAAGGGCTTTTCGCTGGTCGAGGTGTTGTCGATGTGCCCGACCGCTTGGCGCCAGACGCCGTTGCAGGCGGTAAGTTTTGTAAATGACCGGATGAAAGAGGTCTTCCCGTTGGGCGTGTTTAAGGATTTAACCTCCGAGAGTGCGGGGCCGGCGGAGATGAAAGACAGGGATGAAAAATAGCGAGACAAGGATAATCATCGGTGGCTTCGGCGGCCAGGGCGTGGTTTCGGCGGGAACGATTCTTGCGCGGGCGGCCATGGCGGAGGACAAGTATGTAACACAGATGGTTTCGTACGGAGCGGAGATGCGCGGGGGGACGGCCAACTCGACCGTGGTGATTTCGGATAGTGAGATAGCAAGCCCGGTGATTGAACGGCCGGACGTGGCGATAATATTGAACCAGCCTTCGCTTGATAAGTTCGAGGAGCGAATCGTAAGCGGGGGGCTCGCGGTTGTAAACACCTCGATGGTAAAGCGCCGGGTCCAAAGAGAGGATTTGGACGTTGTAAAGATAGATGCGACGGATACGGCGAACCGGCTCGGTAACGTTCGGGTTGCAAACATTGTTGCTTTAGGGGCACTTGTCGCTAAGACCGGCATTGTCAAGACGGCAAGTGTAGAACGGGCGATTGAAGAAATGTTCAGCCGGAAGAAGCCGGGGCTGATAGAGGTTAATATAAAGGCACTCGCTGAAGGGAAACAGTAAAATTCTAAATCCTAAGTTCTATCCCGATATATCGGGGCTAAACAAATCTGAATAACAAAATTCAAATAACCAAAACTGGATTCGGAGCTCTCTGCTCCCCGCTTTCGCGGTGACATGCTTGGCAGGGACAAGCTTCGCGGGGATGACAAAAGAGAATGGTTGCATTGGCTGAGTGTGTATTTTGTTCGAGGTGCGTGTCTGGTTTGGTTACTACACCGACGAAAGCGGAAAAAAGCTTGTATTTTTAGGACAGATTTAATATTGTATGTAAGAAGATGCTCTGCGGCGTAGGTGAGCAGAGATAAATGGAAAATCCGTGATATATTCGTATCTTCAATAAGCTTGCATAAGGAGAAAAAACATGCATACAAGAAAGTTGATGGTTATTATTTCGATTCTGACGGCATATTTTTGTGGGTGTTCAACAACGCCGAGAGCCCCAGCCGGGCGGTTTCGAGTAAAAGAGGGGGCGCCTGTGTTTGCCGTCAATGAGGTGCTTGAGAAAGAGATTATTCGGGGTTCCAACTACCGACTTGGCGAACGTGTTCAGGTGCAGGAATACCAATATGTGTTCACGGTCATGTCGGACTTCGGCGAGATCACCGCAAGTGGGCGGCATATGCTCGGGCTGCGTCTGCAAGAGCTGAAATCGATTGAAGCCGCTCAGAAGTTAAGCAAGCATCCACGTATTGTCGATGGCATCCTGAGTCCTCTGAGAGACACCGAGAAAGGACTGGATCTCATCATCAACGAGCCATTCGAATCGATCGAGCGAGCTGAAAAAAGCTTCGGCCTCATGGTCGATCAGTATACCGATCCGGCAGACCGGCGGGCGGGCACACCCAGCCGCCGGAAGCTGGCCGTAGAACTCGAATGTGACCCTGAGACGCGCAATCCCGTGCTGAAGAAGCTGCTCGACGAACTGACGATGTTCGAGCTTGGTGGAAGCCTTTTGACTCAAGGCGCTATGTTTTTAATCCCAATCCCGGGACTGGGCGTTTTTGCCATGACAGCTCAGACGAAGGAACTAATCATCAACAGCCCGCCAAGCGTGATCAACGGCCAAATCGATAGTGAGCTTGAGGCCGCCGGTGTCGAAAGTTCTATCCGATCTCAATTCCGCAAATCGAGCGCGTTCACAACCGTGCAGCGTCTACAACTCATGGAGCAATTCAGGGCCTTAGAGGGCGTGTGGAATCGTGGGGCTCTCATCGAGGTTGCAGCGAAGGCACACACCGAAGCCGAGGCCCTCAGCTCGATCCATAAGGGCAAGATGCTGGCTGACATTCGAAAACGAAAGCCGATCCGGCTGCTGAAGTTTGTCGGGTTGTTTCCACTGGCAGTACTCAACAATGAAACACATGTGCTGATATGTCCGTACGATTACGTCACAAGCACTCGTGAGGTGGACAACTATGTTGACGCATACCGGGCATCCAATCCGAATGTCACTACGGAGCTTGTAACCGCCGGCCGCGTATCACCAGCCGTGCTCAAAAAGGTGGAGTCAGCTCGCATCAGGATTGTCGAGTAGATTTTTTGATGGTATTGCCTTGTATGCAGTTGACATTTTATTTGAGGCAGGGTAAATTCTTAGCAAAACGTATTATGTATTATTATGTTGGGAACTAAGGAAAGGGTTTAGTATGAAGCGAATATATGTGTTTGTTATGGTGTGCATGTTACTTTTGGCGGGATGCGAGAAAAAGGCATCCGACGAGATTGATTTCGGTAGTGTCGAAAACTCTACCTATCGTAATAACTATTTTGGTATGAGCATGAAGATTCCCGCGGGATGGAGCGTGCAGGATCAAGATACGCAAAAGAGACTCATGGACGCTGGCGCCAAAGTGGCATCAGGTGACGACAAGAACCTCCAGGCAGTAATGAAAGCCTCAGAATTGCAGACAGTGAACCTGCTTGCTGTATTCAAACACCCCGTAGGAACACCGGTCCCATTCAATCCGTGCATCATGTGTGTCGCAGAGCGAATCCGTCATATGCCGGGGATCAAGAGTGGAAAGGACTACCACTTTCATACCAAGAAGTTTTTTCAATCCGGCCAGATGGAAGTGTCATTTCCGAAAGAGATATATACTAAGCAAATCGGTGGTGTGGACTTTGATATAATGACCCTTCAAATGTCTATTGCAGGACAGATCGTAAAACAAAAGCAATGTGCAACGGTAATGAAGGGATATGCACTCCTGTTTGTGGTTGCATTCACAAATGATGAAGAAGAAGCCGAGTTGGCCAAAATACTCGAATCGGTGGCTTTAAAATAACAATAGCTTACAACCAGATAAGTTCAGCCGGCAAAAAAGGCGGAGAAGGAAGCGGAGAAAAAAGCCCTTCGGCAAGCTCCCTTCGATAAACTCATGGCGTCGAAATTTTAGATTGTATATTTTATCCCTGCCCCTGCCTCCGCAGGGGTGACAATCCTTCGCAGGGGTGGCACTTGAGAAGAAGGTTGAATTATTAAGGTGGATATTATATTTTAGGGGGAAATATCAATTTGGAGAAATTTATTGATTTTTTAATAACAAAGGGAACGAGCTGTTACTTAAGAAGCGGGAATAAGGTGTTTTTTTGCAGGGCCAAGTCCCACCTGTCCCGACACCTCGGGGATGAAATCGGGATGGCACCCATGTTTCATTAGTAATATAAAGGTCAATAATTCCTTTTGGATGATTGAAAAAGAGGTGTTTTATGATCAAGAAGGTATTGGGTTTTCTTAGTATTATCGTAATTATGTCGGGGGTGAGTTTGGGCGGAGAAGGATTTTTCGCTTACTATACCAGGATAGATTCGGGCGAGGGATTTGAAAAGTTTTCCCACACGGGCCGATTCGCCGATGTTGTCGTGAAGGTGGGCCGGGGCAAATTAGTCTTTCACCGTTCTTCGAGCTACCTTCCGTATTGGCAAACAAAAGGCGGCAGATGGTATCTTGATGAGATTGTAAAGCGCTCGGGTGACGGGCGGGCAAAGCGGCCCGACAAGAACAACATTTACGCTTTCTGTCGCATCATCGAGGCCACGTCCGGGGAGATAGTCGTTCACTGGCGCTACTTTGCCAACTTTAAGCTTGGCAGCCATTGCAAGCCTGTGGGCGGCAATGTCGGTTTTGACGGAGTTGTGCATGAATATTTTACCATCAAACCTGACGGAAGTGTGGTGAGAACCATCCGGCAAGGCACGAAAAAGCTTGATGATTGGAACGACCCGTCAAGCAGGACCATTCAAAAGCTCAAACTCACCGAAAAAGGCGTAACCGTTCTTTCAACAACCGGGCCGAAAACATCAACCAGTGACATCCCACCGGTCAAGGGAGCGCCGGTTCTTGAATTTGAAGATCTGGCAACGGAATATGAAAACGAGGAAGAAGATTACGATGAATACCAAAACCTCAGACTCGCTACAAGCTTCAGCTTCGATGATGGGCTTAAATCGCGCACCCGAAAGATGAGAGACAAGACTCTCGAAAAAATAAGCGGCAAGTATTACGATATCGAAGGTCACAAAAGCGTCTGGAAAAAGGGCGTTTCGGGCACCGCCCTTGGTTTCGACGGCTATTATTCCAAGGTCTCTATCGGCAAAGACAAGGCTGTGAAAATCAACAGGGATTTCGCCCTCGAAGCATGGGCCGCCCCCGGCGCCTATTCAATCAGCTCATGGACCGCGATAGTTCATCAATCTAAATGGAAGGCCATTGTCGCCGACCCGTATATATTCTGGAATGGCAACTGGGGGCCCATTCAATTGGATGAAGAATTAACAGAGGGCTACTTTATCGGCATCGAAGAGAAAGGACATGTTGGTTTCTTCATCAAAATGGGCCCCCGCGTCGAAAAGCTCATCTCCGATGAAATACTCGAATTAAACAAGTGGTCGCATGTGGCCGTAACCTTCAGCGATGGAACCCTCAGACTCTTTATTAACGGCAAAATTTCCGATCACAGGCTCTCAGGCGAAAAACCCGATTTTGCAGACGCCGATTTCGTCATCGGCATGAACGATGACAGCATCGGTTACGTTTCCCAGCATGTGGTGCGGCGCTTTTCAACTTTCCCCACTCGGCTTGGGTTTGAAGGGCTCATTGATGAGGTCAAACTGTACACCGGCTCGATGATGAAGGAGCCGGTGATGGCACGGCACGACGATTACAAACCGGCCCATCGCCGGGCCGATATCGAACCTCGCACACTGCCCGGCCATCCAGGCCCGGCCGAACGCTTCGGAGCGATGTACACAAATCTGAAATACCACGACCTCTGGGACAATATGTGGCGCGAAGGCGAACACCCGGATATCGTCGTTAAGTTCGACCAGCAGCCGAGCAGCGTGGTCTTTTGGCGCGGCTGCCGCAGTCCCGGCTGGGTGACGGAGACGAACAAGTGGATTAGCGACCAGAGCACTGAATTGACGGATTGGCACTGGGAAGACAGGGTCAAGGGCGCCCAAAGCTGCTGCGAACACATGTCCGACTACCAGGGGCGCCACAGCCACGTCCGACTCATCGAGAACACCGATGCCCGCGTCCTCGTACACTGGCGCTACGCCTCGGTGGATGTCCTCTATAAACACCCGAATACGTGCAGAAATAAAGAAGGGTGGGGTGTGTGGACGGATGAATACCTGATGATCTATCCCGATGGGGTGGGGGTCCGGAAAGTTGATAATCACGGCAGTCTTGATTATTACTTTGACTCCAAGGGTGGTGAGATCGGTTTTCACGATACACAGTTTTTATCGGAGGCCGGGACAAAACCCGAAGATAATATTAATTTGCAGGCGCTGACGGTTGTCAGCCATAAAGATAAAGTTACCGAAATGGACTGGAGCGACGGACATCCTTCAGAAAATAATGACGCCCAGATAGCATGGGTGAACTTAAAATCCGACTATAAGGTTTTTGAAATCTTCCCCCCCGGAAGCAAAATTAATGTCTGGGCCGGCGGCGAAAAAACATCTTATTCGAGGTTTTCGGCGTGGAACCACTATCCCGTAACGCAAGCCCCCTGTGACGGCCGATTCTGTGTCGGGCCGGACCGTTTGGCTCATTCGGCGCTTGGAGCGGCTGATAATCTGACTGAAACCGGAAGCGTATTGATCTATGGCTTCACGAATAAAACCGCCCGGTCGCTTATTCCCTTGGCTCGGTCATGGAATCATGCACCCAAAGTAATAAATGTAAAAGGCGCCGAAAGTATCGGATACGATAAAAGCCAGCGGGCATACATTTTTAGGGCGGAAGCTAAAGCACATAAAACATCTTTTTCATTGGGTGCATCGGCAAAATCGCCGGTTTTCAATCCCTGTTTTGTTATTAAGAACTGGGGCAGCGACACCAAGGCGGAGGTGTCGATCAACAGCAAGACCAAGCCGGGGAGTAAGGATTTACGCCAGGGGATTATCAGAGATACCGACGGTACGCAGACTCTCATTATCTGGGTAAGGACTGAATCTGAAAGGCCTGTTAAGATAACTGTTTCAAAATAAAAAGACCACAGAAGACGGATGTAAGAAATGCACATCGACGAGAGGGATTCGCCCGCGTTGTGCGCACAATCCGCAATACAGCACACAATATCAAACGAGTTTGAATCTATCCATACTGTACTTTCTTATATCAAATCACAGGCGTCGGGCGGCATCCAGTGTGGGTCTTTGCCGTCCCATTTTACATTACAGCCGATGGGGTTTGTCACAGGTGCAGTTATGGATTTGCCGGCGAGGTGCTCTTCGAGTGCGTTTTCAAGGTCATTGACGGTCATCTTGCCGGTATCGCGGGGATTATCAACGGCCCTGCCGGTGTAAATGAGTTTTCGCCGGTCGTCAAAGACATAGAAGTGAGGAGTCCGCAACGCTCCATAGGCACGGGCGATATCCTGCGTGGCATCATACAAATACAGCCAGGGGAAATTGTATTCGGCCATGCGTTTGACCATGTTGTCGAAGGAATCTTCTTCGTAGGTGTTTGGGCTGTTGGAGTTGATTGCGACAAAGCGTACACCGCGGGGCGTGAATTTTTCGACGGTCTTGCGGGTGACTTCGTCCGAGCATATGACATACGGGCAATGGTTGCATGTAAAGAAGACAACCAGCACCTTTGCGTCGGCAAAATCAGCTAATGAGTAGGTATTGCCGTCGGTAGCCGGCAGGGAAAAACCCGGTGCCTTTTGTCCAATTGCGAGCGTAAAAGCCATAACTTAGCTCCTAAAAAATTATTTCACGACTTTTATTATCCACAGGCCATATTATAAAGGAGGGCGGCTGAGGTTGAAAGTAAAACCGGGATGAGGTTTCATTGGTATGCCGGCCGGGTAGCAAGTCCCGTCGCAGCAGTTTTTATCTTTCGGGCAGGTATTGCCCCGGCCGTCACAACATTTCTCATCTCGCCAATCGTAACAAGTCCCCACATCAGCCCCCTCACAGCAGGTCATATAGTCTTCGCCGCCGCACACTACACACCAGTGGTCTATACAGCTTTCACATTCCTCAGGTTTGCAATTGATGTTATAGCACTCGCCCATACTACACCGTTCGCAGACACCGCATTTATCCCAATCATTTATGCAGCGACCCCACAAACACCCTAAACA
>Ga0114922_10002525_pt1 | contig 17127 bp, 13 predicted proteins | sample AartaG_FD_100975 | JGI IMG/M metagenome (GOLD analysis project Ga0114922, IMG submission 100975) | Deep subsurface microbial communities from Aarhus Bay to uncover new lineages of life (NeLLi) - Aarhus_00045 metaG | ecosystem: Environmental > Aquatic > Marine > Oceanic > Sediment | place...
TGCCCTTCTCTCTCAATCTCCTTCACTTTGATTAATAAATCTACTATGGAAGAAGATACCGCTACGGGTTCAATCTCTACATTCTCGAAAAAGCCAAGATTGTATAGTCTACGCCATCCTTCCCTGGCTTCTTTAATATCAAAAATGTCTCCTTCTTTTAAGGTAAAAGCGTGCCTAAATATTCTCTCCTGAGAAAGCTCATTTCCCTCTATTCTTATCTTTCCTATACTCACTTGTGAGCCTTCTTCTATCTCAAGAAGAATCTTTACTTTGCCTCCCTCTCGGTCAAAGTCTAAGTCTGACTTAATTCGAATATGAATATATCCCCTTTCCCCATATTTATCCTGTAAGAAGTTTATACTGTCTTTAATATAATCAAGAACAAGGAGTCCTCCCATGGATGGTTTAAAGTGAGACATAATCTCAGACTCAGAAAAAACCTTGTTTTCTCCCCTTATCTCTATCTGGGAAACAAAAAATTGTCTGCCCTCTACTATCTCCAGGAAAATAGTAACCCATTCAATACCTTTTTCTTCACAGAACTCAAAATCTGGTGATTTAAAATAAGCAAAATAGTAGCCATGATTTTGATAGAAATGGACAATTTTTTTCAGGTCTTCTTTCAGGATTTGCTGGTCAAAAAAACGTCCATATCTCGTTTTTATTAAAGCCCCAACTTGAGAATCAGAAAAGGAAGAGTTTCCCTCAATCTCTACTCTTTTTACTCTTACTATTTCTCCTTTTTGAATGTTAACAATGACTTTACAACCGTTGCTTTCATCGTTGTTATTAGAAATATTTACCGAGGCAGCCAGAAAACCTCTTTTGTAGTAAAACTGGGTAATTTTATCCTTGCTTTTTTTTGTCTGAATAAAATTGAATAAATCCTTTTCTTTGAAAGTAAGTAATTTTTTGATTTGATTTACCTCTTTACCATCTATACCCTCAAAGCTTATCTCATTAATTATTTTATTCTCCTCTACTTGAAAGATAAGTATCAGTCCATCTTTCTCTTTCTCCTTTAAGGCAGACAGATAGGAAAAGAACCCGATGTCATAGATAGCCTGGATATCCTCTCTTATTCTTTGCTCTGAAAGAGGCTCATCTACCTTGCTCTTGATTACCTGCATAATCTCCTCAGTATCAATATATTGGTTGCCTTTAACCTGGATCTCCTCCACCATCGGAGAAGCCCAAAGTTCCAATTTTGGCAAGAAAATAAAGATAATCGAAAGAGCCAGAACTATCTCAACTAATTTCTTAAGGAAAACCCCCTCCTTTAAAACAGAGAAGGGGGAGCAAAGATTATCTCTCCTCGTCACCATCCAGCCTCCTTGTTCTAATTCTCCATCTTATTTTTCGCCTTACCTGCCTTGCTTTTCTTCTTTTTATTAAATACAATATTTCCATTCTTTATTCCTATTACTATATCCTCTCCTTCTTTAAATCTGCCTTTGAGAATTTCTTCGGAAAGAGAATTGTCGATCAACTTCTGAATGGCCCTGCGTAAAGGCCTTGCCCCGAAGTCAGGGTCATATCCCTCTTGAGCAATTAAATTCCTTGCCTCTTGGGTAATTTCTATATTCATTTCTTTTTCCTCCAGGAGCTCCTTCTTTTCCTCCAACAACATATCAACAATTTTCTTTACCTCTTTTTTATTTAAAGCATGAAAAACAATAACCTCATCCAGTCTGTTTAGGAATTCGGGACGAAAACTACGTTTTAATTCAGACATAACTCTGTTTTTCATCTCTTCATAAGAAAGAGTACCTTCTTTTTCTGCTTGAAAGCCGAGATTAGACCCACGCACAATCTGTTCTGCTCCTAGATTAGAAGTCATGATCAAAACAGTATTTCTAAAATCAACTGTGTGACCAAGATTATCCGATAGCCTTCCATTATCCATAATCTGAAGAAGAATATTAAAAACATCCGGATGAGCCTTTTCTATCTCATCCAGCAGAACTACGGAATAGGGACGACGCCTTACTTTCTCTGTTAATTCTCCTCCTTCCTCATATCCTACATATCCCGGGGGAGCTCCAGTAAGACGAGAAACAGAGAATTTTTCCATATACTCGGACATATCCAGTGTAATAATAGCATCTTCATCTCCAAAGAGAAATTCGGCTAAGGCTTGAGCCAAATACGTTTTACCCACGCCGGTAGGACCCAGGAACATAAATACACCAATCGGTCTTTTCATATTCTTTATTCCTGCTTGAGCACGACGGATAGACTGAGCTATTGCTTTTATAGGCTCTTCTTGACCCACCACTCTCACATGAATAGCCTCTTCCATACGCAGAAGCCTTTTTGATTCAGCCTCGGTCAAGTCGCGCAACGGAACACCCGTCCAGCTGGAAACAATATGGGCTACATCTTTCTCCGTCACTTTTTCCTGTTTTCCTTTCTTACCCTTATCGGCTTCCCATCGGCCTTTCCCCTTACTTAAGGAATCCTTTAAATTCTTTTCCTTATCTCTCATATTGGCTGCTTTTTCAAATTCCTGTGCTTTTACCGCCGCCTCTTTCTCGTTGCGAAGCTGCTCCAGCTCTTTCTCTATCTTCTTAAGTTCCTTGGGGCGGGTGCTAAATTGAAGCCTTACTCTGGCAGCTGCTTCATCCATCACATCGATAGCCTTGTCAGGCAGATAGCGACCCTGGATATATCTATAGGAGAGCTTAGTTGCTGTTATAAGAGCCTCATCAGTTATTTTCACTCTGTGGAAAGCCTCATATTTATCTCGCAAGCCCCTCAAAATCTGGATAGTCTCTTTAACAGTTGGCTCATTTACCATTATTGTCTGAAACCTTCTTTCCAGGGCTTCGTCCCTTTCAATATACTTTCTATATTCGTCCAGAGTAGTTGCTCCTATACACTGAAGTTCTCCTCTAGCCAGAGCTGGCTTTAAAATATTGGAAGCATCTATGGCTCCTTCAGCTGCTCCTGCTCCTACTAGAGTATGAATTTCGTCAATAAAGAGAATGACGTTCTTTGCTTTTCTAATCTCATTCAGTATTCTCTCCATCCTCTTCTCAAATTCTCCCCTGTACTTGGTCCCAGCTACTATTCCTCCTAATTCAACAGTAACTACCCTTCTGTTAAGCAAAGGCTCGGGCAAGGAGCCCTCAAAGATCTTCTGGGCTAATCCTTCCGCAATAGCTGTTTTACCCACTCCTGCCTCCCCTATTAAAACAGGATTGTTCTTCGTTCGACGGGAAAGTATCTGAATTACCCTCTCAATCTCCTTTTGTCTATTTATTACCGGATCAAGCTCCCCATCTCTGGCTAGGCGAGTGAGATCACGCCCAAATCTATCTAATGTGGGAGTTTGACTTGGTTTAGCTACTCGCTCAGGAGAAACCTTTGTCCCAAGAAGATTAGAAACCTCCTCCCTCACTTTACCTAGATCAGCTCCCAGACTAGTGAGAATTTGAGCAGCTACTCCTTCAGCTTCTCTAATCAACCCTAAAAGAAGATGCTCGGTTCCGATATAATTGTGTCCCAGATTTCTTGCTTCTGCCACTGCCAGTTCCAGCACCTTCTTAGCCCTGGGAGTAAAAGGAATCTGGCCAAGGAATAGTGCTCCCCCACCTCTGCCAACTGCCTTTTCTACCTCTGCACGAACCTGAGCCAAGTCTATAGCTAGGTTTTGCAAAGCTGCAGCTCCTATTCCTTCACCTTCTCGGATAAGACCAAGAAGAATATGTTCTGTACCTAAGTAGTCATGGTCCAATCTTCTAGCTTCTTCCCTGGCTAGAAAAATTACTTTTTTGGCTCGTTCAGTAAATCTATTAAACATGGTTTTTCCCCTCACTATATTTCGTTGCTAGTTGCTCGTTGCTAGTTGCTCGTAAGAAAAACCCCAAAACAATCCTATCCATCCACTTCTTCCTTTCCCCCCCGACCTCATCTCCTCGGGAGAGGGGATTAAGATAAGGGGGCACGAGCATCCAGAACTTAGACTCCTTTTCTTTCGTTTCGAGCGACAAGCGACTAGCAACGAGCAACGAATTTTGATTTATCATTTAGTTTTATAAGGCCTGCTCTCTCAGGACTTAGAGAGAGATAACCAATAGGTAATTCTCCTATCTCTTCGATTCTTCTCAAATATGCCTGTGCCTTCTCCGGTAGGTCTTCATAACGACTTACCCGAGAGGTATCTTCTTGCCAACCCTCCATTTCTTCATAAATAGGCTCACACTCTCTCAAAGAGTCTACTTGAAAAGGAAAGTCCTCAATGACTTCATCTTCATACTTATAAGCTGTGCAGATTTTTATTCTATCCAATTTATCAAGAACATCCAATTTAGTTAGCACAAGTTCATCTAACCCATTTATTCTGGCTGCATATCTTAGAATAACTCCGTCAAACCATCCACATCTTCTTGGTCTGCCCGTAGTGGCTCCATACTCCTTTCCTCTTTCTTTAAGTACTTCTCCTTCTCTTCCCTCTATTTCTGTAGGGAAAGGGCCCTCTCCTACCCGAGTTGTATAGACTTTGGCGACTCCTAGAACTCTATCTATTCGTGTAGGACCTATTCCGACACCAATACATGCACCCCCAGCAGTAGTGCAAGAGGAAGTCACAAAAGGATATGTACCATGCTCGATATCAAGTAAAGTCCCCTGTGCCCCCTCAAAAAGAATTTCCTTATCTTTTCTTATCAATTGATTAACCAGAACCGAGGTATCAGTAATATATTCTTTCAACTTATCACCATATTTCAAGTATTGGCTAAGAATATCTTTCTTGCAGAGATTTAACCTATAATAATTCGGCAACAGAACAAAATTCACATCTAATTTTTCAGCCAAAACCTTTTCATTCAAAAGATCACTTACTCTTATGCCTCTTCTGGCTATTTTATCGGTATATGCAGGTCCCACTCCTTTTTTAGTCGTTCCGATCTTTTTTTTACCTCTTTGCTTTTCTTCCATCTTTTCTATTTCTTTGTGATAGGGCATAACTATATGTGCACTACTGGAAAGACGAAGTCCCTTGAGGTCAATATTTCTCTTCTGAAGGGCTTCAATTTCGGCAAGTAACTCTGCCGGATCCACCACTACGCCATTTCCAATAATACAACTTTTCCCTGGATGAAGAATACCGGAGGGAACAAGATGAAAGACAAATATTTCCCCATCTACAACTACTGTATGACCAGCATTGCTCCCTCCTTGAAATCTAACTATTGCATCCACTTCCTGGGATAGAAAATCAATAACTCTACCCTTTCCTTCGTCTCCCCATTGCGTACCTATCACTACTATATTCAAGGCTTACTCCTTCATTTAATTTCCCTAAAGCTCCGCGGTTCAAAACGAGCATATTCACTGATAAAAATCAAATCTATTTTGCCGACAGGACCACGACGCTGTTTATTGATAATTAGCTCAGTCTCCCCCTCGTTTTCAGGTTTTCTCGAATAATAATATTCCCGATATAAGGAAACCACCAGATCTGCATCCTGTTCAATAGCTCCCGATTCTCGTAGGTCTGAAAGACGAGGACGCTTATCTTCTTCTCCTCTCTTTTCTACAGCTCTGCTTAATTGAGATATTGCCACTACTGCTATCCCAAGCTCTTTAGCTAAAGCTTTCAAAGAACGAGAAATTTCAGAGATTTCCTGCTGTCTGTTCTCTGATCTCCTATCCCCAGCCATCAACTGCAAATAATCAACTATAGCCATTTGAATATCATACTCAGCTCTTAATTGACGAGTCTTTGCCCTGAGCTCTAATACACCCATATTGGGAGTATCGTCAATATAGATAGGAGCATCTGCCAGGATACCTGCTGCATCGGTAAGCTTAGTCCAATCTTCTTCAGAAAGAAGTCCTACACGCAGTTTTTGACTATTCACCCTTGCTTCTGAACAAAGCAAATGCTCTACAAGCTGTTCTTTTGCACTTTCCAGGCTGAATATCACCAGAGGAATATGCGCTTCTACGCTAGCATATCGAGCAATATTCAAAGCAAGAGAGGTTTTACCCATTGAAGGTCGCCCAGCAATGATTATCAAGTCAGACGGTTGAAAACCTGATGTCAATCTATCAAACTGATCAAATCCAGTCGGAACCCCGGTGATATGTTCCTTTTTTTCATAAAGAGCTTCTATGTGTTCAAAAGTATCAGTTAATATATCTTTTATATGAACAACAGGAGTTTTTATTCTCTTTCGGGTAATATCAAAAATAAAACTTTGAGCTTTGTCTAATATAACATCTAAATCCTGAGATGAGTCATAAGAGAGAGAAGTAATAGAAGCCACTGCTTTTAACAAATCTCGTAGGATGCATTTCTCCCGTACGATTTGAGCATAGTAATCCACATTTGCCGTAGTAGGAACAGAATTAACTAAATCAGCTAGATAAACTGCCCCTCCTATATCTTTCAACTTATTCTTCTTACGAAATTCTTCTTTGAGAGTAACTATGTCTACTGGCTTATTCTTGTTTAGGAGACGGATTACCTCTTCATAAATCAACCGATGTATCTCTGAATAAAAATTATCTGAATCGGGTAGTGCCTGAAGAACTTTAGGAATAGTTCCTTTCTCTAATAACATTGCTCCTAACACGGAACGTTCTGCTTCCAGGTTTTGAGGGGGAAGCTTTCCTAATTTATCACTTGAATTCATTATTCTTTTTCTCACCCCTTATTTCAAATATACCTCAGGACAATCTCGTATTGCGTCGTGCGTGATGCGTATTGCGCAATACGACATACGATATACGCAATACGAGATTGTTCTTCGGCAGCTGTGTGAATCTCCAAGCTTCTAAGTTAAGGACTAATTTTCTCGAAAGAGGACAGCGTGGAGAGATTAACTGCATTTCTTACTTCTCCTCCCTTGAGAGCGTCCATAACCTGGGAAGCTATAACTATAGCTACTCTCTTTTGAGCCTCCTTGGTAGAAGCTCCCAGATGAGGAGTTAATACTATTGAATCCAACTCTAGCAATGGACTATCAAAGGGTTTACCTTTTTCAAAAACATCCAGAGCAGCTCCAGCAATTTTTCCTTGTTTAAGAGCCTTATAGAGAGCATCCTCCTCAATGATTCCACCTCGTGCGCAATTGATTATCCTCGCTCCTTTTTTCATTAAGCCGATTTCTCTCTCTCCGATCATTCCCTTAGTATGCGAAGTAAGAGGTGTATGCACTGTAAGGTAGTCTATTTGAGGTAAGAGCTTCTCTAATTCAAAAAGAGTAATTCCCATTTCTTCTGCTTTTTCCGAGGAGACGAAAGGATCATAAGCTATCACTCTCATTTGTAAACCTCGAGCTCTTTTAGCTACTTCACTTCCAATCCTGCCCAATCCCACCACCCCCAGTATCTTTCCGTAGACTTCTGTTCCCATAAATCTTTTCCGCTCCCATCTTTTCTCCTTCAAAGAACGATAAGCCTGGGGAATATTACGTGAAAGAGCAAGCACCATAGAAATAGTATATTCGGCAGCAGAAATAGTATTTCCTTCCGGAGCATTCATTACTATGATGCCCTTTTTAGTAGCTGCCTCTACATCTATATTATCTAGTCCTGTGCCCGCTCTTGCGATTACTCTGAGGTGAGTGGCCGCATTTATTACCTCTTCAGTCACTTTGGTCTCACTTCGGACAATTAAAGCATGATATTGCGCAATAATACTTATTAGTTCTTCTTTTTGTAGGTTTATAGCCTCAGTTACTTCAAAACCACCTTCTTCTTTTAATCTTTCTATTCCTTCCCTGGCCAAGGGGTCGCTTACTAAAATCTTCATCTTTATTATCTCCCCAGTATTTCTTCGGCAGCAGCTATTCCCTTGCCCATTTCTACAGGATAACCCAGTTCTGATAAACTCATTTCCAGAGCGGATAGAACCACTATTATGTCAGTCACCTCCATCGCGCCGAGATGGGCAATCCGGATAATTTTTTCGGTTAGTGCTGCTTGTCCTCCCGCCACTTCCACTCCATATCTATCTCGCATTAATCCTCTAAGCCTCTTTACTCCAACACTTGAGGGAATTTCAACAGCAGTAAGCACATTGGAAGGAGCTTTAGCAAATATTTGTAATCCCAAGGCCAGGACTCCCTGACGAGTAGCTTTAGCTAATTTAGCATGCCGGCCAAGGACATTGTCCCATCCTTCCTTTTTGAGCAATCTCAAGGACTCTCTTAAAGCACAGACTAAGGTAATAGCCGGGGTATAGACAGTTTGGTTTCTGTCTTGTGCCTTTTTAGCCTTCTTAAAATCCCAGTAATACTTAGGAAGATCTGAATTCTCTGTCAGTCTCCAGGCTTTACCAGACAAAGCAACAAAAGCCAATCCGGGAGGAATCATTAATGCCTTCTGTGATCCAGCCACTACCACATCCACTCCCCATTTGTCGGTACAAAGCGCCTCGGCACCCAATCCACTCACAGCATCCACTATCAGTATGACCCCTTCTTCTTTGGTTACCCTAGTTATAGTTTCGATATCATAGACTACGCCAGTCGAAGTTTCTACTAATTGACTGAAGACAGCTTTTATGCTTGGATCTTCCCTAAGCTTTTTCTCTATTAACTCAGGATTAACTGCATGTCCCCATTCAACGTCTATAGAAACTACTTGAACGCCAAAGGTAGCAGCAATCTCGGCCCATCTTTCTCCAAATTTCCCTCCTCTGATTACAAGCACTTTATCGCCGGAAGAAAAGAGATTAACCACTACCGCCTCCATAGCTCCTGTGCCCGAAGAACTAAACAACAAAACTTCTTCTTTTGTCTGGAACACATATCTAAGTTCTTCTCGGATTTCTTTAAAAACATCACTGAATCCTTTGCTTCTATGATGAATGATTCCTCTTGCCTGAATTAATCTAACCTCTTCGGGAAGAGGGGTAGGTCCTGGAGTAAATAGTTTGTGTTTCAATTCTCTCTCCTAAACCGCATATACACTAACTCTTTTTCTTCCTTCGAACTTGACCTGTCCATCTATCCTGGCAAATAGAGTATCATCATTACCTCTGCTCACATTTAAACCAGGATGAAAGCTTGTACCTCTTTGTCGCACCAGAACACTGCCTGCCCTTACAAATTGTCCTCCGTATCTCTTCACTCCTAGACGTTTAGAGACGCTGTCTCTTCCGTTAGAAGAATGTCCTTGTCCTTTTTTATGAGCCATTGGTCAATACCTCCCTAATTCTCGTATCTCGTTGTTCGTATCTCGTATCTCGAAGGTTATCTTAGCTTTTTGAGAATTCCAACGAGCGTATTTTAACTCCTTTAAGGTAAAAGAGTAATTCTTAGAAATAGCTCCTGAAGCAACTTTTCATCTCACTTGATTCTATCAAAGCACTCAAAAAGTCGTATCCTCTTGTTTATGCTTTGGACCCTGAAGATTATTTTAGAAACTCCGAAGCTATTTAAATCTGTATTCGCAACTCAAGGCAGAAATCTTCGGTTATTTACTTTGTAAGTATTCAGTAAAATACATCCTATGTTGTCATTGCGAGGAGTCCTGAAAGCCTTCGGGGCGACGAAGCAATCTTGAGATTGTCCGGAGCCATCTAATAGAGATTGCTTCACTCCGTTCGCAATGACGTGGTTCACCGAGTATTTACTTTACTTTCTTTACGAGATACGAGCGACGATATACGAAATACGAGTTTATTCTTTTAACTCACTGACACCGATGGCTAAAATAATTAATCCTATCACAGCCGCAGCTATACCTACGATTCCTTCAAGGAAAATAAGTACCTCAGAGGCAAAAACAACTATCAGCCATATTCCTACTGCAGTAGCTACTACCCCTCCAATAATCTTTAGCCACTTTTTCATTCTATTTCCTCCTTGTTAATGATTTTTTGATTTCAGTAACCCCTTTACTATCCATATAAATCTTCCAGCTAATAATTCCTTTGACATTCTATATATTCTATCTGGCAAGTCAAGAAATGTCTTTTCACGACATTTCCCGTATGTCGTACATCGTATATAGTATATCGTAAGAAACCCTGAAACACACAATACAATACACATCACGCACGACAGAGCTGGTGAATCGTATTTCGTGAATGGTTAATTAAAAACCCCACAACTATTTACTTCCTTGGTAAATGTTCACCAAAGCACGTCTATTACTGTCATTGCGAGGAGCGACAGCGACGTGGCAATCCCAAAAACTGAGATTGCTTCAGGATTTCATCCCTCGCAATGACACGGGGTTTACTGAGTATCTACCTTCCTTATTTGCATTTTTTGTTTCTCACTAAACGCTATGCGCTAAAAAGAGGGGAACGTAAGCCGGGTTCTGTTACCAGAGAAAATTCTACTGGCGGTGATCATTTATCTAGGACCCAGGTTACCCTGGGCCTCCAGCGGCCTACCCGAGGGTTAGACCCTCCTATTTGGCCTTGCTCCAAATAAGGTTTGTCCAGCCGAGAAATCACTTTCTCGCTGGTAGGCTCTTACCCCACCTTTGCACCCTTACTCATTAGCTTAACAGATAATAAGTGGTATGTTTTCTGTGACACTATCTGTAAGGTCGCCCTTCCTGGGAGTTACCCAGTATTCTTTTCAAGGAGCCCGGACTTTCCTCAGGATACCTTAAGTATCCTGCGATCACCTTATCCCCTCTTCTTTTTTGCTGCTTCCTTGGCTAGCTTATCTGCCTCTTTATTTCTATCTCTACTAATATAGCTAAAGCTCACTTTTTGGAAGAAATTTTCCAGATGTTTTATTTGATAGTAAAGAGGCTTTAACTTGCTGTCTTTGACTTTATAACTTCCCTCTAATTGCTTTACCACAAGTTCACTATCCAAGAAACAACTTAGCTCTTTTGCTTTTAGGTAAAGAGCTTCTTGCAGGGCATAAATTAAAGCCATATATTCAGCTACATTATTGGTATTTATGCCGATGAACTCAGTCATTCTCCTGATTACATCTCCATTCTGATTATAGATAATAATTCCTATTCCTGATCTGCCAGGATTTCCCAGGGAGGCACCATCAGTATAGAGAATAAGCTTATCTAAGTTTGCCACTTCTTTGCCTTGTTAGCTAGCTTCTTTTTTTCAGATTTTGAATTCGTTTTTTCTTTGTTTCTATCTCCTTTTTCAGTCTGGTAATTTTAGCCCCTAAACTCTTAAGCTGAATATTACCAATTTTTTTCTGAAGATGTAACTCGTATGCTTTTCTTCCTGTTTGTTCAAGCAAATCATTTGTGTCTTTTTCCACCCGTCTTATCTGTAATCTCAGTTTATTAATCTCACCAAATTCTGTTGTTTCCTTGCTAAACCATTCTACTCCTTCTTGAGTAGTCTTTCTAATTATTTTTCCCAATCCGTCCAGTTTTTTTCTCCAATCCTTAGCCTCTTTAGCTGTCCTTTCTATCCCGTCTTGAGCAACAGTTTTGATTTCTTCTGTTAATTTATCCAATTTTTTCCCTAGTTCCTCAAATCCTACCATTTCACTCTCACCTCCCCAATAGACATCGTTGCTCGTTGTTAGTCGCTCGTATCTCGACGGTTAATTTTATTCATTGTCCGAGAATTTTAGTCAATCTTTCTCGGTGCTAGATACTCGTTTTGGGTTCATCCCTCGTTCTTTGTTTTTCGCTCTCCCATTGGGGAAAGGATTAGAGTCTGGGGGTACGAGGGTCCAGGACCGAGTATCTAACCCTAGACCTTTCGATTTACTAACAACTATTAAAACACCTTACTTGATTGGAATCCAAAGAAATCCTTGAGTAATCCCGATACCGCAAGTTAGCTTGTCGGGCGCGCCTGAGAGGAGTCGAACCCCTAACCCACGGATCCGAAGTCCGTTGCTCTATCCAGTTGAGCTACAGGCGCTGGAGCGGGAAACGGGACTTGAACCCGCGACCCTCAGCTTGGGAAGCTGATGCTCTACCACTGAGCTATTCCCGCATTAAATAGCATATAGTTTATAGCGTTTAGCGTATAGAATAAATCATCAAAGCGAAAAGTTCAAAGCCAAAAACTATAATTCATATCTTATTCTTACTTCATTATTCTGTTAGTTAACCACTCACTACTTACCATCTTACCGTTATTTTTATCGATGAACTATAAACTATATGTCATATTTTTGCCTTTTTAGTCTGTACTATACGCTACCCGCTAAACGCTATGCGCTATTTAAGTTACAACAGAGGCTATTATATCAAATTTATCGCAAAAGGCAACCGATTTTAACCAGCCGCATTGCCCGTTCGCTAGCGTCCATCAGAGCCTGCCTTGAATTTTTCATAACTTCATTGAGAGAAGAAACCCGATCTACGCTACTAATCAGAGCATCTACTCCTTTTTCATGCAGGATCTTACTCCCTATTCTGATTTCTCCCCCAATAAGAATTACAGGAATATTCTCCTTTTTAGCCGTTTCAGCAACCCCCATAGGTGTTTTTCCATAAGCTGTTTGTTGGTCAATTCTCCCTTCCCCACTAATCACCAGGTCTGCCCCTTTTAATTTCTCTTCCAGATTAGAGGCATCTATCATCAGGTCTATGCCAGGTTCAAGTTTAGCTCCTAAAAAGGCAATCAATCCAGCCCCTAGGCCTCCGGCTGCTCCGGCTCCCGGGGTATCTGCTACTTCCTTACCTAGAAATTTTTTGATCATTCTGGCAAAATGAGCTAGATTTCTGTTTAATATATCTACCATCTCTGGGGTAGCCCCCTTTTGTGGACCATAGACCTTAGCTGCTCCTTCAGAACCACATAAAGGATTATCTACATCAGAGGCAACTATCACTTCTATATCAGCAATTCTGGCATCAAATTTCTCCATATTAATATCTACAATTTTCTCTAGACTCCCCCCTCCAAAAGAAACTTCGTTTCCTCTTTTATCCAGAAGTTTTGCTCCTAATCCCTGAGCCATACCTGCCCCTCCATCTACAGTAGCGCTTCCCCCAATTCCTACAATTATCTTTCTGCAGCCTCTATCTAAAGCTTCCTTAATTAACTCTCCTGTACCGTAGCTGGTGGCGGAAAGAGGATTTCTTTCCCTGGGTGGAACTAATGAAAGGCCAGATGCCTGTGCTATCTCTACAACAGCAGTAATTTCATCTTCTAATATGCCAAAATAAGCGTATATTTTTTTTCCCAGAGGAGAAGTAACTTTTTTTCTTATGATTTTGCCTCCCCTCGCTTCTACCAGTGACTCTACTGTTCCCTCCCCTCCATCAGCCATAGGCACCTTTGTTATTTCTGCCTCAGGGAATACTCTCTTTACCCCCTTTTCTATAATCAGAGCTACTTCTTTGGCTCCCATACTTTCCTTGAAGGAATCAGGAGCAATAATAATCTTCATCTTCCCTTTCACTTCATAATCTGCGTTCCAATCCCTTTATTAGTAAATATTTCCAACAAAAGAGAATGAGACCTTTTTCCACTGATAATATGCACCTTATTCACCCCTTTTCTCAGAGCTATCTGGCAGGCCTTAACTTTAGCTATCATTCCCTTTTGTATTTCCCCTTTCTCTAACATATTCTCCGTTTGCTTTATGGCTAAACCGGGAATAAGACTCTCTTCATCAGAAGGGTCTTTCAAGATTCCCTCTACATCGGTAAGGAAAATCAACTTCTCTGCTTTTAATGCTGCAGCAATTTCCGCTGCTGCTGTATCAGCATTTATGTTAAGACTCTCTCCTTTACTACTTACCCCTATCGGCGCAATAACAGAGATAAAACCTTCTCTTTCTAAAAGATCAATGAGAGCTGAGTTTATCTGCTCTATTTCTCCTACCAAACCCAGGCTCTTATCCTTGCATTTTCTGGCTGTAATGAGCTGTCCATCTTTCCCTTCCAGTCCGATGGCTTTACCTCCAAATTGATTGAGGAGAGAGACTATTTCCTTATTTATTTTACCTACCAGAACCATCTCCACAATTTCCATAGTTCCTTTGTCCGTAACTCGGTTTCCTTTTATGAATTTAGCTTCCTTATTGAGCTTTTTCATCATACTGGTAATAGCTTTTCCTCCGCCATGGATAATAACCGGCTTCATCCCTACATATCTCATCAAAACTATATCTTCAGCTATTCTTCTCTTTAGATTCCTATCTACCATGGCTTTTCCGCCATATTTTATGACCACGGTCTTGCCAGAGAATTCTCTAATATAGGGAAGTGCCTCTACCAGTACCTGGGCTCGATTTATAGCTTTTCCCACTTATTACCCTCCTTTTTCAGAACAATAGCCGCTTTTAAGGGATTTGTCAAGAAGTGCCTAAGGATAATTTCTTCCGTCACTGTATAGTAGCCTTTTATTATCTCTACTCAGCTTCTCGTTTCGGGAAAGAGGTGAAACTCCTCGCTTCGCTCCTCAGACAACACCTCTTTCTTTTTCCTCAACTCAAAACTTCGTTAGGGTTGCTCCTATAAGGCTTCTTCAGAAAATATCCTTCGGCAGCGATGTGATAAAGGAAAGTCTCAGGATAATTGTGTATCTACTTTTTGACATAGTCCTTTTTTGCCTTAGAATACAAACAAATTATTCTAGGGAAAATTTACGTTCAGGAGATAAGCAATGAAAAAGATGGAAGCAGCTTACTTAGAAAGGCCTGGCAAGATAGTTGTTCGCCGAATCCCTATTCCCTCAATCGAGGAAAACGAGGTTTTGGTCAGGGTAGCTCGTTGTGGAGTTTGTATGACTGATGTTCATATGTATAAAGGTAGTTTTCCGGTGAAGATGCCGGTTATTCTGGGACATGAATTCTCCGGTACTATAGAGAAAGTGGGAAAAAGGGTTACTAGTTACGCCAACTTAACCGGCCAAATCCCTATCAAGATTGGAGACAGGGTCAGTGCTATTCCCATAATTAACTGTGGGTTATGTCCAGCCTGCCTTAGAGGCAAAAGCAATCTTTGTGAAAGTGTGCAGGCTATAGGAGGAGCAGGTGAGATAGTAAACGATGGAGCCTTTGCTCAATACATTAAATTGCCCGCGCCGATTCTTTATAAACTGCCAAATAACCTATCCTACACGATAGGTGCATTTATCGAAGTAACCGCCTGTTGTCTTCATGGTATAGATTTATCAAGAATTAAAGAAGGAGACTCGGTTCTTCTTCTAGGAGCAGGGACAGTGGGTCTTTTACTCCTTGAGCTAATCAAATTTCAGGGCCCTTCGCAAATAATAGTATCGGAGGGTATCTCAGAAAGAAGAAAGCTAGCCAAAACTCGAGGCGCAGACTTTGTTATTGACCCAATGCGAACTGACCCTGTAAATGAGGTCAAAGAGATTACTTCTGGTCAAGGAGCAGACGTAGTCATAGAAGCGGTTGGCTCTCCCCAAACGACAGAACAGGCTATTCAGATGGCCAAAAAGGGAGGGGTAGTTAACATTTTTGGTGTGGCTGACACCAAAGCTTTTTCCCAGATTAAACCTTTTGATATCTATTTTCGTGAGCTGACTGTGGTAGGCACTTATGCCGTCACCCTAGATACCTTTAATAGAGCAGCTAAACTTCTAGCCTCAGGGCGATTAGACATTGAATATCTTCTCACTGAGGAACTTCCTTTGTATGAGCTGAAAAAGGCTATTGAAATGATGAAGAAAAAGAAGGGTTTGAAGAAGCAAATTGTTATGGTAAAAGAGTGAGGCTGGACTTCTTCATCTTCTCAAGCGGTTTACACAAAAAAACCTCGTTAGACTCCATCTATGACTAAAACTAACCGCTATAGGCTCTCTTTTCTTACACCAAAAACTTCCAGATGTCTCCTTATATGTTTAGCCACGCTTTGATAATAATCCTCTCTATTTTCTGTTAAGACATTCACCATTCTCTTTCCAAATTCATCCAGCAAAACACCATAAGCTGCGTGGATAACTTGTCTCCAATCATCATTTTTTGTTAACTCTTTAACTACTTCTGCCTGACTTAGCTCCCGTATAGAGGGAATATTGCTCAAATTAGTAGTTAGATGGTAGCTGAGACGGTTTTTCCCAAATGTGGCCAAAGCACGCTGATGCATTTTTCTAAAGAGAGAAGAATCATGCTGCGCTATAACCTTGACTGCTTCCAGATAACTTGTTCCAGCAGTTTTTACGTGGAACATTCCCTCTGTATGTTTGCTGATGAGAGGATAGGCAGTGAACTTATCGCTCCCTGAGTGAACAGATAGTTTATATGGCCCCATTTTTCTGGCAATTAAAGCATGAGATTTAACGCTATCCTCAAATTTCCTTAGGTCAGCCGGCAAAGGTTTTTTTCCATCATTGGCCCTAATGTCTATACCTTTTTCAAAACCAGCATCAAATCTTGGTGCCAGACCGGTTAGCTTTACTTCGGCATTATTCAATTCCCTGGCAATTAAGTAATGAGCCAGAGCACTCGTAGCTACGCTCGTTTCGTCAACGGATATTTCGAAATCAAAGTCTTTGTCACCTTTATGTTGAGCAATGGCAGCATAAGCATCTATGGTAAATCGTATTGCCTTTAGATACTGCACTGCAATCCGCATTATCTCTTCCTCATTATACCTGATTGGCAATTTGTAATTACCGTTGGTCAATTTTTCTTTGAGAGAAAGATATTTCTCCAGGAAATTATCAGCCTCTTTCCCGGTTCTGAACAACTTTCCCCATTCTCTTTCTAACTCCTTTCTTCTCATATCAGGAGCAGCGTCATTGATGCAATGAGAGGGATCAACAGTAAACATAGTAAACCCTGCATCCACCGCCAGACCCATACTGGCTAGATCCATTAAGTGGTCGGCATCTGCACCCCACCTGTCTTTATATCCCTCCTGAAAGACTCCCCAGGTGACATCATCAAGAACATTCTGGAATGTTCTTGATGTACGAGCATTTTCCCTTACCGACTGCTGGGCAAAGAATGCAGCTACATCATAATCCCTCACTGCCCTGATATGACCGGGAGTAGCAGACGCTTTTCCCCCTACCCTATCCCCGGTGCCAAAAGCAGGTTCAGTGCCTAAAACAGTGGGAGCAGTATACCTAAAAACTTCCCTGATGACCATAGCGTTCTCATGTGTCAAGGGACAGATTTTGAGACTGAAACCATCTATATTTATAGTTTCATCAGCCATAAATTCATCATCGTTAACTTTTCCGCAGACACAAGAAACCAGTTTCTTTTCTTTCTCCTCCTCAATAAGAAA
>Ga0114922_10002526_pt1 | contig 17122 bp, 14 predicted proteins | sample AartaG_FD_100975 | JGI IMG/M metagenome (GOLD analysis project Ga0114922, IMG submission 100975) | Deep subsurface microbial communities from Aarhus Bay to uncover new lineages of life (NeLLi) - Aarhus_00045 metaG | ecosystem: Environmental > Aquatic > Marine > Oceanic > Sediment | place...
CACCCGTAACCCAGGGTTCACGCCGACCTAAAAGTGTCGGCGACTGACCGGAGGTCAGGTTCACCCTGGGCTAACAATAAGGCGTCCCTCCGGGACTCAAGATCAGATCTCGAGGAGAAACAATTGCGCCACATCCTGATGTCTCCGTGCCGCACACGCAGGATTGCCCCTTGCACGCTAAACACATACCCAGCTCCTGCCGGCACGGCAGCCGAACAGTTTTTGGAAAGGGGCGCGCCTTTCGGAAAAGGCGTTGGGGAAAGCCTTTCTTCAGAAAGGTTTTCCCCAGCACAGGGGCCACCTAACACGACAACGCTAGATTGCGCGACCTGGTTGGCCCGGACGAAAGACAAAGCTTAATGCTGGCAACGTATTCTGAGATTCTTAGGTACGGCACGGGGCGTTCACGTGCGAATCCGTTTCGCGGCCCCGCAACCTGTTGTCTCTTAAGCGCTTACGCCTTTGCGCTAAAGAAAAATAGCGTTGCCGTGCTAAGAAGGCGGCGCGACGGACGAAGACGTTCCTCGATGAGACCAAGGCTTGAACCAAGATTTCTCATCACCCCCTGGTCCTTGTCGGCCAATGGGGTTTTGCTGATCCTTTTCTGTGAGCTGCGCTACAAATCTTCCCGGAGCCCGCGGGGTTTGCCCAGGACCTCCATCATAATTATGGCCTTTTGAAGAGGCGGAAGCCTGTCGATCCGTTCCCACGCTGCGGTGGTGGGAGCAACGGCGGCGGGCCTCGGCCTGGGCCTTTCTGCCGGCTTGATGGTGGGTACAAGGGTCTCGATGCGGGTGCCGACGGCTGTCGGCTTGGCTGTGGGTGCAAGGGTCCCGATGCGGGTGCCAACGGCTGCCGGCTCGCGCTTCCGTGGTTTCGGGCGCCTTTCCGCAACGGGTTGCACAACTTGAGGCTCTCGCCTGGGTTGCGGCCGGGCAGGCTGTGGTTGCGGCCGGAATTGCGGCTGGGGTGCGAGCCGAGGCGCCTCTGCAGGCGGCTGCTCGGGCAGTGGGGCGCCGGTGCGGCGCGCTTGTTCCTCGCGACGCCGTTGCGCGGCAATTTCTATGCGTCGGCGCAGCTCCTCGAACGGATCCGCGGCGGCCGGTTGCGGGCGCGATGGCTCCCCCGGCGGCGCACCTCCGGGCCGCTGAGGGGGGGGCGTCTGTCTGTCGCGTTGCTCCTGCTCCTTGGCTTTTGCTGCCAGAAGCCTGAGAATCGCCGGTAAGACGATGAAGAGCAAGGCGACGATGATTCCAATAACTAGTTTTATGCCTTCCATGCCGAATGCTCCAGCTATGGGCGTGGCGGGGCGGGCCGCCGGGGCCCGCCCCTGCCGTTTTTACTGCTCAGTTTTCTTCTCTTCGCCGCCGATGCCCTTGCGCATATCGGTGTCGGCCTGGATGTTGCGCAGTCGGTAATAATCCATGATGCCGAGGTTGCCGGCCCTGAAGGCTTCGGAGATCGCCTTGGGGATTTCGGCCTCGGCAAGCACGACCTTGGCGCGGTTCTCGCGGACGAGTGCGACCATTTCCTGCTCGCGGGCCTGTGCGGCGGCGCGGCGCTTTTCGGCTTCGGCCTGGAAGCGGCGCTTATCGGCCTCGGCCTGGTCGGCCTGCAGCTTGGCGCCGATGTTGTCGCCGACGTCGACGTCGGCGATGTCGATGGAGAGGATCTCGAACGCGGTGCCGGCGTCGAGGCCCTTCGCGAGCACTCGCTGGGAGATGTTGTCGGGGTTTTCGAGCACAGCCTTGTAGGTCTCTGCCGAACCGATGGTTGTGACGATACCTTCGCCCACGCGTGCGATGATGGTCTCCTCGGTGGCGCCGCCGACCAGGCGCTCGATGTTCGCCCGCACGGTCACCCTGGCTTTGGCCTTCACCTGGATGCCGTCTTTGGCAACGGCGTCGATTGTCCCGCGGCCCTTGCTTGGGTCAGGGCAGTCGATGACCTTGGGGTTGACGCTTGTTTTCACGGCGTCGAGCACGTCGCGCCCGGCGAGGTCGATGGCCGACGCCCGCTGGAAGTCGAGAGGAATATTCGCCTTGTTTGCGGCTACGAGGGCCATGCACACGCGCAGCACGTTTCCGCGGGCAAGGTAATGAGTTTCGAGAGGGTCGGTTCCGAGAGGAATACCGGCCTTCACGAGCATGATGCGGCTATCGACGATCACCGACACGCTTACGCGCCGCAGCCACATCCCGATGAGCTGTCCCCAGCCGACGGGTGCACCCGAGAGCAACGCTCTGAACCACAGCCCGAAGAACTTGAGACCCAGCGAAACGATCACCAGGACTCCGACGATAATGATACCAATAATGACTACCTGAAAACCACCCACTTTTGAACTCCTTTCCAAAAAGCTGACCAGATCGTTGTGCCGAGAGATGATCCTCGCAGCCGTCAACCCGCTTGCTGTTCGGGAGGCTCGGCCTTTCGCACCACTATGCGACTGCCCTCAGTCGCGATCACTTTGATTTTCGTTCCGGCTCCGACAAGCTCGCCCTCGGTGACGACGCTGTACCTCTCGTCTTTTATTCTCACCATTCCCGACGGGCGCAGCGTTGTGAGGGTGATTCCTTCGGCGTTGAGGAGATCGGTGTATTTTTCGCTTGTGTAAGAAGTATACCCGGTTTCTTGCTGCTGGGCTTCTTTGAGGATGAGTTTCTTGCCGACGTAGGTGCGCGGAAAGATCTTGAGCCCCGTGAGAATGGCAGCGGGCGTGCCGATTGCCGTTACCAGCAGCATCACCGTGCCGGCCAGCGGGCCGTGATCCTTGTAGCCGAAAACGACCGCAACGATCATGCAGATGAAACCGCCCAGGCCGATCAGACCGCCCGCCGGCACGAAGAGCTCGATGAATATCGCGACAAAGCCGACGGCAAGAAACGCGATGCAAATCCATATAGTCATGTCAGCACTTCCTCACAACGATTCTGTTTCCGCTTGCCTCTACGATCTCCACTGGTTCCCCCTCATTTACAAATTCGCCTTCCGTATCGACGTTTATCACATGGTCTTCAAATCGCGCCTTGCCCGTGGGGCGGAGCTTGGTCACGGTCACGCCGCGCTTGCCGACCATCTCGGCGGCCGCCTCGGGGGCCTGCGCGGTGAAGCCTTCGGATACCTGCTCCGAAGAAGTGAGCGTGAGGCGCCTCAGCACCGGAGTGCGCGGCACAAGATGAGCCAGCACAGCCATGCCGATAAGCGATACCGTAACGATCACCCCCATGTGGATGAGGTTGTTCACGAGTATGTCCCATTGCCAATCGAATTCCGGTACAACAAATAGCTGCATCGAAAGCACCAGCGATGCTACGATCAGGAGTATACCGGCGACTCCGGCGGCGCCGAAGCCGGGGATGACGAGGATTTCGAGGATGAGGAGAACCACCCCCGTCACGAGCATAAGCAGTTCCAGAGAGCCCACCCTGCCCAGCAGGGAATTGGTGGTGAAAAGGACAGCAAAGCAGATCATGGCAACCGTACCCGGAATGCCGAAGCCGGGGCTGGTGATTTCCATGTAGAGCATAATGAGGCCGGCGATGGCCAGAAGGGTGATGACCGGCATGCTGGTGAGGAGTCCCACAACCTCATCGGCCGCGGTGAGTTTGAGCCTCACCACACGGGGGTTCTTGGCGCCCAGCGCTTCAAAGAGCTTATCGTCGGTGGCAACGGTCCCTGAAGAAACGCCGTATTTCTCCATTTCGCCGGCGGTGAGCGTCAGAAGCTTTCCCGGCTCGGATATGGTCTTGATTACCTCCACCTCCTGCTTGTTTTTCTCGGCTTCTCTCTCCACGGACCTGAGGTCGGCGGCGGTGACGGCCCTTACTTGGCCATCGATGTGGATCTCCAGCAGTTCCACGTCTTTATCCACCATCGCGACGGCGACGCCTACCGGGTAGCCGTTCTTCTCGGCGAGAGCCTTGGCCTGGGTCCGCAGGGCGCTGACCACCTTTTCGGGGGCCATCTTGGGCCCTTCCTTGGTCTGATAAACGGGCGCGGCCGCGCCCATGGAAGTGCCCGGGGCCATGTAGATGCTTCTGCACGAGAACGCAATGATGGCTCCGGCCGACCAGCTCACGCCTTTGCCTGCAGGGGCGCTGGTCACATAGGCGACGGTGGTCGCCGGCTCTGCCGATTTAATGAGCGTAGTGATCTCGAGGGCCGAATCGACCAGCCCGCCGAATGTGTCGATGTCGAAGACTACAAAATCAGCATTGCCCTGCTTTGCCTTGTCGATCCCCCGACGCACGAACGCCTGCATGGAGCGGTTGATCTCTCCGTGGATGGGTACGATGTAGATGACCTTTTGCGTCGGCTCTTCGTCGGCTTTTGGGGTGGAAGGCCCCTCGGCCGCGGCGCACAGAGCAGCCACACACAGGCAAAGGAAGGAGATAAGTAGCTTTTTCATCGTTGGTCTCGCACTTTCGTTACAGCTATATATAGCGCCGTTACGCAGCTTAGTCAAGAGAAAAATGATTTGCGGAGACTATGGGGGTGGCAGATTTGATGCTCGCATCAGTCTGTGAGTGTTACGGACCAGTAGGCGTCGTCGACGAAGTGCCGCCATGATTTGTACTTCTCGGATTGGATCTTGACCCGAAGCACGGGACTGCGCCTCGGTTTGTAGGGCTTGCGAATGAGCTTGAGCCTGGCTTCCGGCGGGGTCCGGCCGCCTTTCTTGACGTTGCAGTCGGTGCAGCAGCACACGATGTTTCCCCAGGTAGACTGCCCGCCGCGCGACCGGGGTAAGATATGATCGAGGCTCAGCTCGGAAGTCGGACGCCGCTTGCCGCAATACTGGCATCGATTGCCGTCCCTTGCGAAAATGTTGCGACGGTTGAACTTCACTTCCTGCCTGGGCATGCGGTCGTAGAACAGCAGCCGGACGATCTTCGGCACCCTGATCTCCAATGTGACGGTTCGGATGTAATCATCCCCATCATTCTCGAATCGAGTGCGCAGCGCCGAGAGCTCCACCCAACTTTCGATGTCGTAGGCGTTCATCGTCTCGTCACGGGCAAACGAGATGACCTCGGCGGTCTCGTTGAAAAGCAGACAAAATGCCCGCTTCACCGTCGTGACGTTGACGGCCATGTAGTTGCGGTTCAAGACCAAGACACTGCTGTGCAATGCGCCATTCATACCCGTTCGGAACCTTTCGAGCAAAGAAGCTGCTGCGGGAAGCGTGCTGCCACCCGGTTTCCTCCAATGGTAAGTATACAATATTGAGGGCCGGGACGCAAGCATAAACTTTGCGACATGGCGGGGCAAAATGCGTTACCTCGCGGCTGGCGTGGAGGTCTGTTCCCTAAAAGGCGCTGCAACGGCGAGGCTCGGGGCGCAACCCCGGCGCCGATGGATGTTTCTTGCCTGCCGGCTCCGCTCACACGACAGGCTCCTCGGCCGGGACGGCAAACTCGGCGACCCTGGGCCCGGCAAGGCGCTCGTAATCGGCGTACTTCATCCGGATCGTTTCCCTGTGACTGCCCGACTGAAACACGATCTCGTCCTGCATGGCCAACTGCTTGTCGGCGAGAGTCTCCATGTCGTAAAGACTGCCGAACGGCGGCTCAGCCCCGACCTCGCAGTCAGGGAAAAGCCCCTGCATTTCGTGCTCCTGGGCCAGCCGCACGTCTTGTGCCCCCAAGACCTCCCTCAGCTTTTCAATGTCCAGCATCGCCGGGGCCGGCACAATGGTCATCACGAATCGTCCGTCGGCCTTTACGATCACCACCTTCGCAAGCATTCGGCCGGGGACGTGCTCCGCCGCCGCCACCTCTTGCGCCGTGTACTGCGGCAGATGCGTTCCGACCCGGAATTCCACGCCGTTTTCTCGCAGATACTGTTTTATGTCCATTCCTGTCCTCCATAATATCGACCTACCCTCTCTGACTATTCTCTCCCTTTCATGGTAACCGGTTCAGGCTAAAAGATCGCGCCGTGCAAGTGCGACACCGGCTGGCGTAAACGCCTGATTCTCTCGACCCGGCACTTGACAAACGCAGGATGGACGGATACCCTTATAATAGGAGAACTTAACCGGCGGTGTCTCCGGGAGTAGCTGACATGACAAGGAAAATGGTATCGATGTTGACCGCGGTCTCGTTGCTGCTTTACTCGACCGCGATGGCCCAGGGCAAGGACGAGGTCGTCAAGAACGCCATGATAACCGTGCTCACGGACGGCGAGCCCTGCACAGTTTTCATCGACGGTGAAGAAGTCGGCGAGTCGCCTGCGACGGTCTTTGTGACCCCCGGCAAGCACAAGATCCGAGTGGTGCCCGATTCCGGCGAGACGAAAGAGAAGTCGGCCAAGGCCAAGGCGAATGACAGGACCGTCGTGAGGTTCAAGTTTCCCTTGCCCGATCCCGTCAAGGATGCTCTCAAGGGCGACTTCGGGGAAGAAGAATCGTGGGGCGCGACGAAGGTAGGCATGGTGGTCGCCGGCGTTGTCGTCATCGGCGGGGCCATTGCGCTCGCCATTCACTACGGAGCCTCGGGGGGATTGTCCAGCGTCTACGTTAGCCAGCAGAGCATCTCTCTGTCAGTGAGGAGCAACCTGGGTGCGCCGGATGGTGATCAGATCGACCTGAGCGTAAACGGGACCAAATTGCTCGACGACTACGTCCTCACGGACAGCGACAACACGGTGGGCGTGGTCCTCAACAGCGGCTCCAACGTGGTGGAAATCGTGGCCAAGAATGAGGGGGCCACCCCGCCCAACACCGGCACGCTCACAATCTCGGACGTTACGAGGGGCAGGTCGGTGCAAAACTGGTCGCTGTCGGGGGGAGCCACCGCACGCATGACCATCGTGGCGCCGTGAGGGTTCACGGCAAACCGTCCAGTGGGTTTGCTGCACGCGCGGTCTTTAGGATTGCGTCAAGTTTCTTCGTTACTTCAGGATCAATTCGGTCTTTTCGCAGCAGGCCTGCGAGTGTGTGATAATGCGTCTTGTCCATTATGTTCGGCAACCCCAGTTTCTTGAAAAACTGCTTGAAAAGCGGGTCGAGAAAGTCGCCGCTGGCCTTAGTATCGCTTGACCAAGGGCCGGTCTTCCCGAGCCGTTCGAGAGCGGAGGATATCTCTTCTATTGAATCTCGCATGGCTTCTTCCCTCCGATCACGCTCTGCGTAAGCGAATAAGTCCCTTGGTCGAAGTTCCAGAGCGTAGGCTAAGAGAACGTCTTTGGTGCAGAGGTAGTTCTCGATCTCACGCTTGGCCCACATCATTTCTATGAGCGGGGTAGCTTGCTGCAGCTCGGCGTCCACTCTGTCGAAGATAGCGATTCCCTTGAGACTCCTGTACGCTTCGCGGAGGCCATAAAAATGACTGCGGGCCTCATTTGGTTGGTTACCCACGTAGTAAACAAAAGGCCGTTCCAAGAACCCACCCGCTTCGTGGCCAAGTGTTCGCGCGAAAGCCTGGAGGATTGCGAGGTCCGTTGACCCTTCAAGATACAGCACCCATCCATTTTGTTCGGCCAAATAATACTGATCGTACGATAAACTACTCAGGGCTTTCAACAGTTGGCTGCCGCGGTCGCCAATTCGATGCGGCTTGCCGACAAAAGCGACCACTACGTCTTTGTCTGCGGCTTCGTTCAGGATGACTTCAGAATGGCTGGCCGCGATGATCTGCGAATCCTGTTCTTGAGCGACGTCAGTCATAAGTTGGTATGTCTGTCTTTGTCGTAGGACTTCGAGGTGTGCATCCGGCTCATCAAGTAACAGGACGGTCTTTGGGTTGGCGTAGAGGTGCGCCAGTAGAAGCAACGTCTGCTGAAGTCCGCGACCGGAACAAGACAGGTCGAGCTCTGTGCCCTCGGGCTCCCTGTAGGACATTGAAATCTCTCCCCGTTCTACGATGTACTGCGGGGGCAACAGGTGTATCCCGAATAGTGTGCGAATATGCCCCGTTAGATTACGCCAGTCGGCGCCGTCGGGTTCTCTCTCATAAATGAGATGACAAAGATTGCGCAGTACCTGCGCTGTTTGTCCTTCGCCCATGAGAACATTAACTCGCCCCGGTTCCCATTTTGGCTCAGACGCTGCCAACCCCGACATGGGGGGCAAATAGGCCACATTTACGGCTGCAGCTTCCTCCGGCACCGGCATCCTATCGGGTCTGTTGTCATCGCTTAGCCGAAGAGGGCGGCAATAGAACGATTCTGGGTTCGCGTAGTCGAATTCCAAACCACACGACCACGTTCTGCCATTCCTTATACCGTCCACAATGATGTCGATTCGTATGTTCTTCGTTTGCTGCTTGCTGTCGACCCTCTCAATATGCCGGACATTGAGGTCTCTCCATAAAAGCCTGGCGTCCGGGACCGGAATGGAGAGCAGGTCTCGTCGGTTGATCGTTACGCCGGGCCGCTTTGCAGGAGATGATTTTCCCCGCTTTTCGTTCCATCGCTTAACGCCGACATCCCACAATGTCAAAGCTTGCAGAGCCGCTGTCTTTCCGGAGTTGTTCGGGCCGATGAACACCACCGACTGGCCAAGCTCTATATCGACGTCTAGCAGCTTCTTGAATCTTTGAACGCGAATGCGGGTGAGCATGGTACCTCTCCTATTGATCCGCCGGATAGCATTATAGCACAACCATTGTCGCGATTCAAACCTTGGTGCAGATTTTTTGGGAAGGTGCGGCCCGAATGCGACGCCCCTCACCCCACGATCGCCGTGCCTACGCGCACCAGCGTGGCGCCTTCCTCTACGGCGATTTCGTAACCCTGGGACATTCCCATCGAAAGGTGGGGCAGAGGGATCTTGTGCTGTGATGAGATCTCGGCGGCGAGTTCCCTCAGGCTGCGAAACACCGTTCGCAACACACCCTCTTCCGCGCCAAAAGGCGCCATCGTCATCAGGCCGTCGAGGCGGATACTCGGCAGGGCGGCTATCTGGGGGGCGGCCTCGCGGGCACCGGCCGGATCAAAGCCGAATTTCGATTCCTCACCGCTGACGTTCACCTCCAGCAGGACGGGCATCTCCTTGCCTTCGGCCGCGGCGGCTCGGCTGACGGCCTCGGCCAGGCGGGGCGAGTCGACCGAATGTATCATGTCGAACAGTTTCACGACCTGTTTGGCCTTGTTTCGCTGGAGGTGGCCGATCATGTGAAAGCGCACGCCCGGCCGTTCGCCGAGTTCGTGCGCCTTTGCCGCAGAATCTTGGACGCGGTTCTCTCCGAGATCCTCAACTCCCAGAGAGATCAGCTCGCGGATCACGTCGGCCCCCACAGTCTTGGTGACGACCACCAGCCCGACGTCTCCCGGGTCGCGCCCGGCCCTCCCGCAAGCCTCCGCTATGCGTTCTCTAACTGTCCGTAGTTTTTCTTCAATATCCATGATCTTGCGGACGGGAAATGTATGAGTTATGAGTTATGGATTATGAATTATGAATTCAGTCCGGAGTGCTCAATCTTCATTTATCCTTCCGCCTTCTCTTCAGTCGCTCGGCCATCAGTCCAAGGTCCAAGGCCCCAAATTCATAACTCATAATTCATAACTCATAATTCATCCTTCATCCTTCTCTTCGTCCTCTTCTACCCGAGCGATCGAAACCACCTTGTCGCCCTTCTTCACGTTCACAAGCTTCACGCCCTGGGTGATTCTGCCCATCGCGCGGATGCCCCGGCAGCTCATCCGGATGATGATCCCGCTGCCCGTGATGGCCATGATGTCGTCTTCGTCGTCGACGTCCAGCAGGCCAACGACGTTGCCGTTGCGCTGGGTAGTCTTGATATTCAGGACGCCCAGCCCGCCGCGGCCCTTGACGGGATACTCCGTAAGCGGTGTGCGCTTGCCGTAGCCCTTCTTGCAGACGGTCAGCAGCGAAGTCTTGTCGCCTATGACCAGCATCCCGACCGCCTCATCGCCGTCGCGAAGTCTCACCCCGCGAACGCCCCTTGCCGTGCGGCCCATGCAGCGCACGTCGCCGCCGGCAAAGCGTATCGCCCGGCCGTGTTTGGTGCCGATGAGGATGTCGCGGCCGCTTTCGGCTACGGCCACCGCAATCAGCGTATCGCCTTCGACCAGCCCGATGGCATTGATGCCGCCGCGCATCGGTCGGCTGAAGTCTCGCAGTTTGCCGCGCTTCACCATGCCCCCGGCCGTAGCGAAAACAATGTCCCGCTCATCAAAGCTCTCTACAGGGATAATCGAGGTGGCCCGCTCTCCGCCCCGCAGGTCGAGCAGGTTCACGATGGCTCTTCCGCGGGCCTGCCGGCTCTGCTCGGGGATGTCGTAGACCCGCAGCCAGTGTACGCGGCCTCTGCTGGTGAACACAAGCAGATACTGGTGGGCCGTGGCCACGAACATGTCCTTGATGAAATCGCCGTCTTTCGTGGCGGCCCCCGTGATGCCCTTGCCGCCGCGGCCCTGAGTTCGGTAAGTGTCGAGGCTCATCCGTTTCACGTAGCCCTCGTGGCTTGCCGTTACCACCATCGGGTCGTCGGCGATGAGGTCGGTCATGTCAAACTCTTCGACCACGCTGGCGTCGATCGTCGTCCGCCGCTTATCGCCGTATTTCTTCTTGATCTCAAGGAGATCGTCGCGAATCATCTGGAGCACCTTCGCCGGGCTGGCGAGGATCGATCGATACTCCTCGATCTGCTCGATCAGCTTGCGGTGCTCGTCGTGGACCTTCTCTTGTTCCATGTTCGTGAGGCGCTGGAGCTGCATCTGGAGGATGGCCGTGGCCTGCCGCACGGTAAACTCGAACTTCCCGATCAGCGCGTTGCGGGCCTCCTCGGTTGAGGACGACTCCCTTATGAGTGCGATGACCTCGTCGATGTGCCGCAGCGCGATCATGAGCCCTTCGAGGATGTGCGCGCGCTCTTCGGCCCGGCGCAGCAGAAACTGCGTCCGCCGCCTCACGACCTCGATGCGGTGATCCCTGAAACACACCAGCATGTCCTTCAGGTTCAGCGTTCGCGGCCGGCCATTCACGAGGGCGATCATGTTCATGCCGAACGTGGTCTGCAGAGGAGTGTGCACATAGAGCTGGTTGAGCACCACCTGGGGCTCCTCGCCGCGCTTGAGATCGATGACCAGCCTCTGCCCGTTGCGGTCGCTCTCGTCGTGGAAATCGGAAATGCCCTGGACCCTGCCGGCATCGACGGCGTCGGCGATCTTCTGCTTGATAGTGGTGCGGGTGACCTGGTAGGGGATTTCGGTCACGACAATGTGCTGCCGGCCGCCCTTGCCTTCTTCGATGTGCGTGCGCGCGCGGAGGGTCACACCGCCTCGGCCGGTGGCGTGGCCCTTGCGAAGGCCGCCGGTGCCCATTATTATGCCCCCCGTGGGGAAGTCCGGGCCTTTCACGTGTTTCATCAGATCATTGACCGAAACATGCGGGTCGTCGATCACCGCGACGAGGGCGTCCACGACCTCCGACAGGTTGTGCGGGGGGATATTTGTGGCCATGCCCACCGCGATGCCGGTTGACCCGTTGACAAGCAGATTCGGGAAACGCGAAGGGAGAACGGTCGGCTCGTCGCGGCTCTGGTCGTAGTTCTTGGCAAACTCCACCGTCTCCATATTGATGTCGGTGAGCATCTCATGGCCGGGATGCGAAAGCCGCGCCTCGGTATATCGAACAGCCGCCGGGCCATCGCCGTCGATCGAGCCAAAATTGCCCTGCCCCTTGATCAGCACATAGCGGCTGGCAAAAGGCTGGGCCATCCGCACCATCGTGTTGTAGATGCTCTCGGGGTGCGGATGATAATTGCCCGCGGTGTCGCCCGCGATCTTGGCGCTTTTTCGAAATTTGGCCGTCGGGCTGAGGTTAAGGTCGTTCATCGCCACCAGGATACGCCGCTGCGAGGGCTTGAGCCCGTCGCGGACGTCCGGCAGTGCCCGATTGATGATGACGCTCATCGCGAAATTGATGTAAGCGTCCTTCATGTCCTCTTCGATGAGGACTTCGCGGAAGATTTCTTCCTTTTCTTGCATAGTGGACAGCTTCCTTTAGGCGTGATTTCGGCGGATCCGCAAGACCAGCCTATATTATACACAATTCCGCTGGGATCTTCAAGCGTTTTCCGGAGGAAAATTCTGCCGCTCGAGGGATGTAAGTGCCCGAACGGCAAGGACTTGCAGTACCTGTTTAGCATCGGCGCACACGTGTTTGGCATGCGGAGAATCAAAGATGAACACAAGGCCCGACAACCATCGCGTGGGCCAAGAGGCCCGCATGGGCCATGTAGGGGCGGACGGCTTGTCCGCCCTCTTCGGGCACACAGGCCGTGTGCCCCTACACAGAAACGCGCCCCGCAGCGGCGCGCATGTAGGGGCGATTCGTGAATCGCCCGTGTTCGATTCTCAGAGGCGCGGTATGTAGGGGCGTCCGCCCTCTTCGGGTACACAGGCCGTGTGCCCCTACACAGAAACGTGCCCCGCAGCGGCGCGCATGTAGGGGCGATTCGTGAATCGCCCTCCGTCGAAGGCCGACAGCGCCGCGATCCGGGCGGGTACCATTCGGCAAAGAGGGCGGCTCGCGAGCCGCCCCTACAGCCGCCTTCTGTTCTCTGCGCTCTTTGCGCCTTCCTGCCCGCCATAGCCCTTGTCCGCCGAAGCTTCCGCCGTCGCCAAGGCTTTGGCGGACAAGGAAGCGAAGGCGGATGGCGACGGCGGGTATGGTGAATCTTGTGTTCTCTGTATTTCCGGCTTTGTCCGCTTTTTTCACTTTGCATTTTTCATTTTGCATTTCCAAGTTTTTCCTTGACAGCCCGCATTTCGTATGATATTATTCCATGCACAGGGGTCACTGCGAATCGTCCTTGGAATAGACCCACACAGGTAGAGACGAACCGTCATTCTATTTTATTGTTAAGGAGAACTGTCATGGAAAGGAAAGTCATTTCGATTGTGGCTGTTGTTGTGGTGATGGTCGTTGCGTCTGTTGTCGGCTCTGGTGAAACTCAGGCAGGAACCTTATACGTCGGCGGCACCGGATCTTACGCGACCATCCAGGCGGCCATCAACGCGGCGTCCGACGACGACTTCATACTGGTGGCCGACGGTCCCTACCCCGAGAACCTCGTTATCGAGTGCAAATCCCTCTTCATCCTCGGGGGATGGAACAACGATTTCTCCGAGCGGGATTGGGTCGCCAACATCACGACGATAGACGGTGGCGGGGCCGCCTCATGCGTGCGCTACACGGACACCCCCAACGGCGAGCTTTCAGGGTTCACGATGACCAACGGATACGCCTATGGCGGCACATGGGAGCAGGCGTGCGGCGGCGGCATATTCTGCCTGAGGTCCTCGCCGAGGATCAGTCATAACATCATAACCGGGAACACGGCGGCGTCCGCCGGCGGCGGCATCCACTGCAAGACCTCCTCGCCGACAATCACGGACAACACGATCGCAGACAATACAGCGAGCGGCACAGCGAGCGGCGATGGCGGCGGAATATGGTGCGCCTACTCCTCCTTTCCGACAATTACGCGCAACAAAATCACAGCCAACACGTCGGGCGGCAGCGGCGGCGGCATATACGTCAACGCCTCCTCGCCGGTAATCACGAACAACACGATCACCGGCAACACGTCAACCCGCTCCGGCGGCGGCATACAAACCATGGACTCCGCCGGGCCGACAATCACGAACAACACGATCACCGGCAACACGTCGGGCGAGGGCGGCGGCATACACCGCTGCACCGGCGCCTCGCCCACGATCAGGAATTGCATACTGTGGGACAACGGCGATGACTTGGCTGGTTGCTCCGCCACGTACTCCTGTATTCAAGATGGGGATGCGGGTGATGGGAACATCTCTTCAGACCCGGACTTCGCCGATCCCGAATACCACCTGGCTGCCGGCTCGCCGTGCATTGATGCCGGCGACCCGGCCTACTCGCCCGGACCCGGTGAGGTCGACCTCGACGGCAACCCAAGGGTCGTAGACGGCGATTGCGACTGTGTAGCTACTGTCGACATGGGAGCTTACGAACGCGCCCCCTCACCCGGCACTTGGTACGTGCGTGAAGGGTCCACCGGCAGTGGCTCCCTTGAGAATCCCTTCGGCACAATCCGCGCGGCCATCAATAGTGCCTGCGACGGCAATACCATACAAGTGGCAGGGGGCCTCTACCCCGAGAATCTGGTAATCGACAGCAAGTCTCTGATCATCCTCGGCGGATGGAACGCCGCATTCACCGAACGGGATTGGGATATTCACGACACGACCATAGACGGGAACCAGATAGCGTCGTGCATTCGTTACACGAGCAGCCCCGGCGGCGAGCTTTCAGGCTTCACGATCACCAACGGGCATGCCAAGGGTGGCGGGCCCGATAGCCACGGCGGTGGCATATACTGCGGGGGCGGGTCGTCTCCCACAATCGCAAACAACAAGATTACGCGCAACACGGCGGGACATATGGGAGGGGGTGTAGCCTCCCAATATGGATCGTCACTCACGCTCATCAACTGTCTAGTGTCAGGTAACAACGTGACAGATACAGGTGGCGGTGGCGGAGCGGGCACGCACTGCAACGACTCGGCGATGACCGTGATCAACTGCACGATCACAGGCAACCGGTCCACATGGGGTGGCGGCGCCTACTACTCGAATTTTGCGTCGGTCACGGTCATCAATACCATTATGTGGGGCAATGAAGCGGAGCCCTCTAACGGCACTCAGATCGCCGTCACCAATCAGTCAAGTCTGGACGTGTCTTACAGCGATGTTGAAGGAGGCGAATCCGCGGCCCATGTCGAGCTCAACTGCACCCTCAACTGGGGGCCCGACAACATCGGGGACGGCCCGGACGACGATCCGGATTTCGTAAGCCCAAGCCACTGGGACGACAATGGCACGCCGGGCGACACGAGCGACGATACCTGGGTCGAAGGTAACTGCCGCCTCACATGCAGTTCTTGCTGCATCGACGCCGGCACGAATGATGCCCCTGACCTTCCACCGACCGACCTCGACGGCAACGACAGAATCGTCGACGGTGACTGCGACGGCTCGGAGATAGTCGACATGGGGGCATACGAGTTCCAGGGTACCACTCCACCGGAGATCATTTGCCCGTCAGACATTAACGACCTCGAATGCCCGGGCGACACGCACCCCGACAACACAGGTTACGCTACGGCTACGGGCGGGTGCCCTCCTGTCGTTGTGTCATGGAGCGATGAGACCGTGCAGGGTTGCGGCAACACGAAGACAATCACCCGCACATGGACAGCGACCGACGAGTGCGGCAATCCGTCGTCGCCATGTGTGCAGACGATCACCGTTGTGGATACGACCCCGCCCACGTGCTACGCCGGACCGGTTGACCCCGAGCGGGTGGAGCCGGACGGCGATAACGACATCACTCTCACCTGCAGTACGGCGGACGCCTGCGATCCCGAGCCCGATTGCGAGTGGTACGAAGGCGCTACACTTCTCGGCGTCGGATGTACGCTCGTGTACGATTTCCCGCGCTGCAGGCACACCGTTACCCTCCGGTGCACCGACGACTGCGGAAACGTCTCTGAAGATACGGTCGTTGTCACGATCTACGACGTGCTCCACGTAGACGACAATGCGCCCTCCGATCCCGGCCCCGGCGATCCGCTCAACAGCGATCCTCTCGAAGACGGCTCGTCCCTCCATCCGTACGACTCAATCCAGGAAGCCATCGACGCCGCCTGCGACGGCGATGCGGTCATCGTCCTCGACGGCACGTATACGGGCGACGGCAACCGCGACCTCAACTTCGGCGGCAGGGAAATAACTGTCCGCTCGGAGAACGGGCCGACGACCTGCATCATCAACGCCGAAGGCACCGATATAGACCCGCATCGAGGGTTCATCTTCCAGAGCGGCGAGGGTGCTGATTCGATCGTCGAAGGATTCACGATCAAGAACGGCTATGCTGCAAATGGCGGCGGCATCGCGTGCGAAAACTCTTCATCGCCGACGATCAGCCACAACATCATAACCGGCAACACGGCAACCGACGGCGGCGGCATAGCCTGCCACGACAACTCCGCGCCGGCGATCACAAACAACACCATCACGAGCAACACCGGTGGCGGCGTTTACTGCGATAGCTCGTCGCCGGTGATAACAAACTCCATCGTGTGGGGGAATGGCGGCGGGATAACAGGCGGTTCTCCGACGGCGACGTACTGTGACGTGGAGGGCGGGTACCCGGGTCTCTGCAATATCGACGCCGATCCCCTCTTCGCCGATGCCGCGAATGGGGATTACCACCCGAAATCGGCGTTCGGCAGGTGGCACAGCGGCATCGGTATGTTTGTAATCGACGACGCCACAAGCCCCTGCATCGACGGCGGAGAGAGCGAAGAGGACGAGGACAGGGAAAACGAGACGGCGCCGTACGGCTGCGCCATCAACATAGGCGCTTATGGCAATACCGTGGAAGCGTCCCGCAGGCGGGTGGACGGCGACCTGACGGGAGATGGTAGGGTGACCGTTCTGGACATGATACACGTGCGGAACCACTTGAACGCAAGTTGCCACGACTGTGACTGTGACTAAGATCGGAGGCCAAGGCCCGGGTTCCGGCGTAAGCGGTCATGTCCTCCTTCTCAGCCGGGCGTCGGCCTATGCACAAGAGGGCACACAGGCCGTGTGCCCCTACACAAGAACGCGCCCCGTGAGATGCCCCTACACGCGCCGGGGTGCATCGTGCTCGTCGTCGCCCCGCCTTTGCGAGACGGTGTCGCCGGCGCGTGTACCTCGACGAACGTCTGTACGTGTTTAGCGACCTTCGCAAAGGCGATCTGCATGGTTCTTCTGCCGTGCGGTTCCTGAGCCTCGCAGAGGCGTAACATCCCCTTTGGGGATTCCTGCGAAGTCCATACAATGTCGGCTCCACACGCTAAACACGTACGAACGTCTCTCCGCCTTCTCAGGCGGCCGTGGTCGAAAGAATCTGCCGCCCCCTGCGGGGGCTCTGCGGTGGGGGGATCGTTTTCCACGGGCTGAAGCCCTTGTCATTACCCACATTTTTTGTTGTGGCATCGTCGACTCCTACGCCCTAAAAGGGCAAAGTATGAAAGCCCAGGGCAAGGCGAATCCTGCAAGGATTCGCCGTCGCCCTGGGTAACGTGTCACTCAGAATTCAGCCCTGAAGGGGCGA
>Ga0114922_10002527_pt1 | contig 17122 bp, 14 predicted proteins | sample AartaG_FD_100975 | JGI IMG/M metagenome (GOLD analysis project Ga0114922, IMG submission 100975) | Deep subsurface microbial communities from Aarhus Bay to uncover new lineages of life (NeLLi) - Aarhus_00045 metaG | ecosystem: Environmental > Aquatic > Marine > Oceanic > Sediment | place...
TACTACTGGATCATCATGGAAGGTGACTCAGGCAGTGCTATAGTGGATCCTATTTCTATGTGTGAAAGCCTATTGCTTTATGTAAGCATGATAAGGAAAATTGACCAAAAGTATGGTGGGAAATCCGTAGTAATTGTGGGAGGATGTGGTAGGAGTGGCATGTATGTCGCAACACTAGCGATGATGCTGGGCCTTCATATACGTATTGGCATGGAGGATATGGTATTTAAATGGCCCCATAAGGACGTAAAGGTAGAGAGTAATGGCGATGAAGTAAGCCGGGCAGTGAGTATAGCTCATGGATTGGGCCGTGAAGTTGCTACGCCAAATGAATATAGACAAATAATAGGTATTCCAACAAGAAGCTGATCGATGACGGAAGGACATATTCGGCACTAGATGAAGCTCACGCGGTCATTGGGATCTAGAGGAGATTTACCAATGGTTGGCTAAGGCATAGGTTTCCATTAGGGAAAGGAGGTGATGATTATTTCATTTGGTAACCCTTTTAGGATTGGAGAGAAGCAAAGGACACAATGTTTGGTTTCATACCTAAGGTTGATAAGATCAAAAGAGTAATAAGGATTAACGAGGATAAGGTGAGGGAGATGGCCAAATTTGTCGTCTGCAAACAACATGACTGATTAAAAGCCTGGTTTCTTATACCTAATAATGGACCCGGGCAATATAAGGGAGGGAAAGTTATGAAAAAAGTAAAATTATTTTTTGGTTTTTCCTTGCTGATTCTGCTAATTGGTTCTTACTCCTTTGCTATGGCATCAGATATCCCCAAGACGCTTAGCTTCGGCCTCCTGCCAGCGGAGGACGCTGCGGAGATGATCAAACAGTTCCAAGGAATTGCGGAACACATAGGGAAAGCAGTCGGTCTTCCGATAGAAACCCGGGTTTCGCAAAGCTATAATGCATTAATTGAGGCAATGAATGCCGGTCATATCGATGTCGCTTATTTAGGCGGAAGTCAATATGTCGCGGCAAGGAGAGTTGGGATAGATTGCCAACCAGTTGTCGTGGCAAAAGCCCAAACGGGACGGACGTATTACAAATCTTGCATTATTGTACGTGCAGAGAGTGACATCAAGTGTGTGGAGGATCTTAAGGGTAAAACCTTCGCTTTTGTATCGCCTACTTCGACGTCAGGTGGAGTAGGTCCTCGTTTCATAATGCTGAAACATGGGATTAACCCAGAAAAAGATTTAAGGCGCATTCTATACGCTGGGAAACACGATTCGGTTTTCCTGGCTGTTATGAATAAAAAGGTTGATGCAGGGGGAACAGGTGATGTCTACTTTCCACGCTGGAAGGGACGAGGCATTTTGAAATATACAGAGTACATTGAGCCACAGGATATGTTGAAAGATGGAGACATCCGCGTTGTCGCTGCAGTAAAAGTTCCTGGGACCGTGATGATCGCCCGCGGAGCTTTGGGCCAAGGCTTCATCGAAAAACTTAGGGCTGCTTTCCAGTCTGTACCGAAAGAAGAACTGAATAAGTATCGGATATGGGGACCGCTGCTGGGCTTTGTACCCGCTTCCCATGAAGATTACAAAGAACTCGCTGAGATGAAAGAGCTTGCCAGAAAATTGAAGAAGAAGAAATAGGCACAAGGCCACAGAATTGTTCCTGCTCTCATCGCGTTTACGAAGAAGAGCTTTCGTCCAACTTCTGAACTGACGAAGTGCATGTTTATTAGGCTGCGGAGGGGCTGGGGGTGATCGGTTGGTTGGTTCCCAGACCTCCTCAGTCTGCCAAAGACTCAAGAGGAGTTTATGTAATGTCACAATCTGCAAACGAGGACATGATTGTTCTGAAAAACCTCACAAAATCTTATACCCAAGGTATAACTGCTATTCAAGACATATCCTTAACCATCAAGAAGGGTGAATTCATTGTCCTTTTTGGCCCCAGTGGTGTGGGGAAATCAACACTCCTTCGGTGCATAAATTACCTTGTCAAGCCGACTTCCGGTGAAGTGATTGTCGATGGTCAGAACCTTGGGCGTCTAGCAAGATCCGGACTGTTGAGGATTAGACAGGGTGTCGGGATGATTTTTCAAGAGTTTAATTTGGTAAACAGAATGTCAGTACTAACCAACGTGCTTAGTGGCGGCTTGGGCAAGACAGGGTTTCTCAGGGCCTTGACTTATAGTTTTTCTCACAGAGAATATGAGATGGCGATCAAGGCCCTCAGGCGAGCGGGACTAGAAGATGAATCCCTCTATTTGCGCCGGCCGGATACGTTGAGTGGTGGACAGAGACAACGCGTCGGAATAGCACGCATGCTAGTCCAAGAGCCAAAGGTTATTCTTGCCGATGAGCCGATTGCAAGCCTCGACTTAAAGATGCAGCATACGATAATGGAACTGATTACCGATATTGCAACGAAAGATGGAATCACTGTGGTGATGAGTTTGCACAATATTGAGATAGCAAAACAGTACGTTTCCCGTATCGTTGGCCTGTGCAGGGGTCAGATAACCTTTGACGGCCCTCCGAAATCGCTGACTACAGATGTTATCAATAAGATATTTAACTTAGGGGCGAAATTAACAGATGACCGAGCTGCAGCCAAAAGCGGATAGTGCAACTCGCTACATATTTAAGACGAAGCGTAAGCTGAGGTTGAATTATGCTCTAGCGTTCATTGCTATTGCCGGAGTTTTCCTCTGGGCTTCGTGGGGGACTGGCTTCAACATCCCGGGGCTTCTCAGCGGGACACCGCTTGTCTATGCATTAATATGTCGGATGTTTCCTCCAGATCTGGAGATCCTCTCATGGCTCTTAAAGCCAACGCTGGAGACGATTGAGATGGCGTTATTGGGAACAACAATTCCGATTTTCTTTGCCCTCCCCCTTTCCTTTTTGGCCGCGGCCAACACCGGACCACACCGAGTAATTATTTACTCGGCTCGAGCACTAGTGACCGCTTGTAGAACAGTTCCTGAGCTTATCTGGGCGTTATTGTTAGTCTCTGTGGTCGGGCTGGGTCCTTTTCCGGGCGTGTTAGCCCTTACCCTTCACACTACGGGAAGTCTTGGTAAACTGTACTACGAGGCAGTCGAAGCTGTCGATCCAGGCGTTGTTGAAGCTATAGAGTCAACCGGAGCAAACCGATTTAAGGTTATTTGGTTCGGGATCCTGCCCACTTGTCTCCCCGTTATGATGTCCACGACGTTGTGGTTATGGGAGTACAATAATCGAGCCGCAACCATCTTGGGCCTCGTGGGGGCGGGTGGACTTGGACTTGCCTTAACACATGCCTTCCAAGACTTCAGATATCCCGAGGCCATCACATGCCTGATTATCATAGTCCTGATTGTAACAATTGTGGATCGCATCAGCGCTTATTTGAGAGGGAGAGTCATTTAGAATGGACAGGAAAAAAGTCATATCCCGAACTCAGTCGGTAACATACCGGAAACGGATATCTCCATCCCGCATTTTCACTGCCCTCGCTACCATAACAGTATATTGGTTTGTTGCCAGGGGAGTGGAGTTCAGCCCCACCCAATTAGTTGAGGGCTTGCCCGGTATTTTTGAAATGGGACGTCAGATGTTCCCGCCTGACCTGAGAGTCCTTGGAGAGCTCTTTTGGCCGGTGATAGAGACTCTACAAATAGGAATCCTGAGCACGATTATTGCCTCCATTTTCGCATTTCCTGCGGGATTCCTGGCTGCGGCTAATACCTCCCCGCACCAAAGTATTTATTTCTTCACAAGGGGTATTTTGAACGTTTTTCGGGGTGTTTCAGAGATCATCTGGGGCCTCCTCTTTGTTGTGGCTGTTGGACTCGGCTCATTTGCCGGCGTGCTCGCTTTGGTCATCTTCTCTATTGGAGCAATTGGAAAACTAACGGCCGAAGCATTAGAAAGTGTCGATCCAGGCCCTGTGGAGGCCATTCGGTCGACTGGCGCCAGCAACTGGAGAGTTTTCCTATATGGCGTCTGGCCCCAGGTGATTCCCCTTTATCTAAGCTATTGCCTCTATTATTGGGATCACAATACGCGACAGGCAACAATTCTCGGATTCGTCGGCGCAGGTGGAATTGGCTACACGCTTTTCGTAAGCCTCAGCATGTATGAATACGAACAGGTGACGACCCAGATCATAGTTATGGTCTTGCTAATCACCGCTATTGACCGTTTCTGCTGGTTCCTTCGGCGTCGAATTATTTGAGTTCTTCTGAAACATGATAAGAAGGATTGGTCTGAAATATGGTAAGCATGGTTATGTTGAGGCGAATGTAGTAGAAGCAGTACACATATAAGAAACACTGGCGATGACCATAACCATAAGCCTTCATGTGGTCTTGGCATGGAGGATATGGTATTTAAATGGCCCCACAAGGACATTAAGGCAGAGAGTAATGGCGATGAAGTAGGGCGTGCAGTGAGTATAGCCTACTCATTAGGCCGTGAAGTTGCCACGCCAAATGAATACAGACAAATCAATAGGTCTTCCAACAAGGAACTGATCGAGAACATAACGAAATACTCGACGATAGATAAAGCTCGAGCCGTTATTGGGATCGAGAGCAAATTTATCAGTGGTTGACTAAGACATCGGTTTTCATCAGTGAAAAGAGGTGATGATTGTTTCATTTGGAGGTCCTTTCTCGGATTGGGGAGAAATGAAGGACGCGGAGTTTGGTTTTATGCGCGAGACTGACAAGATCAGGAATAAAAGTACTACCGACAGAGCGATCGAGAATGTCCTTAACCTTTAAGAAAGGGAGAAATTGGAAATGGAAAATCGGCTACCACTGAAGAGGGTTGCTGTGATAGGTGCCGGTACCTTGGGTACCCAGATTGCTATGCTGGCAGCCTCTAACGGCTATGAAGTTAAGGTTTTTGATTCCAGAGAGGGGGCTTTTTTTCAGAACCTTAAGATAACTCGTTCAGATCTTCATGGCAAGGGCATTGAGCCTGTGATTCCGTGGGCGCAATGGGATACCTGTGCGAAATCCATTCAGCAGGTGGTAGACATGGGGGAGGCTATTAAAGAGGCGGAGCTGATCATCGAAAGCGTCCCCGAAAATCTGGAGTTGAAAAAGAAGGTTTTCCAGGAGATTGGTGATAAAGCGCCACCTGGCGCTATTTTGGCTACCAACAGTTCTTCCATTCCAGTATCGCGACTTGAATCGAGTAGCGGGCGTCCAGAATACTGTTTGAACATCCATTTCTATTTTCCAATGCAGGGGACGAACATAGTAGACATTATGGGTGGCACACGGACTTTATCAGATGTGATGGAGAAAGGGGTCGTTTGGGTTCGTTCGTTAGGCTTTATCCCCCTGACCGTGGAAAAAGAGATCTTAGGCTTCTGCTTCAATCGAGTCGTGAGAGCTGTCAAGCGGGAAGTTCTTTATATGTGGGCGAATGGTTTCGTGGATTTTAGAGACGTGGACCGTGCCTGGATGGTCTTTACGGGTATGAAAGAGGGTCCCTTCGGACATATGGACAAGGTAGGGCTGGATTTAACTTATGATATCGAGATGGTATATTACCGTAATTCCCATGATCACAAGGACTGTCCCCCCAAGGAGCTCAAGGAGAAAACAGAACGGGGAGAACTTGGGGTCAAGAGTGGCAAGGGGTTTTATACTTATCCGAACCCGGAATATCTCAGCCCTGATTTTTTGAATCCTTTTGGGTAATGATTAGGGAGTTCGGCAGTGTTGGGATCTACAATAAATATTACCACACCGATGAGAAACAGTTGAGTAAAATGGGAGTTTAGCAAAAGATGGCTGCGAACCAAGTAACATATTGTTTCATGTGTTAGAGGTAGCAAGCCAAAGGAAGGAAGAATCAATGGGAGATCGTTTAAAAGAAAAGGTTGCTATTGTAACTGGTGCAGGATCTATCGGTCCGGGTTGGGGCAACGGAAAAGCTACTGCAGTATTGTATGCCCGAGAAGGTGCCAAAGTTTTTGCTGTTGACTCCAATCTCCTAGCTGCAGAGGAGACAAGAAGAATCATTGATCAGGAAGGGGGGGAATGCACAGTTTATAAGGCTGATGTCAGCAATTCTCAGGAAGTCAAGGCTGGCGTTGAGAAATGCATTGAGATCTATGGAAGAATAGATATCCTTCACAACAATGTTGGTATTATTGAGGTGGGTGGCCCCGTAGAAATTAGTGAAGAGAGCTGGGGCAGACTGTTTGACGTCAATATAAAAAGCATGTTTTTGACCTGTAAATATTGCATTCCGTATATGGAGAAACAAGGTGGCGGTGCGATTGTCAATATATCGTCTATCGCATCAATACGGCATGTAGGCTACAATAGCGTCTCCTACAGTGCTTCAAAGGGATCAGTCAACCAATTTACCCAAAATATTGCTATTCAATATGCTGAAAAAGGAATCAGGGCCAATTGTGTTTTACCGGGATTGATTAATACCCCAATGGTCATTGAAGGTCTAAAAAATGCATATGGTGATGTAGGGGTTGAAGAGATGATTAAAGAAAGGAATAATAGGTGTCCTATGAAAAAGCAGGGTGATGCCTGGGACGTGGCGTACGCATCGCTCTTTCTCGCTTCGGATGAAGCCAAATTTATCACCGGAGCTCAATTAGTCGTAGACGGTGGGGCAAGCTGCACATCGCCATAGCCTCAGGTTTAATCCCTACTGGAAGAGGATTTAAAAGAGTAATATTGTGAGGGAGACATTCCAAATTCATAGATAGGTGCCGGTGAAAAAAACCAATCTAAAGGATTTAGGAAAGAAAGGAGGTGAGTTAGGAAAATAGATTAATGGGGTTATTGATTTAATTTTTATTAATTCAATTTTAAGATAAAGGAGGAGGGTAGCAATGAAAAAGATAATCTTTCTAACAAAGATAGTTGTTTTAACGGTTTTGGTGTTGGCTTTTGTTTGTACTATGTTTTCCACCGTAACAAACGCAGGCGAAAAGCTCATTAAGTGGAAAATGTCCACCTATTGGCCGCCGATCTATCAATTGATAGAGGGGGATAAATGTTGGCACAAGTTCGTACATCAGGTTGCCGGCGATCAAATCCAAATAAAATGGTATCCTGCAGGATCGATAGTTCCTGGCAAACAGCTTTTTGACGCCGTTGCAAAAGGAACTCTAGAGGTAGCTGGCGAGTACGGTGGTTATTGGGCCGGAAAAGATACTGCTTTTAACCTCCTTGCTTCATACCCTTTAGGCTTTAACTTCAATGATTACATGAACTGGATCTGGCAAGGGGGCGGTTTTGATCTGTTCCAGGAGGCCTACGGTAAATTTGGGATTTTCTACTTGCCCCATACTGTTATTCCGATGGAATCTGGAATTAGGAGTAACAAACCGATTAATTCTATTGCTGATTTCAAAGGCCTTAAAATAAGAATATCAGGTAAAGCACAGGGGCATTTGTTGAGACACATGGGTGCCGCGCAAGTCAGCATCTCTAGTAGCGAAGTTTATCAGGCAATGCAGAAGGGCGTGCTTGATGCAGCTGAGTCCTGCAACCCCAACATGGACTGGGATCTTGGGTATGGGGAGATTACCAAGTATTGGTGCAGCCCCGGATTTCATCAGCCATCATCTGTGCTGGGCGTTATGGTGAACAAGAAAGCTTGGAACGGGCTCTCTGAAGATCTAAAAGCAAAGATTCTGGTTGCGACTCAGGCGACTAATACGTGGGCTTTCACTTTTTATGACTATACATCTATTGAGGCAACACAAAAATTTTTGGACAAGGGTATAAAAATCACTCGGCTAAGTAATGAAGATTTAAGAATACTTAATAAAGCTATTAATAAATATACCTTGGAAGAGGCCAAGAAAAATCCCTTTTTTGCCAAGGTAGCTTACTCAATGTTCAAATATCAAAAGGACAGTTACAAATGGCATAAAATTGCATCCCCCTACCACTATGCTAAGGACCCTGCTTTAATTCCGGATTTGGATGCACTTAAGGCTTGTATAAAGTGAGCCCATCTATAAGACCTCCCCAGCTCATTTTCTGGGGGGGGTTTGCAAATTGAAATTAAGGAAGTTTTATGCCAAATAAATTTTAAACTATGATTTACGGACTGTAAAAAGAATCTCCATTGGGTTAAGGGAGGAAAGAAAGTTGAGAAAATTTTTGCATTTCATTGATAATATTAGTGAATGGACTGGGCGGATATTTAGTTGGACAATCGTTTTTATGACACTATTGGTAGTCATCGAAGTAATTAGGAGATATATTTTCAATAGTCCAAGCATATGGGCTTTTGAAATCACAATTATGCTATATTCATTTTATTTTATGATTGTTGCTGCCTATACATTGTTACACGGTGGCCATGTCGCCATAGATATTATCTACGTAAATTTGCGGCCAAGAAAACGCATCATTTTGGATGTTATTAGTTATGTGATATTCTTTTTCCCTTTCCTCCTTGTGGTATTGTATGTTGGGATTAGTTTTGCAGCGTCATCTTGGTCCATCCATGAAACAAGCTGGAGTATCTTTGGTCCGCCAGTGTACCCAGTCAAAACTATCATTCCGGTAGCCAGTTTCATGCTAATTCTCCAGGGATTTTCCATTTTAGTTCGCAAGTTACATACGTTCAAGTAAGGCAGGAAAGATATGATAGAGCTAAGTCCTGAAGTGGCAACAATCACAATGTTTATTGGGCTTCTAATAGGCCTGTTTATGGGTCATCCTCTGGCTTTTGTTTTGGGCGGGGTGGCCACAATTATTGGGTTTATCGGATGGGGCCCTGCAATTATGGATATGTTTGTGAATCGTATTTTTGGAGTTATGGATAATTATATCATAGTAGCAATTCCCCTCTTTCTCTTTATGGCGCAGGTGTTGTCTAAAGCAGGCGTGGCCGAAGGTATATTTGAGACAGTGCGGTATATGTTTGGGCCGGTAAGAGGTGGCGTCGCAATAGCGGTTGTTATTGTTTCAACACTTTTTGCTGCATGCACCGGAATCACCGGAGCAGCGTGTGTTTCAATGGGGATTCTTGCTCTGCCTATAATGATAGAATACAAATATAACAAAAAGATCGCTACTGGGTGTATTGCCGGATCGTCGTCTTTGGGCATCCTTATTCCCCCGAGTATCATGCTGATTGTTATGGCCGAGCAGTCGGGGGAAACCGTAGGGAGGCTCTTTGCGGGAGCCATTATCCCGGGTTTAATCCTCTCAACACTTTTTATCATCTATGTTTTGTACAAATGCTGGCGCCATCCGGACTACGGCCCTGCATTAAGCGCCGAGCAACGGGCAAGCGTCTCGGGAAAACAGCTGATGAAGATGATTCTTAAAGGCTTGGCTCCGCCACTAATTCTTATCTTAGGCGTTCTGGGGACCATTTTTGCGGGAGTGGCCACTCCTACTGAGGCAGCTGGAGTGGGAGCCTTTTTATCCATTGTATTAATGGTGGCTTATGGCAAGTTTACGTGGAAGGATTTATATGAGGCGGTGCTCCAGACGGCTAAGGCCTCATCTATGGTGATTCTAATCCTTTGTGGTGCCACCTGTTTCACCGGTGTTTTTATGGCCCTGGGTGGTGGAGATGTGGTTTCAAGCATTGTTATGGCTGCGGGTGGCAAGTGGATGAGTTTTCTCGTCATGATGCTCATATGTTTCGTCCTGGGAATGTTTCTCGACTGGATAGCAATTGTCATGATCACCTTTCCCATTTTCATACCTATTGCAAAATTACTTGGTTTTGACATACTGTGGTTTGTTGTGGCTGTGGCTGTTATGTTACAGGATTCCTTTAATACACCGCCTTTTGGTTATAACCTGTTCTATCTTAAAGGAGTCGCTCCACCTGAAGTATCAACAAAAGATATTTACTTAGGAGCTATCCCATTCTGGGAACTCATGGAGCTAGGTCTTATCATAGTCTGCGTGTTTCCACAAACAGTCACATGGCTCCCTTCGATACTCGTAAAATAAAAGATAAAGATAGAAGAAGAAAGTGGAGAAATACTAAATTTGGATTTAAGCTCCTTGTTAAAGCCCCAATCGATTGCCATTGTAAGTTTCGCTGAGTATTTTTCAAGAATCGGAGAAAACCTGCTTAAGACTTTGGTTAACCAGGGATATAGGAGAACGATATTTCCAGTTAACGTGGGACACGAAGAGGTGGATGGGATAAGGTGTTATCCCAGTCTCTCTGATATCCACTCGGAGATTGACGCCGTCCTGGTAGCAGTTCCAGAAGAGGCAGTTCCGCAAGTCATCGAGGAGGCTGGCAGGAAGAAAGTTAAATCGGCAATTATTTATCCCTCCGGTCTCTCTGAACAAGGGGTAGAAGCAGGATCGAGTCAAGAGCAAATCGCTGCCACAGCCAATAAATATGACCTATTAATCTGTGGACCAAACAGCGCTGGCATTGTGAACTTTCACGATAATATTGCCTTGTCTTTTTCTCAAATTTTGGATTTGCCTCAATTGATTCCCGGAAATATAGCCTTTGTTTCCCAAAGTAGTTCGTTAGGTGAGACATTAATAAATCGTGCTCAGGATAAGGGAATAGGAATAAGTTATTTTATTTCCACCGGGAACGAAGCGGTACTAGAGTCTTCGGATTATATCGAATATTTGTTGCATGATTCCCATACATCGGTAATTATTTGGTTGATGAAGGGCATTAAAAATGCCGATAAATTCTTACGGGTTGCCGATTTGGCCCTAGAAAAGAAGAAACCCATTGTGGTAATGAAGGTGGGCAGTACAGCGCTGGGAAGAAAGGAATCCAGCTTTCACACGGGGTCTAAGACAGGATCAGATCCGGTTTATGAAGCTATTTTCCGGCAAAAAGGAATGATTCGAGTTGCGGAACCCGATGAACTCTATGATACTGCCTCAATGTTAGCTAAGAATAGCTTCCCAAAAGGGAACAGGATCGGGATTATCACCAATACGATTGGAGGTGCCGTCATCTTATTGGATAAGTTGTCAGAACTGGGTATGGTCATCCCAGAACTTACCTATGAAACGGTGCAGGAACTATCCAATACAGCCAATACTTTCAGCTTGGCAAGGAATCCTTTAAATCTGACATCACAAATTATTAACGATGCCCTTATTTTTCCAAAATCCTTAGGATTATTTACGCGGGATAAAAACTTGGATGCAGTCATTGTAGCTATCTCCATGGTAGAGGGGGAACAAAGCAAAGAGATGGTCTCTCACATTATCAAAACTGCCGAGTTATTGAAGAAACCAACGGTGATTTGGTGGTTAGGTGGTAGCCTTTCAGGGCAGGGAATACAGATGCTGAAGGAGAGCTCGGTTCCATTCTTTACCTCTCCAGATCATTGCGCAAAAGCTTTGGAGGCATCATTCCGATATTCCCAGTTCTTGGAAAGTCATGGTGACGGAAGAGCCGCGTGCATTTCCATCTCATCTTCCTTCCGCAGACGAATTGAATTAATTTTGGAAAACTCTGAACACATTTTAACGGAGGATCAGGGTAAAGAGATCCTTTCTGCTTGTGGTATTTCGGTCCCATCTGAAAAACTCAGTAAAAGCCCTGTAGAGGCTAAAAAAATTGCAAACGAGATAGGATACCCGGTTGCCCTCAAAATCATCTCTCCCCAGATAGTACACAAGACCGAAGCAGGAGTGTTAGAACTAGAGATCGGCAATGAAAGGGAATTGAGTTTGGCCTACAGACGGGTATTGGATAATGCTAAGAAGTATAATCCACGGGCTGAGATCAAAGGGGTACTGGTCCAGGAAATGGTCAAACCAGGGGTAGAGGTAATTGTAGGAGTGGTTCAAGACGCACAATTTGGGCCAATGGTCATGTTCGGGTTAGGTGGTATCTTTGTCGAGGTTTTGAGGGATTTTTCATTACGCCATGCTCCATTCAAAGAAAGAGATGCTTGGTCGATGATACGGGAAATTAAAGGATACCCTGTTTTGGAAGGTGTTCGTGGAGGTTCACCGTGTGATTTATCGGCTATAGTGCGGGTGCTGATGTCTGTCTCTCAATTGGCTATAGATTTTCAGGATTTCATTTCTAGTATGGACATCAATCCGTTAGTTGTCTATCCTGAGGGTGGAGGAGTAAAGGCTCTTGATTGTTTATTTGTAAAAAAGAATGGGGAATGATTAATTGAAGAACGATAATCCTGTTATTCTTCTCATTTTGGGCGATCCACTGACTTTCAGCACCGAGGGGATTATTAGTGTTGATCTCGGTTTTATGGACTTAATAGAGGCTGGTGGACACAATAGGAATAATATAATTTGAAAGCAAATTATGGAAAGCGTTTTCCCTATTATACCTATACGGGGGAAGCCCTTTGAACGCGGATTTCAATACGGCTCATTGGCCCAAGAAGCAATTAGACACTCTATTGAAGCCTACCAAAGAATCTTCCAGCATTATGCCGGCCTCAGTTGGAATCGGGTACTGGCCATCGCCAAAGGGTACATCCCAGTCATTGAGAGTTTTTGCCCAGCCATCTTTGAGGAATTCCAAGGGATAAGCTCTGGAGCCGGGCTTCGACTCGAAGAGATTCTGGCTTTAAACGCACGAAACGAAATCATGCTCGCCGAGAACTCACCCCATGAATGCACTACTTTAGCTGCATCATCCCAAGCTACCCTATCAAAGGATGTTTTGATGGGTCAAAATTGGGATTGGATGCCGATGCTTAAGGATTGTTGCATAATCCTCTCTGTTCGGCAGGAAAAAGGGCCAAATTTTGTTACCTTCGTTGAAGCTGGAGGCATTGCCAAATTGGGGTTCAATTCTTCCGGTATTGGTCTTTGTGCCAACACGATGCTTTCCCATAAGGATAAAAGGGATTTTAAGATACCTTACCATGTGATTTGTCGAAAGATCTTGGTTTCGGAGAATATATCAGACGCGATAGAATGCATATCAATGATGGAAAGGGCGTCATCTGCCAACTACCTCATCGGCCATGAGGGGGGAGAGATCGTGGATATTGAGGTGGCACCTGGAGGGGCTGAATTCACAAGAATGAAGTATCCTCAAAATGGGGTCTTGGGCCATGCAAACCACTTTACCACTGATATGGGTGTGAAAGATCTACTTAAAATACGGTATCCGGATTCGCTAAAAAGAGATTCCCGGGTGAACGAATTACTCAAGATTGATGCTGGCAAAATAGATGAGAAAGTATTGGGGAGAATACTCAGAGATCATGAGAATTTTCCAACATCCATCTGTCGTCATGCAAACAGTGATCGGATAGAGGACGAGCAGTTGGAAAGTGTGGGCTCGATTATCATGAACCTCTGTAAAAAAAAGATGTTGATCGCTCAAGGCCCTCCATGCCAAACGGAATATAGCCAATTATCCCTTCACGATCTATTAGGAGATCAATGATCGATTTAACGCAAGTGCTCGAACTTTACATAGCGTTAGGGAACGAACTGCCTCGGGTGACATCTCCGTATAGCAAGAGAAGAATGTCCAAAAACAAGATCAACCCAAAGCAGAACTGAAGCACCTTGAACTGTTTTAAGGTTGATACCCCCTAGCTTGCTGCAGGATAATTCATTGAAGGCGAGGGTAAGTTATGAACTTGGCAATGAGAGATAAAGCCCCATCTATTGAGCAATGCTATAACCTGTTAAAAAAATATGATGTTCCTGATAATATTGTTCAACATAGTGAGATGGTTTATGAGGTCGCAGTTTTCTTAGCCGATAAACTCAACAGGCAGGGGGAGAATCTTAGGATACCTGAGATAGAAGCAGCAGCGCTTTTGCACGATATGGCAAAGATGGAGGGTTTAAAAACAGGCCAAGACCATGCCAAAGCTTGCAAGAACCTTCTTGATAAACTTGGCTTTAAGAGAATTGGTGAAATCGTGGGCGAGCATATTGAGTTGCAGCAAGGACGAAGCTCTCGTCCATTATCTGAAGAGGAACTTATTTATTATTCAGATAGGAGGGTGATGCATAGCAAAGTTGTAACTCTTGAGGAGCGATTTGCCGATTTAAGGATGCGCTGCGATGATAAAGGTTCGGACAAGAATGCAATTAAGCGGGCAATTGAACTTGAAAATGAAACCTATGAGCTTGAAAAAAAGATATTCTCTAAGCTGGATTTCACTCCCGAAGATCTCCCAAATTTAAGGGTGAGTGTGGCACATAATCCTCCTTCACGAGGCGTAATAAAAAAGAACATTATAAGGAGGAAGATATGAACATCGGTAAATTATTAACCAAATCTGCTCAAACCTTTCCAGACAATTTGGCGATAGCACATGGTTCAAGGCATTTAACCTATGCACAATTCAACTCCCGGGTCAATCGTTTGGTAAATGCCTTACACAAACTAGGTATCAAACAGGGAGACAACATTGCGATTCTTCAATATAATTACCCAGAAACACTGGAGTCCATTTTCGCTTGCTTTAAGGCTGGCTGCGGTGCATTACCCGTTAACTTTCGGCTTCACCCTAAAGAGTTTGCCTTTATCATTGATCACTCTGAGGCCAAGGCCGTAATTTTATCCTCTGAATTCAACGAAGCAATCGTCGATATTCGGGAGCGAATACCGAGGGCGCACCATTTGATCACACTATCCGATGCTAAGGGTGAGGTCTTAGATTATGAAAACCTAATATCCAAGGAATCTGATCAATTTGAGGATGCTGATGTTCAACCCGATGACTTGGCCTGGGTTTTCTACACATCAGGAACAACGGCTATGCCTAAAGGCGCCATGTTAACTCATCGCAACTTACTTGCCATGACAATGAATTTTTATTCAGATATGTGCACGGGTTTTGGTCCCAACGAGGTAATCCTACATGCAGCCCCGCTTTCACATGGAAGTGGCCTTTATGCTTTACCCAATATTGCAAAAGCAGCAGCTAATATTATCTTGGAATCCAAGTCATTTGATCCTGAACTGGTCTTTAAAACCATTCAGGAATACCGAGTTACGAATATGTTCGCCGCCCCTACCATGGTGAAACTGATGGTAGATAGTCCCGCAGTTGATCGTTACGACCACACTTCCCTGAAATGCCTGAATTACGGGGGTGCTCCAATGTACGTAGAAGACCTGAAAAAAGCTATGAAAAAACTGGGCTCTTGCTTGGTGCAGCTCTTTGGACAGGGTGAATCTCCCATGACCATTACCTATCTACCCCACCGCGATCATGTTCTGGAAGGCACCCCAGAGCAGATGAAGCGACTCGGCTCTGTGGGTATTCAGCGGACTGATGTAGAAGTAAGAATATTCGATGCTGAAGACAAAGAGCTTCCGCCTAGTGAGATGGGAGAAATTGTCACTCGTTCTGACTTGGTGATGAAGGGGTATTGGCGCAATCCAGAAGCCACAGAAAAGACACTTCGAAACGGATGGCTTCATACCGGGGATGTAGGGTATATGGATAAAGAAGGTTATCTATTTATCATGGATCGTTCAAAGGACATGATCATCAGCGGGGGGGAAAATATCTATCCTCGGGAGATTGAGGAGGTTATAATCCAACATCCAGCTGTCAGAGAAGTAGCAGTTGTTGGGGTTCCGGACACTAAATGGGGTGAGGCGATTAAGGCCGTTGTTGCGCTGGTACCTGGAAAAGCTACTACAGAAAAAGAACTGATTTCCTTTTGCAAGGATAATATTGCGAGCTATAAAAAGCCCAAGTCGGTTGATTTTGTAGATGAATTACCCAAGAGCAATTACGGGAAAATATTGAAACGAGAGATCCGGGATAAATATTGGAAAGATCAAGATCGACAAATTAGATAAGAGAATGTCTTGTATAACGCAAAATCGATTTTATAACAGAGGTTATTAGAGACACCGAATTCTCGAGAAATTGTTATCGAGCAAGTTCGGGCAGCATTTTATTTGTCTCCCTACTAGAATATGCACCCCAAAGCTTTCTGAACATCTCTTTGAGCAGATAGGACCTGACAATCTTCAGATTGCTTTTAAATAGATATGAAAGACGTACCTTCTGGATGTCAGTCAGATTATGGGGATTTTTCAACCCAGATGCAAAAAGTACTTTTCAGAACCTCAGAGCCAGCCTCTGATAGGGCCTTGGCCCATATTTTGTGAGCCTTCTCAATGCCATCCATAAGATGACGGATAATATGTAATTTATCAAGCACGGTCACAGCTTCACCAGTACTCATGAATAACAGCGATATAATTTTCCCATATGTGACAGCAGACACCTACGATGCCAGGTATCCGTTACTTCCGCCATTATTATTGGTAAATCGGGTTGAGATAATACGATGATCCTTAACTCCAAGAGTAAAAGGTACGATAGTTTCTGTAAGCATGATTTACCATATCAGAATTTGCTTGGTAGTACAGATTCTAGTGAGGAGCCTTTGATTTTAGTGATCTTTCGATTCCACGATCCTATATTTCTGGAATTAAGCCATTGGTTCAGTGGCCTGTGAAATCGACAGAGTAGATATCCACAAGCTATATAAGCCTTTTCCGATTTACCCAGCCATAAGTAGCCAGAGGCAAAAGCATAAGCTATGTGTCGAAACCTATCAACAACTTCCAAAAAATGGTGGCAGCCTCGATATACTGTTTTGGCCCTTACGTGGCTGGTTTATGGCTGTTTTTATCTGAACAGGCTCAACTTGGCATCGGTAATTCCACTAATTATGGAAGATTTGAAGCTCTCGCATGCTCAGGTCGGTCTCATAAGCACCTTCTTTTTCGCCTTTTATGCGGCCGCACAATTTCCAGCAGGCTATTTAAGCGATATCCTGGGGCCCAGGAAAATCATAACCCTCGGGGGCATTACTTCCGCTTTAGCTAACTTTCTCTTTAGTGCTGGGAACGGCCTGTTCTATTTGATAGGCTTTCAGAGTCTCAATGGCCTTGGACAGGGGGGAGGCTTCGGGCCAAGTGTCAAACTCCTGAACAACTGGTTTCCAGATACAGCAAGAGGGCGGGCTTTAGGGATATATACCACCTGTGTTTCCATTTTTACCGTCTTAGCCTATGCATTAGGCGGATATTTAGGGAAAATGTTTGGATGGAGGGCGGCCTTTTGGACCGTACCTATAATCCTGTTATCCGTGTTGTTTGTTTACTGGATGGTTGTTGACGACCATCCTGATGGAAATAGTGTACAAAGTTTTCCATCCAGGCCCCCGGAA
>Ga0114922_10002528_pt1 | contig 17118 bp, 22 predicted proteins | sample AartaG_FD_100975 | JGI IMG/M metagenome (GOLD analysis project Ga0114922, IMG submission 100975) | Deep subsurface microbial communities from Aarhus Bay to uncover new lineages of life (NeLLi) - Aarhus_00045 metaG | ecosystem: Environmental > Aquatic > Marine > Oceanic > Sediment | place...
CTCCCCTTCTGAATCTATGAATGAAGAATCCGTTGCGTTATTATTCATTTCAGTTTCCATTTAAAATTAACCCCGAGCAAATAAAATATAGTCTTCAGTCTTTTAAATTTATGCTGTCCGATATATATCCTTTTTCTCTCACAAATAAGTAGAAATTTAGAAATAACCTTGATGTTATCGATTTTCAATATTACATGCATATTACTTCCTTATATTATTTGGATATAATACACATATTATTAACTAATTACACCTCATGATGGTAACTTTTTATGGATAATGAAGAATTTGATCTAAGCGAAATCGTGAATTCAAGAGTATCGGTTAGATCCCGGTTTAAAGAAATTGCCCAACACAATATTAATTCTAACAGCTCTTCAAATTTAGATAATGATACGTACCTTGCTGACTTACTTAAAGTTATAAAAATTAAATCGTTAATCATCGGAGTGGGCGGAGCAGGAAATAATACCGTATCACGAATGCAAGATTTTGATTCAGAATTGGTTGAAACTTTGAATATCAATACGGATGCTCACGATTTATATTATTCAAATTCTAACCAAAAAGTATTAATTGGAAAGGAAATTTGCAGCGGTTTAGGGTCAGGAAACGATCCTAGTATTGGTACTGCTGCTGCTGAAGAAGATGTCGATCGTCTTTCTCAAGTTTTAAATGCTGATGTAGTATTTATAACATTTGGTTTAGGAGGAGGTACTGGTACTGGTGCTGCTCCTGTCATTGCAAGAGAAGCGAAAAAAAATAAAGCTACCGTTGTTTCGTTTTGCTCTGTTCCATTTTCATCTGAGGGAACAGAAAGAAGTTTAAGAGCCAGGAAAGGTTTAGAAGAGCTCATGAAGTACTCTGATACTTTAATACCAATTCCAAACAACAATCTTCTGCGTTTTAATCAAAAATTACCTATTTTAGCTGGTTTTAAGATAATGGACGAAGTATTAATTCGATCCATTAAAGAAATAATTAATTTAATAAATAATTGCGGTTTGATTAACATTGATTACGCTGATGTAAGAAAAGTCCTTGAGAAAAAAGGTGCATATCCTTCTGGATTAATAGGGATCACAGAATCTTTAGGAGAAGAAGCTGATCTAATAAAAAAGGCAAAACTAGCATTACATAATCCTCTCTTAGAGCCAGACACTAAAAAGGTTGATAAGTGCATTGTTTCGGTTTCAGGAGATCATCAATTATCGCTTAGTAAAATCGATAGGATTATCTCAACAATTTCCGGTGAAATCCCAGAGGATGCTTCCCTTAAATTTGGAACTTCGTTAAATCCAACTTTAGGATCGAAAATCAGGATTATGGCGTTAGGTCGAGGCCCAATCTCGCCATATGTACAAGCAGCAATACATGGGACTGAATTTCCACACTCTAATATAGGTAGTCTGTAAAGAACATCTATATAGGGCGAATGAATTATAATCCAACTTTACTATTCAATAAGCTTTTTTTAAAAAAATCCTTATTACTAATAACAATAGTACTAAGGTGAATTTATCATAGAAAATAAAATGCCAAAAGAAGATTTAAAAAAAGCAATTCAAGATTTTTTAGATAAAAGAAAGATACTCGTACTTTGTACATGTTCGGATAATATACCTAGAGCTACACCTATGGATTTTTATATAGATAAGAAATCTAATAATTTTAATATCTATGTAGGACCTGCCCCTGGGAGAAAAGTAAAGAATATCGAAGAAAATCCAAACATCAGTATTGGAATATATACGCCAATGGATACGGGTAAAATACAGGGTATGCAAATTACAGCATCCGGGAAAAATAAGCTGATCTTTTTAAGGGATGGGGACGAAGAGTTTGATAAGGTTCAAAAAATTGTCCGTGGAAAAAGAAAACTCCTCTTAAAAATAATTCCAGAAAAAATCGAACTCCTTGATTACGATTTCGCAAAAGACGGATATTCTCGACTTCAAACATTAGACCTTTAGATTGAAACTATAATAAAAAAAAGAATTAAATTATTTTAAAAGATCTATTTCTTTAAAAATTCTTTAATAGCCTCATCTGCTTCCGCAAGTAACTCCATTTTAAAAGTATATCCCTCTACAGAAGCATAAAAGATATGTCTTTTTGCTAAAGCAGCCATACTTTCAATAACTTTATCATCTGGACATTCATATACTGCGTATATTTTTTGTTTTCCACGAGTTATTTGTGCGGCCCAATTTTCTACTTTTTTCAAGAAATCAGGGTAAGCAGGCTTGTCAGTTCTCATATAGGCTTTGATATTTTCGTTTAACTTATTGTGAGGGTATTTTCCAATCACCATAATTTTAACCATATTGTTTTCACCCTTCTAAATCTGTTATAACTTTTGTTAAGAAATAATATGATAATCTTATATAAAAATTTTAACAATTCCGTCAAAAGATAATCTCTCTACTTCCAAATTTGAAGTCCTTAAATTTAAGAAAAAGATTTTAGGAAGTCATTAATTGTATTAATTAATAATATCAGATGATAATCAACACTTAGCTTTTGATCCACATGTTATCCAATGAAGAAAGAACACAATTAAAAGGCGCTACTAACGATAAGGAGCTTAAAAAAATATTTAAAACGATAGCTTCAAAGAATCCGGATGAATTTTTTCCAACTAAAGAATTAAGGCAATTAGGGTACATGAGAAAGCAATGTGAATGCTGCGGAGCGAATTTCTGGACTACCGTCAAGGAAAGACAAGTTTGTGGAGACCCTGTCTGTTCTGGCGGATTTCAAATTACATTTAATAATCCCGCTAAAGTAAAACTCTCCTATATCGGTGTATGGAAAAAGATTGTCGAGATACTTGAGCCTCGAGGATATGTCCCTATTAAAAGATATCCCTGTGTAGCAAGATGGAATCCTACTTCAGAATTCACTATTGCATCAATATCTGCTTTTCAGCCTTATGTTATTACCGGTGAGGTTGAGCCACCTGCAAAAAAATTAATTATTCCTCAATTTTGTTTGAGATTTAACGATATTGAGAATGTAGGATTGACGGGTTCACACAATACAGGTTTCATCATGGTAGGACAACATGTTTTCGTGCCACCTGAAGAGTGGAATCAGGGAGAACTCTTCTTAGATATTCATGCTTTTATTCATGAAGGTGTAGGTTTAGCGAAGGAAGAAATCACGATTCACGAAGATAGTTGGGCAGGAGGTGGATCCTTTGGTTGCAGTCTTGAATTTTTTAGTAGAGGAGTAGAATTATTTAATCAAGTGTATACAATGTTCGAGCAAACTACAACTGGCCCTCAAGAATTGAGTTTAAAAGTTTTAGATATGGGTTTAGGTCAAGAACGAGTGGCATGGTTCTCGCAAGGGACTCCAAACATATATGAGGCAACATTTCCAGAAGTAATTTCTCGATTGAGAACCATAACTAAAATAGATACTGATTTTGAGTTATACAATAAATTTTCGAGATATTCTGCGTATTTGAACATAGATGAAGTAGACGACTTGGAAGCTGCTTGGGAGAAAGTATCAGCAGAACTTAACGTAGATCTAGACGAGTTGCAAGAAAAAATATTACCAATGACTGCCATCTATTCCATTGCTGACCATTCGAGGACTCTATTGTTTGCGATCAACGATGGAAAGCTCCCCTCTAATGTTGGTGGTGGATATAATCTTAGAGTTATTTTAAGACGCGCCTTAAGCTTTATCGATAAATTTAAGTGGAATATCGATGTTTCTGATGTTTGTAGATGGCATGCAGCAGAACTGAAAGAATTATTTCCTGAAGTTTCTGAACGGTTAGACGATCTAGAGAAGATTTTAAAAGTTGAAAAAGAAAAGTATTATGTTACAAAAAGAAAAGCGAATAAGATATTAGAAAAGTTACTTGTTAAGGGAGAAATTTCAACCGAAACATTGATTGAAATTTATGACTCCAGAGGAATAAATCCAGAGATGGTTAAGGAAACCGCGAAAAAATTTGGAAGAACGATAAAAATACCCGATAATTTCTACAGTCTAGTAGTAGAAAGGCACGAAAAAGGAGAACAAGTTAACGCTTTTCAGAAAGAAATTAAGATAGAATTTGACGACACATTGGAAACCAAATCTCTCTATTATTACGATTATACCGAAACCGCTAACACCGCTAAAGTTCTTAAAATAGTTGGTAACAATGTGATTCTTGATCAATCTGTTGCTTATCCTACTTCAGGAGGACAACTACATGATATTGGAACTATTAACGGCCAAAAATTCGATAATGTGGTTAAACAAGGTAATTATATTATCCACATTTTATCTGAAAAACCAAAATTTAAAGAGGGGGAAAGTGTTAAAGTTGAAGTTGATAAAGAATGGCGTACACAGCTCTCTCAACATCATACAGCGACTCACATTGTAAATGCTGCTGCTCGTTTTGTATTGGGAGAACATATTAATCAAGCTGGAGCTAAGAAGTCTATGAAACATTCCAATTTAGATCTTACTCACTACGAGCAAATATCGAGAGAAAATTTACTAAAAATAGAAAATAAAGCGAACGAGATAGTTAAAAAGGCAATTGATTTGAATCTTTCTTTTATTCCAAGATCTGAAGCAGAAAAGAAATACGGGATGAGAATATATCAAGGAGGAGCTGTGCCTGGAAAAAATATTAGAATTGTTGAGATTCCCAATATAGATGTAGAAGCTTGTGGTGGTACGCACTTGAATAATACTTCTGAAGCAGGAAGAATTAAAATAATCAAATCACAAAAAATTCAGGATGGAATAGTGAGATTAACTTTTACAGCAGGTTCTGCCACACAAGAGCTTGAAGTAGAAGATTCTCTCATTTTAAACCAATTAGAGAAGTTATTACAAATTTCGCAGAACAAAATCGTAGGTAGAGTTGAAGAATTATTAAATAAGTGGAAGAACTTAAATAAGGCAATACAAACGGGAAAATTTAATGAAAATGACATGGTTCTGAATTCAGATAATACTTTTGAATTGGAAATCTTAACAGAATTAGCTCGAATTCTAAATACTAAGAAAGAAGATGTTCCCCTGAAGATAAAAAAATTATATAATGAATGGAACGATGCTAAAGCAAAATTAAAGGATGTAGAAAACTTGTTTGACGAAAATTTCATGAAAAATCTTATCAAATCCGCGTTTTTATTCAAAGATTCTAAAATGATTTTAAATTCCTTTGAAAATCTTACTCAAAACGATCTTAAGAATCTAAGCGTGAAAATCCTAAAGAAGTCTGAAGATCTTAACACAATTTTTATCAATGAAGATGAAAAAGGTATTACTATTATTGGGATGGTAGGGAAAGATCTTATGAAGAGATCAGATTTTAATATGGGGGATTTTGTTAAAAAAATTGCTTCTAAATACGGTGGTAAAGGTGGTGGTAAGAAAGATTATGGTCAAGTGTTTATTGGGGATAAAGAAGTAATTATTGACGATCTGGTTAATTTTATAAAAGAGAAATTAATAGAAAATTGAATTTTTCATGGTCTTTATTAGGTTTTTCCATTAATTTTATATATATATTCTCTGATTAAACGGTAAAGTCGGTTTATTCTAACTTCTACTTATATTATTTAACTATATAGATTCTATATACTATGACGAAATCGCTTAAAACAACTAAAAAACTTACAATATTAAAGAGAAAGGAGAAGATTTTAGATTAATTATGTTTGAAGAAATATTGGTAGATTTAACGGAAAAAAAGGAAGATTACTTAAAACTCAAAAGGAATTTTACTGATACTCCACTTGAGAAATCACTTGATATTATTATAGATCAGATTAATCTAGATTTAATTAAAATCTTAAAATACAATAGAATTTAGTGGTGAAATTTAATATGAAAATAGTATATCAAGAGTTTTTTTGTCCTGAATGTGGACAAATTAGATGGTTAAAAGTTAAAAATATGTGCGTAGATTGTAAAGATAGAATTTTATTAGACGAAATATCTCAATCTAGGAAAATGCAGAATGTTTTTAACGAGCAAATATGTGTTTAAGAAATGGGAAGAATTTAACAGTTTAAGCTCATTTTGAAAGCAGTTTTTTTTTGTAAAAGGGTAATGAGTAAAATTTTTCTAAATGTGAATTAACATTCTTTAATATAGTTTAAAATTTAATGTACATTAAAACTGTTTATAGAAAAAAGGATTTATTAAGAGATGGAGATGAGAAACTTTGGTTGAAATTGTCCATGTCTCTGACTTCCATTACGGTAATGAGTTTGTACCTGAGTATATGGAAAATGTTATAAGTTATATTGAGGACAAAAAACCAGATGTAGTAATTTGTACTGGAGATTTGGTTCATAAAGGAAGAGTTACGCAATTTCACGCGGTTCTTCCTTATATTCAGAGAATTAGAAATATTACCAAAATGCTAATTGTGCCTGGGAACCACGACGCAAAAAATTCAGGTCTAATCTACTTCGAGAAAATAATTGGACCTCGTCGCTCCAGATTAATATTAGATGAGTTGGATACTCTGATTGTAGGAGTCTGCTCTGCAAGGGACGACATGAGCGAAGGAATGATTGGGGACGAACAATTAGATTTTTGTGGCAGGTGCTTTGATAAAAATCTGGAAAATAGAGTACTGGCGCTTCACCATCACTTAATACCAGTACCTCTTTCAGGTCAGAAATTTACTACTGTGAGGGATGCTGGTGAAATTCTCGAATTTACTCAATTATTTGAACTTGATTTGGTATTAATGGGACACAGACATGTACCCCACGCATATGTTATTGGACCGACGACATTTCTCTACTGTGGGACCTCTACGTCTAAAAAAGTTAGAGCAGATGATAGTCCTAGCTTTAACCACATTTTTTTAGACAAGGGTGATATAGAAGTATTTATGGTAAATTCTACAAACCTCGAACGGAATCTCCTTTTAGAACGAAAACTAAGTCGAACTAAGTTTGTTAGACCGCGTCGAACGCGCATAGAGCACTTATTGAGCTCAGATGTATGGGATGATTAATATTGCCAAAACATATAACTCCAATGGTAGCTGTTGATGCGGTTATAAAATACCCGGAAAATCATATAGTTTTAATTCGTAGGAAAAATCCACCATTTAAGGGGGAATTAGCTCTACCCGGTGGTTTTGTTAATGTAGGAGAAAATGTAGAAGAGGCGTGTATCAGAGAAGCTTACGAAGAAAGGAATATCAACGTGAAAATTGTAAATCTTATTAATGTTTTTTCAGATCCAAAACGCGATCCCAGAGGACACAATATCTCTATAGCTTATTTGTGTGAAGCATTAACAAAAACTGAAAATCCAATTGCGAAGGATGATGCTCAATCTCTAGAAATTGTGCAAGTTTCAAAAATTAGGATGTTAAAACTAGCTTTTGACCACAAAGACATAATTATTGCCTCTGGAATTTTATAAAATTAGTCAAATAACTCTTTATAACATTCACAACAAGGAATTCCAATAGAAATTTGATTAGAGTATTCCAAATTAATCATCTCTATGTTATCAACTAATCTAATCAAGTTTTCCCTTAAACCCAAAGTATTAGGATTGGTCTTATTAAAAAAAAGGACTTTCAGATTTGCGCTGTGATAGTTCACTTTTCTGCATATTGGGCATCGATCAAAGAACTTTTCTAGAAGCTTAAATTCTTCATCGTCTTCCTTTTTGGAAACATGAAAATAATCTATGCAAGTATCTGGATTTAATGATTGAACTACCATTTTAAAAACTTCTTCTAGCTTATTATCTAATTCCAATAAGGATGATTCCCCAGCATATTCAATTCCGTTAGTAACAGCGAACCTGTTAATCATTTCATCTGTTACTTCTCGTATTGCTAAATCGGATTTGGTTCCAATTAGAATTATTGGAATTTTTCCTGCACTTGCCCTAAAAAGATTTATCCACCTTGTTAGGTCTAAGAAAGATTCAATATTGGATAAATCAAAACATAATAATCCCGCACTAGCACCTCGACAAAAATAAGGAAAAAGAAATCTAAATCTTTGACTATCTTTTAGATCCCATACAATAAATTTAAAATGATCCCCCTCATTAACGAAACATTCGACAGATTCAAATGAAACACCAATAGAACTGTTTTGTTTTCTATCACTCTTAATGAAAGTAGTTTTACCCGAATCTTGTAATCCTCCTAAGACTAATTTTAGCTTGTATGATCCCGGCATTAATGACGGTCACATTCATTATTTTGAGGCATTATAAAACGCCCCATGTTTTAATAAAAATCTACTCTAAAAAATGTTATTGTTATTTAATCTCATATATATTACCGAATTTGTCTTTCAAAAATAAGTAAAAGCCTTCACTGTTCTTTCTAGGGACTTTGATTACTTCGAAAAGTAATTGTTTTGCTTTTTCTACTAGTTTTTCGCGATCCTCAATTATTAGGCATGTATGGGTAAATTTGTCCATAGCCGAACTATCATCTTCCGTAATAAAAGCTTCAACACTCACCTTATCATTGCTATATCTAACTATTTTTTGCTCTTTTTTGACACCAAAAAATTGGTCCATAAGGTCATCAGATACAACGAAGACTCTTTCTTTTTTCATATCAAGTAATTCGATAAAAAATCTATCACTATCTTCTTCGGAATTCGAACTAACAGCAAAATGCTCGATTTTCAAGTTGAACACCTCTATAATTAATTAAATTTTCTCAATTCTACTATCATATTACTTATTTTAAATAAAACTTTAATACTTTTTAGTGTTTAATAATAATTAATTCTAAAAAATAGAAGCAAGAAAGTTAAGGGATTCGTAGATGACTGATGTAACTGGAGAGCAATTCTTAAATAAATTATACACTGTTTTGGATAAGCTCTATTCTATCGCTAGCACTCAATCTTCTCGTTTTAAAAAAGAATGGGACGAAAATTTTGCTTCTTTAAATGTAGAACCTCACTTAATTCGCTCCATTAAAGTTGATAAAGATAAATTTCTGACAGATAAAGATTATAGAATTAAAGCACTCAATATAGTCAAGCTCTCTTTTGAAGATGGGTTTCATTCAATAAAATCACTCTTAACAGCTCTTTATAACTCTTATTTTAAAGATTCTGAAATTTTTCTAAGCAATTTTGACGAAGCAGACCAGGTTATCCTTAAATATTTTGTCGCTAAGAAAATTTTAGGTGACTTAATTCAATATAATCAATTAGACCACAAAACAGTGCCATTAAAATACAATATTTTTGCGAGAAATTACTTGATAATTAAATTTAAAGACCAGAAGACTACAGAAATTCTTGATAATCTTAAAAAAATTAACATACATCTAAAATCTAATCAACTTAAAACCTACATGCATGAAATAGCCTCAGATGGATTTATTACTAAAATAAAAAAAGGGAAATCTCTTTCCTATCGCATAAAAAATGAATTAGAATTATCTGAAGAAGGTAAAAAAACCTACAATCAAACGATTAGTAGATTAGTAGAATGGCCAACTCTATTTTATCGCAGTTATTACAACGTAAGAGAATTAAATGTTACTATAAATGACGATTCTCTGCATTCAGAGTTCATCAATAAAGTTTTACAGAAAGCAGCTACTCAGGGTTATATAGCTTGTCATTATGTTTTTAGTAATTTAGTAGAATACTACGAGAAACTAAAATAAGTATAATATTTATACCCCAAAAGACCTACTCATTTTTAATGTGTTGTAAAGCTTCTTGTTTTTCTAACTGGAATGTTGAATTTTTCAAGTAAGGGAATCAAGTGTTTTTTGTCTTCAGAATTAGTTCCTTCCAATCTATTATGAAGTAATCAATTTCTTCCATTGTATTATTGATCATCATTTTGATGAAGTTCTCGTTTAATTCTTGGATGTAATATTTTGGGCAGATAAATGAAAGTGCGATGTTTGTATTAGTGATTAACCTAAAAAAATTAGGGGCATAGTGAGTACCACCGAATCCTAAACCAACTTGTTGAGTTTTTTCTTCTTTAAAACCCAGATAATTGAAAACTGTGTTAACAATTGCATTTGCAACAAGTTCACCTGCCTCCTTAATTACCCATTCCTGTTTACTACTCCCTAATTCCATAAATATTAAAGGGATATCTAAATTGGTTGGTCCATGATGAGTTACCTCCATATCTAAAGAAAAATCAGGAATATTGAATCTTTCGATTTGTTCTCTTAATGATTTAATACCTGCCTTAGATAGTAGCGCACTTGTTTTGGATAAATGATATGGCTTCCCACCATAATCCGTATTGTTGCTCCAATTTCCAGTTGAATGAACTAAAAATGCAGGGCGAGCAGTAATAGATGTATGCCTACTGGCGAAAATTATTAACTCGGGTGCAAGATTAGTTCCACCTACCTTTAGATTTTCGAGGAAAATTAGGGGTTTGTTTGTCAAACCTAAAAAAATTTGATTTTCGTTAAGTAAATTATCGTATTTTCCTTTAAAGGATGATTTCTCTAAACTAAATATAGGATTTTCTTGCCATACAGCGTCAGTCTTTAGAAAAGAAAAAGATTTAGAATTTAAAAAAACATCTCGCATATTCATTGAGGCTTTATCTTCTTTCGAAGTGATAATGAAGAATTGTATTAAGAATCGCCTCTGTAAGAAATCGTAGAAATAATTAATTTTGTCATTATAAAATTCAAGGAAAAATACCTTAAATATTTATGATTTTCGTTCTTTGGTTCGTGAAGTGCGTATTATTAACTCCAATATAATATTAAAAACCTTTTAAATTAAAATCGCATTCAAATATTTAATGTCAATTAGTTTTACAATTATAGCTGTCATTTCATTAATATTTAGTGTACTTTTTTTCATAGTCGATTTTTATCAAAGAACACATCCTAAACTCAATGTTTCTCTAATAGCGGGAATATCTATCTCTTATTTTTTCTTAGTTCTTCTCCCAGAAATTGCCGACAATATTCCCGTGCTCCCATTTGAACTTACATTTTTTGAGTACTTATTTGTGTTAATTGGTTTTGTATTTGTCCACCTTTCTGAAAAATTAATTTTACAAAAGGTAGAATCTAAATCGCAAAAGCGAATGCGTAAATTAATCAAAAAAGAACAAACTCTGCAGAGAGTTGAAGAAAATATCGAGAATATATTAACAAAAGAATTAGAAAAAGAAGATTTAGACGACATGGCTCTGAAAGATATAACTCTAACAATAGCAGATTTACACAAACAAGGTGGAGAGTTCAAAGAGGAAATAAATCGTTATAAGTTTAAGATTCAAACACACATCAACGAAGATTTAAGCAATCTGCGCTTTTTTACTAATTTCTCATATCATCTTCTCGTAGGGATTATTGTAGTGGGTTTGTTAGCTTTTGATATAATTGCAGGGATATTATTTTTTCTGTTTGCTTGGTTCAGAGCAATTATAACAAACAGATCTGAAAGTCATATCATATTTACTGATCTAGAAATCTATGACACATACGATATTACTGAGAATAAGACTCGTAAATATATTCTAGCTCTTTCAAATTTCTTAGGAGTATTAATTGGATTATTTTTAGATTTAATGTATTTTGAATATACGGAGTTGTTCTATATATTTTTTTCTTTTGTTTCGGGAGTAATTCTCTACACAATTGTGAGAGAAGTAATTCCTGAAAAAGAAAAAGGTCAACCTATTTATTTTCTAGTTGGATTCATTGGTTTTACTGTGATCATTTTTACAATAAGTATCATTACATCTTTAATGTAAGTAAATATTTCAAATGTTTTTTCTAAATTAAAATAGAAGTAAAAATAGCAAAATAATTTATAAAATAAAATGACTTGATTATAACTATTCATAATTTTTAAGTTAAAATTTTAAAAATTTTTATTTTATTAAAATCAAATTAATTAATTAATAGCTTCTCTAGGTAGAAGAGGAAAAAGACTATGATAAAAAAAACTTTTAAGGAAATATTGGGTATTGACGAGGATGATTACAAGATAATTGAGATGCTCGAGAAAGACGCAGATGTGACTCATTCCAAAATTGCGCGAGAGATTGAGAAGTCTCAGCCCGCTGTAGGGGCTCGGATTATTAAATTAGAGCGAAAAAATTTACTCACCAAGCAGGTAGGGTTTAATATTAAGAAAGTTGACATTAAGGTGGCCATAGTTTTCGTCTCTACCAAGGATGTGGAAATTGTAATCAATAAAATAAAACAGTGCCCTTTTGTCAATCACGCGTTTAAGATCTCTGGTGAATTTAATTTATTATGCTTTATTGCAGCTTCCGATCTTCAAACCATCGAAAAATTAGTCGATTTATGCTTTAGGAAAGATCCAAATGTTATTAATGTAAAAACTAATATCCTAATTGATTCAGTTCATGATTTTGTAGTTCCAATTGATTTTCAAATAGAGAAGTTTGACTTGCATTCGGAAAATTGCGGACCTGATTGTAATTTGAATGTTAATCTTCCAAAATACAAATTTGATTCTGCTGAAGAGGAAGACTAAAAATAGAAGGTTTATTCTATATTTTTTACTAATCCTTTTAATTGTGCCATTTTAAATTTACATTTCTCACCGCATCCTGCTTCTATCGTTGGATTATGTTCTTCACTATCGAAATCGACAGGCATTATGAAATCCTTAGCAATCTCTGTTACCATGTTCATGGAGACATATTGAACGTCAGGGTCGCTCCTAAAGTGGTAATTTACAATATTATCTAGCTTATCTAGTTTAGAACTTACCAGCAGTATCATAATATTGTGGGCGCCGCTTAATCGGAATGCGTTCAACATGAAAGGACAAAACTTTGCCATTTCGAGAACTTCGTTTGGTCGTTTAGTATTCAATTCCACAGTGGCTAGATATAATTCTACCTTCCGAAAATTAATCCCCGGTTGGAATTGAAGGATTCCTTCTTTTTCAAGCTTTTTTATTCTCATCCCAACAGTCGGTTGAGATCTATTAATTTTTAATGCAATTTCAGTGTGAGTCAAGTTTGGATCGTCTTGTACTAATGTAATTATTCTGCGATCAATATCATCAAGCTTTAATTTGTCTGAAATCATATCTATTTACCCTTAAAAATTTTAATTCTATATTTAGATAATAGTTTTACAAATTAAAAGTATACTTATATTTTATAAATTATGAAAAAAACTACATCAACTAATTCAAAATTCCAATTTAAAAGGAATTCGCTTAACTTATGAAATTTAAATTCTCGTTTTAAACTCAATCAATAGTTATAGCTCTTAATTTGCATGCAGTTGTACACATATGACATTTAACACAATGATCTTCTCGTTCTTCTACAACAACGCACATAGGTTCAGTATCTTTATTTAAAACTTCGTAAATTCCTCGAAAGCAAGCATCTTCACACGAAAAAGCTTCGCATCTTTTACATTTATTATGATCCACATGGTGGAACTTCCAACTCACAATTTTGCTCTTATCGGGTGCATCACTCATTATATTAGTTTAAAATGAAACTCCATTTATCTCTATAGTTTATATTATATAATGATATTTATTTAAACCAAATTAAAATAACAATAATTGAATACATCCTCTTTTGAGTTGTTTTAAAATGCATAACAATAAGGTACCTCTATTTGAAATCCCTAACCTAAAAAAAGGAGTTTTTTTAACTCGCCCTAATCGATTTGTAAGTGAGATCAAGTATAAGCAAGAAGTAAAATCTGCTCATATTCACGATCCAGGTAGGTTAACGGAGTTATTAATAAAGGGAAGTGAAGTTTTATTCACTGATTCTCGTGGAAAACTTGATTATTATGTTAAAGCCGTTAAAAAAGGAGAAGAATGGATTCTTATTGATACAGCAATTCATTCTAAAATTGCTTTTATGGTTTTTCCTTACCTCCCCGCAACTGCGAAGGCAAAAGAAATAAGAAAAGAAGTGAAGATTGGTAAAAGTCGCATAGATTTCGTATTAGATGGCGTACCATTAGAAGTAAAGGGAGTAACCCTTGTAAATGGGGATATAGCGTTATTTCCTGATGCACCTACTGAGCGTGGAACCCGACATGTACAAGAAATTATTGATAACAATGGAATGCTTTTATTTTTGGTATTTCGTAAAGCTTCTAAATTTAAACCTAACTTCGAAACTGATCCTAAATTTTCAATGAAATTATCTGAAGCAAGAAAGGAAAAAATAAAAATAAATGTAGTACAACTCAGTTTTGATGGTAAAACGATTTATTACAATGGTACACTACCATTAGCAGAGTTTTAAGGAAGGATGATTTTTAATGGATTAAGAAGTTCAATTTCTCTTTTTCTTTTTCTTTTTTCGCTTCTTACCAAGGTCCTCAGGTTCTGGAGTAATATCCACATCAACTTCTGCGATAATAAAAGCTAGCAAAATAGGACCTGCCATGGAATATCTAGGATCGGAAAAGGTACTAAATTTTATATCTTTTACCTTACAATTCTTGTCACTTTGTCGCAAAATCATTAGATTTTTGTTAACTTTACGGGTAAATTCTGAAGGATCCTCGTAAGTTCCTCCGACTGCAAAGACTTGATCCATTCTTACTATTTGAGGAATTGGTTTTTCTTCTTCCATAATATTTTCCCAATTATTTGCTTTTTTTAATAAAAATTAAATTTCTTTGTTTTAAAAATTTAGTAGAATCTGAATGATCTAATATTCAATATTCATCTTTTTAACATAATCGAAGGCGGAATAAGCTGCAATTACCCCTTCTGCTACCCCAGTTATAGCCTGTTTAAATGGTGCGTCCGCAACGTCGCCTGCCGCGAATACTCCAGGTACGTTTGTTTCTGACTTTCTATTAGTAATAATTTCATCTTTATCATTTGTTTTTATACCTATGTGTTTTGCTAGATCTGAGTTAGGATTAGACCCTACTTCAATAAAAACACCATCTATTTCAAATTCTGTGCCATTATCGAAAATAACTGCCCTAACAGTATTATCCCCTTTAATCTCTACGATATTGGTTCTATAAATGATCTCAATTTTTTGATTTGCCTTTACTCTTTTTTTATTTATAGGTTCGGCACGTATTTCTTCTCCTCGATATATGATATACACTTTTTTTACATTTTGAGATAAAAATAACGCTTCCTTTGCAGCAGAATCACTTCCACCAATCACACATACGGTTTTATCTTTGTAAAATGGGCCGTCACATGTAGCACAATAAGAAACGCCTTTTCCAGCAAATTCCTCTTCACCGGTGACACCTAACTTCTTCCTCTCCGATCCTGTGGCTATAACTACACTATTTGCTTTAAACTTTTGAAAAAACGAGTGAAGAATGAAGTAATCACTAGTTTTCTCTATACTTCGAATTTCGTCCGTTATGTAAGGAATGTGCAAGGAATTCATGTGATCCTTAAACATTTCCATCAAACCTTGACCACTTGTAGAGGTAATTCCTGGATAATTTTCTACAAGATGAGTTGTTGCGATTAAACCTCCAAAAATTTTACCTATGACTAATACATCTAATGCAAATCGAGCAGCATAGATTGCACAAGCTATCGCAGTTGGACCACCGCCCAAAACAATAAGATCGTAGGTCTTTTCTGGATCAATATCTTCCATTTCTATATTGTACATCCGTATATCCTCAATTCATGCTTTATTTAATAATTTAATTTTTCTATTCATATAGTCTTATTGATGAGTTCATATAAAAGCTCTTCAGCAGTTATATCGCCTATCAGCTTTTTATCTTCATTAATTATTAATGTTGGAACAGTCGTAACATTATATAGTTCACTAATATCAGGATGAGCCATAATGTCAATTACATCTGTTTGCAATTTTCCTTCTGATGCTAACGCGAACTGACTGCAAATTGATATCATCGTAGAGCAATAAGCACAATAATCAGTAATTAATACTTTTATAACTGTAGGTTTAATTTTATTCAAATTCTCCTTTATAACATTCTTGTAATAATTAGGAGTTCCAGTAAGTACCATTAGTGCTTGTACAAATGGTTGAATTTTTGCAGCCGTAGGAACAGCTAAATAACGAATTACCACTTGATCTAAATCGTTTGTCATTAAAATTACAGGTACATGTTGAATTTCATATTTTTTAACAAGATTTGGATTTGTTTCAAGCCTTTTTTCTTCTATTTTTAGCAACCCGTTGGAAGCTTTCTGATAGATATCCAAAACATCCAACATTTTTACTGATTCTTGGAGATTTTTCGATGATGTAAAGACCTTTAAAGTTATTGGCTTATTTAATTTTGCAATCTCCTCTTGAATCATTTTCTTATAAACATATGATATCGGCAATCTTTTCACCTCTTCAATAGACTATCTAAATGCTTAATAATTTCTTACTCAGTATAAAAGTAAAATAAATAAAAATTCTTCCTAACAGTTTTTGTAACTAGTTATTTGGAGATGATTTTCAAAACATATTTTAAATTAGTACTGAACTCTAATGTTCCCCCCAATAAGCGTTCTTAGTATTTCGTTTGCCCCAACCATACCAACTAAAGTCTTCTTATCGTTTATAATTGTATAAGGCACTCCTGAAGCATCATAATATTGTCCAATATCTGGATTCGCCATGATATCAATGATTACGGTTCTAATCTTCCCTTCAGATGCTAACGCAAATTGAGAGACCGTTGATACGACGCTAGGACAGTATGGACACGTTTCTGTTATCATTACTTTGATAGTTGATGGTTCAATACGATCAAGGTTTTGCTTTATTGTGGCTTCGTAATAATTCGGCGCTCCCGCAAATGTAAATAGTGCTTGTACAAAGGGTTGGATTTCCCCACCCCGTGGAGCTGCTAAATAACGAATTAATTCTCTACCTTCGTCACTAACAAATAGGATTGTTGGTACCCTCTGAATATCGTAGCGTTTAGCGAATTCAGGATTATTGTCTATAGATAGTTCTTCTATCGTCAACATTCCGTTTGAATTTTCTTCATAAATTCTTAGCAGTGACATAAATTGCCCACAATCCATACAAGCTCTAATTTTACTCCCATCTGCTTCCGTTCTTTGGGATGTAAAAACCTTTAATCTCACGGGTTTAGTGAGTTTTGCCATCTCTTTTTTAATTATTTCCTTATATTTATTATCTTGAGATATTATTCAA
>Ga0114922_10002529_pt1 | contig 17118 bp, 10 predicted proteins | sample AartaG_FD_100975 | JGI IMG/M metagenome (GOLD analysis project Ga0114922, IMG submission 100975) | Deep subsurface microbial communities from Aarhus Bay to uncover new lineages of life (NeLLi) - Aarhus_00045 metaG | ecosystem: Environmental > Aquatic > Marine > Oceanic > Sediment | place...
CTTTATGCTTTTGTTAAGGCTGCGTATCTGTTCGACAAGGACCTCAAGCTCGATCCTTACAATCACGTCCCAATCATAAGCCCAGACCGACTTTAAGCCCTTTTCACTGCCGAGCGATTCCTTTTTGAACTTTATACCGTAACTGTTAAGGACGTTATGAACCTTGTTGATCAAAGCCGTACGCTGCTTGACCAGTTTGTCCCGCGTTGTCGCCAACGAATGCAATTGTGCGTTTTCTTTTGTCTTCATTCTTGCCTCAGGCAGCATGTCCTTGCTCAGGAACAATGCCAACGTCTTTGCATCATGCTTGTCCGTCTTCTTGACCGACTTGCGTATCACCTCAAACTGATAAGGATTAACAACCGTTACTTTTTTAACGCGATCCCGAATCTGTGAAACGAACCAAGCCATATTGCCCGTTGCCTCAACAGCTAAAAGATCGCACTTACGCAGTGTCTTGCGGAAATCGGCAATCCGAACTATCTGAAAGGTCCGAATGCTGTTCTTGCCTTGTTTGGTCCGCCTGCAAACTGTAAAACTATTAGTGTGTAAATCAACGCCCAGGTAACTCATCTTTATATCTCCAAAATCTAAGAACACGTTTACGATTACCTGGAGCAGACTTTTCTTTGTCGGTGTCCACCAAACTCCTATGCAAGGTCTCAATGCCTTATGATGGCGGTTCGGTCACAGGTCTGATTATTCTCCTTTTCGAGGTTCCCGACAGGTCGGGACCTCACAAAAACGATGCAGCCTATGACCTATTCTGCTCCAGCTTTCCTCTGAAGCTAAACACCAACGTCATATCTTGCCAAGATATTTTTCTTTTTTTTGCCCTCACACCAAGATGGGGCGGGAAAAAGAAAAATATCGATTGGTTGTCAAAGAGCTAATTTATCGTACCATCTCCTTTCGTTTGCGGCAGTTTAATCGACAAAACTGCAGCATGTCAACAAGAAAAGTGGAGTTGGAGTTGTGGACGGGGGATAATAGTTTTGGGATTAGACCTGGTTTTTGGTTTTTTCGTGCAGCATTTCTTTTAGCTCTGCGTTTATTCTGACGCTGCACCACTGCCGGCCGCACATGGTGCAGTAATCGGGAGACGGGGACTTCGGCATTTCGCTCTTTTCGCAGGCCTCAGCGTACATCCTGCGTGCGGTTTCCGGATCAATAGCCTCGGTGAGGTGTTTTTCCCAATCTAAATTCGCCCGTGCCCCGCTTAATCGTTTGTCGGGGTCTGCGGCGCCTTTTATGCCGCGTGCGACATCGGCAGCATGTGCGGCGATTTTGGAGGCGATGACTCCCCGTCGGACATCGTCAATATCGGGCAGGCCCAGGTGCTCTCGTGGGGTAACATAGCACAGAAACGACGCGCCCCAGAATGCCGCCGCCGTGCCGCCAATTGCGCTGGTGATGTGGTCGTAGCCGGGTGCGATGTCCGTAACGAGAGGGCCGAGCACGTAGAAGGGGGCACCTTTGCAGATTTGCTGCTGAAGTTCCATGTTATGTTGTATCTGGTCGAATGGTACGTGGCCGGGGCCTTCGACCATTACCTGGCAGCCTTGCTGCTGAGCTCGTTGGGTAAGTTCACCAAGCGTTCGCAGTTCGGCGATTTGTGCCTCGTCGGTGGCATCGGCGATACAGCCGGGCCGGAGGCCGTCACCTAATGAAAAGCACACATCATACCGGCGCATTATATCGCAAAGCTCGTCGAACATCTCATACATCGGATTCTGACGATTATGATACAGCATCCACTTGGCTAAGAGCGCGCCGCCCCGGCTCACAATGCCGCAGATGCGACTTTCGAGGAGGGTTAGATGCTCTTTCAAAACTCCGGCGTGAATGGTGAAAAAATCTACCCCCTGCTCAGCCTGTTTTTCGACTACCTTAAGAATCGCATCGTGGTCGATATCTTCAACGTTTCTGTCTATGATGACCTCATAAATCGGCACGGTCCCAAAAGGCGCCGGACAACGGGCAAGTAATTCAGTACGAATATGGTCGAGGTCGCCACCGGTACTTAAGTCCATGACGGCGTCGGCGCCGGCGTCAAGTGCCGTTTGGAGTTTTTCGATTTCACCAGCCAGCGATGAGCGGACATCACTCGCACCGATATTGGCGTTAATCTTGGTCGTTACCGCCCTGCCGATGGCCATGGGCTTTAAGTTGTCGGCCAAATGCACCTTATTGGCAGGTATCACAAGCCTGCCGACGGCAATCTCATTGCTGATAAAGCCGGGCTGGAGGCCTTCGCGCAAGGCAACGTATTCGACCTCGGCAGTTATTTTGCCGGACAGTGCGCTTTGCAATTGGGTTGGCATTATGCGATCATCCGAAAATATTCGACTCGTCATTCTCTTTCATCGGAAGCGTGGATTCCAGCTCCCTGCCTTCGCAGGGACAAGCTTCGCTGGAATGACAGGTTGAATTGCCTATCGGTCGCTTCCCTACGCAGGTTATACCCGCCGATGGCGGGGCCTGTTCAGGTTCGAAGGGTTTTATCTCATGCCCGCACAAGCAGGCCACCCCCAGCGAACCGGCATTATTATAACTCCGCGGCTCCGTCTCGTCAAACAATACTTGTTAGGTTATTGTACGAAGTGACGCGGATGGTTATATTTCCAACCGGGCGATATAAAAATCAGAGGTATATGACGACGTAATATGGTCTGACATACAAGGGGTTCCGGCAGGATTATACCAGTAAATGCCTTGAAAATCCTTTTTTTCTTGCCACTGTGAACAGAACTCTGATATCCCACTGCCGGTAGGACCTTGCGGACACACATAAGAAATGCGTGGCGGCCAGATGACCGCCACGCGTGTAAAAAGCTGATATATCAGGCTAAATAATCCCTGATATTCAACAGAATCCCTCTTACTCAGCGATGATTTCAACATCATCGACCCAAAGATACTCATCCGTATCAACCGATGAGCCCTCTATCTTGAGCCTGAAATCACTTATGAAGTATTGGGCCTCACCGCCGGAGTTGTTAATAGTATCACTGTAAGTCAGCCACGTATCTTGCGCATCGTCACCTATTTCCTCTATGTCGTCGTACTTTTTGCCGTCGTAATACTGGACCTTAATGTTGTCATTGTCGTCTATCTCGTCGATCCTGTATTTGAACGTGATAGTGACGGATGAGTAGCTTGAGGTATTCAGGTCGCCGGAAATCAAATCATCGTCGTCACTGCTGCACTCGACGGAGTGGTTATACGAGACATATTGGGTCGTCACAAGGTCCCAGTTGGTGGACCACTTGCTCAGGTCGTCCTCAAAATCATCCTCAAGGAGCGTATCGGGCGACGTTGTGGTGAAATTTTCAGTGGAGTCGGCCCAGTCGCTGCCAGCCGAGTTCGTAGCATAGCATCGGAAGAAATACTGCGTGCCTGGATCCAGGCTTGAAATATCCTTGTAGAACGTGCTGTTTTGAGGTCCAAGGTGTTCGGTATTATCCCAGTTTTCCGGAGTTGTAACGCCGTCGTTGTCGCCCCAGTAGATAATGACATTGGGGTCCTCACCGCCGGTATAGGTCACTTCACCGTTGAGCCTGGCGGAATCGCTGGCGACATTAGTCGCGGCCGAGTTGACCACCGTTGGAACAGAAACGCCGCCCTTGCTGGCCTCGCTGGTTCCGCCGTAGGTGCCCATGTTAATGCGACTGCCGTTGTTTGCCGGTTCGTCACCAACCGGGCTGCACGGGTCACCAGTATCGATACAGGGGCTTGTAACAGCATCAGTAACCCAGGCTTCGGTGGACGGATTCCATCTGCCATATACTGATTTGAGGTGGTAATCGTTTGGATCGGCGGCGGCGTTGGCGAAAAGTGGGTCGGTGGAGATATTACCTGTACCGGCATGGCCGCCTTCCACACAACTGTACGTCACGGTTAGGGTGCCGGCCCTTCTGCTAATCTGGTTGTTCTTGTTGTCGTAGACTATGCAATTGGTCACATCCACTGTAGTCGTGCTACTTTCCATATATATGCCATCGCCATAACCGTAACCGCTGCTCGTATCAGCAATATTATCGACGATTGTACAGTTGGTGATATCCGCATCGACGGCTGATGATACAAAAATTCCACCGCCATACTTACTTGCATGGTTTCCGTTGAAAATGCAATTGTCCGCCTGCAAACTACTATCACTACTAATACCAATCCCAGCACCTATACCATCATAAGTTCCGGGGCCTGCGACTGAATTGTCAGAGACCTTGCAGTCGCTCAGCGTTAAGGTTGTTTCATATGCACGAATAGCTCCGCCTACCATGGAAGAATTATCGGAAAGCGTACATCCGGTGAGTGTCACTGTGCCATTTTGACAGTTTATTGCCCCGCCCCACCTGTTTGCCACATTCGAAGTAAAGGTGCAGTTCGTCAGTGTCCATGTACCATAGCCTATCTCGAGGGCGCCGCCTTCGCCATTGGATTGATATGTTGAATTCGAAGTAAATGAGCAACCGGTCATGGTGGCATTAGCCTGTATGCTGTACATAACACCGCCATCGTTTTCTACCAGGTTTGATGTAAAATCACAATCGGTAAACGTCGGCCAGCTATAATTTTTGTTAAACCATGCAGCACCGTATAGGGCATAGTTGTCTGTTATTTTACAGTCCTGTATAGTTGCACTGCTGTGACTCAGGACGATACCACCACCTTGTTCCAGGTGAGCGTCTGGGGTACCATCGGCATTTCCTCCGCTGATTGTGAATCCGTCGAGGGTGAAATTGGAAGTGCCGACTACGACATGGTAGCTGTTTTCAGACCTCGATGCATGTCTCGGGTCGCCTGAGTCATTGCCGTTGAGATCCCCGCTCAGGATTGTCTCATAAGTGTCGGGGTCGCGGTTTTCGAAAGTATCACCGCCTGTCGGAAAGCCGCCGTAGATGCTGACACCGTAAGGAGGACGGAAGGAGATATCCCGGTCGCTTGTACCGGTCGGGTTGTAAGTCCCTTGTGCCACCCATATCTCGTCATTTTCGAGGGCCACGCTTAACGCATCCTGCAGGTCATCGAATGCGGTCCCCCAGCTTAGACCGTTTCCATCACCGCTTCCATCGGTGACATCGACATAATAGGTAACGGCTGTGTGGACGTTGGGATCGGCCCTGATAATATGCAGAGATGGATCTCCATAGACGTTATAATCCAGAAAGTTCATCCAGCTATATGAATCTGGTGGGGCATAATCCTGCTTCAGGTCGTGCAACGACTCTCCACAGTCCATCCTATCGCGAACAAGCCTTTCAGAGTATTCGTATGCGATATTACCGGTGTTTTGCTCATTGTAATTTTGCCCTGAACATGTTCCCCAGCTATTTCTCGTCGCTCCGAGTGTGCATATAGCCGCATCTTTCAAGAGTGTAAAACTGAGATTGCAGGGGTCCTCCGGCCAGGAGTTCTGGCATGAACCTGAAAATACGAAGCTTGGATAATTCGGGTCCAACTGCGATGTGTTCGAGGTGTCCATGACATGAGTAGCGCTTGTGTGAGTTCCATGTGTGGACCATACGACCAATCCAAACTTGCCGTCGCTGTTGGCAGCCGAGCCGTTCCAGACATCTCTCGTATTGGCGACCGTACAGGGCGTCGTTTCAGGAGCAGGGTCCACACCGTAATTTTCATCGTATAGCCGATGAGAGGACCAATTTTCCGCTTCGGCGATACTCCATTTGATTTGTTCGCCTTTGCGCCAGCCCGGGTGCGAGGCATCGAGTGGGTCGCAAGGTATTAGTATATTCCTTCGCCATTCTTCATCCTGGCCGAGGTCGCTTTCGTAGGCAATTATTCTTTCCAGTATAGTATCTAAGTCGGTAAGTGATCCATAATCATAATATGGGATTCGTCCGACTATTACCTCGTAGAACCTATCGACTCCACCGGTGCCGAAATCCTCATCCCACTCGCCGTAGTTGGCGTCATTATCGAGGTCCCAGTCACCGGTCAGGTCCGCATAGTAATAATCCGAAGGTGCATGATCATTGCTTGCCTCGCCTTCTCTCGGCCAGAGCATTTTCATAGGTACGCCGCTGTCACACGGGTCCGGACTACCAATGAACATCACGTACCCTATATTGTCGCTCTGGTAGTTATTCTTGAGCCAGTCACGAATGTTCTCGGCGGCAGTGTCGCCCGTGCCACCTCCCCAGTCACTTTCCGTTATGATCTGGACATCAAAGCCGAGGCTCTCCTTGTGGGTTACGAAATCATCCAGCTTGGTTGAATTGGCGTCAATTGAAGCGGGTGTAATAATCGTATAACCGTTCGGGTCACCCGGGTCGGGCCCTCGTGTTTGGCCCGAATCCATAAGCTGCATATCAAGATACTCCATGCCGACATCAGCCATCGACTCGTAGGCACCACTTGCTTGTTTATAGTTCACTGCCGATTTTTTTACTCTTTTTCTTCCGATTTCATCAGGCCGTCCGGCAGATATGGACATGGCTTGAGTCATAACTTTTCGGCCAAAGTCAATTTCTACGCCTGTGCTTTCAAGCTTTAATAATTCACCTGTGACAGGATTGTACCTGACCAGTGGTATGGCTACTTGTGCCAACTGGAACTTGCGCAGCTGGCCTGTACATAACAGACGGGCGGAAGCTTGGGGCCAGAAAGCATCACTTTCGTAAATATCCATATCGTATCCATTGATGATTGTCTTGTTCTCGGGCCAGCCTTCTACCTTTTGACCATCTACCCAAGTCACCATCGGCGCCGTCGGGGATACCTCCCATTTACCGACAATGTATTCATATTGAATGCTTTTCATGCTTGCCGATACAGTCGAGGGCTCTACATCTGGTGGAAGCAGTACCGTCATCACTTTCCACGGGATCTGTGGTTCACCAGCAAGGTTCAGCCATTGTGCATCCTTACAACGGAAATGAACACTTCCATCTTCATTAATAAAAACATCCAATTGTGTGGCCACATCACTAACTTGCGGCTGAGAACCATCTGCATCAGTCACAACTGTAATCGAGGCCGCATTAACCGGTTTTGGTAAAAGTAAAATGAGTAAAACTAATAGAATCGATATTAAACTTGCCTGTGTTTTTAATAATTTTTTCATAAATGTCCTTTCTTAATGATCTCAAATTCCTAAATTTTTCTTTCGAGTACAACATCCTCCCCTGCCCTATGGAGTTAAAACTCTTGTATTAACACACATACGCTCTTTGTTTATTTTCTACATAATAGCACTCTCCTTTCTTAAAATATTTTTCCATATCCGGCTTAATTCCCACAGTATTTTATGCGTGCCTTGGATATTATTGACCTTTGAATAATAAATGGAACGTTACTGTACAAAAAAAATAATAATGTCATTCCCGTGAAAGCGGGAATCCAGCCGTTTTGTCAGCGTTTTCTGGACTCCTGCTTGCGCAGGAGTGACAATTTGTGTGTTCCATGATCTATTCAAACATCAATAAAGAGCTTTCCCCCGAGGTAACGGAGGTAAAACCAAGATAAATACTCTATCTCCTTATCAGCACACTCCCCCTAACGCTTTGCGCTTATGAAATGAAGGCGATATATTTGGAAGGATGTTAGTAAAATTTTTTTAATAGTTCTGAGAACAGGCAAATCTTTACTTGCAAAGGAAAAAAAATATCTTAAGTTTGTTGATCGTAAAGATTCGCTGTCGATGGATTTTTATTGAGCTTGTTACAAAAGCAGAATGGACGAAAAGATTCCAGCACCTACGAACATTGGAGAGAGGAGAAAAATGATTAAGTATTCTGAAAACGCACAGATAGTAGGTGATATTTTTCAAGAATACTATAAATATTTGCAGACAATCGCTCATTTTGAAAGCCCGGAAAATGCTGAAGATATCCTTCAGGGTTTCTTCCTATCTTTGATACTAAAACCACCCCCAGCGGAGATAAAAGATATGCGAAGTTACCTCTACCGCTCTTTAATTAATGATATCAAGGATTCTAATCGCAGAGAAAAAGCACATCGACAAAAGATCCGGAATTATAGAGATTATCTAATCCAAAAATCCAACTTTGGTGTAGTAGATGCGCCGGATTTTGGTTTGACCAAAAAAGAGCAAGCTAATTGGATATTCAGATTAGCAAATAAAATACTAGCCCCGCACCTGCGCATTACTTTCAATTTACGCTACAAGCTTGGCTACAAAATCGGTCGGATATCCAGAATGACCGGGGTAAAGAAGAACGTGATCCGGGTGTATCTTACATCCGCTCGCAAAATGGTTAGGCGTTGGATAAGGGAACATGAAAGCAAATAACATTTGCGAAGGCAATTTGCAATCAAAACTGTATTAGTTCACAATCAGGTTCTCTCGCTCCCGTCTTGTATGTTGACGGCACATAAATTCGCCCTTCCGTCACAACAAGGACACAAGCAATCTCAAACCGACAATAACATACTACGATCATGTTCACCGTTGTAAAGTTCTTAAGGATACGCCTCTTAAAATAGATTCGTAGGCAAATTAGCTCGACCACGAAACAGCGACTATTTTCTGCCCGGCAGCAAACAGTAATCCCTAACGTTTCCCTTGCCTGTAGAGTTCCAACCGCTCGCGAATGTAATTTGCCAGGCTTTCCGCTTGTTTGGCGGAGGCGCGCTCGAGTGCCTCCTCGGCCGTGGTCACGGCCTGGTCAAATCGGTTTGCCGAGGCATAGGCTGTGGCCAACGTGTTGAGAATGCCGGGATACTGACGGCCCGACAATGCTGCAGCTCGTTCTGCAAGGTCAATTGCCCGGTTGGTATCGCGAAGCTTGGGATCGGGGTGAGTGGCCAGAATCCATGCCAGACAATCTAAACATGAAGGCCAGTCAGGCTCGTAGCGTACGGCTTCTTGGAAATGGGTAAGCGCCTCGGTTGGCCTATCCATCTTTCTGAGTGTAAGGCCCAAGTTGAAGTGCGCCTTAGCTGAGTCGGGCTGAATCTCTATCGCCCGGCGATGGTGAATGATTGCCTCGTTGAACTTACCCTGTAACTGAAGTGCGCTGCCTAAGTTTCCATGGATATTCAGGTCGTAAGGTTTGATTTTCAGCGCTTTACGATAGCATTTGATGGCTTCATCGAGTTTACCCTGCGCCTGAAAGGCGGTACCGAGGTTGTAGTGTGCCATGGCATCATTGGCTTTGATTTGCAGAGCCTTGTAGTAGAGGCTAATTGCCTCATCAACTTTGCCTTGTGCTTGCAGGGTGATACCCAGGTTGACGTATGCGTCAGACCTGTCAGGTTTGATCTGTATTGCCTTACGATAGCAGTCAATTGCTTTGTCATATTTTCCTTGTGCATGTAAGGTGATTCCAAGGTTATTGTATGCTTTTGCATTGTTGGGATTAATTTGCAGCACTTTGTGAAAGTGTCTTATCGCTTCGGCTGGATTGCCTTGAGTCTGAAGAACTAAGCCGAGATTGTTGTAGGCTGTGCGAGAATCGGGTTCTATTCGCAATGCCTCACGGAAGTGACTGATCGCCTCCTCAAACCCGCCCTGGGCTTTAAACACGCTACCGAGGTTGTTGTGCGCGTTGGCATAGTCCGGTTTAATCTTGAGTGCCGTTCGAAGGTGATCAATTGCTTCATCAAATTTGCCCTGCTCTTTGAGGGCACTGCCGAGATTGCTGTGTGTTTCATAGTTGTTGGGTTGATTCCGTAATGCTTTGCGATAACAATTGATTGCTTCATCAAGTCTGCCCTGAGATTGAAGGACACCGCCAAGATTGTTATGTAGCGGTGCCGCGTTTGGCGTTATCGTTAACATGTGTTCGTAGAGACCAATCGTATTGCGCCAATGCCTAAGATGGCGCCGCGTGACAACGGTTCCTCCGACTGCAACCGCCAATATAAACACTATACCCGCTACCATTACATGCTGCCTTGCAAACTTGCCGGTGGTACCGGCGCCACTAATACGCGTCCAGGCAAATGTCAATATCATTAGAAGGCCAAACAAAGGAAGGTACACGTATTTGTCGGCGGCAATCACATTTGTAAATCCGACCACGCCGAGAGTCGGAAAAATCGCGACAAAAAAGAACAAGCAACCAGCAAAAATCCCACGCGTCCAGCGCAGCGACAATACTAACAGAGGAATCAAAACGCAAGTACCGATAACGCCGGCCAGAACCATTGGGTCCGACAATCCCAACGGCTCGGGGAAAGCATAGTGCGACGACAGATTCACCGGCCAGATAATCTTATAGAGATAGAAGACAATATTGTGACATATAATCAGTGGAATGCGCTGGGGACCGTATGCGCTCGGCAAATTTACTATCCCAGCGCGGCTTTGTGAAACAAACGTTATAATTATAGAGATACCCCCTGTTATAAAATACGGCCACTTCTCCACTACTGTTTTTCCACTTAACCTGCCAAGGGGCCAAAAGTCTATCAGTATCATTAATAGCGGCAGCGGTACAGTGGTTGGCTTAGACAGCAATGCCAGTATGTACATTATCAAGCATGCTGTACGAAGTTTCCAGTTGTTCTTGTGAACAGACCTAACATAGAGAAGCAGGCAAAACAGTGCGAAGAATGTTGCCAACAATGTCTTTCGATCACTTACCCATGCGATCGGTTCAACGGTCAGAGGATGAAGACCAAAAAGCAACCCGAGCACCGCTGCGGCCCACACTTGACCGAACAACAGATAAAGCAGGCTGATCACTAACGCTGTATTTACAACATGCAGCGCAAGGCTGGTCCTGTGAAATGGCATCAGGTCATTTTCACGCCCACCGCAGGCGTAATCGACCATTAGTGAGATCATCGCAAGTGGTTGATAGTAACCTCCTACAGTGGATGGTTCGAGTATCTCCGTGAGGAACCGCCGGGCCGATGCCCAACTGGGATTTTGCACCAATATATTTTCCTGAATGTACTGGTCATCGTCGAGCGCCAACGCCTGGGCCGACAACACCGGCCAATGAGCCACAACAACAGTGACACAAACAACGATAAGCAAACCTGCCAGCAACCAAACTTTCGAGGGCGACTGTGCGGATAACTGTTTGCTCGATTGTACGGAGACCCTTTGTGATGAATCCTTCACAACTCTCTGACGCCTCTTATTTGTGCCTCTTGGGTAGGATTTGCTCATAAAGCCATGTTACCATCAAGTACACCTATACGCAAGGCTTTTGCGCAATGTTGTATTGTAACAACTGCCGCAAACTAGTGGGGCAGAGGAACCTTAATCTTTTTCTGGACCTGGAGCGTCACTCTCCTTTATTTTTGCTCATCCAATTGCTGTTTAGCTGACAAAATAGATTTGGATCGACAGAAGTAAACACTTTTCTATTAGCCGGGCGAATTGAATTTCCAGTATATGCAGAGGTGACGGTCGCAAAATCCGGTAAGAACAAACATTTGGGCATGGGAGTATTATTATTAAAGTCTTATTGCGAGTCACTACTGTCCCATTATAAGTCGAATAATAACAATTGGTTATGAAACTGGAATCTTCCGTTTTGCGAAATAGCTTTCGTAAGTACTTGTGTGATAGGAACTTTCTCGAAAAGTACGATGCTGAGAATTTGCAGGATTTCGCTCAAACTCAGTTCGATTTTGAGTTCTTTCTTGACGATTGCGACAAGAATGTAAATGCTGATGGCTATCCAGATTTGAGTCTTTACGGCGTTGGCACTGGTTCCAAAAAATGTCTTGATTCGCAGATACTGTTTGATCCATTTGAAGAAAATTTCTATGCTCCAGCGGCACTTGTAGAGCCGAACAATTGTCAAAGCCGGCAGAGTAAAGTTGTTTGTTAAAAATACGAATTTTTTGCTTGTCTCGATATCGAAGTAACCGATGCGGCGTAGAACAGCAGGATAATCCTGTGATGCATAGAAACCGTTTAGCATTATCGTATGGTCGCATCGAAGGCCGGTTGTTTTGTCGACCCTGCGATAGTAAAGACGGCGATAATTGAAATTGCTTTTGGCCCTTGTAATAAACGTTGAAAGACTTTGAGTAAACGTATAAAGACGAGCGAAATCGAGGTAACCGCGATCCATGATGTAAATAGCGCCCGGCGTCATATCCACACATGTAGGCTATACCGGAGGCCATGTTGACAATCCCACGTATAAGCAGGTCTGCACGGATAAGACCGGCCATGCAGAGGCGGTCGAGGTGGTTTATGATCCCTCAAAAACAACATATGAGCAGTTGGCCAGGCTGTTCTTTGAAACACACGATTTCACCCAGCTCAACCGCCAGGGCCCCGACATCGGCACCCAGTACCGCTCGGTTGTGTTTTATCTTGACGAAAAGCAGAAGGAAACTGCCGGCAAACTCGTAGGCCAATTAAGAGCTAAAGGTTACGACGTCAAGACGACAATCGAGCCTGCAAAGACGTTTTGGCCCGCGGAGGAGTATCACCAGGACTACTACGAAAAGACCGCCAAAACGCCCTACTGCCATATCTACCGAAAAATCTTCTGACCTTACCAACCGGATCCGCTGATAGATCTAAGCGTTTAAAACACCACAATTAGCTCACAACCTTCGCGTCGATCCGGGCGCAAGAGACGACAAATATATGTATGGTTGCCTAAATTTATTCCTTGCACAGGACCTCAACACTCAATATACTTGTTGCGCAATGAGGCATAGGTGAGGTGAACGGTTAAACCGGTAGCTACCATTCCAGGGAAGGATAAAAAATGAAAGCAAAATCAATTCGGGTATCAGCAGCAATCGTATTATTTTCAGTTTTACCCGCGCATGGTGCAATCTTTGAGGGCTTGGGTTACGTAGGAGATAGCTTCTGGAGTACAGCATTTGGTGTATCAGCCGATGGTTCGGTGGCGGTCGGAACCAGCAGTCCAGGAGCATTTCGTTGGGAAGATGGCCAAATGATCGGCCTCGGCAATTTGTATGGAGGTACTACATCCAGCACCGGCTACGCCGCATCAGGTGACGGCTCCGTCGTGGTGGGTTTCGGCTCAACGCCGTATCCATGGCTTGAGGCTTTTCGTTGGACTTCAGAGGGAGGCATGGTTAGTCTTGGCTCTCTTTCCGATACCGACCATAGCATAGCGTATGGCGTATCTTCCGATGGCTCGGTTGTCGTAGGTACAAGTGGGGAGGCCTTTCGGTGGACGTCAGAGGCGGGTATGGTTGGTCTCGGCGATGGCGACGCGCTTGATGTATCAGCGGATGGTTCCGTTATAGTCGGAAAAAGTGGATTCGGTTCCGGGCCGGAAGCATTTCGCTGGACTTCAGATACCGGAATGGTTGGTCTCGGCGACCTTATGGGGGGCGATTTCTGGAGCCTTGCATCTGAGGTATCTTCCGACGGCTTAACTGTGGTTGGATATAGTGAATCTGAATTCGGCACAGAAGCATTTCGATGGGAAGACGGGGGCAATATGGCTGGTCTTGGCGACCTTGACGGCGGCAGCTTCTACAGCGAAGCGTGGGGCGTGTCGGAAGATGGCTCGATTGTTGTTGGATTCAGCGATACCGGCAACGATTTCCTTGCCCCTACTAATTCACTCATAGATTTAGGCGTTGAGGCGTTCATCTGGGATGCAGACAACGGTATGCGGAAATTACAGGATGTGTTTGTAAATGATTACGGTCTGGACCTTACCGGCTGGACCTTGTCACATGCGACGGACATCTCCGCAGATGGGCTGACTATTGTGGGTGACGGGAGAAATCCTTCCGGTAATACTGAGGCATGGATGTTTACTGTCCCGGAGCCCGCAACTATCCTGTTGTTCGCGCTGGGCACTGTGCTGCTCCGCAAAAGGAGTTAATTCCGGTTTTAACCGGTATGATTTCACTTACATTTTATGACACGCAGCAGTGGAGATGTTTTAGTACGTGTGATGATTTTTTGGCCGGTTTTTGTAACGAGGACATCGTCCTCAATCCGGATACCGAATTTGCCGGGGATGTAAATACCCGGCTCGACGGTAACGACCTGGCCAGCCTTGAGTATGTCTTTCGATTTTGGAGAGAGCACGGGCAGTTCGTGAACCTCCAGGCCGAGCCCGTGGCCTAAGCCGTGACCAAAGACGCCAAATCCCCTTTTTTTGATAACCTTTCTTGCAGCAGCGTCAATATCTTTGGCACTTACGCCTTCGGCGATAAGGTCGATGGCCGTTTTCTGGGCAAGCGCAACGGCGTCGTATGCCTTTTGAAATCCGCCTTTGACTTTACCGACGGCGAAGCAGCGGGTTTTATCGCTGTTGTAGCCTTTATACTTTGCCCCGAAATCGATGAGAATTGTATTGTTTTTACGAAGCCTCCTCTTGCCGGGGATGTGGTGCGGCTGCGAGACATTAGCGCCGAAACACACAATCGTCTCAAAAGCAACTACAGCACCCGCTTTGCGAATCTCAAATTCTATTCTACCTGCAAGCTCCGACTCTGTCATACCGACCTTCAGCCGTTTCAAAGCACGGTCAAGGGCGGCATCCGCAATACTCGATGCCTTTCTAATATCTGCGACCTCGGCGGGCTCCTTTATCGCTCGGAGCTGCTTGACGAGATTACCGGTTTTTTTGAACCCGGCCTTGAGCTTTTTTCTGACCTTGTCATATACGGCTACAGAGGGGGTATTTTCGATGCCGAGGACCCCGGCTGATTTGAACCTGCTGACGATTTTGGCGACCTCGGCGACAAGTGAATCTTTGCGCTGAATAATTTTGCAGCCGACACACTCGCCTTTAGCCTGTTCGGTATATCTGCTGTCGGTCAACAGCCAGACCCTTCGGCCGATAATAAGTGCCCAGCTATCGTCGCCGCAGAAACCGGTCAAATAAGTAACATTTGCACGGTCGGTAATCAAAGAACCGCCAAGATTACGTTCTTTTAACCTGACGGCGAGGGCGGTTGTCCGTTTTTTTGCTGTTTTCGCATCCATTTTGTCTCAAACGACCAGAATATCGGCTGGGCGCGACGTAATAAAGGTTTTTTTGGATTTGCGTGCGTGCTTTTTCATTCGTATGTTTTATTTAGAGCCGGAAGAACCGGGTAACAATGTAAATCCTTTTCATACTAACATGTTCCGCTCCTGTCTCTGCCATGCAGGGAAGTGTAAACGGGGCAAAGGCTTGCAGGGCAAGCTGATGCCCCGTTTTTTTATAGTGCTCCCAGTTGAATTTCCCCCGTTTGCTCGCGGGTAAGAACCTTTATCCCGGCGCGCCGGGACAATCCCACCGCGCCGAATTTTTTACTCTTAAGGGTATATCACTTGTCGCCCCCGTCTGTCGGCATTACAATAGATGGTTGTTTTGAAATGGTCGTAGAGATAGCAATTAGATTTTGCCAATGATATTACCTATCCGTACAAGCATACTGCCGCGCCGAACGCCGTATCTTAATTACGGCCTGATTGCCGTAAATGTGGCGATTTTTCTGCTGAGCAGCCGAATGATGAGGAACCCGGCAACCGGCCAATTAGTAATGGCATTGCGCCCGTGGGCCGAATCGTTCATGCTCACACCGACACGTCCGTTTCTGTGGCAGTTTGTGACGTACGCCTTTTTGCACGGTGGCTGGTTACATATCATCGGAAACATGTACTTTCTGTATTTGTTCGGCAACAATGTCAACGATAAGCTCGGCAGCGTGGGCTATCTGTGCTTTTACTTAGCTGGAGCGGTCTTCAGCGGCATAGGGCATACGCTTTTGAACAACGCACCTGCCTTGGGGGCAAGCGGCGCAGTCGCGGCGGTAACCGGGGCCTATCTCGTTCTCTTCCCGAAAACGCTCATTACTATAGTGTACTGGTTGTTTTTTATCGGCACAATGGAACTGCCGGCCATTTATCTTATCGGCCTGAAAATGATTCTTATCGATAATGTGATAACAATAAGGACGCCGGGCGTAGCGTACGACGCCCATCTTGCCGGTTATGCATTTGGAATCGCAGCTTCACTGATGCTGTTGGCAACGAGGCTGATAGGCTGTGACCAGATGGACCTTTGGTTCATACTCAGGCAGTGGAACCGGCGTCGTATGTATCGCGGTTCGGTTTCCGATGGATACGACCCGTTCAAAGGCCGGGGAGGGGAAAAGCCGGTTACTGTCCAGGATGTCAAAAAGGGGCCTGCAGAGCACAAACTCGATGAACAAGCGGCACAACTTCGCAGCCAAATCGCACAACTAATCAACCAGAAGAATCTTCCCGCCGCGGCAAATCTGTACCTGGAATTGGCCGGGACGGGTTCAGAAAGTGTGTTAGCCGAGCGGCATCAATTGGATGTGGCGAATCAGCTTATGTCGATGGGCAAATGGAAAGAGTCGGCGTCGGCCTATGAGAAGCTCCTGACTCATTACAAGTCATACGAATATGCCGAACAGGTGCAGCTTATGTTAGGGATACTGTACTCGCGCTACCTCGATTCCCCCTCCAAAGCGGTCAAATACCTAAAGGCCGCCAAGGAGAAATTGACCGATCCGGGACAGATACAAATGTGCGAGGCCGAACTGGATAAACTTCAAATTTAGCCTGCATTTCCCACCGCTGACTCTGAAGCTAAAAAAAAGTCATTCTGTGGCGAAGCCGAAGAATCTATTTAGAGCCTATAACAAAACCACACTGGTCATTTCGAGCGAAGCCGAGAAATCTATTAAAATAAATCCGCGACTTGTACTTCGTAGCTCGCAGTGCGAAGTAGTAAGCGGTTCCTTCATTTTTATGTTAGGTTTTGATACAGGCTCTTAATAAAACCCGCGCAGCGCCTCCTCAACTCAAAACACAAAACTAAGAACTCAAAATGCTCTGTAGAAAAGACCTGAAAATCGTCATTCTGAACGCAGCAAAGCGAAGTGAAGAATCTCTTGCGCACGAAGAATTGAGATTCTTCGCTGCGCTCAGAATTACATTTCAATGTTTTCTACAGAGCAAACTCAAAACTACTTTTCCCTTCCGTCATCCGTCCTCTGTTTTCTGTTTCCACTCTCCATAGTAGAGCGTTTATGCGGTATATTCTAAGTTGTCGAAAGATCTTTTGCAAAAAAATGTCACAGCCGTCCCATAAGTTCGTAAACTCAGTGTTGCAACCTGATTTGTTGTAGCAAAAATCGCTTTTTCGTCAAGCACTTTCACAACCCCAGTTTGCAATTTTTATTGGCTATCATCAATTC
>Ga0114922_10002530_pt1 | contig 17112 bp, 16 predicted proteins | sample AartaG_FD_100975 | JGI IMG/M metagenome (GOLD analysis project Ga0114922, IMG submission 100975) | Deep subsurface microbial communities from Aarhus Bay to uncover new lineages of life (NeLLi) - Aarhus_00045 metaG | ecosystem: Environmental > Aquatic > Marine > Oceanic > Sediment | place...
GGGGTTGTGTAAATGCTTGACGAAAAAGCGATTTTTGCTACAACAAATCAGGTTGCAACACTGAGTTTACGAACTTATGGGACGGCTGTGACAATTTAACCAAAAAAGGAGGCCAAAACATGAGTTCAAAACCATCAAAAACAACCAATTACCAGTTACCAATAACCAATTACCAGTTACAAATAACCAATCCGAAACTACTTTTTATGCAAAACAAACCCAATTTGCTAAATACGCAAATGAACGTAAATACAGTATTAATAACCGGTTATGACAAAAGGAAACTTGGTAAACGTGGGAAAAACGAACCCAATTCAAACCCAATAGCGAAGCCATTCCTTACTGTCATCCCGGCCTCCGAGCCGGGACCCAGAAAAACAGCCCGCGTAGCGCTTCCACCCACGAGATACGAAATTATTCAAAGCAAACCCAAACAAACCCAACGCACTCTCATCGCTGCCCCTGACCGTGATACAAGTGCTTTTGTGATTGCACAAACCCTCGCAACTCACTATAACGGCAATACGCCTGTCGGCTGTGGAAACAGAGCCGAACCTGAGCGACCGATAATAGACAATACCATCCGAAATGTGCAGATTGAAATTGCCATAACGTTAAAGTTGTTCCCTGTTAAAGGTTTTCAAACTGTGATAAAAGTCGAATTTGAAAAAGACTGGGCACCGGCATTCGAAAAGGCCGGCCTCAAATCGTTCGAGGATTTCTTCGACTACTCCGCCGGCCAAACCATAAATAAAAACAAAAAAAGAGAAGTCGTCGCCATGACCACCGACACCGCCGGCACAAACAAAGAACTCTTTATGAAGCGCTTTTTCAGGCCCCACTTCAAGGATATGCTCTTTACCATCCGAAATTTCGGCAGCCTCTGCTCGCAGGCCGCCTGTGAATGGAAAAACGCGAAACTATTGCTCCAAAAAGGCATAGCCACATATCACCCCGTTTGCTACGGCCAACAGATGCACTTCGGAATCGAGAAAAAATCCTTCATCATCACAGAGAAAATCAACGGCCCGCCCCTCACCGATTTCGTCGCCGCCAATTGGCTGCGACTGGACCAGCCACAAAAAGAAATAATCATCAACGCCCTCGCAAAATTCGTCCGCAAGATACACAACGCCGGAATCAGCCTGCCCGACCTCTACCTATGGCACATATTCATGACAAAGACACCCCTACCTGATGAACTTAGCGAAGATGACCTCGCCGTCATTGACCTGCACCGTATGCGCATCAACGTCTCAAACAGAAATGCCCGAATAAAAGACCTCGGCGCACTCGATTTCAGCTTGTCGGAAAAATACTTTGACGAAAATCTCAGGGAACTCTTCCTGAATGCTTACGCAAACACAGAAGCCGCCGGCCAAAGAAAAGTTCTCTCTCGCAAAATCAGAAACCGCGCACGCGTATTAAGCAGCCGCCGAAGAAGGCCCGACTACTGACCCGGCGGCTCCCGGGTGCCCGCCGGCCTGTGAAAAAGCGCGCCTTCGATAATTTTGTCCTCGTCCATTTCCGCATCGGGGCACCGCCATCCAATCGCAAATCGCCCGTCCTCCATCAACTCATCCATCAACTTACCCGTCGCAGCCACCCACATACCTTGTCGGTACTTGTCATAAGTCTGCGATATATCCTCGACCACCGGCACAACCCTGCCGAAGTAATGAACAAATCCCGACGACACATCCTTGTACGCAACCAAATCGTCCGATTGCCGAATCCTGGCCGCCGAACTTATGGCAAATTTCCTCGTGTAGTAGCTTTTACCCTTGACCACTGCAAGGGAATTATACGCTGGCATAAACAAGGCACAATAGCCCAAGAAAATCGCCGCACACCCAAAAGCCGGCTTTTTCTTTACGAAGAATAATACTATCACCGCAGCGATAGCCAGACTCAGCAACGAGATGAGCATCGTCTGGCCGGCAACGGCGTATTGGCCTTCAAGGGCCGCATAAACAGGAACGCCGATCGCACCGGCCACAATCGCACCCCCATGAAACAAAAGCATATTCCGCGCGAACCTGGCTGTGTAGGCATCATGGCTAAAAGCCATATCTTCGAACAGTATCCCAACCAGTATCGCCATCGCCGGCATGGCCGGCATAATATAGTGCATACGTTTGCCGCTCGAAAGCGACATTATCGCCACACCGCCGGCGAACCACAGCCACAAAAACAGCATCGTCTCTTGCTTCTCGTCCCATATCTTGTAAAACGGCGCCGCAAGCGCCATCGGCAAAAAAAGCGACCACGGCAGGATGAACTGCAGCATCACGTGCAAATAATAATATGAAGGTTTGCTGCTCCCGCCCAACCCGCCGAAGAAACGGTCAACAAATTCCCTCTTCCAAAAAGCCATCGTGTTCGTTTCGCCACCCGCCTGCGCCAGCCTGTTTGCCAATAATGTCGGCCAGGCCAGGACAATAATCAGAAAAATTACCACACCCGCTATCGGCAGCAGCCTGGGAACGAGTTTCCATTGGCGAAATATCACAAAATAAAAAAACAGCGGCGCCAAAATCAACGGCAAAGGAGCTGGGCCTTTCGCCAACATCGCAACGCCGAAACTGGCCCAGAATATCAGCATGTAAACTACCTGCCTTTTTCGGTCCGCAGACCGGAGGGCCGAGTAGAAAGCAAGGAAAGCTATTGCGACAAAACAAGTGAGCGACATTTCCGGCCGACCGCTCCGACCGTAACGAACAAACCCCAGAGACGTTGACCATATAAGCGCCGATATCACCGCCGTCCGGAAGCCCAGCCAGCGCTTCACAAAGTACAGAATTGCCAACGTCGAAAGTATCGCGCACGCTACACTCGGAACCCTCGCGGAAAATTCATCGATGCGCCCGGTAAGCTTCCCTGCCAGAGCAACAAGCCAGTAATTAAGAGGAGTCTTTTCAAGTCGCAACTGTCCGTTATAACTCGGCACCATCCAGTCGCCGCTTTCGAGCATCCGTCGTGCGGTAACAGAGACATAACATTCGTGCCCGTCCAAAGTTCTCGCCCCGAGCTTCCAACCGGCTGTTATGACAGAAATCAGCACAACACAGCATACGGCGGCAGCTTTGCCTTTCTTCGAATTGATCATGGCTAATTTCATTTATTGACCTTTATATAACTAACTCAAACTGACCGTTTTGTTTCAAAACGGTCAGTTTTCGAGTTTTTAATCGTTAGTTTTTAGTTCTTAGTTGGTTGATTCCGACTTAGTCGGAGACTGTTTTAAGTTCTTGTATAAGAAGTAATTAAACAATAAATTTATATTCAATCGGTCAGTTTGAGTTAATAATTTAGCAGGGACGGCACCCTTTTACAAGAAAAAGGACGGCACATGAACAATCAAAAGTGAACCAGAGGACGGAGGACGGAAGACAGGAGACGGAGGACAAGCTTCGCGGGGATGACAATATTAACACTGTTTATAAATTTTTCAGACACGGATTTTGGGACCCCGCCGGAGTTTATCCCGCACGGAGTTTATCCCGCACGACGATGCGGGGATGGGGGTAGGGACGACAATATTTACACGGATTAGAACTTTGGCGGGTTTGTTGTAAACAAAGCTATGTGTTCTCGGCCTTAAGGGTTTCCAAAAGTAAACTTTTTACAGTCTTTGGGCCTCTTCCACAGTCCCTATTGGACTAATACCAAAGCAAAAAATTTTACCCATGAAAGTCCTACCTACGGTGGATGACATAAGAAGCAAGGTGAAGGCAGCGTGACACCGGTCATGCTTATCCTGAGCTAAGGCGAAGGGCTTTTCGAATCAGTCCTGTTGTGAATGCCTCCGGGGGAAACAGTTGTGTAATTTTATGGATTTTTTTCAAAATTTTAATTGACACGGGCACTACTTACACTTATTGTAGGTTCCTCCGGAAGACAGAAGACCGAGAGCAGATGGAAGAATGCAGATGGCAAAAAGTACGGGGCAAAAACTCTTCATGGACGGTTACAGACAAGCACGCTTGATTGAGCATGTCTTCCATCTCCCTGTGACGGCCTAAATTGTGAGTATCGTAGAGCCGCCTCTGGCGGTGTGATTTATCTTAAGTGGCCAAGATATCCGGCTCTTGCTCAAATAAACTTTTATGAAAGGATATGGAAAATGAATGTTGGATAGAACAAATTGAACGAAGAGACCAGAATTGGAAGGCTTAAACTTGTTTCTGTGAATGTTTACAAGGATAGAGAAATTTGCAGAACACAAACCTAACTCATGTAAGGAGTTTACACAAAATGAAAAGAAAGAAAAAAAACTCAAGTGCAAACCGAGGCAAGCAAGCAAGAATCGAACTGATCGGCATTACTCCAGAAGATAAACAGCCCGAGATGGCGGTATATGCTGTCAACCGCTCCTTCAAGCCGATAGAGGTCAGTGCGGTTGATTCCAAAGGGCGGTTCAGTTTGTCACAAAAGGCACTGGACAAAGCCGACTTGGTTGTATTTGGCCCAAAGGTCAAAGACCTGGCCGGTGTCAAGAAAGATACCCTTAGTATTTACCGCGTATCGCAGTTCAAGCAAATTTTGACCACAAAGGCAATATTCGAATTTCCACGGGTGGACTGGTTCAAATGGTTCCTGACAAAATACTGCGTAAGTGGTTCAGTAACCCATTGTCGCCCCTGGCCCTGGTTCATCACTAAGCTTCTCCAGAAAGCCGATATCACTCTGGAGAAACTCATCACTCCTGTGGCGGCGCCGTTGGACCCGACCAAGGAGAAACCTGTAGCAGCAATCAGTGATGTGATTATCGACAAGCCGTTAAAGCCCTTCTTCCCCCGCCGATATTGGTGCAACAAAGTCTGTGATGGTCTCGTGGAAGTCTATCGACGTACCTGTTGCTGCTACCCTTGGATCATCTACGACCCAAGGCTTCCGGAGCTTATTGAAGAGTTGGAGCGTCTTATCCCCAAGTGGCCACCAATACCGGGACCGGACCCGCCACCAATCGACGAACTGTCATTCTTCAAGAGCGGAACCCTTGACGAACGAATCATTAACGCTCGGCGCGACCTACATGCCATACGGACTTTACCCCCGCAGGAACTTCCGGCATACATCAACGCCAGACCATACTTATGCTGCTGTTGGTGCTGTTGTTGCGGCAGTCCCACCAAGGTAGCTCAAGGCTTTATTCGCCACGACGGCCAGTTCCACATCTGCTGGTTTGACTGGCCGCGTCTGATGCTCATTAACTGTCATGATGAATATGCCTTTGTCGTTAAGCAAAACTTTAACGGAAACACCGTCACCATCTACGACGGTGTAGCTGCCAACCAATGGTTCCACTACGGCGACCATGCCGACCTGGTCAGTTATCACCCCCAAGCCCAGTCTTGTCGTCGCAACGACTTTCCCGGCGAGGATGATGGGACTGCTTTCGCATTGTTGCAGAATATAGGCTCTACTGACAGTTATGACCTTAAGACGCCGGACGCAACCGGATGGGATCGCGTCGCAGCACCTGCCTACAATGACGGTCTTGCTAAGCCCGCCCCCAATCCTGCTGCAGCCGAAGGCAAAGAGCTCGACCGCAACTGGGGCGGTACTCTCAATTTGTACTACTTCTTCAGCGAGCCCATGAGGACCATCGGAGCCAGGTACTACCGCATCAGTGTCGTAGCTGCGGACGGCAACGGCAATCCGACGGGTCCACGCACCTGCTTGACCGCGCCCAGTTGGAAATACTTCGAAGCCGTCGGCTCGCAAATCTACGTAAAACGGACACCCTTAGGGCCCAACAGTGTAGGAGGCCAGGACAATCTCTATTTGATCCCTTATGACTACGACCGGGTGTGGCTAAGCAGTCAGTTCCATGCGTTTCTGGATACGACCACATTTGCCAACGGACGTTTTCTGCTTACGCTCGAGATTTTCAACGGTGCCGGAAAGTTAATCCGGCCAACCGGTACGCCCAATCCGGGCGGAAGTGAACAGGCAAATTTCACCTACCGACGCTGGTTTCAGGAAATCGGCCCGACAGCCGCCGTTCCGTTTGCAGGCCTGACCCACATGTTCTGGTGGGATAACCGCAGGGCCGGAGCGAAAATTGTCGGCCTGCGTGTTGGCAACGAGGAACATACCGAGGAATGCCAATTCCTCACAGCATCCGGCGAATCAAAATTGAGCGCCGACTATCGAGCCTACCATCCCAATCCTATGTTTCTACTCAATCACCGCCTCTGGTGGCGACGCGGTTTGGGAGGGCCCACAGGTAACCTCACCGATCCACATCCAAATCCCGAGAGCGTCGGCATACCACCCAATCCGCCACACCAGAGCGGGACTAACACATTTGCACAGATGTTGGCGGATTTGACGAATCCAAAGTGCACCTTCTCGTTGAATCTGCGCTCCTACGTCAAGACGTTCAACGGCAATTCAACACTACACAACCTGGATGCATTGGACCAAGCGTCCTTTGCATTGGAAATCCCGCAACCCACTTAGCGGTTGAGTCTTTGTAGTTTTCTACAAGCCGGAGCGTGCCTGAGGCACGCTCCTTTTTTTTAGGTGTGCCCGGCAGGGCACACCTACTTGGAGGTTTAAGTCCTCTATGGGCCCGACAGCGGGAACCATTAGCCGGACGGCAAGGGTGTCAGTCGTGAGGCTGAATCTGACCGAAGCCGCAGGCAAAACGCTGGCCCGACGAACAGGAATCGCATATGAGGCGGCCGTGTCGGATGAGAAGGCCTATATCTTCAAAGTCCAATAGCTGTACGGAAGGCATGGTCGTAGTCGAGTTGAGGCTAACAAAGGTTCTGCGGGAATTGATAATATGCCGGTAGGATCATTGAGACCTTATCTTCGTAAGCATTGGCCGCGCATCAAAGAGCGGATATTGGCCGGTCGATACATACCGAGTCCGGTTCGGCGAGTCAACATACCCAAGCCGGATGTCCAAGGGATGCGACAATTGGGTATCCCTACAGTAATTGATCGGTTCATCCAAAAAGCGTTACATCAGGTAACGGCTGGATACGGCGTAAGTTGCGTTGTATTCTCTGGCGTCAATGGAAATGCACAATTACGCGTGCTAAGAACCTGATGAGGCGTGGTTTGGATGAGATACGTGCGTGGAAATCGGCTACTAATGGCCGTGGCCCATGGTGGAATTCCGGGGCCTCACATATGCATGCATGTTATCCAAATAGCTACTTTGACAAACTTGGTCTTGTGTCTCTGTTAAATCAATTGCGTCGTTTGCAATGTATTACATGAACCGCCGCGGTACGGAACCGTATGCCCGGTGGTGTGGGAGGACGGCGGGAGCAATCCCGCCTCCTACCCGATTGTGCCGAGCATGTTTGATAACTTGGAGGTGAAAGTCCTCTACACAACCTGATGGAGGTGATAAGGACAAGGCGAGGGAAGAATCAACCTTAGCAAAGAGTCTGGTCGGCCGGGCGGGGTATCACCGGCGGGATGGGGAGGTGGCTCAATTAGAAGAAACGCTTCGAGACTAAATTCTAAATCCTAAGTTCTATCCCGATACATCGGGACTAAACAATATCGAAATTCTAAATTCAAATGATCGAAACTCGATTCGGTATCAAGTGCTACATTTCTTTCGTTCCGTTGGGGCTATCTAAGACGGTGGGCTAAAAGCCCACCCTACCTAAATCCGAAATCCTATGTTCTAAGCTTGTCCCCGTGAAAACGGGGATCCGAAACAAATTCAAAATTAGAAATTTAAATGACCAAAACCGGATTCGGCATCAAGTGGTACAGATCCTTCGGCTCCGCTTCGCTGCGCTCAGGATGACGGTCTGGATTCCCGCCTTCGCGGGAATGACAAAGGTGCGTGAAGCGTATAGCGTATAGTGGACAGAGATTGCCGCAGCGAAGAGTACCGGCGCAATAAATTGTGGTGAGATAACCCCGGCCGGAGGGCGGGGCTAAACAATAAGGAGTGGCTTCGCGGGGATAAGGATTTACTATTGAGTTGAGATTCTTCACTGCGTTTCGGCTTCGGCTGCGCTCCCTTCGACTCGCCTTGCTCGCTCAGGAGGAGCAGTGCTAAAGGCTGTTTTCGTTCAGAATGACTTTTTATCAGATTCCTCGACAGGCTCGGAATGACATAGTAAGCGGAAAGTGTAAAGTGCAGAGTACAAAATTGCGGAACGACTTACGTCTTTGCTCTATGAGCTTCCGGCTTCGTCGTGCGACAACGCCACGACAGGTCGGCGCTAAAGGCCGCGGGGCGTTTTTTCTGGATTGCCGCCCCTGCCCCTGCCTGCGCAGGGGTGACATTCCTTCGCGGGGATGACCCGTCTTCGTCATCCGCCGTCGCTAAGGCTCAGGCGAGACAAGAACTACGACGCGGCAGTCAGGGTCTTATTGGTTGTGTTTGGGTTATTATAAATTTTAATGGTCGCGATTGCCACCCATTCGACTCGCTACGCTCGCTCAGGGCAGGCTTTCTGCGTTGCAGGCCTCGCAATGACGATTTTCCGGGCTTTTCTACAGAGCAGGTCTGGGCCCTTTAATTAGATATTCAGGATTTTATGAGTTTGATTATCTCGTTAAGGTCGTTTGGAGCTTCGGCGGGGGGGTTGCTGAACCGGCCCTGCTTTTCCTTGTGATAGTTCACCGTTACATTCGGGTCTTTCAGGGCGTGACCGGTCAACACACACGCAACCCTTTCATCCGCCCCGACTGTTCCGTCGGCCCGCAAGTGTTTCAAACCGGCAATAGTAGCCGCCGACGCCGGCTCACAACCTAAGCCATACTTGCCGACCTGAGCCTTGGCATCGACAATCTCCTCGTCGGTAACAGCAAGGACAACTCCCTTGCAAACATCGAGGGCGCGGAGGCATTTCTTAAGATTTACCGGCCGGGAAATCTCAATTGCTGATGCGCAGGTGTGGGGGGAGAAATTGCGAGCCGTCAAATCAGCGTAAAAGTCGTCGATTATCGACTGGTCGACCCTGCCGTCGTTCCACCTGAGCTTTTTGTTATTGAACAGGTCCGTCAAGGTATCGGCACCGGTGGCGTTGATTATCGCCATACGCGGAATACGCTCTATCAGGCCCAACTGGTTCAGCTCCCAAAACATTTTGCCGAACGCGCTCGAGTTACCCAAATTGCCGCCCGGCACGATAATCCAGTCGGGAACCTCCCACCCCAACTGCTCGATAATACGAAGCATAATAGTCTTTTGACCCTCAAGCCGAAACGGGTTCATCGAGTTCACAAGATATATCCCCAACTTGCTGCATACGTCCTGCACCTGCCTCATGCAGTCGTCGAAATCGCCGCGTATCTGGATAGTCCTCGCCCCAAAATCCATCGCCTGGCTCAGCTTGCCGAATGCAATTCTGCCCGACCCGATAAGCACCGTGCACTTGAGACCGCAACTATGTCCGTAAAGAGACATCGAAGCCGATGTGTTGCCGGTCGATGCACAGGCGCTCGACCGGGCACCGGCCATCTTCGCATGGCTGAACGCCGCCGCCATGCCGTTGTCCTTGAATGAACCGGATGGATTCAGACCTTCATATTGTAAATAAAGGCACCCGGGCTGCATATCAACCTGGCCCGCCAACTCGTCGTTAAGCTGCAAAATCGTCTGCCCCTCACCGATTGTTACCTTATATTTGTCATCGCAGAAATTGAGCAGCTCCCGAAACCGCCACACCCCCGAAAAATCCAGCCTGTCGTCTCTCATCGACCATCTGGCGGCGATATCCGACATCTTGCCGGGCACTTCGACCTTCTCCCAGTCGTAAACTACATCCAAAAGCTCTCCGCACTCGGGACACTTAAAAAGCGGCCGGCCGCAGTCATACTCGGCTGCGCAATCCGGATTGATGCACTTCTGAAAAGCCGCATCAACATCCTTTGGCATATCTGCTCCTTTAACTTTTAGCTTGGCGGTATTAATTTCAAACCGAATACCCTCAAATTATATACTACAGGCGATGTTTTAACAAAAAAATAATACAATTTATCCCTCCGGTGAAACTTGTCCCTGCGTCCAGTGAATTAGAAATGTTAGCCTATCCCCAGCCCGGCTCATCCGGGAACACATTACTATACTTGATACTGCTTCGCGGTTCGGCCATCATATCCGCCACGGTATCGCGCCATTTTTGATAATGGGCTGTTTCCTTGTGTTTGGCCGGGTCGTCCGGCGTGCGATACACCTCCACCAATACGAACCGCGTCGGGTCATCGGGCTGCTGGATGACATCGAACCTGGCTACGCCCGGCTCTTGAATGCTGCAGGCGGCGTTTTCTACGGTAACCGCCCGAAATGCCTTGACCTGGTCCGCCTTAACATGCACAAAAACATGAACTATAAACATGGCCTTGCACCCAAACATAACACCTTTGAATATTTCAAACGCAAGTTTACCCCACAACCTGCCCGTTGGCAAATGATTCTTAATGCCATCGAAGGCACAGAGAACTCAGAGATTTTCTGTTTCACGTCCGGTGCAGGCCTTTGTCGGATGCTTCTTTATTATCCGACAATCAGAAGGGCCGCGTAGGGAACAATATTGAAGACAATAAAAATGATTTTGAAAAACCCGAGTAATGAGTATATGGCCACGTTGAAGGTTTCTCGGGGAATGTGAAACCATTTGCTGTGCATACTGTACACAAAATCCTGGGCCAACATAATCATTGCGGCCGAGAGGACAAGCATGGCTCCGTTAATGACTGTACACCACATAAAAAATCTTGTTAGCACCTGAATGTCCATGATATTTCTCCTTATCTTTCTTCATCCGGTCTTTTGTGTTGTAATTATATGAATTCGCGGGATTAATTCAAGGTATTTCCTTTGACGGCAAGGGCGGGTCTGAGTATTATGTGGTAGAATAAAAACTGGGGTGGGCTAAAAGCCGGACCTACCACCTAATCAATCAGGAGATTGAAGAGTGGCGAATGATTTTCAAAGCAAAATAGCGGGTTGTAAACATTTGCTTAATCAATTGTTATTCAGTAACTTTTGATTTGCCGTTAGAATTGAAATCCCCGTGTCCAGTTCTGCAAAATCAGCATCATTCGTGACAATCAGCAGATTATCCAATTTGGCAAGGTGATGGTAGTAACAGTCATTAAAATCGGTCTTGTCTAATCCACTTAGGACATCTGGCAGGGATATTTCTGTGGTTCGATCATCTAAAGGGATTGAAATCTTCAGCAATTGATTGTTGAAAACCTTTTCAATATCTTTGAAGGCGTTGTGATAATGCGAACTTCCTCGATAATCCTGTTTGAAATTTCTCATGTTGCCATCTCTACGTTTCACCCTGCTAAAATCCAATCTTAGCCAACGGTTGACAATTTCAGATATGACCAGCGAAGAAATATAGATGGCAGTATCATTATTGATAGCCTTTTTCAAGAAACCATCATACTTGCGGATAGTATTTTTGCCGTAGTTGCCTATAGGGCAATAAAAATACAGCCATATGTTCGCATCAAAAAAATACCTGTCTCCATCCCGAGGCACATAGGCCTCGACATCCATCACGTTATTCATCGTCAAAAGCCTCCCGGATATCCTTTTCGAGATTTTCCTTGTCCTTGAAGTATTCCTTAGCGCGTTCAATAGTTTTTACCAAACGTTCTTTGTCTTCTGGTTGGAGACTTCTGACACTTAAATGTTCGCGCAAAAATGGACTGTCGTATTTGCTATAGAGTTGTCCAATTGCGGCATTTAGAAAAGTTGTAATTAGTGTTTCTATATTTGCAAAATCGAGAACAACTTCAAAGTCTTTTTCTAAAAAAGCACTTATTGTCTCAAACAGTCTCTCTCCATCTTCTGTAGAGACAGCCGCTTTGCCCCCTACAACATCAAAAATGTTTATTATTTTCCGTTCCATAATCTTTTTTCCCTTTAGAAAGGTATATCAGTATCTTCTATCTCAGATGTTAGACAATACGAACTTTGATCATTCACGTTAAATTCTAAGTTAACCGCAGTCCCTCCAAAAAACACATTTAAATCTTCCGAATTTGAGATACGCCCCTTTTCGTACCAATATCCATCCGCGGATGCAATCTGCATTTTCCCGTTATTTTTGCACAAAAACTCCCGGATCACGGCAAAGCCGAGCCCGCCAGGAATATTACCTTTTCTTGTTGTGGTGCGTTCGCTAACGGCCCACTCAATAGCTCTTTTACCCGAAACATTACGTCCCGAATAATCACGGACATTTTTATGAATCGTATTGCCAATATCAACGATAGTAAAATCCAATCGTCCTTTTCGCGGATAATATTGTCCGCATGAAAAAACAAATTCACAATTACCATGCATTTTTGCGTTATTAAATATCTCCAGGATACTCTCTTTTATTTTTTTTCTTAAAAGAGCAGACATGTTCGGCAGTCCTGGATGAACTAACAGCTTCTTCTCAAGATATTTTTCAAATGAACCTATTTCGCTTACTTTGGATTTACGATATTCCACCGTTGTTTGATAACGATCCGGCAAGGATTCACCACCAAAATAACTAAAGCGAGTTTTTTTAAATATTTTTTCCTGTTCTGGTCTAAGGTTAACAAGGTTAACAATGTGAAAGTCATTTTTCCATGCAGACTCCATAATAGCTCCCAGCATGGCAAGCATATTGGCATCAAACCATGTAGTATTTTGAAAATCAAGCTGAATCGTTTCAAATTGGCACGGCTTCACCTGTTGATAAATTTTTGCCAATGAAGCAAAACCCATCTGATTACTACCTATTCTATGTGGCAATTTTATCGTTAACATAGGTTGATCCAAATAATCTTCGAACTCTCGATGCAACTGTCATCAATAATTTTGGCGACCACGAACTGATCGTCGGCCATAAAATACTCAAAATTGCTCTTGCCGTCAAATCAATTCTGTTTTCGCTGTGGGCTCTGTGGCTAAAAAAACTTTCTATCTTCTATTTGCACGACTTTATCTGCCATCCAGCCGCCCTTTCTTTAATCCGGCCCTCTTTGTCATTTACGGCAAGCATATCTTAGAAAAACAGCATATAGAAGTATTTCCGCCACCCTGGAGCAGGAGAGACAATGTAGGCCATCCCGCCGCTACCTGGTTTTTATCATATCAGGAATAAAATCCACAACGAACAATAAGGCGTAAAAAACAACTCCAATCCCGAAAATAAGAACGTGAACGGGTATAAAGTCCACTCCATATTCAACCATCTCGGGCAAACGAAAGCCAAAGCCGTAGATAACAGCCGGGGCAATAATAAAAAAGGATATGAAGGCTACAGTTGCGATGAGGATTAATCGCTTTCGTTTTATATTCCGGGAAATATCGGGGTTGGTAAAGTAGGCCGGATAAACAGAAAGTGCCCAGTAAAAGGAAGCTGAAAGTATTGTAAAAACCGGATTTATAATAATCAGCCAGTTTCTTAAAAAAAGAATTTCAATCAGAAGGACACCGATTATAAAGATTGCAAGATAATATAATCTCTTATTCTTTATGGCCTGGTTAAGATAAAAAGCAACGGTAGATAAAACCAAATAGGTGTAGGTCATGATAAGATACTCAAGGTAATCTCCGTTAATTGCTGTTTCTATTTTTCCATCGAGTCCCATAGACATTTCGCCGATGAATCCAAAAAACAAACTAATGCCAAAAAACTTAAGGTAGAGGGGGTAGGTTCCGGCGGTCTTTATAAAAAGCCATGCAAAATAAGAAAGAAAGAGAAGTACTACGATCAGCGGCAAGATGATATCAAAGACTTTGCCCCCTTCTTTAAGGAAGTTTTGAATTTTAAAGGTATCGAAAACAGAGAAAAGGTATAGAGCCACAAGCAAGATATTAAGGATGCTCAACTTTATTGAATTTTTGTAATTTTCCAGCTCCATTTTGGAATGTCAGCCTTACATCAGAAGTTATAATTTGACAGATTCTCCAAATCAGAAAAGTAAAACTGTCTTGAACAGCAGCGTCACGCTCTATTCCAACAGAATTTATTTTGTTTGAACAACTTCATCACGTCCTCTGTCCCGATGAACATCGCGACTACGGAGGGTAAACTGTCATCCGGCCGCCCTTTTTCTAATCCGGCCCTTGTCATTCCCGCTCAAGCGTCGAATCTATTGAATACCACCTCGCAGCGTTCCTCAACTCAAAACCTTGTCCCGCACTACGATGCGGGATCTAACTCAAAACTTCCTTTTGTTTTACACCGGGACTTTTTCTTTTGCTCGGGCGACCAGGAGTTTTCCTGTCTTGATGTAGCCGGTCAGCTCGATATTAGCGGGACAAACATAGCTGCAACAGCCGCACTCAATACAGCCGGACATGTAATAATCGGCGGCTACATCTAACAGGTTATGCTTTACCGCGTGTGCTATCTTTGTGGGGTTAAGGTTCTCCGGGCAAACCTCCAGACACCTGCCGCACCTGATGCACGGCGTTTGGCGCTTCTCGTATTTCGCCCGGTAAATAGCCTCCTTCGTCAAAACCGTTACAGCACCCGATGCCTTTGTAATCGGCGTCTCCAAATCCGCTATCGCAAGGCCCATCATCGGCCCGCCCAAAATCACCTTCGCCGCGTTTGCTCGCAGACCCCCGGCGCGGGCAATAAGGTCCGATACCGACATCCCGACCGGCACATAATAATTGCCCGGCTTTGCAATAGCGCCGCCTGTCATAGTCACCACGCGGTGCGTAAGAGGCGAGCCGGCAGCAACCGCCTCTGCAATCGCCGCACACGTAGCCACGTTTAGCACACAGATCCCTATCATCGGAGGAATCCCCCCGGTCGGTACGTTCTTTTCACAAAGTGAATTTATCAACTGCCTCTCACCGCCCTGAGGATACTTGGTCTTAACCGTTGCAATTCTAATGTGGTCGCAGCCTCCGCAAGCCGCCAGCGCCTCACGAATCGCCTCAATTGCGGCGGGCTTGTTATCCTCAATCCCAATAAGAACTTTCGAGCAACCGGCCGCTTTGCAGGCCAACTTGATACCTGTGATGATTTGATATGTCCACTCCAGCATGATTCGATAATCGCACGTTATAAACGGCTCGCATTCACAGCCGTTGATTATCAGCGTATGTTTCGGCATACGAGGATTTGGCTCAATCTTGACACGCGTCGGAAAGCCCGCCCCCCCCATGCCCACAATACCCGCCTGCCGGACGGACTCGCATATCTGCTCCGCTGAATAGCTGCTCTCGTCAAAATCAGAGCCGAACTCGGAGGCGCAAGGCCTCTTTTCGTCCGCATCTGCCGGGTCAGTATCGATTATGACCGCCATCGACCTGCCGATGACGGGATGCGACTGCAACGCAATGTCCTTTACCGTCCCGCTTACAGGTGAATGCACCGGCGCCGACACAAAAGCATCCGTGTCGCCGACCACTTGACCGGCCTCGACTTTGTCCTTTTTTGCCACCACCGCCCTGCACACAGCCCCTATGTGCTGGCTCAGAAGAACCGCCACCCGCTTCGGATTCGGAACCTGTTGAATTGCGCCGTCCTCGCTGAAATGTTTGTTCTGCCGGGGATGAACTCCGCCGGGGAACGTTAATCTTGTTTTAGTTTTGATGCTGCGTCTCCTTCAAACTTGTCAGGCGTCGGTCCTTTGGCCAATCGCATGTTCACCGCATTAACAATAAGTATGCAAACAAAACTCACACCCGCAGCTATGCCGAAACCGGCGGCAATCCGCAGGGTTGTGCCGGCAATGGCACGGGCAAGCACGTGGTCGAACAAAGCAAGAGCCGCTATGAAGACCGCTATCGGCAGCAAAAAGGCCGCAAGAACCTTCCGGACCACGTTAGGGCCTGTCGATTTGCCCAACTGTTCGTAAACGGCCTTGCAATCACGACTTTGCGGGCAACGGGAACAAAAATCCTCTTGAGACATTGTTTTTCCTACCGATATAATAATAAAGAGTTTACAATGTATTCGACGAAATTGCAAGGCGATTTCGGCCAAGCCGCCGGTTTGGGATTAAGTTGGCGGCTGTTGGCAAGTGTTGGAACAAAAGAGCTGGTTGTCTTCTGAATCGGCTATGATGAAAACGCAACTGACAATATTTATTTTGCTAAGTTGCCTCTCTTTCACCGGGTGTGCGGTTAATCCGGTAACCGGCGAGAAACAACTGATGTTAGTCGGCCAAGACTGGGAACTGCAGGTCGGCCGCCGGTACGGTCCGGAGGTGGAAAAGCAGTTAGGCGGGCGGATCGAGAATTGGCAGTTGCAGAACTACGTAAACAGCGTCGGCCAAAAAATCGCCGTAGTGAGCCACCTGCCGGAACTTGAATTCCACTATACCCCACTTAACCACGAGAGCGTAAACGCGATGGCACTTCCGGGCGGGTATGTGTTTATAACAAGGGGTATGTTAGCCGGTCTCACCAGCGAGGCGCAATTGGCCGGCGTGCTCGCTCATGAGACGGCGCACGTAACGGCCCGGCATTCGGCGGCGGCTGTCAGCAGTCAGATGGGAATTGATTTAGCGATTTCGGTGGCCGGGGCAAAGACCTCAGGCGGTGCGATGGATATCGCCCGGGTCGGCGCCGGTCTTGTCGGGCTGCACTACAGCCGCCGGCAGGAGACGGAGGCGGATACGTATGGGCTGGACTATATGGTAAAGGCCGGCTACAGCCCGTATGCAATGATTGAGACGATTGAAATGCTGCAGCGGCAAAACGAATTGAGGCCGATCGAGTTCTTCAGCTCGCACCCCGACCCGGCGAATCGCAAAGCCAATATCTTGGAGCATATGAGCGCCAATGTTTACCCGACGACTTTGACCACCGGCGAAGCAGAATATGCCAAATTCGTTCTGGCAAACCTTGTTGATTAGGTCAGCAGTAAGCCTTGTCAATTAGCCCAGATTAACATTTTTGGAGGAAATTTGTCGGGAAATTTTTTTGGAATTTGGGGGATTTTGGGGGAAATTCTGGGCTTGGGGGGTCGCTGGTTTAGCTCGATTGCCCATATTGACATTTACGGGGACAGAAAAGGGGGTATGGTGGGGCCGAACGTTAAAATGGGTAGATAGTTTTGAGAAGGTCCAGAATGTGCCGCGAAAAAAAGGTCAAAATGTGGTCAAAAAGTTAAAAAGTTGGCGCTTTTTTGACAAAAGTGCGCGCCTTTTTAACAC
>Ga0114922_10002532_pt1 | contig 17099 bp, 9 predicted proteins | sample AartaG_FD_100975 | JGI IMG/M metagenome (GOLD analysis project Ga0114922, IMG submission 100975) | Deep subsurface microbial communities from Aarhus Bay to uncover new lineages of life (NeLLi) - Aarhus_00045 metaG | ecosystem: Environmental > Aquatic > Marine > Oceanic > Sediment | place: Aarhus...
TACTTCGTCTGGCTGCTGAGCCGGGATGCGACGACGACGGTGGGTGGCGTGCTGCGCTACCTGTCGCCGCCCATGCACTACACGGGTTTCCTCAAGGGCATCGTGGACACGCGGGACGTGGCCTACTTCATCCTGACAACGGCCGCCATGCTCTTCCTCACCGTCAAGGCCCTCGAGCTGAGGAAGTGGAGGTGAGCGCGATGGGCAAGCAAGGGCCGGCCCGCTGGAAGGTCATCAGCCGGATGGGCGTTCTGCTGGGGTTTGCGCTCGTGCTCGGGGGCTTCATCGCGCAGGACGTCGCCCCGCCCGACTTTGCGAAGGTTCTCTACGTGACAGTGGGGCTCTGGATCCTGGGCGGCGTTCTGGTGCTGGCGGGCATCGTGCTCAACTTCGGCGACCTGGTGCGGTTCGCGCGCGGTGGGCGGCTGGGGGAGGGCGCCAACTTCGCGCTGAAGGTCCTGCTCGCGGTGGCCCTGGTGGCACTTCTCTGCTACATCAGCACGCGCCGGTTCGCCCGGCTCGACTGGACGGGGCAGCAGAAGTACACGCTGGACACGAAGACGGAGAACATCCTCCGCTCCCTGGAGCGCGACGTGGAGGTGACCATCGTCTACACCCCGGCCGATCCGAGCGTAGTGGCCTGGCTGGAGCCGACGTCGGAGATGCTGGAGGAATTCAAGGCCCTCAGCAGCCATGTCAGCGTTCAGGACCTGAACTGGTCCGTGCCCGAGGGTCGCAGCAAGCTGGAGGCGTTGCTTCAGCGCCTGGGCGAGGAGAGCGTGTCTGGTGCCTGTGTGGTGTTTGCCACGGCGGATTCGCACGAGGTCGTGCCGGCCGCCAAGCTCATCGAGGGCTCGTACGGTCCCGGCGGGCCCGTGGGCTCCTTCTCGGGAGAGGATGCTTTTGCCACCGCGCTGACCAAGCTTACCGAGAGCGAGAAGGTGACGGTCTACGCCCTGACCGGGCATGGCGAGAGACTGCTCGAGGCCGAGCCGCCGATGCCAGGGGCTGCACGGGAGCCGGAGCAGATCCTGAACTCTCCGGAGTACTCGTTATCCAGGGCCGTCACGCAGCTCAGGAAAGACAACTACGAGGTCAAGCCCCTGAACTTGGCCGCCGAGGGGGCGGTGCCCGCAGATTGCGCGGCCCTCCTCATTGCCGGGCCCAGGACGCCGTTCAGCGAGAGCGAGATCCAGGCGCTTGGCGATTACTTCGATAACCGCAACGGCGCCGCCGTCATGATGTTCGACCCGGAGGTGGTGACCGGGGCAAGCACCAATCTGCCGGAATTGCTCGCGGGCTATGGCGTGGCCGTCCGCACCGATGCCGTGGGCCTGGCAAACCAGGCTTCCATCTTCGGCACCATCCAGGAAGCCTACGTGCCCGTGACGCGGGACGGCATCGCCGAGCATGCTATCACTGCCGACCTGAAGAACTACAGCCTTGGCCTGGGCAGCGGATGCCCGCTGGAGGTGGTCAGCCCGCCGCCTGGCGAGATGCTCGGCGCGAAGGCCCTGCTGACCGGGATCAAGTCAAGCTGGGGGGAGACGGACTACCAGCCGGGCGGCCGTGAGGCCGCCGAGTACGACGCCGGGCAAGACGTGCCGCCCCCCGCGATTATGGCGGCGGCCATTGAGCCGCAGGCGCCGCCCGCCAGCCCGTACGGTCCGCCTCCGCCGGTCGACCTCCCGGGACCGCGGATCGTCGTGATCGGCAGTTCACTGGCCTTCGTCAATGCCTCCGTCGCGGACTCCCCGGCCAACCTGTACTTCCTCCTCAACGCCGTCAACTGGATGGCGGGTAAGCTCCACATGCTCGGCATTCCGCCGAAGCCGATCGAATTCAACCAGGTGGCCGTCTCGGAGAACCAGGTCCGGGCCGCACGTTACGTTTTCGTTGGCATCCTGCCGGCCTGCATCATCGCGCTGGGCATCGCCGTCTGGGTGATCCGCAGGAGATGAGACGAGCGGGAGCGTCAAGTTCGCCATGAAGCACAAATCCACGCTGCTGCTACTGATCGCCGTCGTCATCGCGGGGATCGTCGCTCACTCCCTCTCGAAGGAACCCACGTCCGAAGAGCTCCAGAAGCTCCGCAAGCGCCTGCTGGCGGACATGAATACCAGCAGCATCGAGACGCTCATCATGGAGGCGGGCGAGCAGCGGCTCGTCTGCGAACGCCAGGCAGATGCCGACGTGGGCTGGCGGATCACCGAGCCCATCGAGGTGCGCGCCGACCGCTGGGAGGTCGAGGGCATCCTGGACAAGCTCGAGCTGGCCGAGAAGGTCGCGTCCACGTTCCCGGAAGGCGGCAAGGCGCTGGACCTGGCGCAGTACGGCCTGGCTGAGCCGCTTCAGAAGATCACGCTCCGCGAGGAGCAGCCCGGCGGACGGACCTGGACCGTCCTGGTCGGCAAGGAGGCCGGCGTTGCGGACACCGTCTACATGGCCGTCCAGGGCGAGGATGCCGTGTACGCCGTCAAGAAAGACGTGGCGGAAAGGACGGACGTAACGCTCATCGACCTGCGCAGCAAGAAGCTGGCGACCCGCATCAGCACGCTTGACATGAAGAAGGTGACCGTTGCGGCGGCGGAGCTCGGCGGCGAACCCGGGTTCGAGGTCGTCTGCGAGAGGGCGGAGGACAGGTGGGAACTGAAACAGCCCGTGCACGACCTGGCGGACGAGAGCGCGGTCAGGGGCGTGGCGAACAAGCTCTACGATCATCACGTCGGCGCGGACGAGTTCGTGGCGGACGACCCCACCAGGGCGGCCGAGTACGGCCTGGCCGATCCGGCGCTGACCGTCATTGTGGAAGGGGAGCAAGCGACGCAAACGTTCGTCCTGTCCCGCCGCATGGACGGCGAAGAGGCCCGCTACTACGCCATGCACAAGGGCGAAGTGCCGATAGTCGAAGTCCCCGAGACGTTGTTCAATGACCTGCGCAAGGACGCCGATGAGCTGCGGGAACGTTCTCTGGCGGACCTCACGGTTGCGGACGTGGCGCAGGTCTCTATAGCCGGGCCGGCCGGCGCGCTCGTGCTCGAGAAGCAGGACGAGGGCTGGCAGATAGCGGCCGATTCGCCGGTTGCGGCCGACGACGGCGTCACGGACGATATGCTTCGGGGCCTCAAAGAGGCCGAGGTCGACGAGTTCGTCGCCGACGAGCCGGGGGACCTGGCCGCCTATGCGCTCAGTGAAGGTGCCCGGACGCAGTTGGTCTTGAGAGATTCCGGGGGCGAGACGCTGGCCGAGGTCTTCCTCGGGTCGGCGGATGAATTGGGCGAGCGCGTCTACGCGCAGCGGCCCCCGTATCCACCCGTGCTGGCTCTGAAGAAGGAGGACTCCCTGGACAGGATCGCCCGTGGACGGCTTGCGTTCCTGGACCGGCTCGTGCTGGCGGAGCCGCGCGACGAAGCGCGCGAAGTGCTGCTGACGAACGCCGAGGGCCGATTCCGGTGCACGTGGAACGAGGAGGGGAGCGAATGGGCGCTCGCCGAGCCCGTCTCAGGCAAGGCGGACCAGGTGGCCGTGCGGGCCGTGGTGGGTGACTTCGCAAGCCTGCGGGCCGAGACGTTCGCCGCCGAGCGGGCGGACGACGTGAGCGCCTTCGGCCTGGCCGAGCCGGCCGCCGAGGCGACCGTGACCTATCGCGCCGAGTCCGGGCCGGCAGGGGAGGAGCAAGGAGAAACCGAAGTCCCCGGGCGCCCCCGGACCCTCTTGATCGGCGCCGAGACCGAGGCCCCGGCCGAAGGCCGCTTTGCCAGGCTGGCCGGCGACGAGCGCCTCTTCGTTCTGCCCGACTACGTGGCGCGGCACTTCCTGGCGAACCTGGCCTCCAGGCGCATCAGCACGGTCTTCAAGCCGACCGCTGTCACGTTCGCGGCCGGCGCGGGAGGCCGGCGGTTCCTCTACGACGACGAGAAGGACGCCTGGACGGACGCGGACGGCACCGACCTGCCCGAGGCCAGACGCGACGCGGTGGAGGCGGCGGTCAGGCTCCTGCGTCACTTCGACGGCGCCGCCATCGCGGACTACGTGGCAAAGGAGCCGGAAGCGTATGGCTTCGACGAGCCCTACCTGGCCGTCGAGGTCCAGGACGAGCTGGAGCAGGTCAAGAAGGTCCTCATCGGCGGAGAGACGGACGAGGGCGACCGCTACGCCAGGGGCTTCGTCACGGACTTCGTGCTGAGGGCCGCGCAAGCGGACGTCGAGAGCCTCATGGCCGTGCTGGGGGGGCCCGCCGAGCCAGCCGAGGAATCCCCGCCGCAAGGCGCCGAGGCCGACGCCGTGGACTGAGCCCGCCCGACCGTTTGCCCCGCCGTTCCTTCGCACTTCACATTTCACACTTCTCCCTTCTGCCTTCTCCCTTCTTCGTTCCAGCCGGTTGACTTCTCTGCCCGTCTGGCTATAATGGCGGCGAGGGCAGACACAAGGTTATCTGGATTGGGGGGTCGGTCCGATGAGGCGTGTTCCCCGGTTGTGTGCGGTGTTCGTTCTTGCTGTTTGCTGCAGCGCGGCGCAGTTGGCGTCTGCGGACGAGAATGCAGGTCAGGTGATGTCGGACGCCCGGGCGCGCCACCTGGAGCTTCTGAAGCTCGCGCCTGAAGGAACCTGCGGCATCCTGGTGTATGACTTCGAGCAGATCGCATCCTCGCCTGCAGTCGACCAGATACCCCGGCCCATGTTCGGCCTTCCAGGCGGCAGTCGCCTGATGGTGGAGTTCTTCCTGCCTCGGCCAGCAACGGAATGGGCGGGCATTCAGGCGGTCCCCGGAAGCGTGATCAAGACGAAAGGCGTTCCACGGCACCGGTTGGAGGAGACCCTCTCTCGGATGGGCCGCGAGCTGACCATCTCTGGGGCGAAGTGCTACGACGTTTCCGACATGGGCCTTGTGGCAGTCGTTGACGACAGCACCATCCTGACGGGAGCCGATCAGACGTCGCTGGGCACGATGCTGGCAGCACGTGCGGGAGGCGGCGAGAAGGGGATGGAAGCCGCTCTGTGGGAGCTGGTGGAGCCGCTGGCGGGCAGCGGGGCGTACGTGGCGGCGGTCCTGCCGACGGAGCTAAGGAACATGCTGGACCCCGAGCTGCGGTCACTGTTCCCTATTCCGCCGGTTCTGCAGGGGATGCGAGCCTTCACGCTCGGCGTGCGCCTTGATGCTGGCTTCGAGCTGGCCGGGATGCTCAGCCTTGGTTCGTCGGACGATGCCGAGCAGGCGGCCCAAGCCGGCATGGCTCAGATCAAGTCCCTTGGGACGACACTGAGAGAGGAGATGAGGGTCGCGCCGGCCTCCGAGGTGTTTTTCGGGCAGGAGATCGGCCTCCTGGACAAGATAGAGCTCGCAGCCCAGGGGAAAGAAGTGCGAGGCCGCCTGGCCGTCACCCGCGATGAGCTGGCAGAACTGAAGGGCAACTGGCTGGGCTGGTTGACTCACCGTCTCATTCTGGCACCGGCTTTCGAGCCAGAGGTGTACCGCCCGGCGACTGAGCTACCCCCGCGCGAGCGCCAGTTGGAGCTCCTGAAGCTCGCGCCCAAGGGCACGTGGGCCGTCCACGTGAGAGACTTCGCGCGGACCCGCAACGAAACGAACCATTCCCTGGGAGCCAGAGGGGCCCTACCGCGTTTCCCGGGCACTGTGGCGCAGGTCCGGTTCCATCTGAAGCCGGAAGGCGAAGTTGACGACGTTCCCTCTTGCTGCGTGACACGGCTGGAAGGCATGTCGGTGTATGACATGGTTCACGCCCTGAAGCGGGTCTCGGAGACGTTGGACGTGGAAGGGATGAACGCTTACGCGATGCGCGACGGTCCCTTCGTGGCCTTCGCGGACGAGGACACCATGCTCACGAGCAGGACGAAGGATGCGCTTGCAGAGATCTTGAGGGCGTATTGCGATCCGGCCTGCAGGGGCATGGAGCCGGATCTCAGACGCCTCGTGGAGCCCTTTGTGGGCAGCGCAGACTACTCCTGCGGCTTAGCCCCGTCCACCGTCCGCGATCCGGAGTGGACCATATTCGGCATACTTCCCGTCGAGGGGTGCCTCGGGGGCACACTCGACATTGACCGCACGCATGGCTATTCGGTCAAGGCTTCCCTCATGACAGCCAGTCCTGAAGCAGCGGCTGAGAGAGCGGAAGAGGCAAGGAGCTTCGTCCGGAGCGTCATCGACGAGTTCAGGCAACGCAGTGAAGAAGCTCCCCGGGCGGCTGAGGCGGTCCTCGCCGAGATCGCAGTGTTGCAACACATCAGGATACTCGCAGAAGGCGACGAGGTGAGAGTCGAGCTGGACATCAGCGAGGACGAGGAGGCAAGACTGCCCGAGTATTGGTGGAACGATCTCTATAAAGCGCTCATTTTCCAGTATGGCAGTGTCAGCTTCGTGCGCACTTCGGCGGTGCGCGATGACACCCGATACCGTCTGCGCGAAGTGGGAGAGATGCTCGCGTTGTACGGGACTGATCATGGCGTTCCTTACCCCGACAGTCTGGCTCCCGTCGTCGATGCTGGATACTTTCCGGACACGGAGTTCTTCGTCCAGGCTTCCGACGGGAGGGGTCTGCTGGCCTGGCTCGGCGGGACGCTTTGGAGCTACAGGTACGTCGGCTGGATCGCGCCCCGCACGCCGCGGTCGACCATCATCATGTACATGTCAAGAGGTATGTTTTCCGGGGGACGGAACGTTCTATGCGCGGGTGGACGCGTGGCATGGGTTACGGAAGCGGAGCTGCAGGACCCCGATGGCCCGCCGTCCACGTCCCTTCGCGCCAGCTATAGGGCCGTCGTCGAGGCTTTCGGCGAAGAGCTTACGCCCGAGCGCAATGCCGAGCTCAGGCGGTTCTACGAGATGGACGACTGAGCCTGGCCGCCTGCCGCCGCCATACGTCCCGCCATGCCCGTCCGCCAGTTGGCGTTGGGCTCTCCCGGCCCCTCTGGTATAATGTAAGGGTTTGGGCGGGCTCGGTCGGGCCTCCATAGCTCCATTCCTCCCCGCCGGCGGGCCAGGCGCAATGGACATCCCCACCGTCGTCATCGTCGGCCGGCCTAACGTGGGCAAATCGTCGCTTTTCAATGCCCTCTGCGGGCAGCGCGTCGCCATTGTCGAGCCCACGGCGGGCGTCACCCGCGACCGGATCAGCCGCACTGTGAGCCGCGCGGAGACGACCTTCGAACTCGTCGACACCGGGGGCATGGGCCTGGAGGACGCCGACGAGCTGGCCGAAGACGTCCAGATGCAGATCCTGATCGCCATCGAGCAGGCGCACCTGGTCCTGCTGGCGGTGGACGGGAGGCAGGGCCTCCAACCCCTCGACAACGAAATCGCGCAGCGGCTCCGCCAGGCGGGCAAGGACGCGATCGTCGTCGTCAACAAGTGCGACCGGCCGGCGGATGAGGCCCTGGCCGCCGACTTCTACTCGCTCGGCCTGCCGGAGGTCCGGGTCGCCTCGGCGACCCAGCGCCGCGGAATCGAGGATCTACTCGACGCGGTGGCGGAGGTGCTGCCCGAAGCGCGGCCCCCCGACCTGGAGGCCCCCGAGCCGATGCGAATCGCCTTCGTCGGCCGGCGCAACGTCGGCAAGAGCACGCTCATCAATTACCTGGCCAATGAGCCCCGGGTGCTCGTCAGCGAGGTGCCGGGCACCACGCGCGATTCGGTGGACGTGCGGTTCCGCATGGGCGACCTGGAGTTCATCGCCATCGACACGGCCGGACTGCGTCGCGCCAAGCAGATCAAGGACTCGATCGACTACTACAGCGTGGCCCGCTCGCGCAATTCGATACGGCGGGCGGACGTGGTGGTCCTCATGATGGAAGCCCCGATGGAGATCGGGCGCCTGGAGAAACAGCTTGCCGACCACGTCAGTTCGCTTTACAAGCCCTGCGTGCTGGCCGTCAATAAGATGGATCTGGCGCCGGGCATGGAGGCCGAGCAGTTCGAACTCTACGTCCGGGACAGGCTGCCCGGGGTCGCGTTCGCCCCGGTCGTGTGCATCAGCGCAGAGACGGGCCGCGACGTTGAGCGGCTTCTGGGGGTGGCGCAACTGCTGCACGTGCAGGGCCTGATCCGCGTGCCCACCGGCGAGATCAACCGGGCCATGCAGGAGGCGATGGACCGCCAACGGCCTCCGTCCACGTCGACTACGCTCTGCAAGATCTACTACGCCACGCAGGTGAGCGTTGAGCCCCCGACCATCGTGCTCTTCACGAACGAGCCGAGCCTGATCACGGACGACTATAAGAGGTACCTGGCGAACTACCTGCGCGCCAGGTTCGAGTATAACGCGATCCCGATCCGGTTCCGGGTGCGCGCCCGCAAGCGGGTCCCCTGGAGTGAGCGAGTCCAGGAAGATGGTCGTTGACACGGCAGACAGCGTGACCGCCGCACTGCCCGGCGCGGGTGGATCGGGGCCGGAAGAGGACGGCTACATCCGCGTGCGCAACGCGCGGACGCACAACCTGAAAGGCATCGACCTGGAACTGCCCAGGGACGCCCTGGTCGTCATCACCGGCATCAGCGGCAGCGGCAAGTCGTCGCTCGCGTTTGACACGCTCTACGCCGAAGGCCAGCGTCGCTACATCGAGAGCCTGTCGTCGTACGCCCGCCAGTTCCTGGAGCAGATCCCGCGCCCGGACTGCGACCTCATCCTGGGCCTGCCGCCCACAATCGCCATCCAGCAGGAGATGACGGGCGCCAGCCCTCGCTCCACGGTGGCCACGACGACGGAGATCTACGACTTCCTGCGCCTGCTCTACGCCCGGGTCGGCACGCCCCACTGCCCGGACTGCGGCGCGGCCATTCGCCACCAGACGCTGGAGCAGATCACGGGGGCCATCAACGAGCTGCCGGCGGGCACTCAGATCACGCTGTTGGCGCCCGTGGTGCGCGGCCGCAAGGGGCACTACCGGGATCTGTTCGAGCGGCTCCGCGCGGACGGCTACCTGAAGGTCCGCGTCGACGGCCAGGTCCGCGACCTGGACGAGGTGGATCGCGTCCGCCGTTACCAGACACACGACATCGAGGTCGTCGTCGACCGGCTATTCGTCAAGAAGCCCGGCGCAGCGGAAGGCGAGGCCGGCGAATCGGTGCGCGGGGGACCCATCTTCCGGGCCTTCCTCAACCGCCTGGCCAACAGCGTGAGCACTGCGCTGAAGGCGGGGTCCGGCACCTGCGTGGCCCTGCTGGAGGACGGGGGGGAGCTGCTGTTCAGTCAGTTCTTCGCCTGTCCGAAGTGCGGCCTGAGCTTCGAAGAACCCAACCCGAACACGTTCTCCTTCAACAGCCCTTACGGGCAATGCCCGAGCTGCAACGGCCTGGGCACCGTGGACGAGTTCGACGAGGACCTGATCGTCCCGGACAAGTCTCTGAGCCTTTCGGAAGGGGCCATCCGGCCCTGGGCCGATGCCGGCGGCAGGAGGGGCCGTCGCTTCGCCGCAATGCTGAATGAGCTGACGGACGCTCTGAAGATCAACCCGAGGACGCCGTTCCGCAAGCTGAGCGCCGCGAAGCGCAAGGCGCTGCTGCACGGCGAAGGCCTGGAGGGGAAGACCGACATCCCCGCGCGGGAAGCCGTCATCCCGTCGCTGCGGGAGATAATGGAAGACAGCCCCCGCGGGGCCGGCGCGCACCTCCGCAAGTACATCTCCCAGGCCACCTGCCCCTCCTGCGACGGGGCAAGGCTCAAACCCGAGGCCCTGGGCTTCACGGTGGGTGACCTGAACATCTGCGAGCTGGCCCGGCTCAGCGTGCGGGACTGCCTGGGTTTCCTCCAGGACCTCGCGTTCGAGGGAGCCGAGGCGAAGATCGCTGAGCCCATTATCAAGGAGGTCTCGCAGCGGCTGCGCTTCATGCTCGAAGTGGGCCTGCACTACCTGACGTGCGACCGCCGGTCGAACACGCTCAGCCGCGGCGAGTTCCAGCGCATCCGCCTGGCCACGCAGATCGGCAGCGGGCTGACGGGCGTCTGCTACGTGCTGGACGAGCCGTCGATCGGCCTCCATCACCGGGACAACGCCCGCCTGCTGGACTCGCTGGAGAAGCTGCGGGACGGGGGCAACACCGTCCTGGTGGTGGAGCACGACGAGGCCACGATCCGCCGTGCGGACTGGGTTCTGGACCTGGGCCCTGGGGCCGGCCGCGACGGCGGGGCCGTCGTCTACAGCGGCCTGCTGGCCGGGCTCGCCGGCGTCGATTCCAGCCTGACCGGGCGCTACCTCACGGGGCGAGACGAGGTCCCGATCCCCGAACGGCTGCGCCAGCCGCAGAAGCGCCGCATGCTGACCGTCCGCGGCGCGCGCCAGCACAACCTAAAGCGGATCGACGTGACCTTCCCCCTTGGCTGCTTCTGCTGCGTGACCGGCGTCAGCGGCAGCGGCAAGAGCACGCTCGTCAACGACATCCTCTACCGGGCGCTGGCCCGCAGGCTTTACAGCAGCCGGGAGAAGCCGGGCGCGCACCGGTCCATCCGGGGCGCCGCAAAGGTGGAGCGCGTGCTGGAGATCGACCAGAGTCCGATCGGTCGCTCGCCCCGCTCATGCCCGGCCACCTACACCAAGGTCTTCGATGACATCCGCCGGGCCTTCGCCGGAACGAAGCAGGCCAAGGTGCGCGGCTACGACCTGGGGCGCTTCTCCTTCAACACGAAGGACGGCCGTTGCCCCGTCTGCAGCGGGCGAGGGGAGAAGCAGATCGAGATGAGTTTCCTGCCCGACATGCGCGTCACGTGCGAGGAATGCCACGGCCGCCGCTACAATGAGCAGACGCTCCAGATCACCATCCGGGGCAGGAACATCGCGGACGTGCTCGCCATGACGGTCGAGGAAGCCCTGGAGTTCTTCCGCAACTACCCCTCCATTGAACGCAAGCTGCGGACGCTGCGCGACGTGGGGCTCGGCTACCTGACGCTCGGCCAGCCCAGCCCCACCCTCAGCGGCGGCGAAGCCCAGCGCATCAAGCTCACCCGGGAGCTGGCCAAGGTCCAGAGCGGCTCGACGCTCTACATCCTGGACGAGCCGACCACGGGCCTGCACTTCGACGACGTCAAGAAGCTGTTGCGCATCCTGCACGGCCTGGCGGACATGGGCAACACGCTCATCGTCATCGAGCATAACCTGGAGGTGGTCAAGAATGCCGACTACCTCGTGGACCTGGGTCCGGAAGGGGGCGACGAAGGCGGCTACGTGGTGGCTTGCGGCCCGCCCGAGGCCATCACCCGGGCCAAGGAATCCCACACAGGACGGGCGCTGAAGCCCTTCTTCGAGAACCGCAAGCCACGGCACTTCGAGGGCATCGCATGAAGGACCTGGATCGAGAGGATCCGGCGCGCGCTGAGACGCTGCGCCGGTTCGTCGACGGCATCAAAGGTTTCATCTTCGACCTGGACGGGACGCTGTACCTGGGCGAGCGCCTCATCCCCGGTGCGGACGCCGCGCTGAGAGCGCTCCGCCGCGCGGGCAAGAAGGTCGCCTTCGTCAGCAACAAGCCCATCGGCACCCGCCAGGAATACGTCGCCAAGCTCAACCGCCTGGGCATTCCCTGCACCGAGGCCGAGCTGATCACCTCGCCCCTCGTGCTCGCCCGATACCTCCAGAAGCACCGCCCGGGCGCCAGATGCTATCCCGTGGCCGAGGAGCCCGTCATCCAGGAACTGCTCGCGCACGGGCTCCGGATCGCCGAAGACCCCCGCGAGATCGACGTGGTGGTCGTCTCCTTCGACCGCACCTTCGATTACGGGAAGCTCAATACCGCGTATCGGGCCGTCATCCACGGCGCCGAGCTGATCGGCACCAACCCGGACCGCACGTGCCCCATGCCGGACTACCACCTGCCTGACGCCGCGTGCATGATCGCCGCCATCGAGGCGTGCACCCAGCACCGCGTCGACCCCATCGTCGGCAAGCCGTCGGAAATCATGCTGAAAGAGGCGCTGGACATCATCGGACTGGAGGCTGCTGAGTGTGCCATGGTCGGAGACCGGCCGGAGACGGACATGCTGATGGCGCGCAGGGCCGGCCTGAAGGGCGTGCTCGTGCTGACCGGCGTGACCACGCGCGAAGACCTGGACTCCCTGCCCGTCGAGCCGGACCTCGTCCTGGACGGCGTAGCGGAGCTGGCCGGGGCGTGTGGTTGATTCCGCCTGTCCGGCCGGTATAATGGGATCGTATTGGGGGCAGGCAGCTTTTTCCCTTCGGCCCCATCGTCCAGCGGTCTAGGACACCGGACTTTCGATCCGGCAACCGGGGTTCGACTCCCCGTGGGGTCACCAGGGCATCAGGGCTCGCGCTCAGGCTGCGCGGGCCTTGTTTATTCACGAGCCGGGTCGCATGCCGGTGGCCCCCATGAGGAGCGGCTCGGGCAATGGCGTCAGGGAGGCATTTGACCTTCGCGAGCTCCTGTGGTATATGTGTGGTTGTACTGCGGCGGGGGGAACGTGCCTCAGGGAACACGTGAATGGCGCGCTCCTCTCACGCCAGGCAACGATCAGCCGGCAGCGTAATATGGGCGCGGCCCGGAATGGCGCGGGAGGATCCGTGCCGAGGGCCGTTACCTGAGAGTGCCGGCCGCGGGGGCCGCAGCTATAATGGGACAGGCCTGCGGCACCGAAGACATGGCGGCCGGCCTTATACCGGGCCCCGGAAGACCCCATTCCGGGGCCCACCTTTTTTTGCTGGCCTGGGCCTTCGCGGGCGCCGGTTGCGCGAGGAATTCTGCGCGCGTCGCCTGCGAGAGGCGCGTGAGCCGGGCAGCCCACTTGCCCCATTCTCTCCCTGAGCTGTCCTGTGCCCCCTCTTTGCCTTGCCGCCTGGCCCTGTGGGCACATGCCGGTCTGGCAGGCTGAGGGTTCTTCGCTCTGACCCCCCCTTTGCGCCCTGAGCCGCCCTGGACCCGCCCGCGCCCTGCGAGAGCGCGTCGACCCCCCGGTCCCGATTGCCCGACATGCCGTTTTGGCTGGAGATGCCCGTACACAAGAAGGGGGCCCTGCACCTGATGCAGGCCCCCTAGTGGGAGGATGCCCATTTCCTGGCACCCCGGCCCGCCAATGGCGGGCGCTCACGGTCAGTAGAGGTCGCGCACGTCCTCCATGTCCCGGAAGACGTCGTCGAGCGATCCCTCTCGGGTCTCGATGTCGTCCTTGGTCAGATCGACCACGATGTCGCTCTCGCCCCTGGCTACCGGGAGCCGCGCGCCCCGGGCCAGGGTCAGGCGCTCTTCCCTCTCCTTGCACTTGATGCAGAGCGTGGCGAAGGGACGCGCCTTGAGGCGCCTTTTCGTGATTCTACGCCCGCAGGACTCGCACTGACCGTACGTGCCGTCCTTGATCTTCTGGCGGGCCCTCTTGATCTCTCCTATGGTGGCGGAACCCGCCTCCGCGGACAGGGCGGACATGTAGTCCAACTCCCCGTCCGCCGCGATGTCCAGCAGCTCGCTGGGATCAGCGGCAGACAGGTTCTGGACCCGGCCGAGATGGCGACTCAGTTCATCGACCATCCGTCGTTCCAGCTCGGCAAGCTGTCGCTCCACTTGCTTGGTTTGCTGCTTGTGGTTCTTTTTCTTTTTCATGGCGCGTCTCCTTTCGGGCACCGTTTGCACTGAGCAAATGCCGTTCCATCGGCGGGCTTCCCGCCAGAATCGGCTTTCTCGGGGGGGACCTCGGTGCCCGTCAGCACGACGGTCGCCCCCCCGACCAACCTGCATTAGTGCACCGGAATCCTGGAATGTTCACCGTTTGTGCCCGATTTCTGGACGATTGCCCCGATTCCCGCCCAGGGTGGCGCTCGCACCGGCGTTGAGACCCCCAGATACGCCCCAGAGGGCGAGGCGAAGGTGGGCGGCGCCGCAAGAAGGCAGCAGAAGGGACACGCCAGGGCAGGGCCGGCGTCTCTTGCCGACCCTCCCCGCTGCCGCGGCGCTTGCAGGCGCACCTCCCGACAAGGGCGCACCCCTCGCCGAGCGCCCTCTGGCTACCCCTGGCCCGCCCTCAGCCCCGGGCGATGCTGTCCGTCAACTGCGCGAGCCCCACCGTCTGCTCCAGGAAGAGCTGCAGGTGAGGGAATGGTATTTCAATGTCCGCCTCGTCCAGCGCGTGCTTGCACTTCTCGGTGTACTCCCATTGCTTCGGGAACTGGCGAGAAGCGTCCTCGATCCAGAACCGCATCTCGAGGTTGACGCTGCTGGCCCCCAGCCCCGTCACCACCACGTGGGGCTCAGGCTCAGGCAGCACGTCCGGGTCGCCTGCCAGCGTGCCGAGCATCACCCGGCGCGCCTCGTGCGTGTCTTCCTTGTAAGCGATGCCCACGGGGATCCGCACGCGTATCCGCGGCACCAGCGTGTAGTTAATGATGCGCTCCTGCGCGATCAGGCGGTTCGGCACCACGATGCTCTGGTTGTCGAACGTGGTCAGCGACGTTGTGCGCAGGCGGATGCGCTGGACGTAGGCGTGGATGCCGGCCAGCTCCACCCAGTCGCCCGTGCGGAAGGGCCTGTCGATGACCAGGGTGATGCCCGCGATGGCGTTGGCCAGCGTATCCTGCGCGGCGAGCGAGGCCGCCAGGCCCAGCACGCCCAGGCCGGCCAGCATGGACGTGACCTTGATCTTGAACTGCGAGGCCACCGTCAGCAGGGCAATGGCGACGATCGTATACTTCAGCAGCCCCAGCAGCAGGTTGCGGGTGCCTTCCGGCATGGCCGTTCGGCGCATCTGCACGTTGAGCAGGCGCCTGAGGGCCGCCAGCACCATCCAGAAGAAGATCACGATCACGACTGAGGCCACGACGTTCGGCAGATACTCGATCGCCCTGGTCGTTATGGCCTCCGCGTCAATGAGGTCCAGCACCTTCTGCCACATGACTCGACCCTCCGTATAACGGGTGTATGCTGACTGCCTATTGCGCCTGGGCGAAAGGGGGGCCGCAGGAAAGCGGAAGCCCCGCCGGCGCCCCTTGCCCGGCCGCTCGAAATGTTAGGCGAACGCCCCCGGCGACGCAACGGACGGACGCTGGCTCGCGGCCGATAGCCGGTAGCAGGTGGCCGGTAGCAGGTGGCGGGTAGCAGGTAGCTGGTCGCTTCCTGCTATCTGTTACCTGCCGTTTCGTTGTCGTTCTCGCCGTCGCTGTGCACTGGCCACTGACAACTGGCAACTGCCGTCTCCTTCAGAGCCACCTTCGGCCTCGTGCTCCTGCTCCGCCGTTTCGCGTTGGCCGTTAGCCACCTGCTATCTGCCCCCTGCTGCCTCTTGCTCGTACTCGTGCTCGCAGGGCGCGGCAAGCTTGTCCCGAGCCCAGCCGAGGGGCCGCGCCCCTACGGTCCTGCTCGTGCTCCTGCTCCTGCTCTTGTTATCCGTTATTCGCTATTCGTTATCCGTCGTGTCTTGCTCGTTGCTCCCCCTCGATCCGCCGTACGGCGCGACTCGGGCCTTCGGGCTGTTCGTTCCTCGTCGTTGCCGTGGCTGTCCACTGACCACTGATCACTGGCAGCTGCCGTCACCCGTCGTCCTCGTCCGTGCCGTTGCTGGCAACTGGCCACTGATAACTGGCCACTGCCGTCACCCGGCGTCCTCGTCCGTGCCGTTGCTGTCTACTGGTCACTGACAACTGGCAACTGCCGTTCCACTGTCATCCCGAACGCGCCGTCCCCACCACTTGTCATCCCGAACGCGCCTCCGGGCGCGGAGGGATCTCGTGTCGCCGCACAGCAGCAGTTGGCGCATGCAATCTCTTTATGGCTTGACACCGGCCTCGGCCCGGCGTATACTTCGGGGCAGCTATCGGCCTTCTTGGGGTGGGCGTATGGGAGCTGTGGCTTGCCAGATGGGGTCTTGCCTCGACGCGTTCTCGGACGCCGTGGCGGTGCAGGAACGGGACCTGAACTCCGACGACGACTTCGGGGACAGCAAGGAAGTGGTCTACTACCACAGCAACACGTTGTTCTCGGTGTACGCCCTGAGCGACGCGAACGAGAACGTCATCGAACGCTACCGTTACGACGCCGCAGCTTGTCCTGAGCGCAGTCGAAGGGGCGCCTGCACGGTCCTGGACGCGGACGCTTGCCCGCCTGGCCTCGGGCGGGGCTCGGCCGATGCGGACGGCCTATCGGACGTGGACAACCCCTACGCCTTCACCGGCCGCCGGCTTGACGTTGAGAGCGGCCTTATGCAATACCGGAACAGGTACTACCACCCCGCCCTCGGCCGCTTCATCAGCTGGGATCGCTTCGAATACGCCGGCGCCAAATGCCTTTATGATTACGCGCGTGCTAATCCGACGCACGCGGGGGACTCCTTTGGCTTGGTTCCCACGCTCGCTGACGAAGGGTATTCCATCTCGGACGATGCGGTCGTTTACTGGAGCGTCTGGAAGAGCGACAGGGGCTGGAGACACGGAGGGGCTCGCCTTGTGCAAAGCGGCCGTCTGGCGGTGAACGCCAAGGCAACTTACGGCACTTGGGTGGATTCTGGAAAGCCGGAGCCGGACGGTCCGTTTAGGCTGAAGAAGCCCGGCACATGGAATCCCGAGTATAAGACCTCATACATCGGGATGCACCAGACAAACGCGTGGCGTGTCCCATTGGTCTGCAAGTGGAAGTGCTCACGGCTCAATTACTACGAGCAAGCGACCCTTCAGAAGCAGACGACGGATATTACAATAAAGGTCTTCAGTTGCCTGTTCTATGCGGCTGGAGGGAACTCCGGGTGGCAATTGCAGCGCACGGTTACGGAGCCGACAGAGCGAAAGGTCGCTGGCCCGCCGATACCCGACTGGAGAGAGGAGAGCCGGACTAAGATTACGTACGGCATGATCTTGAATCTGAGTGGCGGCCCTTGGGGCGGCTACCCGGACCTTCGCGACCTGTGCAAGCGTAAGCTCCAGCCGCACTGTGACGGACCTCGCGAACAGCCTAAGCGTCCTCCATATCCCGTGGTCTATGATCCGAGCGTCGGAATATGGTGATCCGCGTGTACCTGGCCGCCCTCGCAGGGACTTGCTGGCGTTTCTGTTGCTGTCCTGCGGGGCTTTGGTCTTGGTTGCGGTTGTGATCTTCCTCGGCGGGCCATGTAGTGTGATGCATGGCGCCAAGGAGTGGCTCACATGGCAGAGAGGGAAAGATAGGA
>Ga0114922_10002533_pt1 | contig 17098 bp, 14 predicted proteins | sample AartaG_FD_100975 | JGI IMG/M metagenome (GOLD analysis project Ga0114922, IMG submission 100975) | Deep subsurface microbial communities from Aarhus Bay to uncover new lineages of life (NeLLi) - Aarhus_00045 metaG | ecosystem: Environmental > Aquatic > Marine > Oceanic > Sediment | place...
CGGGACGACAAATTACATCCTGACACGGATGGAAGAAGGCCTTGCCTATGAGGAAGCGCTAAAAAAGGCGCAGGAATTGGGGTATGCTGAGGCTGTTCCGGATGCAGATGTTTTGGGATGGGATGCTTTGGCCAAAGTTACCATTTTGGCAAAGTATGTTTTTGAGGCAGACGGGAATCCGTTCGATTACCCTTGTGAAGGCATAACCGGAATCACGGCGGCCTCGATAGCTGAAGCCAAAGCCCGAAGCAAGCGTTTTAAGCTGATCGGTAAAGTATGGCGGGAAGGAAACATCGTAAAAGCATCGGTTGCTCCGGAAGAGATCGATCTCACACACCCTCTGGCTTCTATTATGGGAGCCACCAATGCGGTCACCTTCACGACCGATGCTTTGGGGGATGTGACCGTTGTGGGGCCTGGTGCAGGCAAAGAAGCCACCGGTTACAGTATGCTTGTGGACCTGATCGCCATTGGAGGTCGAAGATGAAGATGTTGATCAACGGAGAATGGGTTGACCGGGAAGAAAAGATCGAGGTTCGTGATCCATTTGACAATTCTGTTATCGATACTGTTCCCCGTGCCACTGACCAAGATGTGGAATCAGCCCTGGAAGCATCAGTGCGCGGGTTCGAAGTAGCCAGGAAAATGAGCGTGTTCGACAGAGCTCAAGTTCTTTTCAAAACTGCCGCGATCGTGTCGGAGAATCTTGAAGATTTTGCGGTGATGATTGCCCGGGAAGGATCCAAAACCATTCGAGAAGCCCGCAAAGAGGCCTCTCGCTGCGTAAACACGTTGATGGTATCTGCTGAGGAATCCAAGCGCATTCTTGGGGAAACCATCCCGTTCGACTCTTTTCCCGGAGGGGAAAAGCGGAGAGGGTATTATTACCGGTTTCCAATAGGGATTGTCCTGGCGATCACACCGTTTAACGATCCTCTCAATCTTGTCGCCCACAAGCTGGGTCCGGCCATTGCGGCGGGAAATTCTGTCATCCTGAAACCGGCCACCGTTACGCCGCTTTCTGCCTTGATGCTGGCTGAGGCATTCTTAAAAGCAGGTCTGCCTCCTCTGGTTCTTCAGGCGATCACCGGATATGGAAATGTGATAGGGGATCCCCTGGTGAAGGATGAACGGGTGAGGATGATCTCATTCACAGGGGGCATCGAGGCAGGCAAGCGGATCTCTCAGTTGGCCGGGATCAAAAAGATAGGGATGGAACTGGGGTCTGATTCTCCCGTGATAGTCTGGGAAGATTCCGACCTGGATTGGGCTGTGGAATCCTGTGTGTCCGGCGCTTTTTGGGCTGCGGGACAAAACTGCATCGGAGTCCAACGTCTGTATATCCACAAGAATATCTATCGAGAATTTCGGGATAAATTTGTAGAGCAGACATTGAAATATAAGATCGGGGATAAACTGAATGATGAAACAGATATGGGCCCGATGATCAACGAGGATGAGGCCAAACGTGTGGAAAACTGGATAAAAGCAGCCCAAGAAAAAGGAGCAAAAGTCCTTGCGGGGGGAAATCGTCAAAACGCTCTTGTGGAGCCGACAGTACTAGAGAATGTTCCCGAGGATGTGACGATTCACTGTGAAGAGGTGTTCGGCCCGACGGTGAATCTGTATCCTGTGGATAGCCTAGATGAGGCCATCCGAAAAGCGAATGCTCTACCATTCGGGCTTCACGCGGCTATTTTTACCCGCAATGTCGATGTTGCCTTCAAAGCGGCCTATGAATTGGATTGTGGTGGTGTGATGATCAACGATTCGACCGACTATCGTTTGGATTCGATGCCTTTTGGCGGCGTCAAGTATTCGGGATTGGGTCGGGAAGGGATCAAATTCGCCCTCCAAGAAATGACCGAGCCTAAGGTAATCTGCTTTTACCTCCCTGAAATCTAAATAAAAAAGGGGTAGTGGAGATTATAATACTCCACTACCCCTTACTGTTTCTGTGTCGTTAACTCAGCTTCTGCTAATCATCCCTTGATCTGCCCTGCGATCCAATCGGAAGTGACACTCTTGGGTCTCTCGATGGCCAATCCCAGAGCTCTATCCCAAATCAAGGATGAAAGAACACCGATGGCACGAGAGGCGCCGAAGAACACCGTGTAGAAATCATACTCTGTGACACCATAATGAAGGAGCAACACACCAGAATGGGCATCCACGTTGGGCCAAGGATTTTTGGCCTTGCCCTGCTCTTCTAGAATGGGAGGAACAACATCGTACAATGCGCTCACAACTTTGAAAATATCGTCCTCACCCAAGTGTTTCAGCGCGAAATCGCGTTGTGCCACATAGCGGGGGTCGGTCTGGCGGAGAACGGCATGGCCGTATCCAGGAATGACCTGGCCGGAATTCAATGTATCCCAGCAGTATTTTGTGAGCTGTTCCTTATCCGGAACGCCGCCCAGCTCATCCATCAGACTCATGACCCAACGGAGCACTTCCTGGTTGGCCAATCCGTGAAGAGGTCCAGCCAGCCCGTTCATGCCTGCCGAGAGGGAATAGTAAGCGTCGGAAAGTGCAGATCCAACGAGGTGCGTCGTATGGGCGGATACGTTTCCGCCTTCATGGTCACTGTGGAGCACTAGATACAAACGCATCAGTTCCTTGAATTCTTCTCCCTCGATTCCGACCATGTGCGCGAAATTCCCTCCCCAGTCGAGGTTGGGATCGGGGGGAATGTGCTCGCCGTTTTTGTAGCTCTTGCGATAAATATAGGATGCGATCGCGGGGAGCTTAGCCAGCAGGTTCATCACGTCTTCAAACATGGGATCCCAATATTCCATCTTGCTGATGCCTTCTCTGTACTTCTGCGAGAAGATGGAGTCTCTCTGGAGAGTAAGAATTCCTGTAGCGAATTGGGTCATGGGATGGGTGTCATTCGGGATGGCTTTGAGCACGTCAATTAAATAGTCGGGGAGAGCGCTTCGTTCACGCCATTCGTTAGTGATCGTTTTGACATCTTCCTCGGTGGGCAATTCGCCAGTCAAAAGTAGATAGAAGATTCCCTCCGGAAGAGGTTCTTTGCCGCCCGGAGCCTTGGGCAATTTTTCCCGCAGCTGAGGGATGTTGTAACCGCGGAATCGGATGCCTTCGAACGGGTCAAGAGCCGAAGTCTCCGTCACCATGCATTTCACACCGCGCATTCCGCCGTATGCTTGAGCAACTGTCACGTCCGAGATCTTGACATCCCCATGTTCTTTGAGGTGAGTTCGAACTTGATCACGAACAGGGCCGAGCTTGGAAGCAAATTTTTCCTTTAATGAAGCCATAAAAATTCCTCCTTTAAGAATTAAAAAAATCCCTCGATAGATTCGATGGATAAAGAATATAACATTTGAATAATGGTTGTGTCAATTAAATTTAATATTTTGAAAACGTTGAATATTTTTCCGATAGAAACCGTATTTCTGTTGAAGAAAAAGCGGAGCATATTTCTTAAATCAGTTGACTTTTTATCCCTGAAAAAGTTAACTAATGAAGAAACGAAATTTTTCTGAAAATAAACAAAAAGGAGAACACATATGAGCGGATTAGTGATTGTGCTCATCATTATCGGGGTAGTCGCCGTTGCCGCCATAGGAATCTACAATGGTTTGATCACGTTGAGAAACCGTTCGGACAATGCCTGGGCTCAGGTGGATGTCCAGCTGAGAAGGCGTTATGATTTGATTCCCAACCTGGTCGAAACGGTCAAAGGCTATGCCCAACACGAAAAGGAAGTCTTCTTGAAGGTGACCGAAGCGCGGGCCCAGGCCATCAATGCTGGAACGGTCGCAGAACAGGGGAAAGCCGAAAATATGTTGTCAGGTGCTTTGAAATCGTTGTTTGCCGTTGTTGAGAGTTATCCCGACCTCAAAGCTAACCAGAATTTCTTGATGCTTCAGGAAGAACTGGCAGGGACGGAGGGAAAAATCGCCTATGCCCGTCAGTTTTACAACGACACAGTCATGAAGTTCAACACCAAACAACAGGTCTTCCCATCCAACATTATCGCCAGCATGTTCAGCTTCCAGGAAAAAGAGTATTTCGAGATCGAAGAACCCGAAGCCAAAGAGCCTGTCAAAGTCGAATTCTAATCCCGAGACCATCATTTAGGATCAATACAGCAATCCGATGTACGAACAAATCACCCGCAACAAGTGGAAATCTTTTTTCCTTATCCTCTTTTTTCTCTGCCTGATCTTTGCCATTAGTTGGGCATTCGGCGAGGTGACCGGATTGGGAACCCAAGGATTGATTTTCGCTGGGATTATTGCCGTAGCCATGACTTTTGGCAGTTATTATGCGAGTGACAAAATCGTGCTGGCTATCAGCCGGGCTCGGCCGGTGAAAAAAGAAGATTATCCCTACTTGTACAATGTTGTGGAAGGATTGGCCATCGCTGCCGGACTCCCCAAACCTCGGTGTTATGTGATCGATGACACAGCCCCGAATGCCTTTGCTTCAGGGCGCAATCCCGAGAATTCTGTGATCGTGGTGACTACCGGATTACTCCAGAAATTGAACCGAGCGGAGCTGGAAGGAGTCATCGCTCATGAGATGTCCCACATAAAAAATTATGATGTCCTTGTCCAGACACTGGCTGTGGTTATGGTGGGTGTTGTTGCCCTGCTGAGCGATTGGACCCTCAGGACATTTTTCTGGGGCGGAGGCCGGAGGCGATCGAGGGATCGGAGCAGCGGAGGTGGGAATGCGGCTGCGATCTTAATCGTTGTGGCACTGGTTTTGGCGATCCTGTCCCCGATTATCGCCCAACTCCTGCGTTTAGCGATTTCACGGAAGAGGGAGTTTTTGGCGGATGCCAACGGAGCTCTAATAACGCGGTATCCTCCAGGGCTTGCATCAGCTCTAAAAAAGCTATCTGCTGATAGAGAACCTTTGGAGGCGGCCAACAAAGCCACGGCGCATTTGTATATCGTGAATCCGCTCAAGAATATTAAGGGTCGAGTGAATAAGCTATTCAGCACTCACCCTCCGATCGAAGAACGTGTAGCCGCGTTAGAGAAGATGTGAGGTAATGCTTCACTTTGCTTGCAATGACATGGAATTGTCATCGCGAATGAAACGTGGCAATCTCATGAGGATCTTTGAAAAGAGTTGAAACGAAGAGGAGTTAATATTATAATTGGGATCCCCTTGGTGGGGTCGTAGTTCAGTCGGTTAGAACGCCGGCCTGTCACGCCGGAGGTCGCGAGTTCGAGTCTCGTCGGCCCCGCCATCTGTTACCCCTGGTTTTCAGTCATTTCCATGATTTTGTCTTTTGTATTTTGAATCCATAGTTTCAGCAATTTTAAAGACTATTTGTCACACCTGTGCACATGGGGATAACTCTATCTCAATTTGCAATTGGCTCTTATCCAATCCATTTTGTGTTCTTCAATATATTTTTCCCACTTTGGCTTATTATTTTTAAAATCAAGGGAAACTCCCAGAAATATAAATCTTCGTTTTCCGATTCCTGCCCATATCCCACTCCTTTCGTCTAGAAAATTTTTAACATATCTCCTGTACCGATATCAGGGGGGGAAGGTCATTACCACAATGGGATTAATAATCCTTTGATTTGTCGAGTCATCTCAAATAGAATGTGATTTAATCTTAATCCGCCCCATTTTGAACGGAGGCAAACATGAGTATTATCAGCAAATTATTCGGGAAATCTCCCTTTGAACCGCTTTACCAGCACATGTGCAAAGTTAAAAAATGTGTCGACCTCATCAAACCGCTCATGCAAGCGTTTTTCGATGAAGATTTTGAAAAGGTCACCGAGATCACTAAGAAGATATTTAAAGCTGAACATGAAGCTGACCTGATGAAAAAAGAGATCAGGATCAATCTGCCTAAGGGGATATTTTTGCCCGTGGCTAGAGGGGATATTCTCAGGTTCTTGAAAGAGCAGGACAATATAGCCGATGCAACGGAAGATCTGGCGGTGCTGCTAGCCATAAGAAGGATGAAAGTTCCAACCGAACTGAAGGAGGAGCTTCATAGCCTGGTCGATGATGTTATTGAGGCATTCGATCTGACCATGAAGGTTTCGAGTGAGATAAAAATTCTGGCTGAAACATCTTTTGGGGGTGCAGAAGCTCACAAAGTCATGGAAATGATCGAGAAGATAAAGATCAAAGAGTGGGAGGCTGACAAGGCCCAGATGCGAGCCGCACAAAAGATGTTTTCGCTGGAAGACCAACTGGACCCTGTTTCGGTCATGATGTGGATGAATATTTTTCGGGAATTGGGAAATTTAGCCAATCATGCTGAAAATACCGGAGATCAGCTTCGGATCATGCTGCATGAATAAAACAGTTCAGACGGAATTTAAATAACAGGATATATATTTGGAGACCGGTCTAATCATTCTTATTCTGGCCGTTGCCATCGGTCTCTATAGTGCGATCAACATCGGCGCCAATGATGTCGCAAATTCCATGGCCACATCGGTGGCATCGGGGGCGCTAACCATAAAACGGGCCGTGATGATCGCCGCCGTGTTCGATGTTCTTGGAGCGGTTCTGGTCGGCGCCCATGTCGCCAACACCATCCGTAAAGGATTAGTGGACCCCGCCCATTTTGTCGACTCCCCGAATCTATTCATGTTTGGGATGTTGGCCGCCGTCGCCGGGTCCGCACTCTGGGTCAACATCGCAACTTTTCTGCACCTGCCGGTCTCGACCACCCATGCCATAATCGGTGGAGTGCTCGGTTTTGGCTTGGTGAGTGTGGGAGCGAGCGCGATCAATTGGACAATTGTGGGATACGTCGTGTTGAGTTGGATCATTTCGCCGGTGTTCGGCGGTGTCATTTCCTTCGTTATTTTTAACATCATTAAAAACTACATTTTGGGCTCTTCTGAGCCGATAAAAAAAACACGGAGGCTCGGTCCTTATTTTGTGGGGATCGTCTTTTTTGTCTTGACATTGGCGATAATTTATAAGGGTTTAAAAAACCTTCATCTTGATCTTCCTTTTCTGGAGGCGACTCTAATCTCTCTGCTGGTTGGTCTGGCAGGGTTTGTTGTCGGATCGGTACTGATGGGACGGTATAAAGAAAAAGATACAGACCCTTATTCTCAGGTCGAACAGCTGGCTAGTCCGCTTCAGGTGTTGACCGCCTGCTTCAAAGCTTTTTCTCATGGGGCTAATGATGTGGCTAATGCCATAGGTCCTGTTGCTGCGATCGTGGCTGTGCTCCATACAAGTCAGGTGACACAGGATATATCGATCCCGATATGGCTTCTTCTAGCCGGGGGAGTGGGATTGGCTGTTGGTGCCTACGTATGGGGAAGAGGTGTTATGGAAACTGTTGGGGAGAAGATCACCGTCATTACCCCCACCCGAGGATTTAGCGCTGAATTCGGGACAGCGGTCACCGTTCTGCTGTGTTCCAGGCTCGGCATGCCGGTTTCCACCACCCATGTTGCCGTCGGTAATATTATCGGGGTCGGATTGGCAGGTGGGATTTCCGCGCTAAACCTGGCCGTCATCAAAAAGATATTTTACGCCTGGGTCCTTTCCGTCCCAGCGGCCGGGGGGTTTTCTGTGGGGCTTTATTTTCTGTTCCGTCTTTTATTCAGTTGATTTATCCAAAAGTGCCAGAAAGACTTTGAGTCATTGAGGGGATGTCCACCCTATGAAGAATTCATTAAATCCATAAAATATAAAGAATAAAAAGATATGAAATCCCTCAACCTCTGGAAAGATGCTGACCCAAACATAGCTGAGGTGGAAGATGCCAGGAAGAGGCTAGCTGGGTTGAAGACTCAGTAATCCCCCACCGATTCAATTTGACACCTCTGAGATTCCTTGATATCCTTTTGCCGACCAAGCATGGGATAATAAGGGAACAGCAATGTTAAATAAGTGTCCTAAATGTAAGTCAGACAATCCCGGGACTGCAACCTTCTGTGCCGACTGTGGCACCCAGCTTCCATCCCTCGAGGACATAGAGGTCACAGAAACCATCGAAACACCCAAAGAAGAGCTGACTTCAGGCTCTACCTTTGCAGGCAGGTACCAGATCATCGAGGAGTTGGGCAAAGGGGGAATGGGAAGGGTATATAAGGTCCTTGATAAAGAGGTCAATGCAAAGGTTGCCCTTAAACTCATCAAACCTGAAATCGCTTCGGATAAAAAGACCATCGAGCGGTTCCGGAACGAACTAAAGGTAGCCCGTGACATTGCTCACAAGAATGTCTGCAGGATGTACGATCTTGGTAAAGAGGCAGGTGCTTATTATATTACCATGGAGTTTGTGCCAGGTGAGGATCTAAAGAGCTTTATCCGAAGATCTGGACTCATATCAGTCGGGAAAGCCATCTCTATAGCCAATCAGGTCTGTGAGGGCTTGCTCGAAGCCCATAGGTTGGGAGTCGTTCATCGGGATCTTAAGCCCCAGAACATCATGATAGACAAAGAGGGTAATGCTCGAATCATGGACTTTGGTATAGCCCGATCCTTAAGGGCAAAAGGAATCACAGGAGCAGGCGTTATGATCGGCACTCCTGATTATATGTCACCTGAACAAGTAGATGGCAAAGAGGCCGACCAGAGAGCTGATATTTATTCCCTTGGAGTTATCCTGTATGAGATGGTCACGGGCAGAGTTCCTTTTGAGGGCGACACACCTTTTTCGATAGGCGTTAAACAAAAGAGCGAGGTCCCTCGTCCTCCCAAGGAGATCAATGAGCAGATTCCAGATGGCCTTAACCTCGTGATCCTCAAATGCATGGAGAAAGACAAGGATAAAAGGTTTCAGAGCGTCGGAGAACTACATTCTGAATTGATGAGTCTAGAGAAAGGAGTTCCAACCACAGAAAGGATCGTGCCCGAAAGAAAACCTCTTACCTCGAGGGAAATAACAGTCCAGTTCAGCATGAAGAAAGCCTTTATTCCTGCTTTAATTATCATCGCTGTGGCCATTATCGCTGTGATCACTTGGCAGCTCCTCCCCCAAAAAGCAGCAACTCCCATTCCCCCATCGGATAAGCCATCCCTGGCTATCATCTATTTTGAAAACAACACAGGAGATCAAAGTCTCGACCACTGGAGAAAGGCTTTATCCGAGCTGTTGACTGCAGATTTGTCCCAATCAAAATACCTCACTGTGATGAGCGGAGATAAGTTATACAACATTCTCGAAGAGATGAATCTCTTGGAAGCCAAAAGTTATTCCTCAAAAGATTTAGAAGAGGTCGGCACAAGCGGAGGAGTCGAAAACATCGTACGGGGAAGCTACACCAAAGCCGGGGATACTTTCAGAATCAACATCACAATTCAGAAGACAAAAACCGGGGAGCTCATCAGTTCAGAGGGCGTTGAAGGGAAAGGCGAAGAAGGTCTTTTCGCCATGGTGGATGAGCTTACCAAAAAGATCAAGTCCAATTTTGAACTTACAGAAGAAGAGATATCCAGTGATTTCGACAAAGAGGTTGGCAAAATCACGACCAGCTCTCCGGAAGCCTACAAATACTACAGCGAAGGGAGAAAATATCATTTAGCAGGTGAGAACAGGAAAAGCATCGAACTGATGGAGAGAGCCATAACCATCGATCCCGAATTTGCTATGGCCTTTAGATCTATGGGAATAAGTTATAGCAATTTGGGCCTTTTGACTGAGAGGAAAAAATATATACAAGAAGCATTAAAGCTTGTAGATCGACTGTCAGAAAGAGAAAGGTATATTATCGAGGGAGATTATTATTGGGAGTCAGAAGCGACCTATGATAAAACCATCGCAGCCTATGAAAAAATATTAGAGCTGTATCCTGAAGATTCGATAGTTAATCATAACCTGGCTGTTATTTATGGGATGATTGAAGAATATGACAAAGCCATACAGAAATATGAAGTTCTCACAAATGCAAAAGATGAATCTGTTATCAGTCACACACAGCTGGCAGATTCCTATGCTGCCAAAGGCATGTATGACAAGGCAAAAAAGATTGTGATGGATTATATCGATAATATTTCGGATCACGCATTTGCCCGGCAGGCTCTGGTTTATTTGTACATAGACCTAGGGGAATTGGACCAGGCCATGGTTGAAACGGAAAAGGCGATCTATCTGAATCCAACCCACTATGAAAATCTTATCCTAAAGGGAAATATTTATTATTACCAAGGAGATTTAGAGAAAGCAGAAGAAGAATACCAGAAGCTGAGGCTATCAAAGGAACCGTTGGGCCAGAATTTCGGTATTGTCAATCTGCTCTTCTTGAATTTATCGCAGGGGAAATTTGAAAAGGCAACACATTTATACAAACAAGGTGTTGAACTCACCAGGAAGCTTGGGCAAAAACTGTGGGAAGCACGCTGGCATTTATCTGGATCAAATTTTTACAGGCGTTTCGGATACCTAGAGGAAGCATTAAAGGAGTGCAATGAAGCGTGGAAAATCGCTGAGGAGATCAGAGATACACGAGACCAAAGAAGAGCTTTGTACAACAAAGGATTGGTTTTGCTCGAGATGGGAGCAATAGAAGAAGCCAAAAAAGCCGCAGATGACCTGAAAGATATGGTCGAGAAGGGAATGAGAAAAAAATCGATAAGATTTCACCATCATCTAAAGGGGATGGCAGAGTTTAAAGAAGGAAATTATTCGAAAGCCATCGATTACTTTAATGATGCATTATTCTTAGAGTCTTACGGGCCGCTTTCAAAACGGGCTGATTTTATCAATTCGTTGGCACTAGCCTATAAAAAGGCTGGAAATTCAGAGAAAGCTATCGAAGAATACGAAAGAATAATCAGCCTCACTTCTGGCAGAGATAGATATGGGGACATCTACGCCAAAAGCTTCTACATGCTAGGCAAAATCTACGAGGAGCAGGGCGACACAGCCAAAGCAATAGAGAATTATGAGAAATTCCTCCACCTCTGGAAAGACGCTGATCCGGGGATCGTTGAGGTTGGGGAGGCCAGCAAGAGGTTGATGGGATTGAGGAGTGATGAAAGATAAAGATATCGAGCAGGCCGTGTTTGAGATCATCCGAGAATATGGCCAGGTCCTCAAGAATTCAGCCAGGCGCACCTTTATCGTTCCTGAATCCGAGCTTTCACATAGCAAAAAAGTGATAAAAAACGCCATCAAGGTCGCTTTATTGGCGGTCGATGATCAGGATAAAAAAGCGCAATTAAAGTCTGCCTATATTTCCTTGGCGAATTTTGTAACCAATAAGGATGCCAAGGAATTGGAAAGGTTACCACCTGCCCTCTTCTCATTTTTAGAAATGGACGAGGATAAGAAGAGAGAATTTCTACGGGAACGTTTCAAGAGTGGATTGCTGGGAGATTATGAGCAGGCTATCAAAATAACCCGGAAAATTGCCGAAGAGCAAAAACGGCTTAGAAGTGAAATTAAAGAATTTTAGGGAGCAAAAAAATGAAAAATTCCAAAAAAAACTGCATTTTGTGCATCAGTGTGTTTTTGGTTGTCGGCTTTTTTATGATCTGTTCTATCACGATGGCACAGGAAAAGTCCGATGAGGACCTGAACAAAGAGTATGCGTCGATCTTGGGTGAATACGCGTTCGATTCGGAAGGGGCTGCATTCGCGTTAAAATTTTACATCGAGGGTGGTGCTCTATGGGCCGATTCCGGTGATGGAAGGCCTGCGACCATGAAACCCATCGAAGATGAGGTGTTTGCGTTTACAGCGGAAGATCCGATTTCCGGCATTTTCGAAATCAAGTTTCTAAAGGATGATCAGGGGGAATATACCCTGTGCCATGTTGTCAATGAAGATATGGGATTGGAGACGAAAGGGAAAAAAATAAAGTAAGCCTAAGCCAGAATTAGAAGAAATTGATGGGTCCATAGGATGAGAGTTGGAAGTCTTATAAAACTAAAGTCCGAGTGGGAGGAACGGTATGCCATTCTGCACAAGCACACTTTTCCCGGCGTGTTGGACCGGATTCGCAAGTCCAACATCCGGAACTATTCCATTTTCTTGATAGACGGGATGTTGTTTTCCTACTGGGAATATGTTGGGGACGATTATGATGGGGATATGCTCGAGATCGGTCGAAACGAAGTAACCCAGGATTGGTGGAAGCTGACCGATCCGATGCAGGAACCCTTGGAGACGCGAAAAGAGGGGGAAAGATGGGCATCAATGGATGAGATCTTCCATTGGAGCGATAAAATCGGGTCGAATGAAAAAAACAGAAGGATGGCCCTCACTGCCCGGATCATCGGAGGTGTCGAAGAAAAAGTCATAGAATCTTTAAAAATCGCTTATCCGATTCTGGTCGCAACATTGCCGCTGACCAATATCGAGAATTTTTCGGTATATCACAAGAACGGGTGTCTCTATTCCTATTTTGAATTTTCGGATGAAAATTTTGAATTGGATATAAAAAAGCTTCAGTCAAGTCTGAAAGTAGAGGACGAGCTGGATTGGTTGCCGATGAAACAGGTCTTTCACATTGATTGATACCTGTTAGCTGATTGTGACTTCCAGACCCGTAGCACTTATATCGTAATCGAAAAATCGCGCCTGAGAATTTGGCGGATCTTTTTTCAGTGCTTTCTGTGCTTCCGCTGCATCTTCCGGGGATTTGCACACTACCAGCAAAAAGCCGCCTCCGCCTGCACCCAAAAATGTCACTCCGATCATATAGGGTTTGAATCTTTCGAGGATTTTTTCTAACTCAGGATTGGTTGAACCCGGATCGATCTCCTTTTTTAATTGCAGCGCCCTGTCGATCAATTTCCCGAAACGCAACATGTCTACTCTCTCCATGGCATCGACCAGGAAGGGAGGAAAAACGTGCAGTTTGCGCAGGGCTTCCATGGTTGTGCGATCTCTGTCCAAATAGTGCCCCACGATATTTCGCAAGATATTTTTTGCCAGTCTTCTCATGCCGGTGTAGTAAAGGAGTATCTGTCCTTTGTTGACCACCGGATCCAGCACATCGGGTTTAACAGATCGGATTTTTGGATCCGGCACAAGGCCCGGCTCTGTGGTGATCATCTTAATCCCTTTGATCGTTCCACCGATTTGGTCCTGCCACCCTCCTCCTGTTGTCAGCTCTTGTTCCAGCTGCATCACCAGGTTGAACAACTCTCGTTGCGTTGTCTCTCTGCCGATCAATTTGTTGATGACAGATATCAATACCGCTCCCATTATGCTGGAAGTGCCCAGACCACTTCCGCTCGGGATGGCTGCTGATGTGGTCAGTTCGATTCCGCCACCAAAACGCTCCAGCATATTTTTGAGAGTCTTCACATCTTTTGGCCAGGTCGATTTACTTGGGGAGAATCCCGAAAGGACAAGTGCAGCTTGTGCCAAGCCGAATTTGCTGGTGGCCTTTCGGTAATCCATTAGGTCTTCTAAGTCTTTAATGATAACACTCGATCCATGGTCGATCGAAACGATCCTGATCTCATGTTCTTCCACAACCCGTGCAGATACATGAATCGGCGGTTGCCCGCTAAGGTTAACGGCGGCGTTTATCACACAGCCTCCGTGTTCCAACGCATAGGGCGGTGTGTCTGTCCAACCTCCGCCCAGATCAAGACGGGCTGGTGCTCGGCCCCTGATGGTCTTGTTCGAACGCACGGCACATCGGGGATATTTTTCAGGATTTTTTTTGCTCCACACGATGGTTCGGCTCAGGTTATCGAAAGCACTGTCCTGAACTTTTTTGCACCAGGTTTTAGCAGATTTGAACGCCGAGGAATCGATCCCTTTAGAAACCAACCACTCTTTTTCCTGGTTTGTCAGATTTTTATACACGGACTGGAGGCTTTTGGTCCATTCTTGTTCTTTTCCGGAAATCGTGGATTCTAAGGCTGATCCGAATGTGTGGGCGATCCGGGAAAAAATAAATCCAGTGTGACGTTGTGCCTCTCCTAAAATACGGTCTATCCAATCTGTCCGTTCCGTGTCATTCAATCTTTTAAAAATATAGGCCAGATCCGCTGCCGAGAAACTGCTGTCGTGCTGAAAGATTTGTCCCAACGAGCCACGGATCTCTTCTGCTCTGTTTTTTCGACGTTTGTCGTAAAAATCCTCGAGGTCAACAAGGCTGGAAATTTCTGCCAGGCTGTATTTATCCGCCTTGTGCCATGTTTGGATTTGATCAGTTGTTGCTTCGGCAGGCTTAGACATCCAAAGCCATTTGTGATAGTCATTCGGGGAGGAGACAGCCGGGAAAATTTTCGCATCCCACATATTTTTCTCAGGATCTTTAAAAGAATCATCGATGCCGTATATGCGGACAAACCATACTTTTTTTCCGACTCGGTTGTGTCCTTGGATGATGTCCAGGCAGATTTTTTCTGGTAGGGACAAAGGCTTGTCCACATCCACTCCCACCACCACGTTTTCTCCTGCGAGTGTCAATTCCGACCGGATGTGGCAGCCTTCCACCCAGGATTTGTTGCCATCGATTCGACCCTTTTTGCCTGTTTGGTTGTTGATGCTCAAACACATACCATCGGAGCCGATCTCCCGATCCATCTGCAGCAGTTCCGATCCGGTTTCGATCAACTGTCTTGGGGTGCCAAAATGAAGGAAGGTGCATTCTTCCAGCGGATGTACATAAAACGGGATTTTGGACATAGCGTCGAAGATGGTCACGAGAAATGATTCCGATAGCTGGGACCCGCTCGCTCGAACTGTTTTTAGGAAATTATCGAACCGGACCTGCTTTCCCATGGCACAGCATATTTCTCTGTAGAAATTTAGTCCTGTAGATAAGATTTCTTCGGCGATCGGGCCTTTCCAGTGGAAAACATCATCTTTTAGCGTGATATTGCACAGCGTGATCAATTTTGTCGCTGCAGCTGCATCCAGTTCCATAACCCCGATATCGAGCAGGGATTTTCCTTGTGGAGTGATGGCACCCTTTTCTTTTTGTTGGAAGACAGAGGGTTTTTGCAGGAAATATTGCACCTCCCCGGTCCGGTCGGTGCTGAATACTCCGTGGTTTTTTGCCTGTTCCGGTGAGATGTAACAACCGACTCCTGTCACCCCATTTCCCTTAAACTTTACTTCCCGAGGAGTGAAAAACAAGAGAACATCTCCGGTTGTCACCACGATTTGACCTTGACCTGATCGGGGAGGAGGGAGCTTCCGGTAGATCGGGAATTGTTGGTCAAAGATCGTGTTTCCGAGAGCTGAGTCGGATTTGCCAGGGACAGGTGTAAAAATTTTGCCGCAAGGACCATAGGCCGGCAGCCTTCTGGAATCGCCTCCGGCATGAATAATCAAGATGCGTAACCGGTTGAGAGTTTCTTCGATTATTCTCTGTGAAAGCCTTTCTAGACCGGGAGTTTCGATTTTTCGGCTCAAGACTTTAAGCAGAGCAAAGATAGTGCTTCCCCCGCTGCCTATTCGTTTTCCCTGGGGATCCGGAACGACCAAGAACTGATCGACCCCTGGCAGGATGCCGAGTTTACGCCTGAGATTCAGCTCGGATTCATAGGATTCGGCCTGTGCTTCATTGGATGCCGTAACAATCAGATAATCCCACGTCAGAGGATTGATATTCATGTGCAATTATCCTGAACGATCCAAGTTATTCGTGCTTAAGATTGGCTTCCACTTGGGCTTTTACCCAGGGAAAGGTCCGGGAAATTCCTTCACGCAAGGATATCTTGGATTCCCACCCGATCGCTTGGATGCGGTCGGCGCGAAAATTGCGAGCTTTTACACCGACCGGACCTTCGATGTGTTCGATGTGAACCTTTTTGCCTGAAACATCCGCGATAACTTTCACCAATTCATTGACGGACACATATTCCTGGCGTCCGATATTGACACCGTTTTCCAAGTCAGAGTGCATCAACAAGATGATCCCATCCAATAGGTCATCGATGTAAGTGTAGGCGCGCATTGCTGATCCGTCTCCCCAGATCTCGATGGTCCCCTCATTTTCGATTTTGGCGATTTTTCTCGAAAGGGCAGCCGGCGCTTTCTCCCGGCCTCCCTGCCATGTACCTTCAGGCCCGTAGGTGTTCTGGAAACGAGCCAAACGAACGACCATCCCGAACCGGCGCCCGTATGCCATGGCCATGCGTTCGGCGTACAGCTTTTCCCATCCGTACTCGTTATCCGGAAGTGCGGGGTAAGCATCCTCCTCTGTGAGTTCCGGCTCATCCGGCTCCATGTCCCGGTAAACACAGGCGCTGGAGGAAAATAGATAACGTTTAATACCAGATGAAGCACTGGCATGGATCATGTGGATATTGATCAAACAACTGTTGCGCATGATCTCGCATTCTGCGCTGTCGATAAATCCCATGCCTCCCATATCGGCTGCCAGCTGATAGACTTCGTCAAAAGGATCTCCATCAGGCGCGATCACCGATCTCACGCAATTTTTTTGTTCTCTAAGGTCCAGGATAAGGAATTCATCTGCTTCGGTTTCGGAGAATTCGGGATATTTTAGATCCACCCCCCGGACCCAGTAGCCCTCCTTCTTCAGGCGTTTTACTAAGTGAGAGCCGATAAATCCCCCTGCTCCGCCCACTAAAGCGCATTTTTTATTCATCTTTATTTATCCTTTATTTAGATATGAAAATTTATATCAGAGGAAAATTGTTTAGTCAATCGACCTCGAGCAATGGCAAGTTCCTTTTGTTAAACCATTTCATCTATCTAACGTATAAGATACAGAGATTTGATTTTTACCGGGTGAGTTTTATCGAAGATGATCCTTTGTGTGCACAGATAAAACAGTATTGAATGAAAAAGCAGAAATTTGCGTATATAATGTTGGAAGGGTATTCTTAATAATATATATTCAACAAGCATTATAGGAGTAAAACATGTTACGAGACATCATCAAGAAAGAAATCCAAGACACGATCATGAGTCCTCGCTTTGTTTTCACCTTTTTGCTCTGCACCATCCTGATCCTTTTAGCGGTGTACACCGGGATCAATAACTACCAGGCAGAGCTTAAGGAGCATAGTGCAGCGGTTGCGTTGAACAAAAAGAATCTGGAAAGCCAGCAAGGTTATGGGCAGCTTGCTGGATTGGGGACCAAGATCAACAGGAAGCCTCAAGTACTGAGCACGATCGTCAGCGGGATCTGGGAGGCCGTCGGCCGTGTGGCCTCGGTCAACATCGCCTA